>Ga0075417_10000045_pt1 | contig 25445 bp, 22 predicted proteins | sample SoiMetdeltSBSDD1_FD_71477 | JGI IMG/M metagenome (GOLD analysis project Ga0075417, IMG submission 71477) | Bulk soil microbial communities from a Populus tree surrounding site in Tennessee, USA - Soil MetaG P. deltoides SBSDD1 | ecosystem: Environmental > Terrestrial > Soil > Tree plantation...
GCCATGACGACATCTCCGCTTTCAGGAGGAACGTGGGCCAAAGATTATAGTCCAGGGCGGAACGGTTCGCACGGGCGCGCGTTCCTGCCAACGAGCAGGGAGAGAACGTCATGCCGGCGAGATCGAAAAAGCAGCAGATGGCGGCAGGCGCCGCATTGGCCGCGAAACGCGGCGAACGCCCGATCTCCAGTCTCAAAGGCGCCTCACGCCAAATGGCTCAATCGATGAGCGAAAAGCAGCTCGAGGAGTTTGCCCAAACCAAGCGCAAGGGCCTGCCGCGCAAGAAGAGTTGATGCTCAGCGCCCGCGCGCGGCCTTCACCGTCGTGGCCCGCACCGCCGCCGAGCGATGGTCGAGCCGTAGCGTCAGGCAGCAGGCAGAACCGCCGCTGCGCAGGAACGCGGCGAGCGGCGTCTTCACCACCTTGTAGCCGCGGTCGTTGAGCCGTCCGCGCAGCGCCTCGCTGCAGCTCGACAGCAGGATGGTGCGCCCGAAGCTCACCGCATTCGCGGCAAAGCGCGCGGCATCCGCCGGCGACAACTCGATGCATTGCTCGGCGCCCGCGCGCGCATGGATCTTGGCTAGCGCCTCCGGCGTGAAGGCTCCTGGATAATACATCACGGCTCCGCAGGGCAGCGGACTGAACGCCGTATCGAGGTGATAGTAGGACGGATCGGCAAGCGCGAGCGCAATGCAGGGCACGCCAAACTGCTCGGCGACGAGCTCGCGCGCGGCCGCCTCGGTGCGAAAGCCGTTGCCCATCCAGAACATCCGGCGGTGCGGATCCCAAAGGCAGTCGCCGGCGCCTTCGAGCGCGACGCCCTGCGGCAGCGTAACCACGTCGTCGATCAGCCCCCGCGCCCGCAAGGCATGAAACGCCGCCGCAAAGACTGGCTGCTCGCCCTGCCGCTGCGGATAGCGGAAGCGCGCGAGCAGCGCCTTGCCGTCGAGCACCACGGCGGAATTTGCCGTGAAGACGAGATCGGGCAAGCCGTCGCGCGGCTCGATCGTCTCGACGCTCGCGCCGTTCGTGCCGAGCGCGCGGAACAAGCCCTGCCACTGGCGCGTGGCGGTCGCGTGCAGCGCCTCGCCGCTTTCGCGCCAGGCGGCCGGATCCATCCACGGATTGATGCTGTAGGTGACGGCGAAATGCTGCGGCCGGCACATCAGGAATCGCGGCCGCAGATTGAACTCTTCTGAAGTGGTCATCCCCTGCCGAAAACCTTTTCTTGTTGGCACAGCGCGCGCGACTCGAAACGCACCACGCGATGCCAAACATAGGCACTTCGCACGCGGACGCAACCTTTGATGAGCGGAACCCACGGCTCGGGAGGCTTGAGTGTGCCGTTCGTCCCCGCGAAAGCGGGGACCCAGCGTTGGATTCCCATCGCGGAAGTGAGCGAGTGCGAGCGGACCGGACACCAACCTCTCACGCCAACGTGTAACATTGTGTGATGCGCGCAGCCGCTCTCGCGCGTATATCGAGGCCAATCGAACCAGCCGGGACCTTCACCATGATCAACCGCAGCACTCTTCTCCTCGCTTTTGCGCTTGCCGCTGCGCCGCTTGCGGCGCAGGCGGAATCCGCCGTGAAGATCCCGCCGCCCGCGGCGGACGCGCCCGCGCAAGGCCCCGGACTCGAGGCCGCGGTGCTCGCGGGCGGCTGCTTCTGGGGCATCCAGGCCGTCTACCAGCACGTGAAGGGGGTGAAGAACGCGGTGTCCGGCTATGCCGGCGGCACGCTGATGGATGCCACTTACGAAACCGTCAGCTCGGGCCGCACCGGCCACGCCGAGGCCGTGCAGGTGACCTTCGATCCGAAGCAAATATCCTACGGGAAGATCCTGCAGATCTTCTTCTCGGTCGCGCACGACCCGACGCAGCTCAACCGCCAGGGCCCGGACACCGGCCCGCAATATCGCTCGGAGATTTTCCCGCAGAGCGAGGCGCAGGCGAAGGTCGCGAAGGATTACATCGCGCAGCTCGATGCGGCGAAGACGTTCCGGCGCCCGATCGTGACCAAGACCGGCACGATGCAGGCCACGTTCTTCCCCGCCGAGGCCTATCACCAGGATTACGCAATCAAGCACCCCAATCAGCCGTACATTGTTTTCAACGACGCGCCGAAGGTGGAGAATTTGAAGAAGACGTTTCCGGACGTGTGGCGCGATGAGCCGGTGACCGTGGCGGAAGCTGCAAAGGTGAATTGATGGCCACTTAGCCGCTCCGTGCCGTCATTCCCGGCCTCGGAGCCGCGGTCCGTAGCGGTTGCACTTTCTTCCGATTTCGGGCAAACCGCGCCGCAACGCGCGGGGCGATCTCGAACAAGGAAGAGCAACATGGCGCGCAAGCCAGGCACGCGGATCGTCGGCGAATTCGTCCTTTTCGACGTGGTGTATGAAGACGGCACGCAGCGCTCCAACCGCAGGGTGCCGCAATCCGCGCTCGGCGGCCTCGAGGGCGACGCGCTCGCACTGAGTGTGATCGAGGAGCAGGACGTCGAGATCGCGGCAAAATCCGGCATCCCGCGCAACCCGATCAAGAGCGTCCGCCGCTCCGGAACAAAAGAAACGCGAGCCGAGATCTACAAGTTGCAGCGCGGACAGCGGTGATCAACGGCGCGCCGAAGGTGGAGAATTTGAAGAAGACGTCCGAGCTGGATCCCCGCTTGCGCGGGGACGAACGGAAATTGATCAGTTATCCAAAAACGACCGCAATTTCCGGCTCCGGCTCGGATGCTTCAGCTTCCGCAGCGCCTTCGCCTCGATCTGGCGGATGCGCTCGCGGGTGACCGAGAACTGCTGGCCGACTTCCTCCAGCGTGTGGTCGGTGTTCATGCCGATGCCGAAGCGCATGCGCAGCACGCGCTCCTCGCGCGGCGTCAGTGACGCCAGCACGCGCGTCGTGGTCTCGCGCAGGTTCGACTGGATCGCGGCGTCGATCGGCAGGATCGCGTTCTTGTCCTCGATGAAATCGCCGAGATGAGAATCCTCCTCGTCGCCGATCGGAGTTTCCAGCGACAAAGGCTCCTTGGCGATCTTGAGCACCTTGCGCACCTTCTCGAGCGGCATGCCGAGCTTCTCGGCCAGCTCCTCGGGCGTCGGCTCGCGGCCGATCTCGTTGAGCATCTGGCGCGAGGTGCGCACGATCTTGTTGATCGTCTCGATCATGTGCACCGGGATGCGGATGGTGCGCGCCTGATCGGCAATCGAGCGGGTGATCGCCTGGCGAATCCACCAGGTGGCGTAGGTCGAGAACTTGTAGCCGCGGCGGTATTCGAACTTGTCGACCGCCTTCATCAGGCCGATGTTGCCTTCCTGGATCAGGTCGAGAAACTGCAGGCCGCGGTTGGTGTATTTCTTGGCGATCGAGATGACGAGGCGCAGGTTGGCCTCCACCATCTCCTTCTTGGCCTGGCGCGCCTCGCGCTCGCCCTTCTGCACCATGTGCACGATCTTGCGGAATTCGGCGATCTCGACGCCGGTCTGCGCGGCGAGATCGTGCACCAGCGAGCGGATCTCCTTGATGCGATCCTTCTCCCTGGCGACGAAATTCTTCCAGCCTTTTGCGGACAGTTTCGACACGCGGTTGAGCCAGCGCGGGTCGAGCTCGCCGCCCATATACTGCTTGAGGAAGTCCTCGCGGATAACGCCGTAGCTTTCGGCAAGGCGCATCAGCCGGCCTTCGTTCGACACGAGGCGCTTGTTGATGTCGTAGAGCTGCTCGACGAGAGAATCGATGCGCGCCTGGTTAAGCCGCAGCGACTTCACCTCGGAGATGATCTCTTCCTTCAGCTTCTTGTACTTGCGCTCCTGCGCCGGCGAGAGCGAGGAGTTCTTCAGGCGGAATTCGATGTCCTGCTCCTGCAGGCGGCGCAGACGCTTGAACGAATCCGCGATGGTGTCGAAGGTCTCGACCACTTTGGGCTTCAGCTCGGCCTCGATGGCGGCAAGCGAAAGCGAATTCTCCATGTCGTCTTCGTCGTAATCGCTCTCGGCGGCAGCCTCGCCCGGATCCTTCTCTTCGCCGCCCTCGTCGGCGCCGCCCTTGAAGGGCGTCGCGCCCGGCGGCGCCGCAGGGGGCGCCGGCGTCTGCACGACCTGAAGGTGCGGCGCGCCGGGAACGGGCGTGCCGACCGCGGGCATGATGGGCTTGCCGTCGGGACCGATCGCCGGCGGCTGCATCTGCTTCGCGTCGGGGCCGGCGTAGGTCGCTTCAAGATCGATGATGTCGCGGAGGAAGACTTTTCCCTCGTTGAGCTCGTCGCGCCAGATGATGATGGCCTGGAAGGTGAGCGGGCTTTCGCACAGGCCGGCGATCATCGCCTCGCGGCCGGCCTCGATGCGCTTGGCGATGGCAATTTCGCCCTCGCGCGAGAGCAGCTCGACTGAACCCATTTCGCGCAGATACATGCGCACGGGATCGTCGGTGCGCTCGGACGGCTCTTTCTTCTCGGTCGTCGCCAGCGATTTCGTCTTGGCCTCAACGACCTCGGTGCCGGTGTCTTCCTCGTCTTCGTCGGGCTCGTCGGCCTTCTCGCCTTCTTCGTTGTCGGCGTCTTCGGTCTCGACCACGTTGATGCCCATCTCGTTGAGCATCGCGTAGACGTCCTCGATCTGGTCGGAAGACACCTCGCCGGACGGCATCACTTCGTTGATCTGGTCGATCGTGACGTAGCCGCGCTTCTTGGCGGCCTTGATCATCTTCTTCACGCCGGCATCGGAGAGATCAAGAAGCGGCAACGGGGTATCGGGCGCGCCTTCTTCCTTCTCCGGGGCTTCTTCTTTTTCTTTCGCCTGCGTCGCCTTTGTCTTGCTAGCCATTCCGCCTCTCCTGGACCGTCCTGGCCCTGTCACACCCGGCGCGCGGCCCTCGGGCTCACGGCCAAAAAGGGGCGCGCCGGCGCGGGCGCTGCCCCCGAATCAGGTCACCCAGTCTCGTCGGAACCCTCTAAGCTCCGATTAACCAAAGAAGACAGCTGGAATCGACCCTTTATTCCAACCCGGCTTCGGTGCGTCCCCGACCCTCAGAAGACGGGCGGAGGACCCTATAAGCTACGAACGCCCCGACCGGAAGAGGCCCCGAAACCCTCAATCAGGGCCTCGGTGCCCTCCATCCGCGACAGACGGGCTTTGACGTCGCGCAAGCGCAAGTAATTGGCTTCACTCGCATCCTGGCCCAGCGCCTGCTCGGCGTCCTTAAGCTCCTTAATTAGTGAATGCCATTGCCGATGCAAGGCGACAAGCTGCGACCAGGTCACCAAAACGTCCTCGGGCGCGGCCTCCGGCCGGGCGCCCCAAACCGAAGGGGTCGTGATCGATAGGGCGATTCGCTCAGCGACATCGACCAGGTTGCGCGCGGCTAGCTCGGCCTTGAGCGCCTCGGCATCGAGGGCGACGGCATGGGCCGCGATATCGATCAGCGCCCCCTTTACGCGCTCGGCGTCGGCATGACGGAACTCGAGCGAGGCAAGCTCCTCGAGATGATCGTGCAGTAGCCAGGGATGATTCAGGGCGGCTTGCAGGATCAGCGCTTCGCGCCGGGGGACCGCCGTGCGGTGGCCGCGATGCACTGGGCTTGATGACAGCTGCTGGCTGACCACGACATAGGGCATCGCCCTGTTCGGGCCACGCGGCGCAGCGGGCCGGCGCCTGTCGCCATCGCGTCGCTCGCGCCACTCTGCGCCCCGGCGCGCGTCCCGTTGCGGCGACTGCGCGGGCGCAAAGAAATTTGCCAGCCGGGCGGCGAAATCCTGCCGGTAGTATCGTCGCACCGGGTCGTCGACGATCGACGCCGTCACCTCGTTGACGCGTGCTTCAAGCGCCGCCCGCCGCTCCGGCGTGTCAAACGTGTGGCCCTCCGTCTCGCGCGCCCACAACATGTCGGCAAGCGGCCGCGCTGCGCCGATGACTTCGCTCACAGCCTCGCGTCCGCCTGCACGCACGAGGTCGTCCGGATCCTGTCCCTGCGGAAGCAGGGCAAAGCGCAGGCTCTTGCCGGGTTTGAGGCGCGGCATGGCAAGATCGACCGCGCGATAGGCCGCGCGCACTCCCGCGCCATCGCCATCGAAACAGAGCACAGGCTCGTCCGCCATTTTCCAGAGCAGCCCGAGCTGGTCTTCGGTCAAAGCCGTGCCGAGCGGCGCCACCGCGCCGCCGAATCCGGAGCTCACCATCGCGATCACGTCGATATAGCCTTCGACCGCGATCAGCGGCGCGCCCTCGTGCGTGGCCTGGCGCGCGGCGGCGATGTTGTAGAGCGTCGCGCCCTTGTGGAAGAGCGGCGTCTCCGGCGAGTTGAGATATTTCGCCTGTGCGTCCTTTTCGAGCGCGCGGCCGCCGAATGCGATCACGCGTCCGCGCAGATCGGTGATCGGGAACATCACCCGGTCGCGGAAGCGGTCGAACGGCACCGCAATGTCGTCGCCGGCAATCAGCAATCCGGCCTCGACCATGTCCTCGGTGGGAATTCCGTGCGAGCCGAGATGCTCCTTCAGCGCGTAGCGCTCGGGAGGCGCGTAGCCGAGCCTGAACTTCAGCTGCGTCGGCGCATCGAGGCCGCGATCGGCGAGATAGCCGCGGGCCTTCGCGCCGGCGCGTGAGGCCAAAGTATCCTGGAAGAATTTGGCCGCAAGCTCGAGGATATCGTGCAGCGTCTTGCGGCGCGCTGCGCGCGCTTCCTCCTCGCGCGAGATTTTCGGCAGTGCCATGCCGGCCATCTGCGCCAGCCGTTCTACCGCTTCGGGAAAGCTCACCCCTTCGCTTTCCATCACGAAGTCGAAGATGCTGCCGTTCTTGCCCGACGAAAAATCAAACCAGGCCTGCTTCTGGTCGTTGACGAAAAACGACGGGGTCTTCTCCTTGTTGAAGGGCGACAGGCCCTTGAACTCGCGGCCGGCCCGCACGAGCTTGACGCGCCTGCCCACGACTTCCGAAACAGGAAGCCGGGCTTTGAGTTCGTCGAGGAACTGGGGCGTAAAGCGCATGGGTTCGGGCGACTCAGCGAGTAACCGGTGATTCTTTCCCATATCCCGGATTTAGGGCGCGTCCAGGGAGATCTTGTCCCCGCTAGTCACAGGCGCTACCCCATCCCCGTTCGTGCCCGCGCAAGCGGGCATCCAGTTTTCTTCCACGAATTGCTGGATCCCCGCTTGCGCCGGGATGAACGGGGTTGTTTGCGCCATGACAGCGGAGGGTCGGCAGCATGCAAAAGGGAACCGCAATAACCTTCGTCCTGGTTCATGGCGCCTGGCACGGGGGCTGGGCCTGGCGGCGCGTCGCCGACCGCCTGAGAGCACGCGGACATATCGTGTTCACGCCAACCCTCACCGGCCTTGGCGAGCGGGCGCACCTGCTGCATCCCCGCATCGATGCCTCGCTGCACATCGCCGACGTGCTCAGCGCCATCAAATACGAGCGGCTCGACGATATCGTCCTGGTCGGCCACTCCTATGGCGGTTGCGTCATCTCCGGCATCGTCGAAGCGATGCCGGACACGATCCGCTCGATTGTCTTTCTCGATGCGTTCATTCCCGACAATGGCGACAGCACGCTCGACCTGGTGCAGCCGGCCGTGCAGGAGGTGATCCGGGCAGCCCTCGCGCGCGGGGAAACGACGGTGCCGGTGCGCGATGCCGCGGCGTTCAAGGTCAACGAGAAGGACCGTGCCTGGGTCGACGCCCTCGCCACGCCGCAACCGATTGGCACCATGACCGAAAAGCTCACGCTCACGGGTGCCCGCGATCACATTCCGAAGAAGAGCTACATCCGCGCGTCGGGCTATCCGAACGTATCGTTCGAGAAGGCCTATGCGCGCGCGAAGGCCGATCCGACCTGGCGCACCTATGAAGTGCCGTGCGGCCATGACGTGATGATCGATGCGCCGGACCGGCTCACGGAGATTCTGCTCGAAGTCGCGTGACCATTTGTCATGGCCGGGCTTGTCCCGTTCCAATCCGTGCTCCGGTATTCGTCATAAGTCGAGCTTGTCCCAACTCTCCGTTCGTTCCTGAAAGCGGGCATCCAGTTTTTTGCCTAATTGCTGGAGTCCCGCTTACGCGGGGATGAACGGGTTGCTTCGAGACACATCCATCGCGCGGTTATTTCGTCTATCTTGATGGCAGTCGGAAAAAGGGGGCCTCCGCATGCCGGTCCTGACCGCCAACCTGTTGCTGACCACAACGCCGCTTTGGGTTGCTGCCGTCGTCCTGCTTGTTCCGACAACCATATTGGCGATGTGCGGGCCGCTGATTGTTCGCCGCTATGTCCCACTCGAGCGGTTGCGCGACAATAACGAGGTCGCCGGGTTTAAATTTGCCACCGTGGGCGTGATCTACGCCGTACTGCTCGCTTTCGCGATCCTCGTCGTCTGGGAGCGCTTTAATCAGGCGGATAACGAAGTGGCCAGCGAAGCCGCTGCCGCGGCAACCGTGTTTCGCCTGGCGCAAGGACTGGACCCAGAGCATGCCGCCGCGGTCCGCAAGGCAACGACAGACTATTTAAAGGAGGCCGTCGTAAAGGACTGGCCGGCGATGAGCCAGGGGACATCGAGCCGCGAGGTCACAATTGCGTTGAGCGGAATTTACGACGCAGTTCTCAAGTTTCATCAGGTCGGCACTTTTGAGAGCCTGATCGTGGCCGAAATCCTGCGCAACGTCGATCGCATCAGCCAAATGCGGCGTCAACGGCTGGTGGCGGCAAGCGGCATCGTTCCCGGAATCATCTGGGCGGTGTTGTTCACCGGCGCGTTCGTCACCACCGGCTTTACCTTCTTTTTTGGCAACGCCAACTTGCGCGCGCAGATGGTGATGTCGGGCGCGCTGGCGCTCCTGATCTTCGCTGGGCTTTTGACTGTCGTTGCCATCGATCATCCGTTTGCAGGCACCGTGAAGGTCGGCCCGGAAGCATTGACCGCGGTGATCCAGGACTTCGGCGATAAGCCGCTTTGACGAGGCTGACGATGCCGATGCCTCAGTGAAGAATCTCCGCGTGCGCGGGGATGAACGGGCTGGAAGCATGTCACAAAGTGAGACGTGGATGGCCGGGACAAGCCCGGCCATAACAGCGGAGAGGCCGGTCACTGCGGTTGCATGCCCGACGCCTTCACGACCTCCTGCGCGGCCGCGCGATCGGCCTTGATCTGGGCAGCGAACTGCTCCGGCGTGTTGATCGCGGGCACCTGGCCGCGGCTGATCACATACTTGTCGACAAATTCCTTGTCGGCGAACACGCGCGTCACTTCGGCCGCGATCCTGTCGATGACCGCTTTCGGCGTGCCGGGCGGCGCGAACAATCCGTACCAGGTCTGCGACGGCGCGCCCTTGTAGCCAAGATCTTCCAGCGTCGGCACGTTCGGCAGCAGCGGCGTGCGGATGTTGTTGACCAGCGCCAGCGCCGTCATCTTGCCGGCATTGATCTGCGGGATCACGTTGCCGAGGCCGAGCAGGCCGATCGGCGTCGAGCCGCCGAGAATGGCATTGGTCGCCTCGCCGCCGCCCTTGAACGGCACGCGCACCCAGTCGGCGCCCTTCTCCTGCTTCAGACTGTCCATGTAGACGACGCACGGGATCGAGGCACTGAGATAGGACAGCGTGCCCGGCTTCTGCTTCGACACAGCGATGAGCTCGTCGACCGTCTTCGCCTTGAGGTCGGAATTGATCACCAACACCTGAATCAGGTGGAACAGGTTGATGATCGGCACGAGCTTGTCAGGATCGAACGACAGGTTCTTGAACAGGTACTGGTTGTAGATCATCGGATCGGCATTGATGATGCAGATCGTGTAGCCGTCCGGCTGCGCGTCCTGGCAGGCGCGCGACGCGATGTTGCCGGATCCGCCCGGCCGGTTCTCGATGATGAGCGGCTGGCCGAGGCGCTTGTGCAATTCGTCGCCCAGGACGCGCATGAAAATGTCGCTGATGCCGCCGGCGCTCGAGGTGGTGAGCACATGGATCGGGCGGCTCGGGTAGTCGTCCGCGAGACCCAGCACTGTCAGCGCGATAAGGACCGCGGTCGTCAGAGCTGCAACGCGAGCCATTGCTCTCTCCTGTAATGCCCGGCTTTATGGCGGGCATCCACGTCTTAAAACGATGCAGTAGAACAAGACGTGGATGGCCGGGACAAGCCCGGCCATGACGATGCGGCGCTTGAACGCTCCGAACATTCACCCACTCAGCCTCGCCTTCACGAGCCCGCTCGCCCTGGCCATGTCCATCTGCCCGGCAAATTTGCCGCGCAGAACGCCGATGACCCTGCCCATATCCTTCATGCCGCCAGCGCCGGTTTCCTTCACCGCCGCTTCGATCGCCGCCTTCATCTCGTCATCGGACATCTGCTTGGGCAGATAGCCGGAGATGATGGAGATCTCCTCCTGTTCCTGCTTCACCAGGTCGGCGCGCCCGCCTTTCTGGTACAGCTCGACCGATTCCTGCCGCTGCTTGATCATCTTCTGCAGGAGACTCAGCACCTCGGCGTCCCCGAGTGGGGGCTTGCCGGTGCCGCGCGCCTCGATGTCGGCATTCTTGAGCGCGGAATTGACCATGCGCAGGGTCGATACAGCCCGCTCGTTCTTGGCCTTCATCGCCTCGGTCAGAGCCTTGTTGATGTCATCGCGCAGCACGGTAATCCCTTTCCTTGCAGTTCACGCGTTTGGGGGCGGCACCCGGCCGCCCCTTGCCTCTCACACCATAATACGCAAGTAAGAGGCCATGACCCAGTCGAAAGCCGCTCCCACGGGCGCAACTTGGGCAGAGCCCAGGCCAACCGCGCTTTTGGTGCTGGCTGACGGAACCGTACTTGAAGGATTCGGACTGGGCGCGACCGGGCATGCGGTGGGCGAGGTCTGCTTCAACACCGCGATGACGGGCTATGAGGAAATCCTCACCGACCCGTCCTATGCCGGGCAGATCATCACCTTCACCTTCCCGCATATCGGCAACGTCGGCACCAACGAAGAAGATATCGAAAGCGTCAACATGGCGTCGCGGCCCGGCGCGTGCGGCGTCATATTGCATGGCGCGATCACGGCGCCGTCGAATTATCGAGCGACGAAACATCTCAACGACTGGCTGAAGGCGCGCGGCATCATCGGACTCGCCGGCATCGACACGCGCGCCCTCACCTCGCTCATCCGCGTCAACGGCATGCCCAACGCCGTGATCGCGCATGAGCCCAAGGGCAAGTTCGATCTTGCCGCCTTGAAGAAAGAGGCGAAGGCGTGGCCGGGCTTGGTCGGCATGGATCTGGTGCCGATGGTCACGAGCAGTCAGCGCTTCACCTGGGACGAAGGGCCGTGGACCTGGGACAAAGGGTATTCGCGGCAAACCAATCCGGAATTCCACGTGGTCGCGGTCGACTACGGCATCAAGCGCAATATCCTGCGGCTGCTTGCCGGCTCCGGCTGCAAGGTGACCGTGGTGCCGGCGAAAACGTCGGCCGAAGACATCCTGGCGCTCAAGCCGGATGGCGTATTCCTGTCGAACGGGCCGGGCGATCCCGCCGCGACCGGTGAATATGCCGTACCCGTCATCAAGAAACTGATCGATACAGGCACGCCGACGTTCGGCATCTGCCTCGGGCATCAGATGCTCGGCATCGCGGTCGGCGGCAAGACGATGAAAATGCACCAGGGTCATCACGGCGCCAACCATCCGGTGAAGGATCTCACCACCGGCAAGGTCGAGATCACTTCGATGAACCACGGCTTTGCGGTCGACAAGGACACGCTGCCGAAGAATGTCGAGCAGACGCACGTCTCGCTGTTCGACGGCTCCAATTGCGGTCTTGCGCTCAAGGACAAGCCGGTGTTCTCGGTGCAGTATCACCCCGAAGCATCACCCGGCCCGCGCGACAGCCATTACCTCTTCAGGCGCTTTGTCGAAATGATGCGGCAGGCGAAGCGAAAGATTGCGTGAGATGGCGCAGTGTTTCCCCGTTCATTCCCGCGCAAGCGGGAATCCAGCTCTTTAAGCTCTGGGTCCCCGCTTGCGCGGGGACGAACGGTCCACTGAACCGTCTCCGTCAAAGTTTGTTGTATTGGCATGGCCATATCCAAGCCCCTCACTTTCATGTTCAAGAACGACGGCAAGGTGCCGAACAATCCGGCGCTGCCGGTGCTCGTCTACAAAGGCGCGGTCGATGTCGACAGCAAGCGCGACCCCGCGAGCGCAATCGAGAAGCTGTTCACCGCCAACGGCTGGGGCCGCGACCAGTGGCGCGACGGCATTTATCCGTTCGTGCACTATCACTCGATGATCCACGAAGCGCTTGGCATCGCGCGCGGGCGAGCCAGGGTCCAGCTCGGCGGACATAACGGCGAGGTATTCGAGCTTGCCGCCGGCGATGTTGTCGTGCTGCCGGCGGGCACGGGGCACCAGCGGCTTTCGGGCAGCGACGATTTTCTTGTGATCGGCGCCTACCCTCCGGAAGGCACTTATAATCTCTGCCGCGGCGACAATCCGGCCGAGCACGCCAAGGCCGTTATGACGATTCCCAAGGTGCCGCTGCCGGAGAGCGACCCGGTGCTGGGCGAGGACGGCCCACTGCCGAAGTTGTGGTGTTAGCACGTTTGTCAAAAAGTCCGTTCATCCCCGCGCAAGCGGGAATCCAGCAGTTTAAGCTCTGGGTCCCCGCTTGCGCGGGGACGAACGGCTGACGGGTTACCGTCTAGCGCCAAACGCATTTGTCTGCGACATAATGCTGATGGACTGGATCACCTTCTACGACTTCAAGCACTCCGTCATTTACGTGAACGCGCGTCACCGCGACGTGCATTACCGCACGATCGCCGAAGACATCCGCACCTACATTCCCTCACCGACCGCGCAGGCGCTCGACTACGGCTGCGGCGAAGCGACGTCAGCCGATCTCGTCGCCGCCGCGTGCGGCCAGCTGGTGCTGGTCGAGGCCGCACCGAATGTGCGCGCCTCGCTCACCATGCGCTATGCCGGCGATCCGAAGATTGCCGTCATTACATCGGAGCAGGCGCCGGCGCTTCCCAAAGCCTCGTTCGATCTCATCGTGATGCATTCGGTCGCGCAGTACCTAAGCGAATCCGAGTTGGAGCGCGTATTCGTAATATTTCGCGCGTTGCTGAAACCGGACGGGCTGCTGGTGCTCGGCGACATCGCGCCCCCGCATTTCGCTGCGCCGTCGGCGGCGCTTTCCCTGTTGCGCTTTGGCGCCGCCAATGGATTCTTCTGGGCGGCGGCGTCCGGGCTGGCGCGGATTTTCGTGTCGGACTACCTGCGGCTGCGGAAAACCGTCGGACTATCCCACTATACCGAAGCCGCGATCCTGGAGAAGCTCAGGCGGGCAGGGTTCAACGCCGAGCGCGCCGCTCGCAATATCGGCCACAACCAGCGCCGCATGACGTTTCTCGCGCGGCCGGCGTAGCCGTCGTCATCGCCGTTACAGGGCGTCATGGCCGGGCTTGTCCCGGCCATCCACGTCTTCGCTTGCTCCGGGGAAGACGTGGATGCCCGGCACAGGGCCGGGCATGACGATTTCTTTATGTTCATGCGTCACACACAGCAATCATCCTCCCCTTCCCTGCTGCCCGATTCTGGTCTAAGCACCCTGCGCGCGGGGCTTGTCCCCCGCCGGGTGGCGACAGGACGCGCGGTCAGCGCGCCCTTTTTTTGTGTCCAGTAATCCGCGAGCCAATGCCCAAACGTAGCGACATCAACTCGATCCTGATCATCGGCGCCGGGCCGATCGTGATCGGCCAGGCCTGCGAGTTCGACTATTCCGGCACGCAGGCCTGCAAGGCGCTGAAGGAAGAGGGCTACAGGATCGTCCTCGTGAATTCGAATCCGGCGACGATCATGACCGACCCGGATCTCGCCGATGCCACTTACGTCGAGCCGATCACGCCGGAGATCGTCGCCAAGATCATCGAACGCGAACGGCCCGATGCGCTGCTGCCGACCATGGGCGGACAGACCGCGCTCAATTGCGCGCTGTCGCTGCGCAAGATGGGCGTGCTGGACAAATTCAACGTCAAAATGATCGGCGCAACGGCCGACGCCATCGACAAGGCGGAAGACCGCGAACTGTTCCGCGAGGCCATGAAGCGGATCGGGCTGCCGACTCCCCGCTCGCACCAGATCAAGACGCTGCCGCAGGCGCTCGAAGCACTCGACGACATCGGCCTTCCGGCCATCATCCGGCCCTCCTTCACGCTCGGCGGCACCGGCGGCGGCATTGCCTACAACAAGGCCGAGTTCATCGAGATTGTCGAGCGCGGCATCGATGCATCCCCCACCAATGAGGTGTTGATCGAGGAGTCGGTACTGGGTTGGAAAGAGTTCGAGATGGAGGTGGTGCGCGACAAGAAAGACAACTGCATCATCATCTGCTCGATCGAGAACGTCGACCCGATGGGCGTGCACACGGGCGACTCGATCACGATCGCGCCGGCGCTGACGCTCACCGACAAGGAGTACCAGATCCTGCGCGACGCCTCGATCGCGGTGCTGCGCGAGATCGGCGTGGAAACCGGCGGATCGAACGTGCAGTTCGCCATCAACCCGGCGGATGGGCGGCTCGTAGTGATCGAGATGAATCCGCGCGTGTCGCGCTCCTCCGCGCTCGCATCCAAGGCGACCGGCTTTCCCATCGCCAAGGTCGCCGCAAAACTGGCTGTCGGCTACACGCTCGACGAGATCGCCAACGATATCACCGGCGGCGCGACCCCGGCATCGTTCGAGCCAACGATCGATTACGTCGTCACCAAGATCCCACGCTTTGCCTTCGAGAAATTTCCGGGGGCCTCGCCCGTCCTCACCACCTCGATGAAGTCGGTGGGCGAAGCGATGGCGATCGGCCGCACCTTCCAGGAGAGCCTGCAGAAATCGCTGCGCTCGCTGGAAACGGGTCTCACCGGTCTCGACGAAGTGACGATCGAAGGCTTCGACGCTGCGAAGGGCATTGACGACACCGACAACAAGGCCGCAATCCGCGCGGCGCTCGGAACGCCCACGCCGGACCGGCTGCTCAAGGTCGCGCAGGCCATGCGGCTCGGCGCAACCGACGACCTGATTCACAATGCCTGCCGCATCGACCCGTGGTTTGTGGCCGAAATCCGCGGGCTGATCGAGGCCGAATCCGAGATCATGGCGAAGGGCCTTCCCAACACCGCTGGGCCCATGCGCCGCCTCAAGGCAATGGGCTTTTCGGACCGTCGGCTTGCCAAACTGACCGGCACCAATGCGGATGCGGTGAGGACGACGCGCCACAAGCTCAACGTGCGGCCGGTGTTCAAGCGCATCGATACCTGCGCCGCCGAGTTCGCTTCGCCCACGGCGTACATGTATTCGACCTACGAGGCGCCGTTCGCCGGAACGCCGTCGAATGAGGCCGCGGCGTCGGACAAGAAGAAGGTCATCATTCTCGGCGGCGGCCCCAACCGCATCGGCCAGGGGATCGAATTCGACTATTGCTGCTGTCACGCCAGCTTCGCGCTGAAGGAAGCGGGCTATGAAGCGATCATGATCAACTGCAATCCGGAAACCGTGTCGACCGACTACGACACGTCAGACCGGCTGTACTTCGAGCCGCTCACGTCGGAAGATGTGCTGGAAATTATCGACATCGAGCGCTCGAACGGCACGCTGCACGGCGTGATCGTGCAATTCGGCGGCCAGACCCCGCTGAAGCTCGCTGAACCGCTGGAAAAAGCCAAGGTGCCCATCCTCGGCACCTCGTCCGATGCGATCGATCTTGCCGAGGACCGCGATCGCTTCAAGAAGTTGCTCGACAAGCTCAAGCTGCGCCAGCCGAAGAATGGCATTGCGACCTCGCCGAACGCCGCCCGCGCGATCGCGGAAGAGATCGGGTATCCAATCGTCATCCGCCCGTCATACGTGCTGGGCGGCCGCGCCATGGAAATTGTGCGTGATGGCGCGCAGCTCGATCGCTACGTCGCGCGCCTGGCGGGCGATCTCGACCGGCCGACCGAGCTTGTGGTGTCGAAAAAGAGTCCACTGCTCATCGACAGCTACCTTTCCGATGCGACCGAGGTCGATGTCGATTGTCTGTCCGACGGCAAGGATACCTTCATCGCCGGCATCATGGAACACATCGAGGAAGCCGGCATTCACTCCGGCGACTCCGCTTGCGCCCTTCCGCCCCATTCGCTGAAGGAGAAGACCATCGCCGAACTCGAACGCCAGACCCGCGCACTGGCGCTCGCGCTCAACGTCGGCGGATTGATGAACGTGCAATACGCCATCAAGGACGGCGAAATCTACGTGCTCGAAGTGAATCCGCGCGCCTCGCGGACCGTGCCGTTCGTTGCCAAGGTCATCGGCGTTCCGATCGCAAAGATCGCGGCCCGAATCATGGCCGGCGAAAAGCTGAAGGACTTCGATCTGAAATCCACCCGTCCGCGGCATCGCGCCGTGAAGGAAGCCGTGTTTCCGTTCGCGCGTTTCCCCGGAGTCGATACCGTGCTGGGGCCTGAGATGAAATCCACCGGCGAGGTCATGGGGATCGACGGATCGTTCGAAATCGCCTTCGCAAAAAGCCAGATCGGTGGCGGCACCAGCCTGCCGCGGAGCGGAACCGTTTTCGTCTCGGTGAAGGATGCCGACAAGGCGCGCATTCTCCCGGCGGTGAAGCTCCTGGCCTCCCTCGGTTTCAAGACCATCGCGACGTCGGGAACCCAACGTTATCTGGCGGAACAGGGGGTCGAGGCCGCCAAGATCAACAAGGTATTGGAAGGCCGGCCCCATATCGTGGATGCCATCAAAAACGGCGGTGTTCAGCTGGTTTTCAATACTACCGAGGGGGCAGCTGCTCTGGCCGACAGCCGGTCGCTGCGCCACGCCGCCCTCTTGCATAAAGTGCCGTACTACACCACTCTTTCTGGGGCCGTCGCCGCGGCGCAGGGCATCAAGGCCTATCTGGAGGGAGACCTCGAGGTACGCGCGCTGCAAAGCTACTTCGGCGGCCGGGGCTGAAGGCTTTTTGGCCGATAAGACCCGGGTGACGGCACGAGTGACGCCGGAAAGTTCATGGTCGCGGCATCAGGTGAGGCTGGCCGCGACGGGACTTTTTTGACCGGACCTCGTTGGTGACTCCGGTATCGCGGGCGACCGTGGCCGGAGTCGTATTACGAGTCGATTTGACGGGATTCGAGGTGAAAGGGGCTTGGCGGCGCTGAAGGTCATTCAGGTTGTTTCGGGCGCCGACCAAGAGGAGATGTGACGATGGACAAAATACCGATGACCGCCGAGGGCTATGCCGCGCTCGAATCCGAGCTCAAGCATTGCCAGCAGGTCGAGAGGCCCCGCATCATTCAGCAGATCACCGACGCTCGCACGCACGGCGATCTGTCGGAGAATGCCGAGTACCACGCCGCCAAGGAGGCGCAGTCGATCAACGAAGGCCGCATCGCTGAGCTCGAGGACAAGCTCGCGCGTGCCGATATCATCGACGTTTCGAAATTGTCGGGAGACACCATCACCTTTGGCGCGACCGTCACGCTGATTGACGAGGACACCGACGAGAAAAAGGTGTGGCAGATCGTCGGCGAGCCCGAGGCCGATGCCAAGAAAGGCAAAATCTCGGTCACGTCGCCGCTCGCCAAGGCGCTGATCGGCAAGACCAAGGGCACCTCGGTCGAAGTCAACACGCCGGGCGGTGCCAAGGCCTATGCGGTGAAGAAGATCGAGTGGCGATAGCACTCAGCCGCGCCGCTGCGTCTCTGTCATGGCCGGGCTCGTCCCGGCCATCTCGCTTAGAGAGGCATTGCGTTTCAAAATCGGGATCGCCGGAACATCCTCGGATCACGCCCGAGGGCAGACGACCGACAATGACGGATCGCGATGGCATGGCCGGCACTCAGGTTGGCCGGCCCTGTGTCGGCCAATTCGATCGATTGGGCACGGCTAGCGCTCCTGAGCGGGATCGCCGGGACAAGCCCGGCGATGACGACAAGAGGCCCTTCACTCCGGCTCGATCCTGGCGTCGGCCGCTATCCGCTTCCATTTCTGCGTTTCGGCAGCCTGGAATTTTCTCAACTCATCAGGAGTGCCCGTATCGGGCTCGATGCCGGCCGCGAGCAGCTTTTCGGATACGTCCTTGTCGGCGAGCGCCTCGCGGAACGCCGCATTGAGCCTGTCGATGACAGGCTTGGGTGTTTTCGCCGGCGCGTAGGCCGCGAACCAGGCGGTAAGTTCATAGCCTTTCAGGGCGGATTCATCGATCGTCGGCAGGTCGGGCGCGAGCGGCGAGCGCTTGAGCCCTGACACTGCAAAGCCCTTGAGCTTGCCGGCGCGCACTGGCGGCAGCGCGGTCGAGACGTCGCCGAAGAAGATCGAAATCTGTCCGCCGAGCAGATCGGTCACGGCCTGCGGGTTGCTCTTGTACGGCACGTACAGCATGTCGATGCCGGCCATAGTCTTCAGCAGCTCGCCTGACATGCGCGACGATGTCGAGCCGGCGCCGAACGTCAGCTTGCCCGGATTGCCCTTGGCGTAGGCGATCAGCTCCTTGACGTCATTGGCCGGCACCGACGGATGAGCCACCAGGGCAAGCGTGATTGTGCCGAGCTTGGTGATCGGCTCGAAGTCATTCACCGCGTCATAGGGCACTTTCCTGAGAAGGCTCTGATTTGATGCATGCGTCGTGTTCGACGTCACGAACACGGTGTAGCCATCCGGTGCCGAGCGCACGACGTTTTGCGCTGCCGGAATGCCATTCCCGCCTGCAATGTTTTCCACAAAAATACTGCGACCGAGGGTCATCGACATGCGGTTGGCAAGCAATCGCGCCAGCGTGTCGGTCGCACTGCCGGCTGTGAAGGGCACAACGAAGCGAATGTTCTGTGACGGATAGGCGTCCTGCGCACGGGCGCCGAACGCTGCCAGCAGCCCTATGAGGGCCAAAGCACTCGCGATCAGCTTTCTCATGATGACCTCCCTGGAGCGATTGTTTCTGCTGCTCGCGCCCGGCGCGGCACATCGGCAGGAATCTCGACCGACATGTCGAGCACCAGGAACGACAGCGACTTGCCGTGGCCGTCGAGACCGATGCTGGCATTGACGCCGCCTTCGAGCACGTCGTCGAGAACGAAGTTGAATGCAGTAAGCTTGGGCAGGTCGTAACGCACGACGCGAGAGGGCTTGCGCGCCGCGAACACCTGGGCCACGCGCTCGGCCGTCACTTGCGCTGCTACCGCGGCATAGTCGGCCGGATTGCGGCACACGAGTGCAACATTGAGCCGGTTGCCTTTATCGCCGGTTCGCGCATTGGCGATCTCCTGGAGGCGGACAGTGCGCGTCATGCCTGCGCTCCCAGCATGGTCACGCGTGGCTGCGCATAATTGCGCTCGATAAGGCAAGATGCGCTGGCAAGGCGCGGCGTGATGCGACGGCGCACCCCTGCCCCGCCCGCCGGCCCGGCACAATAAAGTGCCTCGACCTCATCGAGCAGCATTTCAATGTCCCCGGCATCGGTTGATTGCGCGGCGAAGCGCAGCCGTACGTCGTTCGCCTGCGCTTGACGAAACTCTTCCGGGCTCCGACCTGCACCCAACACGCTGACGACGCCGATCGCGTCGATGCGCACCTCCAGCCGCGGAACGCGCTTGCGCAAGCGCTCGCGAACGATATCTGCGGCGAGCTGTGCACGAGCTGGTGCATTGGGGCCGGCATAGGAAATTTCGGCTTCCCCAAGCAACCCGCTGTCGAAGCAGACGGTGGCTTTCAACGTTTCCGGCGCCGGCTTGCCGCGCGCGCCCGAAACGCGCACCCGATCCTTGCCGATTTCGGCGACGTCTACGTCGGTCAGGTCAAGAATCACATCGGGGGCAAGGTAGGCCGACGGATCATGGATCTCATAGAGCAGCTGCTCAACGACCGTCAGGCGATCCACGACGCCGCCGGTGCCGGCCGGCTTGGTGATGACGATCTCGCCGTCCTGGTCGATCTCGGCGATCGGATAACCGACGTGCGCGAGATCGGGCACGTCCTTGTAGCCGGGATCGGCGAAATACCCGCCGGTGACCTGCGCACCGCATTCGAGCAAATGCCCGGCAAGAGTCCCGGCGGCGAGCCGATCCCAGTCGTCGGCGCGCCACCGGAAGGCATGCAACAAGGGGCCAAGCGCGAGCGCGGAATCGGCGACGCGGCCGGTTACGACGATGTCGGCGTCCTGATCGAGCGCCTGCGCAATTGGTTGCGCGCCAAGATAGACATTCGCGGAAATGATCTCGCGCCTTTGCGCAAGACTGGTGCCGCCGATTTCGCGGGCGGCGAGGTCGGCCGCCGAAAGCCTGACTGCTATGTCGTCGCCTTCGACAATGGCAATGCGCGGCTCGCGCAAGCCGAGAGATCGCGCCATCTCCGCTATGCGGTGAGCCGCCGCCGGCGGATTGGCGGCGCCGAAGTTGCCGACGATCCTGATGCCTGATGAAAGACATCGCGAGAGAACCGGCGGCAGCATTCGCTCGAGCGCGGGACTGTAGCCCCGCTGGGGGTTTTGCCGACGCTCGAGCTGGCACAGCGCGAGCGTACGCTCGGCCAGTGTCTCGAACATCAGAAAGCGCGGTCCGGAAAGGGTGGCGAGAGCGGACACAACCGGAACACCGGCATCGCTGCGATCACCTGCGAACCCGGCGGCTGCGCCGATGAAAACCATTGTCATGGCGCGATGCTATCGGCGCCTATCCATCGTGTAAAACGGCCAGGGCTGCAATCCAGGGAGTCATTCCATCGGCACCATGGCCGCATCCTTGGAATTGCGCAGCGTGAGCGACGTCTTGACGTTGCGAACGTTGCGCGCGGCCGTGAGCTTTTCGACAAAGGCCTGAAAAGTTTTCAGGTCGGGCGCGACGCACTTGAGCACGAAATCAATTTCGCCCGATAGCATCCAGCATTCACGCACCAGGGGCTGCGCGCGCACAAACTCCTCGAACGCGACAAGGTCCGCCTCCGCCTGGCTCGCGAGATGCACCATTGCGAACACCGTCACCTCGTAGCCGAGCTTCTTCTCGTCGAGCAGCGCACGGTATCCTTTGATGTATCCGGCTTCTTCGAGCGCGCGCACGCGGCGCAGGCAGGGTGGCGCGGAAATGCCGACCCGGCTGGCCAACTCCACATTGGTGATGCGGCCGTCCGCCTGTAGCTCTTTGAGGATTTTTCTATCGATCGCGTCGAGACGGGCAGGCACCGGATTTACCTTTGGCATTCGCGCAACAAGAACATTCATACCGCGAAATATTATTTCGCGAAAGAATATTGCGCGGATGGCTTAATCGGGCGGGTAGAGTCATCGCCCAAGCTGTGGGCCGCGACGGTTGCGTATCTTGCATAGCTCAGCCGGAGGCCATACATGTTGCAGGGCAAAAGAGCGGTATCTGTGGCCGCCTGCGGCGACAAAACGCCCCGATGCGCCCATCCAGGGGCCTTACACATGGCAAAGACCACGCACGCGAAAGTCGTGATCGTCGGCTCGGGTCCGGCCGGGTACACCGCCGCGATCTATGCCGCGCGCGCCATGCTGGAACCGATCTTGATCCAGGGCGTCCAGCCCGGCGGCCAACTGACAATCACCACAGACGTGGAGAACTACCCTGGCTTCGCCGATGTCATCCAGGGCCCGTGGCTGATGGAACAGATGCAGGTGCAGGCCGAGCATGTCGGCACCCGCATCGTCACCGATCACGTCAACAAAGTAGAGCTGGCACAGCGGCCGTTCAGGCTCGTCTGCGATTCCGGCGACGTCTATCTCGCCGACGCCTTGATCATCGCCACCGGCGCGCAGGCGCGCTGGCTCGATCTGCCGTCCGAGCAGAAGTTCAAGGGTTACGGCGTCTCCGCCTGCGCCACCTGCGATGGCTTCTTCTATCGTAACAAAGATGTCGTCGTAGTCGGCGGCGGCAATACCGCGGTCGAAGAAGCGCTGTTCCTGACCAATTTTGCCTCGAAGGTCACCGTTGTGCACCGGCGCGACGCATTCCGCGCCGAAAAAATTCTGCAGGACCGTCTGTTCAAGAATCCCAAGATCGAAGTGATCTGGGACACTGTGCTTGAGGACGTCATTGGCGGCGACAATCCGCTGAAAGTCAGCGGCGTCCGACTCAAAAACGTCAGGACGGGCACCATGACCGAACGCCACGCGGACGGCGTCTTTATTGCGATCGGCCACCAGCCGGCGTCAGAGCTGTTTGCGGGGCAGATCAAGATGAAGCCGTCGGGCTACATCATCACCAGCGGCAATTCGACAGCGACCTCGGTACCCGGCGTTTTCGCTGCCGGCGACGTCACCGACGATATTTACCGGCAGGCTGTCACGGCGGCGGGCCAAGGTTGCATGGCCGCCCTTGAAGCGGAGAAGTTCCTGGCCGCGCACGAACATCGGCGCGCGGCGGCCGAATAGACCATGGCGACACCGAATTCCACGATGGACTGGGACAAGCTGAAGGTTTTTCACGCCGCAGCCGAAGCCGGTTCATTCACCCACGCCGGGGAGCGCCTCGGACTGTCGCAGTCTGCGGTGTCACGGCAGGTATCGGCTTTGGAAACAGAACTCGCGGTATCGCTCTTTCATCGCCATGCGCGCGGGCTGATTCTCACCGAGCAGGGCGAACTGCTCTATCGCACCGCGCACGAAGTCTTCATGAAGCTCGAAGCGGCGCGCACCAAGCTCACCGACAGCCGCGAGCGGCCGAATGGCGAGCTGAAGGTACAGACCACTCCGGGTATTGGGGTGCATTGGCTCACGCCGCGCCTCGATGAGTTTCTGGATCTCTATCCGGATATCCACATCACGCTGATCACCTCGGAAGAGGAACTGGACCTGGCGATGCGCGAAGCCGATGTCGCCATCCGGCTGAGGCAGCCGACGCAACCTGATCTGATCCAGCGCAAGCTGTTCTCGGTGCATTTCCATGCCTACGCCTCGCCTGATTATCTGAAGCGATTCGGCACGCCGCGGGCGCACGAAGAACTCGACAAGCACCGCATCGTTCTTCTTGGCGGCGGCGTGGTGCCCGCGCATCTGCAGAACCGGCGCTGGCTGCTTGAGATCGGCCGCGACGGAAAAGATCCCCGCACGCCGCACCTCACCGTCAACAATGTGCTCGGCGTCTTGCGCGCGTGCCAGCGCGGGCTCGGCATCGCTGTGCTACCCGACTACCTGGTTGAGGAAAACGGCGGGCTGGTGCAGCTGTTCGGCGACGCCGACACGCTCGCCCTCGATGCCTATTTTGTCTATCCGGAAGAGCTCAAGTCAGTGGCTCGCATCCAGGTATTCCGCGACTTCCTGGTTGCGAATGCGCAACGCTGGCACTTCTGAGCCGTTACCAAAATTCCACAATCAAAGTCGTCGGTTTGGCTGCGAAAGTGCGGTGGAATTGTGCGATTCCCAACACTTGCGATTGCGCATGGCTGACATGCGGTGATTGGCGTTGTCGCACTGCCGCACGCTTCTCATACTCGGGGCTCGCTGTTGCGCCGGGTATATCCTCCCAGAATCACCGGCCGGCAGCTGTTCCCCTCTGGAAGATATTGCCGGCCCCCACGTCGGCAATTACTGAAACCGGGCCCCCTCATGGGGCCCGGTTTTTTATGCGTCGTAATTTGCGCTCACTGGAATCGGGCAATGTAATAAGCAAGGTCGGCGATCTGCTGATCGCTGACGGGCGCAAGAACGGACGCCATCACGCCATCATAGCCGTGCCGAATGTTGTCGCGATATTCGAGCATGGTCTTGGCGAGAAAATCCTCGCGCTGGTTTGCGATGTGCGGAACGCTTTCGCGGCCAGTCAGATCGAGATTGTGACAACTATTGCAGCGATGCTCGCTGATGAGCGCACGGCCGGACATCATTCGGGCGGGGTCCGGCGTATCCTTGACCGCCGGCGGTGGGGGCAGCCTGGAAAGAAAATCGGAGAACTTGCGCAGATCGTCGTCCGTGAATCCCTTTGTCATCTCGGACATGATCTCAATCATGTGATCCCCTCTTTTGTAGGTAGAAGCGCGCTGGTTTTCACGAAACAAATAAAGCTGGATTAGTAAATATGGCGCCGGTTGTCCGCCGAGCGAAGGTACGACCGGCTGCTCCGAATGGCCTTTCTCGCCGTGGCAGGCGAGGCAGGGCGCGACGCGTTCCGCGAACGTATCCGCGAACAGCGGTTGATTAGCTGCAAAAAAAAGCGCTGTCGCTGCGAAGATGCAGCGGGGAAAAACTAAAATCGACATGATTTTCCGTATTCGCGAACCGGCCGGGAGCTGGGAGCTCCCGGCCGCACGTTCAAGTTACCGGCCGGCAACACGCGGCGCCTTGCCATAGCTGATCCGGTAGATCGCGCCATTCCAATCATCCGACAGCAGCATGGAGCCGTCCGCCATGATTTCCATGTCGACCGGACGGCCGATGTAGTTGTTGTTTTCAATGAAGCCGGTGATGAAAGGTTCCGACGATTTCACCGTGCCATCCTTGTTGAGGAAGATGGCAATGACGTCGCCGCCGAATTTCACCGACCGATTCCATGACCCATGGCGCGCCAGAAATATGGCGTTCTTGTATTTCGCCGGGAACATTTTCCCTGTGTAGAAGCGCATACCGAGGCCGGCCGAGTGCGGCCCGGTCAACATGACCGGTGGTTCGAACTCCTTGCACGAGCGCCCCCAGCCGAATTCAGGATCTGGGAAATTGCCCTGGTAGCAAAACGGCGCGCCGAAATGCTGGCCTACCTTGGTGACTCGATTGAGCTCGTCCTCCGGCACATCCTCGGACAGCCAATCGCGGGAATTGTCGGAGAAATAGAGCTGCTTGTTCACCGGATTCCAGTCGAATCCAACCGAATGACGCACGCCCCTCGCGACCACTTCCGCGCCGCTGCCATCGAGATTGATACGGCGGATTTGGCCGTGCGCATCGCTGTTCAGCACATTGTTTCCCGGCTGGCCTACCTCAAGGTAAAGCTTCTCGTCAGGTCCGATGGCAATGAACTTCCAGCCGTGCGCTTCGTCCTTCGGCAAATCCTTGTAGATCACCGTCGGCTTTGGCGGATTGTTGAGCACGTTCTCGATGTTCTCGATCTTGGAGATTTGCGAGAGCTCGGCGATGTAGAGCGTGCCCTTGTGATATGCGAGACCGTTGGGGCGATAGAGCCCTTCCGCGATCGTCTTGGTCTCGGTCTTGCCGTCCTGCTTGACGATGGCAGTGACCTTGTTGCCCAAGCGGGTGCCGACGAACACAGTGCCTTTGTCGCCAACACGCAGCGAACGTGTATTCGCAATACCGCTGGCATAGACCTCGATATTGAAGCCAGGGGGCAGCTTGAGCTTGGCAGTCGGCAGCTTGTCGGCAGCAGCCGGAATCGGCGGCGGAGCGATCGGCGCAAGCTTGGCGGCATTGGGATTTCCCTCAGGGCGGCCTATCAAAGGCGAGCCGGGTGGCAAAGCCTGTGGTGCCGCAGGTGTCGCCGCCGGCGGCG
>Ga0075417_10000088_pt1 | contig 18617 bp, 16 predicted proteins | sample SoiMetdeltSBSDD1_FD_71477 | JGI IMG/M metagenome (GOLD analysis project Ga0075417, IMG submission 71477) | Bulk soil microbial communities from a Populus tree surrounding site in Tennessee, USA - Soil MetaG P. deltoides SBSDD1 | ecosystem: Environmental > Terrestrial > Soil > Tree plantation...
GCGCCCGTCACCAGCGCCACCCGGCCGGCCAGCGGCTTGGGCGGCGGCAGGCGCTGCAGCTTCGCCTCCTCCAGGGCCCAGTACTCGATGCGGAACTTCTCCGACTCGGGGATGGGCGCGTAGGTGGAGACGGCCTCGGCGCCCCGCATGACGTTGATGGCGTTGACGTAGAACTCGCCCGCGATGCGGGCGGCGCGGGCGTCGGCGCCGAAGCTGAACATGCCCACGCCCGGCACCAGCACGATGACGGGGTCGGCCCCCCGCATGGGCGGGCTGTCGTCGGCCGCGTGGCGGCGGTAGTAGGCCGCGTAGTCGGCACGGTAGGCGGCGTGCAGGTCCCTGAGCCGAGCGACCAGATCGTCGACCGGGACGCCCGGCGGCAGGTCCAGCAGCAGCGGCCGCACCTTCGTCCGTATGAAGTGGTCCGGGCACGAGGTGCCGAGGGGAGCCAGGCGGGTGATGGCCTCCCGGGCCACGAAGTCCAGCACGAGGTCGGTGTCGGTGAGGTGGCCCACCACGCGCCGGTCGGTGGAGCACAGGCCGCGGATGTGGGGCGCCAACGCCGCGGCCAGCCGGCGGCGCTCGGCGGGCGGCAGTGGCTCGAAGGCGGGGCGCACCGGACCGAGCGGATCGGGCCGGCCCCGCTCGGCCAGGTAGCGCTCGGCCCGGCGGATGGCGTCGAGCGAGCGGTCGCGGCACTCGTCGGAGCTGTCACCCCAGGTCGTCAGGCCGTGGCCGCCGAGCACGACGCCACGCAGGCCGGGGTTGTCGCCTGCCAGTGCGGCGATCTGGAGGCCCAGCTCGAAGCCGGGCCGGCGCCACGGCACCCAGGCCAGGTCGCGGCCGTAGCAGTCCTTGGTCAGCGCCTCGCCGTCGGCCGCCGCCGCCAGGGCGATGACCGCGTCGGGGTGCAGGTGGTCGACGTGGGGCGCGTCGACCAGCGCGTGCATCGCCGTGTCGATCGACGGCGCCGCGCCACCGGTGCCCCAGCGGCAGTGGTCGAAGGCGGCGACCATCTCGTCCTCGTGCTCGACGCCGCGATAGACGCCGCGCAGCGCCCGCACCCGGTCGACCCGCAGGGCGGCGAGCCCGGCGGCCTGCAGCGTGCCGAGGTCGCCGCCGGATCCCTTCACGTACAGCACGTCGACCGGCTCCCCGGTGACCGGGTCGGTCTCCCTGGCCTTGCAGGAGGTGTTGCCGCCGCCGTAGTTGGTGACCCTCGGGTCGGACCCCAGCTCGTGCGACCGCGCCAGCAGCGAGTGCACCGGCGCGCCGCCGGCCGGCGCCTCAGTCAAGGTGGAACACCTCCTCCAGCTCCGCCATCATCGTGTCGGCCGGCCCGCCGTCGCCTGCGAAGAAGGGCGCCATCTCGGCCTGCCAGCGGGCGTTGACCGGTTCGGCGGCCATGGCCGCCCGGGCTGCGTCGAGGCCGTCCGGTGTCTCGACGTAGCCGAACAGGGTGCCGTCCTCCCGTAGGAACAGCGAGTAGTTGTGCCAGCCGGCCCGCTTCAGCGCGTCGAGCATGTCGGGCCACACGGCCGCATGCCGCGCCCGGTACTCGTCGAGCCTGTCGGGCCTGACCTTGAGCGTGAACCCGATGCGGTGCAAGCCATGTCCTCCTGGGGCGGGGACAGGCCGGGGCGGCGGCGCCCACCGCCCCGGCGCCCCCGGTCAGTCGTCGATGTTGTCTTCGGTGTACACCGTGAACGGCCCCATCACGATGCGGAGCCCGCTGTCGCGCGTGGGGTCCTTCTCGATCGTGTACTCACCCATGCGCCCGGCAGTGAACTTCTGGCCCTCGACCGCGTCGAACTGGCCGGTGGCGATGCCGTAGGTGGCGTAGTAGGTGAGGTAGCCGAGGTCGACGAAGCTCCACAGCGCGAACTCCGGTGCGCACCCGCTCTGGGTGTACCCGCGCATCTCCTCGGGGAGCCCGAGGCCGGACACCTTCACCTGATCGCACAGGCCCTCGTCGGTCATGGCCTTGCCCGCGGCGGCGATGCCCACCGTGGTCGGAGCCATGATCAGCTTGAGGTCGGGGTGCGAGTCGATGAGGCCGAGGGCCTGGTTGTAGGACTCGTCCGAGTCGTCGTTGCCGTAGACAGTGTCGACCAGCTCGAGGTTGGCGTACTTCTCGTCCTCCAGGGCGGTGTTGAACGCCTCGATCCAGGCGTTCTGGTTGGACGCGTCGGGCGACGCCGACAGGATGGCCAGCTGGCCGCCCTCGTCGCCGAGGATGTCGAGGGCCATGTCGGCCATGACGACCCCGGTCTCGTCGAAGTCGACCTGGGCCACGAACAGGCTCTCGCCCTCGCCCGACGGGATGGGCGAGTCCCAGCTCACGACGGAGACGTCGGCGTCGGTGGCGGCGTCCACGCCCGACTGGATCTGCTCGCCGGCGTTGTTGGAGATCATGACCGCGTCGACACCCTGGGTGGCGGCGTTGGTCATGGTCTCGATCTGGCCGGTCGGGTCTTCGCAGGTGGACGGGCCCAGGAACTCGGGCTCGGAGGTGCCGAGCTCCTCGGCCGCCTCCTGGGCGCCCTCGTTGGCCTGGTCGAACACCGCGATGCCGGTGCACTTCGGCAGCAGGATCGAGTTCATGTCGTCGCCACCCTCGATGGTGACGGCCTCGCCCGCGCTGCCGCCGGAGTCCGAGCCCGACGAGCTGGACTCGGTGTCGTCGTCGTCACCGCAGGCGGCTGCGAACAGCAGCAGGCACGCCAGGGCGGCGATCAGCTTGTGTTGTCTCATATTCCCCCTCCCTCTCGTCGAGGTCCGCCCCCGACGCAGGTCGTGTGTCATGCCGCCGCCTCTTGAGCGTCCGCACCGCTCCGGCGGAGCGGCAGGCGGTCGAGCGCGTTCTGGGCCAGCACCGACGCGATGAGCAGCACGCCGATCACGCCGGTCTGCGTGTTGGACTCGACGTTGGCCAGACCGAGCCCGTTGCGGAGGTTCAGGACGATGCCGATGGCCAGGGCCACGCCGAGCAGCGTCCCGGAGCCGCCGAAGATGCTGACCCCGCCGAGCAGCACCATGGTGATGATGTCGAGCTCGAAGCCCTCGCCGATGTTGGCCCGGACCGAGCCCAGCCGGGCCGCGAACAGCACCCCGGCCACGCCGGCCACGAAGGCCGATGCGATGAACAGCAGCACCTTGGTGCGGGCCACGTCGATGCCGGAGAAGCGCGCCACCTCGGCGTTGTCGCCGAGCACGAACAGCCGGCGCCCGACGACCGAGCGGTGCAGGACGATGCCGCCGAGGACCAGCAGTACCAGGAACAGGACGAGCCCGAACGGCATCGGGCCGATGAAGTCGGCGCGGCCCACGTCCCCGAACCAGGCGGGGAAGTCGCCGATCGACCGATCCTCCAGCAGGACCCGGGCCGCGCCCCGGAACCCGATCAGCCCGGCCAGCGTGACCACGAGCGACGAGATCCCGGTGCTGGCGATCACCCAGCCCTGCAGCAGCCCGGCCGCGGCCGCCGCCACCAGCGCGAGCACGATGGCCAGCCAGAAGGGGACGCCGGAGTCGTAGGCGAAGGCCAGCGTGCACGCCGAGAAGGCCATGACCGAGGCCACCGACAGGTCGATCTCGCCGCTGACGATCACGAACGTCATGGCCACGGCGATGATGACCTTCTCGATCGAGAGCCGGAAGATGTTCACGAAGTTGTCGACGTCGAGGTAGACGTCGGACTGGGTGGCGTTGTAGGCGATGGTCCCCACCAGGATCAGCGCCAGCAGCACCTCCCAGCTGCGCTCCCGCGACCAGCTACGCATGGGTCGGCTCCTTCTCCTCCTCGGCCGGCTCCACCCGGGTGTGGGGGCGGGCCTCGGCCGACCAGCGGCGCCGGAACCGCCGCCCGATGGCGGCGTCGGCGACCACGGCGGCCAGGATCAGCGCCCCGAGGATGGCGTTGCGCCAGAACTCGCTGACCTGCGGCACCCGCACCAGGCTCTGGTCGAGGACGTCGATGAGCACCGCGCCCAGGAAGGCGCCGAGGAGCGTGCCGGAGCCGCCGAGCACGCTTACCCCGCCCACCACCGCGGCCGCCACCGAGTCGAGCTCCAGGCCCTGGCCGGCGACCACGGTGATGTTGCCGAACCGGGCCAGGAACAGGAACCCGGCGAGCCCCGACAGGGCGCCGCAGGCGCAGAAGGCGCTGAACACCAGGCGCCGGGTGGGCAGCCCGGCCTGGGTGGCCGCGTCGGGGTTGGAGCCGATCGCGTAGAGCCGTCGCCCCCAGCGCAGGCGCTGCAGGGCGATCTGCAGCACCACCACGATGGCCACCACCACGGCGAAGATCAGCCGGACGTCCAGCTCACCGACGCTGAAGACGGTGCGGTTGGGCAGCTCGACCACCCACGACGGCAGCGAGTCCGCGGTGATGGTGCGCCCCTCGCCGTGGGACACCAGCCAGCTCCGGTAGATGGCGAGCGTGCCCAGCGTGGTGACGATGGCGGGGACCCGGCCCCAGGCCACGATGGTCCCGTTGACGGCTCCGAGCAGCAGCCCGATCCCAAGGGCGAGCGCGATGCCCACGAGGGCGGAAGACGACGGGTGGTCCCGCACGTACTCGCCGGTGATGTAGGCGGACACCCCCACGATCGAGCCGACGGACAGGTCGATGTTGCGGGTGATGATGACGATGGTCTGGGCCACCGCCAGGACCGCGGTGATGGCCACGCTGGTGGTGACCCGGTTGAAGAACCGGCCCCCCAGGTAGTCGTCGACGAGGAAGCTGAACACCACCAGCATCAGGGCGATCACGCCGATCAGCGACAGCTCCTTGATCCGCTCGGGACGGATCCACACCGGCGAGCGGGCGACGGCGGCCGTGCTGCTCATGCCACGCCCACCGCCGCCGTCATCACGCGCTCCTGGGTGGCTTCGGCGTGGTCGAACAGGCCGGTCGGGGCGCCTTCGCGCATGACCAGCACCCGGTCACTGACCGCCAGCACCTCCGGCAGGTCCGAGGAGATGAGCACGATGGCCAGGCCCGCCCGCGCCAGCTCGTCGATGATCCTGTGCACATCGGCCTTGGCGCCCACGTCGATCCCGCGGGTGGGCTCGTCGAGGATCAGCACGCGCGGCTCGGTGTTGAGCCACTTGGCCAGCATCGTCTTCTGCTGGTTGCCGCCCGAGAGCAGGCCGACCGCCTGGTTCAGCCCCGGTGTCCGGATGCGCAGGCGGGTCCGGAACCCGTCGGCCGCCTCCCGCTCGGCCCGCCGGTCGACCAAGCCGAGGCGCGGGGCGTAGCGGGCCAGCGAGGGCAGGGTGATGTTGGCGGTGATCGACTGGGGGAGCGACAGGCCCACGTGACGCCGGTCCTCCGACAGGTAGGCGATGCCGTGGTCGAGCGCCTGGCGGGGAGTGCCGCACTCCACCGGCTTGCCGTCCAACTCGATGGTCCCGACCTCGCGCGGGGCGACACCGAACAGCGCCAGCGCCACGTCGGTCCGGCCCGCGCCCACCAGGCCGGCCAGCCCCAGCACCTCGCCGGCGTGCACGTCGAACGAGACGCCCGAGAAGACGCCGGTGCGGCCGAGGTCGCGGACGCGGAGCACCACGTCGCCGATCTCGTGGTCGTGGCGGGCGTAGAAGTCGGACACCTGGCGGCCCACCATGGCGGCGATCAGCTCGGCCCGGGTCACGTCCTCGCGAGCGTGGGTGGCGATGTGCCGGCCGTCGCGGAACACCGAGATGCGGTCGGCCAGCTCGAACACCTCGTCCAGGCGGTGGCTGATGAACAGCACGGCCACGCCTTCGTCCCGCAGCCGCCGCACCTGGCGGAACAGCCGCTCCACCTCGTGGGCCGACAGCGCGGCGGTGGGCTCGTCCATGATGAGCACCTGCACGTCGAGCGAGATGGCTTTCGCGATCTCGATGGCCTGCTGGGCCGCCACCGGCAGCCCGCTGGCCGGCAGCCGGGGGTCGATGTGGACGTCGAGGCGGGCGAGGATCTCCGTCGCGTCGGCGCACATGCGCTTCCAGTGCAGGACCCGGCCCTGGTCCCGGTGGCCGATGAAGATGTTCTCGGCCACGCTGAGGTCGGGGAAGATCAGCGGCTCCTGGAAGATGGCCGCGATGCCCCGGGCCTGGGCGTCGGCCGCGTTGTGCAGGGTGACCGGCTCGCCGTCGACCAGCACCTCGCCCTCGTCCGGCTGGTGCACGCCGGTCATCACCTTGATCAGGGTCGACTTGCCCGCGCCGTTCTCGCCCACGAGGGCGTGCACCTCGCCGCGGTGGAGGTCGAGGGACACGCCGTCCAGGGCGCGGGTGGCGCCGAAGCGCTTGGAGATGCCGCGCATGGCGAGGACCGGCGACGGACCGCCCACGTGCACCCCTCCCTTGCGCCGCGTTGACGTTAGAACATGTTAGTTCTCACACAATCGCACGGGACTGCGATCGCGGCAAGGGCCTCGTCACTCGAACACGGCCGTCGAGACGCGAAGCGGCCTCAGCCGCTGCGCCAGCGTGCTCGCCCCGAGCGCGACGATCGCGGCCACGGCCGGGAGCACGACCGCCAGCAGGCCGATGGTCCGCCACGGCACGCGGAACACCATGTCGCCGCGGTCCGCCGCCGCGAACACGGCGACGGGCAGGAGCCCGATGGGCACCGCCATGCACGCGCCGATGGCCGCCAGCAGCCACGCCTTGCCCCCGGCCGAGCGGGCCAGCGTGCGCGGGGCGACCCCGGCCACGGCGAGGACGTCGCGCTCGTCCCGGGACTCGGCGGCGGCCAGGGCCAGGCCGGCCCCCACTGCCAGGACGGCGAAGGCCAGCGCCGCGGCCGCCAGGATCAGCTCGACCTGCACCGGCGAAGCGCCGTCGTCCGGCCACGCGGTGGTCACGCTCCGCTCGGTGGCGGGGCCGTCGAACTGCCAGTCGTCGCGGAATGTCTCGACCGCATCGAGCTGGCGCGCGGACAGCGCGTGGCCGGCGATGTAGGCGACTGCCGCGTCGTGCGGCTCGACGCCGATCTCGTCGACGAGCGTGGGGCGTATGAGCACGCCGGGCTGCGGGCCGAGGCTCAGGTCGCTGGGCACGATCGCCACCTCGTGCCGGAGGCCGTCGGGCAGCGTGGCCCACGGGGGCGGGTCTCCGGCCGCATCGAGGATGACCAGGCCGCTCTGCGCCACGGCGCGGCGTATGTCGGAACTGAAGCCGAGCCCGTCGAGCACCGCGTCGTCGGCCACCAGCGGCACAGGGAGGTCGGGCCAGTCTCCCTGGTCTCCGGCCGTGCGGAGCATGACCTGCTGGGCGTCGGGCAGGATGCGACCCAGCTCGGCCCGCGCCGCGGCATCGGGCGGGTCGTAGACGCTGGTGGCCTTCCCGGCGGATTGGTCGAACGTGCGGGTCTCCGTGGCCAGCACGATGCGCTCCGAGGGCTGGGGCTGAGCGGCCTGGCCCGCCGCGGCCCCGACCACCAGGGCCGTGGACGCCACGGCCAGACCACCGGCCGCCGCCACTGCGCTGACCACCGCCCCGGTGCGGGCCCGCTCGCGAGCCAGGCCGCGGGCCGCCAGGCGCCAGGCGCCGCGGCTATGTCCGGCGAGGCGTTCGAGCCGGGCCACGACCGCCGGCGCCACCGCGCAGGCCCCCAGCAGCTCCAGCACGCCGCCGAGGACGGCGACGAAAGCCCACACGTTCTGGTCGTCGCCGGTCCGGGCGCCGAGGACGGCCAGCGCCATCAGCCCGAGTCCGGCGGCGACGGCGGCCAGGCCGCTCGCCGTCACCCGGTGGCGGACCGGGCGTAGCGGGCGGCGCCCGGCCAGCGCCGCGAGGGTCGAGATGCGTGTCACGCTCCACGCGGGGATCAAAGCCGCGAGCGAGGCGGCCACCACCCCCACGATCACTGCGCCGGCCAGGTCCACGGGCCGGATGTCGTAGCGGTCGAACCGGCGCCCGATCATCTCCTCGACCGCCGTGTGGTTGGCCAGGAGCACCCCGAGCACGAGGGCGGTGCCCGCCACCGCGCCGATCAGGCCGGTGACCGTGCCCTGCAGCACCAGCGTGCTGCGCAGGAGGCGGCCGGGAGCGCCGTTGGCCGAGAGCTGGCCGAGCACGACCAGCTGGCGGCGGGCACCGGCGGCGAAGGCGGCCGCGATCACGATGCCGGTGACCGTCAGGACAATGGCACCGAACAGGTAAGTCCAGATCACGACCACGTCCGACATCCCCTCGGCGTCCTCGATGAAATCGCCGCGGACCTGGACGCCCGCCCGCCCTCGCAATCGCTCGCGTGCCGCGGCGTCGGGCAGGTCGACGTAGGCGCGGGCGGTGGGCGGATGCTGGGGATCGGCGTCGAGCAGCGCCCCGCCCGGGGCGGTCAGCGCCAGCGGCGCCCCCAGGCGGCCGGGCATCTCCGCGAGGCCCACGACGGCCAGGCGGAGCGGGGTGGGTCGCTCGATGACCAGGCGGTCCCTGACCTCGACGCCCAGGGCCCGCGCCAGGTCGGGGGCCAGCGCCACCTCGTCCTCGCGGGTGGGGAAGCGTCCGGCGACGAGATCGGCCAGCCCGTCCATGAGCGGGTCCCCGGCCGGGAAGCCCCGGGCCTCCATGGTGGCATGGACGCCCCCGGCCGCCCGCACCCGGAGGGCGGCGTCCCGGACGATGACGGAGCGGGCGCCTGGCGGCAGGCCCGGCGGGTCGACGCCGCCGGCAGCGTCCATGACCGCGTCCACGTCGCCGAAGTCCTGCTGCCAGGCCTCGTCCTGGTTCACGTCGTCGGTGCGGAGCAGGACGATCGAGAGCACCATCAACGCCACCGGCGCGCCCACGAGCACCGCCACCAGCGCGGTGCGGCCGGGGCGACGGCGAACCTCGCGGCGGGCCAGCCGCACGCCTACCCGCAGCTCGCTCATGTCGGGGCGCCCAACGGCTCCGGCGGCTCGAACTGCAGATCGGTGGCCGAGGACTGGTCGACTATCCGCCCGTCGCGCAGGAACACCACCCGGTCGGCCCAGGAGGCGTAGCGGGGCTCGTGGGTGACGAGCAGGACCGCGGCGCCGTCGCGGGCCGGCAACCCGGCGAGCAGCTCGATGACCTGATCGCCGGTCACCGTATCCAGGGCGCCCGTCGGCTCGTCGGCCAGGATCAGGCGGCGCCGGCCGGCCAGGGCGCGGGCCACAGCGATGCGCTGCTGCTGGCCGCCGGAGAAGTCGTCGGGAAAGCGGTCCAGGTGCTGGGTGAGGCCGACGGAGGCCAGCGCTTCGCGGGCCTGCGCCTTGGCCTCTCGGGCGCGGACGCCCTCCAGCTCGAGGGGCAGCATCACGTTCTCCAGGGCGGTGAGCGTGACCACGAGGTTCAGGCGCTGGAAGACGTAGCCGACCTCGGTGCGGCGCAGGGCCGCCCGCTGGGCCGGCGGCATGAGGGGCACGTCCAGCCCGGCCACGCGCACCCGGCCCGCGGTGGGATCCTCGAGCCCGCCCGCCAGGTGCAGGAGCGTGGACTTGCCGCAGCCCGACGGGCCCATCACCGCCACCAGCTCGCCGGGGGCGACGGTGAGCGAGACGTCGGTGAGAGCCCGCACTTCCGTGGCCCCGGACCCGAAGCGCTTGACGACGTCGACCATCTCCAGGGCGGGCGCCCCGTCGCGGTCGGGACCGACACGGATGTCCATCACAGAGTGCCTCCGTCTTGAGTGGTGCGCAGGATGCGGGACTCGCACAGGTCGAGCCAGCGCAGGTCGGCCTCGGCCCGGACCGCCAGGGCGTCGGCCACGAGCGCCTCGGCCAGCGGCGCGCCGTCGCCGGCGGGGTGGGCTCGCCGGTGGCGTTGCAGCAACCGGGTGAGGGCGGTGCGCTGGCGGGTGACGACAGCCAGTGCGTGCTCGGGGCCGTGGTCGATGGCCAGGAGCACCTTGAGCTGCAGCTCGTCGCGGGGCGGCGGCTCGTCGGACGGGGTCATCTGCCACCACGCTCCCAGTGCCTCCTCGCCCCCCGGGGTGAGGGCGTAGCGCTTCTGCTCGCCGCCGGCGTCGACCGCGACGAGTCCGTCACGCTGCAGCCGGTCGAGCGTCGTGTACACCTGCCCGATGTTGAGCGGCCACACGCCACCCGTGGCCGACTCGAAAGCGGTCTTCAGCTGGTAGCCGTAGCGCGGCTCCTCGGCCAGCAGGGCCATCAGTCCTTCGCGCACTGCCATGAATACGGAGTATGCATATCTGGTATGCATCTGGCAAGCGTCGGCCGCCGAGATCCGTTCCGGTCGCTACCGTCTCGCCATGATTCGTTGGGGGATCGCAGGCCCGGGCGGGATCGCCGCCCGCTTCGCCGGGGCCATGACGCGGGTCGACGACGGGCAGATCGTGGCGGTGGCGTCGCGCTCGGCCGAACGGGCGGCCGCCTTCGCCGACCGGTTCGACGTCACCGCCCGCTACGACGACTACCGGGCCCTGGCCGACGACCCCACGGTGGACGCCGTGTACGTCGCGACCCCCCACGCCCGTCACGAGGCGGACACGCTGGGATACCTCGGGGCCGGCAAGCACGTGCTGTGCGAGAAGCCGGCGGCGCTGAACGCCACCCAGGCCCGGCGCATGGTCGACGCCGCCGCGGCCGGTGGCAGGTTCCTGATGGAGGCGGTGTGGAGCCGCTTCCTCCCGTCGTACCGCCGGCTGGTCGAGGTCCTCGGGAGCGGGCGCATCGGCACACCGCTCCAGGTCGAGGGGACCTTCGGGTTCCGGCGGCCCCTCGATCCCACCCACCGGCTGTTCGACCGGAACCTGGGCGGCGGCGCCCTGCTCGACCTCGGCATCTACCCGATCCAGCTGTGCACGCTGGTGCTCGGGCCCATCGAGCACATCGCCGGGGGTGGCGTGATCGGCCCCACCGGGGTGGACGAGCAGGTGGCCGCGGTCCTGCGCCACGAGCGGGGTGGCCTCGGCGTGATCCAGGCGGCCATCACCGTCCCGCTGGCGTGCACGGCCCGCATCAGCGGCAGTGACGGCTGGATCGACCTCCCGGCCTTCATGCACTGCCCGACGTCGTTCACGGTGACCGGCGGCGTGTCCCAGCCCGAGGTGGTGGACGCCTCGTTCGAGGGCGACGGCTTCGAGTTCGAGATCGCCGAGGTGCACCGCTGCCTGGCCGCCGGCCTGACCGAGAGCCCGACCATGCCCTGGTCCGAGACGGTGGCGCTGGCCGAGGCGATGGACACGGTCCGCGCCCAGATCGGCCTGACCTACCCCGGGGAGTGAGCCCCGTGCCGCCGCGGGGCGAGCCCGTCGGCCGCGGCGCCATGTCGGAGGTGTTCGCCTGGGACGAGGGGCGCGTGGTCAAGCTGTTCCTGCCCGCCTACGACTTCGCCGTCGAGCGCGAGCACGACTGTGCTCAGGCGGTCCATCGGGCCGGGGTGGCCAGCCCGGCGGTGCACGGCGTTGTCGAGGTGGACGACCGCCGCGGGATCGTCTACGACCGCGTCGACGGTCCGACCCTGCTCGACCAGCTCCTACGGTCGGAGCGCTCGCCGGGCGAGGTGGGCCGGGTGCTCGCCGCCGTCCACCTCGCCATGCACGCGGTCGCCGTGCCCGACCTCCCCGACCTGGCGACGGTGATACGCGCTCCGGCCGGGGACATCGTGTTCCACGGCGACTTCCACCCCGGCAACGTGATCGCCGGTCCGGCCGGGGAGATGACCATCGACTGGGTCAACGCCCACCTCGCACCCCGGGCGGCCGACGTGGCCCGCACGGTCATGGCGGTGCGCTACCAGGGGCTCCGCCCCGACCAGCCGGCCGACGCGCTCGAGCGAGAGCGGGCCGTGCGCGCCCGCATCCTCGACAGCTACCTGGCCGCGTACCTGGCCGCCGAGCCGATCGCCGCCGAGGAGCTGGCGTCCTGGCTGGCCCGGGCGGCGTCGTCCCTGCACCGGTCCGAGCCCGGGAGCGCGGATGCCGCCGATCTCCAGGCGCTCGTCGACCGGCGCCACGACGACCTGGTCGAGCCCGTGCTCACACGCCTGCTCGCTCACTAGCTTGGGACGCGTGAGCTCGGACCGGGCCGAGCACTGGGACGGTCGCTACGCCGAGGCCGGCGCCACCGGTGTGTCGTGGTACCAGGCGCACGCCCGCACCTCGGTCGAGCTCATGGACGCGGTCGGGCGCACCCGTGACTCCGCCATCCTCGACATAGGTGGCGGCGCGTCGACCCTGGTCGACGATCTGCTGGCCCAGGGCCAGCGCGACGTGACCGTGCTGGACGTCTCCGCCTCGGCTCTCGCCACGGCCCGCGACCGGTTGGGTGACCCGCCCGAGGTGACCTGGGTCGTCGCCGACCTGCTGGGCTGGACGCCCCCGCGACTCTGGGACCTGTGGCACGACCGGGCGGTGCTGGCACTTCCTGGTCGACGCCGAGGGCCAGGCCCGCTATGTCGCGCTCCTGCGCCAGGCCCTGCGCCCGGGCGGCGCGTTCGTGATCGGCACGTTCGCCGAGGACGGCCCGACGTACTGCTCAGGCCTCCCCGTCCTGCGCTACGCGCCGGCCGACCTGGCCGACCTGCTGGGCGACGTCACCGTGGTGGACCAGCGGCGCGAGATCCATCACACACCCGGCGGCATTCCTCAACCCTTCACCTGGCTGGCGGGCACTCTGGTCAGGTGAAGCTGTGACGCCGAGTTGGGCCAGCGAGCGCGCGATGCCGTCGGCGAAGACGTCGACGTCGGAGCAGGCCCGGTCGTCGGCCGTCAGCGTGATGGCCAGCGAGCCGTCGTAGGACAGCACCGCCACGCCGACCGTCAGGTTGGCGCCGAGGGGCACCACCGGGTAGGCCTCCAGCATCCGGGCACCGGCCAGGTAGAGCGGGAACGGCGGGCCCGGCACGTTGGTGACCACGAGGTTCACGAACGGCTGGTGGGCGAAGCTCCGGGTCAGCAGCCGCGCGACGAACGGCGGCAGGGCGTCGGCCGCGGCGAGGACAAGGGCCATGCCATCGGCCTCCGGCCGGGACTTGCACCGGCGCATGGCCTCGCCCACCGCGGCGAGCCGGTGGGCGGGGTCGCCGATGCCGACCGGCAGGGGAGCGTAGATCGCCCCCACCCGGTTGCCGATGGTGTCGTGGTCGCCGGCCCCGCGGAGCGACACGGGCACCATGGCCTTGAGCACGGCGTCGCACGGCAGCGTCTCGCCCCGGCCGAGCAGCAGCTGCCGCAGGCCGCCGGTCACGGCCGCCAGCACCACGTCGTTGAGGGTCGCCCCGGCGCGGTGGCCCGCGGCCCGGGCACTCGCGACGTCGGTTCGCACCCACGCCAGCCGGCGGGCGCCCAGCAGCGGCCCGTTGAGGGAGCTGCGGGGCGCGACCCCGCCGCCGGCCAGCGCAGGCCCGAGGCCGCCGGCCACCGTGCGCAACGCCCGCGCCAGGCCTGCGGGATGGCGCGCCGTGTGGGCCGCGGCTCGTGCCAGCCGCCGCGGATCGGCCGCCCGGTGTCGCAGGCCGGCGTCGACCAGCGTGGCGTGGTCGGGCAGGGGCGCGGCGGACCATGCCGGCCGAAGCGGGGGCGCGGGGACGTCCGGCTCCAGGTCGAGCACGAGCGTCGCCAGGTCGACGCCCGAGACCCCGTCGGCCATGGCGTGGTGGATCCGCTGCACCAGCCCGATCCGCCCGCGGTCGAGGCCGGTCAGGAAGTGCAGGTCCCACAGCGGCCGGTCCCGGGGCAGCAGCTCGCTCATGAGCTCCCCGGCGACCCGCCGGAGCGTGGCGTCGTCGCCCGGGGGTGGGAGGCGCCGTTCGGTCACATGCCGGGCGATGGCGAAGTCGGGATCGTCGACCCAGAACGGCCGGTCGAGGTCGTACGGCACGGTGGCGAGGCGGCGCCGCAGGCGGGGCAGCGGATCGAGGCGGGCGTCGATGCGCCGGCGGATGTCGGCGAGACGGAGGCGACCGGACGGGTCGAGCAGCGGCGCGGCCTCGAACGTGGCCACCGAGCCGATGTGGGCGGGCGCGCCGGCGTGCTCGAACCAGACGAAGCTGGCGTCGAGGGCGGTGAGGCGGTCCGTGATCAAGCCGGTCCGCTCTTCCCGAGGGCGGCGACCTCGTCGAGCGCGGCGGTGAGGCAGCGCTGCAGGTCGTCGGGGTCGGCCACGGCCCGCTGGTCGCAGGCGAGGCCGATGCAGGCCTTCCCGTCGTGCGATACCAGCGTGACGCTGAGCGCGGCCCCCGTGGGCGGGGCGAACGCCCAGAGGCGTTCGAGGCGCGCGCCGCCCAGGTAGGCGCGGCGGCGGAGGCCGGGCACGTCCACGACGTCGACGTCCACCGACCGCAGCATGCCCGCGAACAGCCGCGCCGCCAGCGCCCGGGGTAGGAGGTCGACGCCCGCGGCCAGCAGGTCGGTGGCGCCGAGCGCCGGCTCCCGCCGCCACGCCCGGACCAGGGCGCCCGCGATGCGCACTCGGTTCGTCGGGTCGGGGTCGTCGATGGGCAGGGTGAAGCGCGCCGGGACGAACCGGTTGCCGCCGATCGGGTCGCCCGGGCGGCGGACGCTGATCGGCATGACGACCCTCAGCGCGGAGATCGGCCGGCCCTGATCCCAGTGGTACTCCGCCAGGGCCCCGCCCACGGCGGCGAGCAGCACGTCGTTGATCGTGCCGCCTGTCGCCCGGGCCGCGGCCGCGAGGTCGCGCAGAGGGCGCTCGATCACCGCCAGGCTTCGGTCGAGGCTGCGCCCGGCGAGGACGGGCGAGCCGCCCGGGGGCGCGGGGGCGAGCGTGCGCACCGCGGAGCGGGCGATCCGGGTCATGGCGCCCAGCGCCTGCCACGGGCGGACCAGCGCGCCGGCCGCGGCCCGCGCCCCGCCCACCAGGGCGGCCGGCGGCGACACTCGCGGGCCGCCGTCGTCGGCGTCCACCGGCGGCGCCATCGACGCGTCGCCCGCCCGGGGGCGGCGAGTGCGGTCGAACAGCCGCTCGGCGATGTCGATGCCGCCGACGCCGTCCGTGAGCGTGTGGTGGAAGCGCAGGATCACCGCGGACCGGCCCCCGCCGAGGCCGTCGACCACTGTCAGGGTCCAGGGCGACCGGACCGGGTCGAACGCGGCGGCCGCGTCGGGCTCGGCCACGGCCAGCGCCGCGCCCAGCCCGCCCCCGGGTGCCGCCACTCGCCGGACGTGGGCGGCCAGCGACGGCTCGCCCGAGGGCCGCCAGCGGGGCCGGCCCAGGTCGAGCGGCGGCGGAGCGAGGCACTGGCCCAGCCGGGGAAGCAGCGCGGCGGCGCGCTCGACCGTCGCCTCGACGCCCTCGGGGGTGGGCGAGCGGTCCAGCAGCCCGACCACCACGACCGGGGTGCGCAGCACCGGGTCGGATTCGATCCTCCACAGCAGGCTGTCGGCCGCGGACAGCCGCGCCGGCATCGTCGTCTGGGACACCGCCTCACCTCCGGTCGCTTCGCTCCCCAGAGTGCAGGCGGTTCGGCTCCCCGACCAGGGACCAAAGTCCCGGGAATCGGCCGTGCTGCGGTCTACGCCAGCCCGTCGTCCAGCGTGGCCCGCAAGGCCTCCCGCCCCGAGTAGCGGGGCCGCCACCCGAGGTCGCGCTGGGCGCGGGTCGTGTCCATGATGGCCGGATGGCGGAGCGCCTCGGCCCACCCCGCGGCCTGGGGGAGGAACGGCGTGGCGGCGATCGCCCCAGCCGCGGCCCGCACCGGGCCCGCGGGGAACGAGAGCGGGGTCAGTCCCAGCTCGCGGGCGATGTCCGCCCCGGTGAGCACGCCGTCCCCGGCGAGGTTGTAGGCGCCGGGCGGCCCGGCGCCGACGATGCAGGCGAGCAGCGCTTGGCCGACGTCGTCCTCGTGCACGAACTGGACCGGCAGGTCGGGGGCGGGAGCGAGGACCGGCACCGGCAGGCTTCGCATCTGGGCGACCAGCCGCCCGAGCCCCCGGGCGAGCGGCGCCAGGGCCGGCGGCATGAAGTCCTTGGCCCCGATGGCGTGCGGGCCCAGCACGATGGACGGGCGGACCACGTACAGCTCGACGGCCGGATGGTCACCGCGGGCCCCGTCGAGGAGCAGCTCGATCTCGGCCTTCTCCCGGGCGTAGAAGAAGTGTTCTGCCGGCCGGACCGGCCAGTCCTCGGTGAGCCGCGGGGGGTTGTCGGCATGGAAGCCGTAGGCGGCCACCGAGGACGCGTAGACGAAGCGCCGGGCGCCGGCGGCCGCGGCCGCCCGGAAGGCGTTCAGCGTGCCCTCGACGTTGATGCTCCGGGTGGTGGCGGCCGAAGCTGTCCCGAGCACCTGGAAGGCGAGATGCACGACGACGTCGGCCCCGGCGAAGGCCGCCTCCAGGGCCGCCGGGTCCCGGACGTCCCCCTGCCGGTACGCCAGCTTGGACCACCCGTGGGCGGCCGGGTCGAACGGCCGGCGGGCGATGCCGGCCACGCGGCCGATGCGGTCGTCGGCGTCCAGCAGCGGGATCAGCCCGAAGCCGAACGTGCCGGTCGGGCCGGTCACCGCCACCGCGAGCTCGGATCCGGAGGTGCCGCCCATCGGGCCGACGGTACCGCCCGCCGCCCGGTCAGACCGTCTTCGGCACCTTGCCGGTGCGGGTGAGGACGAACCGCATGATCTTGTGGCCGGTGTCGGCGGTGGGGTCGAACATCAGCGGGCAGCCGCCGTCGATGACGGTCATGCCGCGCTCGCGGCCGTAGACGGTGGCGGCGTCGCAGACGCTCCCCTCGCCGAACGCGCGGTGCATCCACACCTGGTCGATGCCGAGGGCCTCGCACTCGCGGACCGTGGCCTCGGCCCGGTCGGGCCGCGTGGCGATGACGACCGCGTCGACGCCGCCGGGGATGTCGTGCAGCGTGGGGTAGCACTTGTCGCCTTCGACCTCGTCGGCGTGGGGATTGACGGCGAAGACCTCGTAGCCGCGGTCCCGCAGCCGCTTGTAGACGACGTTGCTGCCATGGTCCTTCGGGTGCCGCGACACGCCGGTGACCGCGATCCGGTGCCGGGCGAGGAAGGCGGCCGTAGCTTCCTTGACGGTGGTCATGACAGGGCTCCTCTCTCGTCGGTCCCGCCGTAGTCGACCCGGAACGGCGGGTACTCGTCGCGCATCAGCGCGGCATAGGCGAGGACCCGGTAGCACCAGCGGTTCAACCCCATGACGAAGTCGAAGATCGACTCGGGATAGCGGTGGCGGAACGCGTTGATGACCATGGCGATCACGGCGAGGAGCCCGATGAGCCCGAGCCCGTCGACCCCCACGATGCCGATGAACGCCGCCACGATCAGGTAGTGGGGCAGGGCGAGCAACCACCACTTCACCAGCACTAGGCCCCGCGACAGTTGCTCGGGGTAGTCGACCGTGAAGTCGGCCGGGTACTCGGGGTCGGGCTGCAGGCTGAACGGCGGGTACCTGTCGGTGCCGAAGGCCGAGATGCCGTAGAAGCCCACCCGCCAGCTCCAGCGCATGACCCCGGTGTTGAACTCGAAGAGCGACCGGGGATAGCGGCCGGTGAACAGGATGGCGACCCCGGCCACCAACGTGAGCACGATCACCGCCAGCCACAGGAAGGCCAGGACCACGAAGTGGGGGATCAGGAGGAACCACTTCACGAGCCACAGCCAGGGGCTGAGCGGCCGCTCCAGGCGGCCCTCCAGGCGGGCGGGATAGGCGCCGGGCGAGACCATCGCATTCGCCTCCGTAGGTCGGGGCGGGCCACGCAGCGGGGAGGCTGCGCAGCCCGCACGACCAGCAAAGCTCGGATCGGGCCCGATCCCAAGGGCCGAATGGCCTGACTTCCTCGCTGTCAGTCCAGCGCGTTGAAGGTGAGGCCGGCGATCAGCCCATACTCGATGGCGGTCGGCATCAGCAGCACGAAGGCCAGCGTCGCGGTCAGCGCGAGCCCGGCCCAGAAGGCATGCACTCGGGTCATGTCGACTCCTTCCGACGGCGGCGACCTGCCGCCCGAAGGGTGTTCGGCGCGCCGAGGTCGGAAGGATGTCCCGTGGGCGTCAGGTGCCCGGCTTGCGACTCAGCTCCACCGGGACGTACTCGGGATCGCTCTCGTCCCGCATGCTGAAGCGCCACTTGCAGCACACGTCACCCGGGTCCTTCCGGGGTGGGATGGCGAGGATCTCGACCTTCATGTTCGGGTTGTAGAGCTGGGTCGTCACGATCATCGACTTCGGGCAGGTGGAGTGGCAGTTCTTCTCGAGGATGTCCGGCCGCCCCATCTGCTCCCACTGGTCGGCGGCGACGCAGCGGTTGAAGGTCATGATCCCGACGTCGGGCTCGGGCATCTCGAAGGAGAGGTCGAAGGCCTTGCCCGGCAGGGCGGTGGCGTCGACCTGGAGGTCCTTCATCCAGTCGGCCACGGTGTTCCCGGTGATGCCCAGGTAGTCGGCCTTGAGCTGCTTGACCCCGGGCAGCACCACCTCGCCCCAGAGCGTGTACTGGATGTCGAACATGGTGTCGAGCCCGTAGCGGAGGATGACCTGCGTGGCCCACGCCTCGATGCACTGCAGCAGGTACTCGTGGCTGCCGAGGAACCAGGTCACCAGCTGGGACTTGGTCAGCTCGCCCGTGTCCGGTCCGGGCGTGAACAGCCCGGTGTAGACGACCCGGGTGGAGGCCCGGTCGGCCTCGGCGACCCGCTGGTTCGGGTCCGTGTAGCCGGTGC
>Ga0075417_10000091_pt1 | contig 18010 bp, 15 predicted proteins | sample SoiMetdeltSBSDD1_FD_71477 | JGI IMG/M metagenome (GOLD analysis project Ga0075417, IMG submission 71477) | Bulk soil microbial communities from a Populus tree surrounding site in Tennessee, USA - Soil MetaG P. deltoides SBSDD1 | ecosystem: Environmental > Terrestrial > Soil > Tree plantation...
GTAGAGGCGGAGGATCACGAGCTCGCGTGGGCGGAGGTCGGTACTGCGGGTTCGCGCGGTCTCGCCTACGTCCGCGTTTGCGCGGGCCACCTCGAGAGAACGGCTTCGAAGGAACTGCGGGTTCCGCTCGATCTTCTTCAGGGCGTTGCCGAGTTGCGCTGCTGCGGCGTCGAGCAGCGTGAGGTCGTTCTCGGGCGGACGGCGCTTGCTGCGCGCACCGATCGTCAGGATCCCGATCCGGTTGTCCTGGGCCTCGAGCCAGCGCACCTCGACCCAGTGGAGGCCGAGCGATCTCGGGAGGAGATGCCGGTCCGCTTCGAGCATTGTCTCGAGCCGACGTATGGTGATCGGGTCGAGGGCGAGGCGTCGGGTTTCGGCGGGGCGAAGGCCGCTGGCGGCGACGAGGTGGAGCTTGGCGTCTGTGTCGAGCAGTCGGAGCGTGGCTACGTCGGCCGGTAGCGCGGGGACGAGGGCATCGACAACCTGCTGGAGGGCGGAGACGAGGTCGTGGCCGGGAACTGTGGCGATCGTCTGCTGCAGGGCCAGGTGCCGCCGTTCGCGCTCCTCGAGAAGATGCCGGGCCCGAACCTGGTCGGTGAGGTCGACTGCGAGGGTGACCACGACGGGGCCCCAGCGGTCGGTGTCGATGCGATGGAGGGTTGCGCTCCACCAGTTCGGCTCTTGGCCCGGGGAGTCGTGACGGAACTCGGGTAGGTGACGCGGCCTTCCGGTCGCGGCCACTTCTTCGACGACTGCCGCCAATTCATTTGCTGGGAGGTGCGGCTGGTGTTCGTCGTTGTGCGATTCGATCAGCTGGTCGTGCGGCAGGTCGTGATCGGCGAATCCGGGGAGCGGCGGGTTGCCGTGCAGGATCTCGAGCGTGTCGGCGTCGTTGACGAGCAAGCCGACCGGCAAGTGGGCGTGGAGCTCCTCAAGCAGGAGAAGCTCGGTGGCGTGTGCGCTCGCGCGCGCGATCGTCCGCTCACGTGCCGCGCGATTCGTGCTAGTCGAAGGTCTGTGCGGGAGTGAACGAGTCACCGAGCACGATCCCTTCGGGACTTATTCTGAACTCGCGGATTTCCGGTTCGTGTCGGCTCGCGCGGGTCTTGAGGACGGTGAGGGCGCGCCGGACCGTTGCTCCGTCGCGGGTGTATTGGAGCAGCACGACGTTGTCGGAGAGGTGCGAGACGCCGAACTCGGAAAGTCGGCTGACGTGGAAGAGGTCTGGTAGCTCCGAGGTCATGAACACGCTCACTCCCTGGCGTGAGAGGCGCTGGACGAGCGAGTACATGTATTCGCGGAACCGGATCTCGTCCGGCGAGGCGAGCTTGAGATCGGTGAGGCTGTCGATGAGAACACGGCGTGCGCCGATGCGCTCCACTGCCTCGAGCAGGTCATAGACCCATTCGTCGATGTACATGTCGACCGGCGAGCGGTACATCAGCTCGACGCCCTCCTCTTTGGTCGACCAACCGAACCCCTCGACGATCCGCGCTAGCTGGGTCGGGTGTTCCTGGAGCGTCGCCAGCACCCCGGGTTCGCCCTGACGGACGCCGTTGAAGATGAAATGCAGGCCCATCAGCGTCTTGCCGCAACCCGAGGGGCCGGCGCAGAGCGTGGAGGCGCCCGGCCAGTAACCGTCGGCGAGCATCTCGTCGAGTGCAGCGATCCCCGATGAGTGTCTCGCGCCGTCGAGCGGGTAGCTCGTTATGTCGATCTGGTCGGCGAGCCGCGGGAAGACGTCGATCCCGTTCGCCGAGAGGCGGTAGGCGTGCTGGCCGGGAGCGAATTCGCTTCCCCGCAGCTTGAGGACGCGGAGGGAACGCGTCTCGCGCTCGGACGCTCGCGTTGTGGAGAGGCTGATGATTGCGTCTGCGACTGCGAATTCCGGCGCCACGGCGATCTCCTCTTCGCCGTACTCGCCGATCCAAAACGACGAGGCCGGGAAGGCGGAGAGGTGGCCGGCGAAATCGTGGAGGAAGCGGCGGAACTCGGCGGCCTCGGCGTACGCCGAGAGGGCTTTGAAGCTGTCGATCACGATGATTCCCGGACGGCGCTCCTTGATCAGCGCAGTCACCTGCTCGAGGACGCCGGCGAGGCCGCGCTCGTTGAGAGCCGGGCCGAGGTCCTCGTAGAAGACGGAGCGGCCGACCGCTTCCGGGTCGAAGAAACGGAGGCTCTGCCCGTAGCGGAGGATCTTGTCGAACGGCTCCGACACCGTGGCGAGGTAGAGGGCAGGCCGCTCGAGCGTCGCGTTCGCGAACAGGTATTGCTGAGCGAGGATCGTCTTGCCGGTTCCCGGAAGCCCGATGAGCATGTTGATTGCGTCCACCGGGAGGCCGCCGCCGAGCACATCGTCGAGGCGGGAATGGCCGCTCAGGAGACGCTCGCTCATCGCGACGTCGCGCCTTGCAGGAAGGCGCTTTTCCCGAGCAAGTCCTTGACAGTCGAGACGAACTGCAGCGGATCGAGCGGCTTCCGGAGAAAGGCGTCCGCGCCCGCTGCGAGCGCCTGGTCGCTCGCGTCGAGCGTTGAGATCACCAGGCACGCAGGCACTCCGGCTTCCTTCAGACGCTGGCACAGATGGGCGCCCGTTCCGCCGGAGATGAGCAGCTCGATCACTGCGAGCTGGGGCAGGAGTTGCTCGAACTTGCGCGCTGCGTCATCGGTATCGAGGGCGAGGACAACCTCGTAGCCCTCGGTCTGGAGGAAGAACTCGGCGAACTCTGCCGCGTATGGATCACGCTCGGCGAGCAGAATCAAGAGGCGAGGCGCCTGCTTCCGCTCATCCGCTGAGCGGTAGCCGCTACCGCGCTCGAGCTGCTCACCGAGCAGGCGATGGGCCTCGGCCGGCTGTAGCCCTCGATCGAGTCCCTCCATGACGAAGCGAAGTTGCTCGACCTGTGTGCGGGTGTAGAGCCGGTGGCCGCCGTCGCTGCGCTCGGGCTTCACGAGCCCATAGCGCTCCTCCCAGTTACGGATCGTCGCGGACGGGATGTTGAGCATGCGCTCAACGGCGCCAATGCTGTAGATGGGAAGATCGCCGTGCTGCATGACGACCAGCTTACTTCCTCAGTACCTCGAAATCCAGGAAACTTCTTCCCAAATAGTCAGTCATTACCTCATCAGATACCTCGTCAATGTGCCCGTAGTTCATCAGAAATGAGCTAAGGTCGGGCATCGTGATGAGAAATGAACAGATCAACAACACCGCTCGCCTGAAGTCTTGAGCGTGCAAACGGCCGACAATCCGTTCAGCGCCCCGGGCCTCAACAGGCGTTTTTCCTTCTTTCGCGCGGTCAACGAGCGGATTCGGGAGGTCAATGCAGCCTTCGCGGTTTTCACCGACAACTACGAGGTCTACTGCGAGTGCGGAGCCCGCAACTGCCTCGAGCGCGTCGAGGTGCCCGCCAAGGTCTACGAGGACGTGCTGACCGGGCCACGGTCTCTGGTCAAGGCCGGGCACGAGTCTCCCAGCCACGGTGTGGTCGTGGCCGAGAGCGGCTCGTACGTCGTGATCGAAGCCGACGGGAGCGCGCGCAGGGAGGCCAGCTGCTCGTCCTCGTCGGGCCGCAGACGCCGGTGACTGTGTTCGAGGCGGTCGGCTTCGATCGTCTCCTCGCAATCAGGTGGTCGGACGACGAACCAAGAAACAGCGTTGTACGCACGGTAAGTAGCGAGAGGATTGGTCTGAGTCCTCCGCCCTCATACGACCATCAAAGGGAGGAACCACGATGGCAACAATGGAAGCAACTGAGCGGGCGCGCGCCCCGAGCACATGACTTTGCAGGCCTACAAGCCTTAATGCAATGGGGGACGCCGAGTCTCGCTTGGAATGTGGCACTACGGCGGAACACGGCGGTAGTACATGATCGAGGCGGCTCATAACCCGGAGGTCGCAGGTTTAAATCCTGCCCCGCTACTCAGGAAGGCCCTGGAAGCAGGGCCTTCTCCGTTTGAGCCCGCAACAGGTCATCATGAATCGCGCATGAGCAAGCCGCGCATCTTCCTCGGGTCGTCCGGCAAGCAGGCCGACCTGCTCCAGGCGCTCACGCGCGGGCTCGAGGACGTCGCAGACGTCGAGCCCTGGACGACGACATTCAACCCCGGCCGGTCGACCCTCGATCGGCTGGTCGAGCTCTCCCAGGAGGTCGATTTCGCCGCGTTCGTGTTCGCCCAGGACGACTGGACCGCGACGGATGCGTCCGAGACCGGCCAGGCGTCGCCGCGCGACAACGTGGTGTTCGAGGCAGGGCTGTTCGGCGGCGCGCTCGGCATCCGGCGCACGTTCATCCTTCACGCCACCGATTCGAAGCTGCCGACCGACCTGCTCGGGCTGACCACCGTCCGCTACGACCCGGCCACCGACCCGGCGGAGGTCGAGATTCGTGAGATCAACGAGAAGCTTCGCAAGGCGATCGAGACTGAGGGACGCCGCGGTCTGGTCGAGGGGCTGTGGTGGCAGCTCTCGCTGACGATGCGAACCGAAGCCGAACCGTCGGCTGTGAGCCTCCTGCGCGTCTCGCGGGACCGCGACGGCAGCCTGAACGTGACCGGCCGGGCCTGGCAGGAGGACGGCACCCTGTCGGCCCGCTACTGGAGCGAGGCTGCGAAGGAGCGCAGGGAGCCGGCCGGCGTCCTCTACTTCTGGAAGGGCGAGCGCCCTCGTCACCCGGATGCTCCGCAGCTCGAGGGCGCCGGCGAGATCAGGGTGGAGAGCACCGACCGGGCGACCGGGTACTGGACCACTCGGTCGGATCGCGACCCCGGGCTGACTGCCCGAACCTCCGGCGTCTACCTTCGAGCTGACCCCTCCGACCTCGAGGTGCTTGAAAGCGGGAGAGAGGAGGAGCGGGCCCAGCTCATCGCCCAGCGCCTCCGCGAGTGGAAGTCGGCCGCGAACGCATTCTGAGCACGGGCCGCGGAGCGGGGTTCGCTAGGGTCGGGTGACCCTTCTACTGCGACCGAGAGGAGTTCGGCATGGCGTCCATTTCGGAGCGGGAGAGCAGGGAGATCGAGGCGGCAAACGCCTCTGGCACCACTCCGGTCGTCTTCATCCACGGCCTCTGGCTGCTGCCGAGCAGCTGGGCCAACTGGGCCGACTTCTTCGAGCAGGCCGGCTACGCGCCGCTGACGCCGGACTGGCCGGACGATCCGGAAACGGTTGAGGAGGCGCGGGCGAACCCGGACGTCCTCGCCAAGAAGACGCTGAAGCAGATTGCCGACCACACGGCCGACGTGATCGGCAAGCTCGAGAAGAAGCCCGCCGTGATGGGGCACTCGACCGGCGGATTGCTCGCCGAGATGCTCGCCGGCCGTGGGCTCTCGGCTGCCACGGTTGCCATCGACCCGGGCGTCTTTCGCGGCGTCCTGCCGCTGCCCATCTCCACGCTCAAGGTCGCCGGACCCTTCCTGTTGAACCCCCGGAATCGGGGCCGCGCCATCACGCTCACCTTCGACCAGTTCAAGTACGGCTGGACGAACGCCCTCGATGAGGACGAGGCGAAGCGCCTTTACGACACCTACCACGTGGCCGGGTCGGGGATCGCCCTGGCCCAGATGGCCAACGCCAACCTCAACCCCCGGACCGAGTCGAAGGTCGACACGAAGAACCCCGATCGGGGCCCGCTGTTGATCCTCGATGGGGAGAAAGACCACACGGTTCCCTGGGCGGTCGCCAACGCCGCCTACAAGCGGCAGAAGCGCAACCCGGGAGTCACTGAGATCAAGAAGATGCCCAACCGCGGCCACTCGCTAACCATCGACCACGGCTGGCAGGAGGTCGCGCAGACGGCGCTCGACTTCGTCAAGCGGTTCGTCCCGGCCAAGCCGAGCTAGCCGGCCTCGATCTGCCGCCGGAACGATGAAAGGCCCCGCTAGGCGGGGCCTTTCATCGTTCTGAGATCCGTAGCGCGGCTTCGGTCTCTACGGCCGATCTGGATTCGGCTCGAGCTGCAGCCGCTTGGCCGATGCTCTCGCGGTGAAAGTCGCGACGATGTTGCCCGACGCGTCGAACGCCGTCACCCTCGCCGCGGTCTCGAATGACTGCCCGTCCTGTGCCAGCTCCATCGTGCGATTGATCTTCCGGGTGCCCTGGAACTCGCCCGTCGCGGGACTGAAGACGAAGTGCACGCCCGTGGCCGCATACATCCGGCCGCCCATGTGCTTCCAGGTCGAGAACATCGGCGACCGCGTGCCCGGGGGTTCGTTCGACGTCTCGACGCCCGTGCCGCCTCGGTTGAAGACCTGGATCGACTGCAGCGGCGGCAGCGGCGCCGGGCGGTTCACCGTCTGGGTCCACGTTCCCACGAGCCCCCTTGCGGATGCGTGTCCGTTCGAGGCAGTACCTGCGGGCGTGATCGCCACGCCGGCGGCGACCGCGATCGTGAGCGCGACCGCAACGAGGATCGCGACTACTGGCTTACGTGTCATTTCCACTCCCTTCCGTCTCGTGTTCATTTCCCAAAGTGGGCCACGGCTACGAAGGTCTCCCGTCCCGGGCCAACCGACATGACCTCGAGCGGAACGAAGGTTCGTTCCCGTGTCAGTCGATCGACGATCGCTCGAAGCCCGGCGTCGGCGAAGCCCGGATCGCCGGCGAGCTGGTCGCGCAGCGTCGCTCCGACTTCGGCGAAGACGTCGGCCCGCTCGAAGACGATCCAGGTCGGCGATCTCGTCGGAAGCGCCACGACGACGAGGTCCGCGGTCGTACGCGAGAACACTCGGACTGCGAGCTCGAGCGCCTGACGCCGAGGCCGGAACGCGGCGGCTGGCCACGCGGCCGACCGAGCCGGGTATGGGCAATTCGCCCGCACGGAACAGAGGGCGAAGTAGATCCCGTTGCGCGCGGGAACCACGTGCAGTGGCTCGACCGGATCCGTCATGAGGCTGACCGACTCGACGACTCCCATGGACGTGACCTCCGTGACGGCGAGCTGCCGACCCGACAGCCGCCGATAGCGGGCGTTCACGTGAGTTCGAATCGCCTTCGCCCGCACAAGCGACTGCGGCTCGAGCTCGGAAACTGATTCCGACGCCCGAGCAGGGAGCGCGGCAGCCGCGCCGGCCGCAGCAACGGCAAACGAGAGCAGCAGCGCGGGGGCGAGGCGTCTCCGGCGATTGACAGGGCTCGACATGGCACCTCGACCGTGGACGAGTCGCCTTAGACAGGGCCAAAGAATCGCCAAATGCGGCGTAAAATCCGCCGGTGGACGCGGCTCAGAGGCTGCATGTCGTGCCGAGCAGCCCCGATGGGCTGAGCTTCCACCTGCTCGGGCGACTCGAGGCGTACAGCGACGGGGTCGAGGTCGACCTCGGTCCGCGCAAGCAGCGCGCGGTGCTCGCGCTGCTGCTGCTGAACGCGAACCGCGTCGTGTCGACGGAGCGACTGATCGACGACCTCTGGGGCGAGTTTCCTCCCAGCACGGCGCGCGCGGCGCTCCAGGTCTACGTGGCGGGGCTGCGCAAGGCGCTGGGTACCGACGGGGCAACCCTGCGCACCCGAGCACCGGGATACGTACTCGAGGTAGAGGAAGGTGCGCTCGACCTGGATCGCTTTGCCCAGCTATGCGCTGAGGCGCATGAGTCTCCCGACCCTGAGCGTCGCGCCGCCTTGCTGCACGAAGCTCTCGAGCTCTGGCGGGATGAGCCGCTGCCGGAGCTGCGGGCCGAGCCGTTCTCGAGCGCCGCCGTCGCACAGCTCGAGCAGCTGCGACTGCGCGCGCTCGAGGAGCGAATCGATGCCGATCTCGCACTTGGCCGCGATGCCACACTCGTGACAGAGCTCGAGGCGCTGGTCGCGGAGCATCCCTACCGGGAGGGGCTCCGTGCGCAGCTGATGCTCGCGCTCTACCGCTCCGGCCGACAGGCGGGCGCACTCGACGTCTACCAGGCGGGTCGCCGCGCCCTCCAGGACGATCTCGGGTTGGAGCCCGGCAAGGAACTCCGCGATCTCGAGGCGGCGATCCTGCGCCAGGACGAGGCCCTGTCTGTCGCTCAATCTGTTCCGGCAGAGCCCGAGCCCCAACTCGAACAGCCTCCGGCGGGTCGCCTTTCGCGGCGGGCGTTCATCGGAGCGAGCATCGCGGGCTTCGCTGCGGTCGCGCTCGGTACGGGCCTCGCCGTCCTTCGTTCGGGCTCGGGGAGCGCCGCGCAGGTAAGACCGGGATCGGTAGGCGTCGTCGATCCCGTCACCCGCCGGGTCGTCGACGACGTTCCGCTCGGGTTCAGCTCTGCTCTGATCGCCACCGGCGAAGGCTCCGTCTGGGTGGTCGATGCGAATGGGAGCACGCTGACGAGGATCGACCCGGAGACGAACGCCGTCGTCTCGCCGCCGCGTGGCATTCCTGCGGACGGGATCCCGATCGCGCTGGCCGCGGGCGAGGGATCCATTTGGATCGCCCTCAACGAGGGACGTGTTCTCAGCGTGCTCGAGGTGGGTCCGGAGCTCGGAGAGCGGCGTCGACGGATCGTCCTCGAACGAAGGGATGCGGTGTTTGGCGTCTTGTTCGAGCCTGTCATGCTCGCCGTTGGCGACGGCGCCGTTTGGGCCCTCGATCGAGGACGGGGCGAACTCGTACGCATCCATCCGGCGACGGGTGGGACCAAGCTGCTCGCGGACGGCCTCGGTGGCTCGTCGTCCATCGCAGTCACCTCCGATGCCGTCTGGCTCGGAGGTCCCGACGGCGTGGCGAAGCTCGATCCGCGCACGGGGCAGGAGCTCGGACGCACACCCGTGGAGCAGGTGCGCGAATCGCGGACCACCTCGATTGCGGTCGGCAAGGACGCTGTCTGGTTCGTCGGCGATTCGAGCACGCGGCTCTGGCGCATTCATCCTCGAAGCGTGTTGGTCGTGGACTCCGACCAGGTCGGCGCCAGCCCGAGCGCCGTCGCCGTCGACGAGGACGGGGCGGTGTGGGTCGCGAGCAAGGATCTCACCTCGCTCGGGCACCTGATACCCGCCAACGACGTCGAGAGGGTCGAGGTGGGTGCAACCTCACCTGGCCTCGTCTCAGGGTTCGGCCGGATCTGGACCAGCCCCGGAGAAGCCGCCGGCTAGCTGCGCGATTCCGTCTTTCCAGGAGACTGATCTAGGATCGGTCGGTGCGCTGGAGATTCGGGCTGTCGCTGTTGGCCTTCGGCGCAGGTGTCGCCCTGCTCGTCTCCGCCGCCTTCGCCGGCCCGCACGCGGAGTCGAGGCGCGGAGGCACGCTCCGACTGATGTGGGGGGTCGATCCCGACTACGTCGACCCGGCCCTCGCCACCGGGACGAGAGGGTCGTGGACGCTGCTGTTTGCGACCTGCGCGAAGCTGTTCAATACGCTGCAGGACGCGGACACCGGCAGGGGGCGTGTCGCTCGCGAGGTCGTGCGGAGCTTCGCCGTTTCGAACCGCGGGCGGACGTACACGTTCGAGCTGAAGCCAACGTTCCGATTCCACACGGGCGCCCCGGTGACCGCGCAGAGCTTCGCCGACGCGTTCAACCGCAACGCCAAGCTCAAGCAGGCCTCCTTCGTGAGCCGCCGAGGCTTCATGGAGGAAATCGTCGGCGCCAACGCCGTCATCTATGGAAAGGCCACGACCATCTCGGGTGTGCAAGTACTGGGCCGCTACCGCCTGCGGGTCCGCCTGAAGCGGAACGCGGGTGACTTCGTCGCTCGCTTGACGATGCCGTCCTTCTGCCCGATCTTGCCCGGAACGCCGCTCGACCTGAGGGGGATGGACAAACCAGCCGGATCGGGGCCGTACTACATCGCCGAGCGGGTCACGAACCGGCGCATCGTCCTCGAACGAAATCCCTACTACCGCGGCGGGCGCATCGCCAATCCCGACCGCATCGTGTGGACGATCGACCCCGACCGCGGCGAGCGACTCCGGGCAACCGAGCAGGACGCGAATGACTTCGCGGCGCTGTTCGACGTGCCCGACGCGGTCGTCCGCAACCTCGCCGACAAGTACGGTCTCAACCGGCCCGGAGGTCGGTTCATCCGCTTGCCGAGCCTCTCGAACTACCTCTTCGCGTTCAACGACGATCGACCCGTGTTCCGTGGAGCCCGCCAGGCTCCGCTCAGGAAGGCGATCAACTACGCCCTCGACAGGCGGGCCCTGGCCAAAGCGCACAGCTACCTCTCAGTCAGACGCACCGACCGTCTGCTGCCGGCGCCGCTCAGCCGGAGCCGACGGCTCTATCCGCTCGGCGGCCCGGATCCAATCACCGCGCAAAGGTGGCTCGCGCGCGCCGGGCATCGACCACAGACGCTCACCCTCTACACGGCGAACTTCGGGTTCGCCGTCCCGACCGCCGACGTGTTCGCCGCCAACCTGAAGCAACTCGGCATCGAGGTCTCCGTGAAGATCTTCGACTTCAATACCCTCAGCACGAAGCTCAAGACCAAAGGTGAGCCATGGGATGTCGCGTGGCTCCCCTGGGGCGCCTGGTACGCCGACCCGGCCGGCGCCATCCTCCCCCTGCTCCGCGGCACGAGCTACGAGGCACGGATCAACGCAGCGAACCGTGCGACGGGTGCCGCACGAGTCAAGTCATGGGCCGACGTCGAGACCGATCTGATGCGCAACGACCCGCCCGTTGCCGTGTACGCCGACGTCACTTCACTGATCCTCGTCTCACGAAGCTTCGGCTGCTTCAAGTCGCTCCAGGGGTATGAGATCGACCTCGCGGCCGCCTGCAAGAAGTAGTCCCTTCTTCAGCGCAGGGCACGCCCGGTCTGCCTCACCGATGGCCGATCGCGGAGAGTTGCTCGGCTAGGCGCCGGCGAAAGGTCGGCACGTGTGCGAGAAGGCGTAGTGCCGCATTGCGCAGCGGCCGAGCCGCCCGCGGAGCGGTGGCCAGTCGCGTGAGGCGGTGGGCAAGTGCGACCACGTGTATCGCCTCGGCACGACTGCCGGCCGCATACTCATCCAGCTTGTCCTCGCGACCCTCGCGTAGGGCGACCGACAGTGCGTCTCCGAGAGTCACCGCATCACGCAGGCCGAGGTTCATGCCTTGTCCACCTGCCGGGCTGTGCGTATGTGCCGCGTCGCCGGCGAGCAGCACCCGTCCAGCGCGGTACTGGTCGGCCACCCGCTCGTGGATCCGAAACCTGGATCCCCAGACCACTTCAGTCACCTTCGCCGTGATGCGACGCGGACCCCGAGTGTCCAGCAGTCGCTGCGCAAAGGCGACATCGGGCTGCTCGGGCGCATCGTCGACTTCAGCCACGAGCCGGAACGACCCGTCCGGGAGCGGCGCCACGACCAACATGCCGAGTTTGGAGAAGAACAGCAGGACCTGGTCGGCCGGCAGGCCGCTTTCCACCCGGACGTCAGCCAGCGTGAAGGACAGCGACAACGCGTCGTTGCCGTTGTGGCCGAGTCCGGCCAGGTCGCGGATCGTGCTGTGCATGCCGTCGGCCGCAACGACGTACTGGGCCTTGATCATGTGGCCGTCCTCCAGCGTGACCTCGGCACCGTCGGCTGTCTGGGTCACTCCGGTGGCGACGTACGGACGGTGGACCCTGCCGCCGAGCTCCTCGAGTCGGTCGAGCAAGACCTGCTCGGTGATGTTCTGCGGGACCATCAGCGTGTATGGGTACTCCGTAGGAAGCTGATCGAATCGGACCGGCACGAGCTCGCGATCCCCATCGCGGATCGTGAACTGCCGAGCGTGGATGCCGAGCCCTGCCAGTCGCTTCGAGACGCCGATCTGCTCGAGCATCTCGAGGGTCCGCGCGTGCACGACAGCGGCGCGCGACGTGTTCGCCCCTGCCGCCTGCCGCTCGACCACTGTGACGTCACGGCCATGCCCGGCCAAGGATGCGGCTACCGCCAATCCCACCGGCCCTGCACCGACAACCAGCACCTCGGTCTGATCAGGAACCTCGCTCATGCTCCACGAAATCTCGCAGCTGTCGCTTCCGGGCGGAAGACGGGAGACTTGTGGGTTAGGGGGCGGGTTTCTGGCCTGATCCGCAACGATGCCCGTTGCGGGAACGGCGGAGCTACCAGCTGGCGATCACACGGCAGGGCCCGCCCGATCCCTCCTCCCACGGGATGAGGCCGACGTACGCCACGGCTCCGCTCGGCGGGATCTTGTCGAGGTTGTTCAGGCCCTCGAGCCCATAGCGGTCGGTCGCGAGGAAGTCCACATGGACGGGGAAGGTCGCCGAGTTCCCGGGGTCGAGGCTGATCGTGTCGACGCCGATGCCCGTCACCTTCCGGCGCTCGGCGAGCCACATGGCGGCCTCGACGCTGAACCCGGGGAAGTGGTAGTTCGGGAAGGCGGCGCCGCCCTTGAACTCGAGTGGGTCGTCGACCTTGGCGGCCCAACCGGAATCCATGCAGACGATCGACCGCTCCGGGATCCTCCCGTGGCGTCGCTCGAACCGACGGAGGTCGTCGACGGTCACCATCGTGTCCGGCTCTCGCTCGGCGCGCCGCGAGATGTCGATCACGACGATCGGGACGAGGAGCTCCTCCGGCGTGATCTCCGGCGAGAGCCGTCCGCCCGGCGTGAAGTGGCCCGGTGCGTCCATGTGGGTTCCCGAGTGCTCGCCGAACGTCCACTTCTGTGCGTAGAAGCCGCCCGTCGGGATCGTGACGAGCGTCTCCCTCGCGGGCGAGTCGAACGTGAAGACGGGGAACCCCTCCTTGAACACGTGCGTGAGGTCCTGAAGGCGTTTTTTGCCGTGGCGATGCGTCGTGGGACGTCCGCCGGACGCGAGGCCGGGGAAAGCAGCGGCGACGGCCGCGGCGACGCCTGTCACGACGGCGGTGCGGCGGTCGATGCGGGGCCGATCCTGCTGCTCGACCTGCTCGCGAACGATCTCGACAGTTCCGGGGAGACACATAGCTCTGTCCTCCTCTCAGGTCGCTGCCACGAGTCTAAGCGAGAGAACTTGACCTTACAGTGACTGCAAGGATTACGCTGGAGCCGTGAACATCTCCACCCTTGCCCGCCGCGCCGGCATCTCGCCTTCCGGTGTGCGCTGGTACGAAGCAGCAGGCGTCCTTCCTCCTCCCGTACGGCGGGACAACGGCTACCGCGAGTACAGCGACGAAGACCTCTCACGACTCACACTGATCCTCGCGCTCCGGCGGCTCGGCCTCACCCCGGCGGAGGCGGGACGGCTGGTCGATCGCTTCATCGAAGGCGAGGTGCCCGACGTCACGCTGGCCGCGACGCTCGAGCATCAGCGCCGCGAGATCGCACGCCAGCGTGAAGACCTCGATCGCCTCGAGGTCGAGCTCGTCGACCTCGAGCGGACGCTTGCTGCTGTCGATCTCTATCGCGGGACGGATGCTCGCCCCGCCGCGATCAGCGTGTTGTTCGTCTGCAACGGCAACTCTGCCCGGAGCCAGATGGCGGAGGCCCTGCTCGCCCGGTTCGGTAGGCCCGATTTCGACGCCCTTTCGGCCGGCACGCGCCCACGCAGGGTTCACCCACTGGCTGTTCGAGCTCTCGCCGAAGTCGGCGTCGACTGGCATGCGGCTCGCGCGAAGTCGGTCATGGAGCTGGTCGACCGCCGCTTCGACTACGTCATCACGTTGTCCAACAGTGCGCGCGAGGAGTGCCCGAGCCTGCCTGGGCCGCACAGCTCGCTGCACTGGCATCTCGAGGATCCGAGCACGATCGAGGGATCCGAGGAGCACCGCATGGAGGCCTTTCGCGCCACGCGGACGGAGCTCACAACTCGGCTCAGGCCGTTCATCGAGATCGCACGACGTGCGGCGGGACTCCTTCCCGCCGTTGACGGGCCCTCGCCGCGCTCCGCCGGGGCGACGGCGTGACTCTTCCCCCGCGATGGAAAGGAGCCTGACCCATGCAGCTTCCCTACACCGAGCCTCTGACCGTCCGTGAGCCGGGCGACCGTGTCGTCCCCGAGCCTCCACGCCGAGGCGAGCCCGGCGGCGAGCCCTGCGGCCTCTGCAGCGGCCAGGCGACGCAGGCCGTCTGGCAGGACGAGCACTTCAGCCTGCACCCGCCAGTCCAGGGCAGCCTCGCCGGAGCTGTTTGGCTGGCGAGTCGCGAGCACGTCGACTCGTTCAGCGACCTGTCTCCGGAGGCAGCCGCCGCGTTCGGCCCGCTGGCGGCCCGCGTCGAGCGCGCGATCCTGGCGCTCGGCGACGTCGGCCGGGTGCACCTGTACCGCTGGGGCGACGGCGGTGCCCACTTCCACGTGTGGTTCATGCCGCGCCCACTCGGGATGCTCGAGGCGTCGGGGATGATGCTCCCGCTCTGGGAGGACGTCCTTCCCAACGTCACCGATGAGGAGCTCGCCGACGCGGCGAAGCGTGTTGCCGCGGCCCTGTGACGATCCAGCCGACGCTCGTCCGGCGCCTGGGGACGTTCGACGCCGTTGTCATCGGCCTCGGCTCGATGATCGGCGCCGGCGTGTTCTCGGCGTTCGCGCCTGCAGCTGCGGCGGCCGGAAGCGGGCTTCTCGTCGGTCTCGGCCTTGCAGCCGCGGTCGCCTACTGCAACGCGGTCGCCTCTGCCCAGCTCGCCGCCCAGTACCCCACCTCGGGCGGAAGCTACGTCTACGGACGAGAACGGCTCGGGGAGTGGTGGGGCTTCCTGGCCGGCTGGGGATTCGTCATCGGCAAGACGGCGTCCTGCGCGGCGATGGCGCTCACCTTCGCGGCCTACGCGGTACCCGGGCCCGGCTGGCTCGAGCGTCCGGTCGCGGTCCTAGCACTCCTGGCGCTCACCGCGGTCAACCTCCGCGGCATTACCCGGACGGCCGGGCTGACGCGGATCCTGGTCGCGGTCTCGCTCGCGGCGCTGGCGGTCGTAGTCGGTGCGATCCTCGGCAGCGGCGCGGGGAACACTGGGAACCTGTCGCTCGAGCTCCCCGGCGGGTTCTACGGGGTCCTCCAGTCGGCGGGGTTGCTCTTCTTCGCCTTCGCCGGCTACGCGAGGATCGCGACGCTCGGGGAGGAGGTTCGCGACCCGGAGCGCACGATCCCGCGTGCGATCCCTCTGGCTCTCGGGATCACCGTGGCGATCTACGCCGTCGTCGCGGCGTCAGTGCTCCTGGCTCTCGGCTCGGACGCCCTGGCCTCGAGCTCGAGACCGCTCGTGAGCGCTGTCGAGGCGGTCGACGCCGACTGGGCGGTGCCACTGGTCGGCGTCGGGGCGGCCGTCGCGAGCCTGGGTGCCCTGCTGGCTCTCATCGCCGGGATCGGGCGCACGACGCTTGCCATGGCCCGCGAGGGGGATCTGCCGCGCTGGCTGGCCTCGGTCCACCCGCGCTATCGCGTTCCGGATCACGCCGAGCTGGCCGTTGCGGCCGCGGTCGCGCTGCTTGTCCTGACCACCGACTTGCGGGGGGCGATTGCCTTCTCGTCGTTCGGGGTCCTGACCTACTACGCGATCGCCAACGCTTCTGCTTGGACGCAACGCGGTGATTGGCGCCGCTGGCCGCGTGCGGTGAACGCGGTCGGCCTGGTTGGGTGCGTGACGCTGGTGGCGACGCTCCCGGTTCGCGCAGTGGCCGTCGGGCTCGCGATGTTCGCCGCCGGTCTCGCGTGGCGAGTGATCATCCGGAGGCGGGGCGGCGACGACGTCCGAGTGAGCGCCCCGAGCGTCGGTTCGTCCAGCTAGCCGACCGCCTCTTGCGGTGAAGTCACTCGACTGCTTCGAGGATCTCCCACTGATCGGGAACGCCCTTCAGGCTGTGTGCGCCTCGGTCGACGAACGAGAGGCCGGAGCCCGTCACGAGGTCCCTCACCGTCCGCGACACGAGCACTTCGCCGGCTCCGGCGAGCCCGCTCACACGAGCGGCGATATGGACGCCGATGCCGGCGATGCTGTCGCGGCGTCGCTCCACCTCGCCCGTGTGGAGACCGGCACGCATGTCCAGGCCAAGCGTTCGCAGGCGGTCCCGGAGAGCAAACGCGCACCGAACGGCGCGCGCCGGGCCGTCGAAGGTTGCGAGCAGTCCGTCGCCCGCGAAGTCGGAGATCGTCCCGCCGAACCGCGCGACTTCGGTCGCCGCCAGCTCGTCGTGTGTCTCGAGCAGCTCCCGCCACCGCGCGTCGCCCAGCTCGACCGCTCGTGGGGTGGAGTCGACGATGTCGGTGAACAGCACAGTGGCGAGGACTCGGTCGGTGGCGTGAGCCGGCCGGGAGCCCGTGAGGAACTCCTCGACCTCGTCGATGAGGACGTCGATGTCGCCGATTCCCAGCCCGTAGTCGGCGCCCGGCACGGCGACGAAGCTCGCACCCTCGATGTGATCCGCGACATACCGCCCCTGGTCGATGGTGACGATGGGGTTGTCCTGGCGGTGGACGACCAGCGTGGGCACCCTGATCGATGAAAGGACGTCGCGTACGTCGAGCTCGAAGAGCATGCGTATGACGGCCGCAGCCGTGGCCGGGCTCGCGGAGAGCCGGAAGAATCGTCCCCAGGCCTCGAGTGCAGCGGTATCTCCGGCGAGACTCGGATTGATTGCGGCCATGAGGTCGCCGCGACCCCACGTCTGCTCGACCATCGAGACCAGGCCTTTCTGCACTTCCGGCGGTGCTCCGATCTCGTATCCCGGCGCCGCCGAGACGCGTGCGGTCGCGTTCATCAGGACGAGTGCGCTCGTACGCTCCGGATACGTGGCTGCGAAGAGCTCCGCCATCGGCGAGGCCTCGCCGGCGCCCGCGATCGCAGCCCGCTCGAGGCCGACAGCGTCCATCACCGCGGACACGTCGTCCATCCAGTCCTCGAGCGGGGGTAGCTCGCTGGACCTGATCGGATCGGACAGGCCGATCCCGTACTTGTCGAACGAGATCAGCCTGCTGAACGAGGCGAGCCGGCCCAGGTAGTGCGCATAGCCCGGCAGGTCCCACCGCGCCTCGACGTGGCTGAACCAGGTGGAGACGAGCACGATGTCGAGCGGGTTGCCCTCGCCGACGACCTGGTACGCAATGTGCGCATCGCCCTTCTTGGCGTACTGCGTCTGTGGCACCACGCTCAAGACGATACGCCCGGCCGCTCAGCTCACGTCAAATCCCTTAAGCCGATGCGCGCAGGCGGCGCTTGCCCAGGATCTCGCGGGCGGCGTTGAGCCCCGGCGTGCCCATCACACCGCCGCCGGGATGGGCTGCGGCGCCGCATAGGTAGAGGCCCGCGACCGGTGTCCGGTAGCGCGCGTGGCCGGGAACGGGACGGAACGCGAAGAGCTGGCCGGGAGTCATCGCGCCCTGGAAGATGTTGCCGCCCGTGAGGTTGAAGACGCGCTCGAGGTCCGGCGGCGCCAGGATCTGGCGGTCGAGGACCGAGCGCTTGAAGTTGGGTGCGTACGCGTCGAGCAGGTCGAAGCAGCGGTCCGCGAACGCGTCACGCTGGTCGTCCCAGGGTCCGTCGCGGAGCTCGTACGGGGCGTACTGCACGAACATCGACATCAGATGGCGGCCGGGCGGCGCGACCGTCGGGTCGACCGCCGAGGGGATCGTGCACTCGAGGACGGGCTCTTTCGAGGGGCGTCCGTACTTGGCGTCGTCGAACGCGCGCTCGATGTAGTCCTGGTCGGGACAGATATGGATGGTGCCGCGATGCTGAGGGCCTGGCTCTGAGCCCGGCAGCGCACGGAAGTCCGGCAGCTCGGCCAGGGCGACGTTGATCTTCAGCGAGGCGCTGGCGTAGCTGATCCGCTCGACGTCGGCGACGAAGGCCTCGGGCAGTGCGCTCCGGTCGAGCAGGCGCAGGAACGTCACGTTGGCGTCGGCATTGCTGGCCACGATCGGGGCGTAGTACTCGTCGCCGTCGGCCAGCGCCACGCCGACGGCCTTGCCGTCGCGCACGAGGATCCGCGCGACCTCGGCCTCGCAGCGGATCTCGGCGCCGAGGTCGCGGGCGGCCGACGCCAGCGCCTGCGTGAGCCCGCCCATGCCGCCGCGCACGTATGCCCACACGCCTCGCGCGCCACCGCTCTCGCCCATGACGTGGTGGAAGAGGACGTAGGCGGTACCCGGCATGGAGGGGCTCGCCATTGCGCCGATGACCGCGTCGGTGGCCAGGGTC
>Ga0075417_10000093_pt1 | contig 17637 bp, 21 predicted proteins | sample SoiMetdeltSBSDD1_FD_71477 | JGI IMG/M metagenome (GOLD analysis project Ga0075417, IMG submission 71477) | Bulk soil microbial communities from a Populus tree surrounding site in Tennessee, USA - Soil MetaG P. deltoides SBSDD1 | ecosystem: Environmental > Terrestrial > Soil > Tree plantation...
GGGGCAACAAGCGCACTTGAAATGGGCTTGCTCCACGGAGCCTATTGTCTGGGCTGCTGCTGGCTTTTATTTGTCATGCTCTTTCCGCTCGGCATCATGAATGTTGGAGCGATGGCAGCTGTCACTCTTATTATATTCGCCGAAAAAGCGCTGCCGTGGCCCCGCTTCGCGCCTTACGCCGTGGCGGTCGCGCTTGTGCTTTATGGTGCGCTGGTGATTACGTCACCTCAACTCCTTCCCACCTTCCAGCAAGATGGCGGCGCGGCTATGCCCGAAGAAATGCAGATGAAGATGCCCACGAAGTAGCCGATCGCATCTTAGATGTCGGAAGCCTCTATGTTCGCTGTTGGCCCAAAGCAGACATGAGCTAGTGCACTGCACGTGTCCGCTTTCGGGGGGAAAGCAGACATGACCTTGTGCGGAAATCCGCTTTCGCGGTCGCTATTGGGGGTAAAGCGGACATGACTTTTTGCGGCGCAAATGTCTGCTTTTGACCCAAAGCGGACATCAAAATTCAACCCTTGGGAAAATCCGCGCCTTTTGCTGGAGGCCTCGATAATTCCTTTCTTAGTCCGTCATAGCAAGCATTGCGGTCAGTTACATTCGCAATTGCACTACATTTCTCAAAACTTGGGCTGCTCACAAACCATATAGCCGCGATAAAAGACGCTATGCACAACACTAGCAATGCAGTCCTCATCCCGAACTGATCTGCGAATTCCTCCGGTGGTTTTGGCCACGGAATATCGCGTGCGTCGTTATGTGTGGTGTCGAAATCCCATTTTGAACCCTGCATGGCACACCCCGATAGCGGATATGGTGGACACGACGGAACGTCCACTAATTACCGGTATTGTTAGTTTTGCCTTTACGCTCTGCTGCCTGGATTATCCGTTCAGCAAAACGGCGACGAATCTGATCATCGCAGAGCCTTTCGATGCTGTCCTCGCGCATGCCTTCGTCACGCACCAGCGCATCAAACTGATCTTTCAGTAAGCTCCATTCATTGGTTTGATCGACGGACAAATCCGCACCTCGACATTAGCTGGCACGTTTAGGCAGCCTTCTTTCGCGAAGGCTCCGCAACGTTGGGAGTTGGTTTGCGGTTTAAATTGAGTTCAAAGACGCCCGGAACCAACACCACTGCTTGGGGGCGGCTTCCATTTTCCAGCATCGCAAAGCGAAGTGCCTGGGCGCGGTCGATGAACAGCCCGCCGCAGAGGCCTTGATCGTCTTGGACCACCCAATTTCCCCGACTGTCCTTTCCGATCTCAAATTGTAGTGGGCGCGAGCACCGCACTATTGAGGGATATTTATCTTTATTCATGAGTGGCTCCTTCAGCTTTTGAAACCGTGTTCGTCATCACTCCAAAGTCGGCAGGAAGACGGCGACGCGCAGCGCAATAAGCGCAGCGGAAACAGCCGCAAAAACTCCTAGTCCGAGCAGCGCCATTTGAGCGCGGTTGTAGCTTTCAATTCCTTGCCTTCTGGGCCGCAGTGGTTCGACTTTGATGTTGAATGGTCGAGCGAACGTGCGTCCCCGGGCGAGTTCGGGAAAAGCCAGAGGGCGATTGATCTTTGGCATAGTCGCCTCGAACGGATATTCTTTTTTTCGGTTGCTCATTGGACGACCGGAAGGTCATCGTCATTCTTCGAAGAATGTTTGTAACGTTTGCGGTAGAGTTCAGATTCGATCATTGCTCGATGCAGGCGGGCTTCCGCGATTGCTTCGATGAGGTCGAAGCCTCGACGGCCAATAGCCGCAAGCATTCTGTGCAATCGACCAGCGAACGCTTTTGACTCACTCGAACTCAGGTAGGTGGCGAGCGACATGGTGCGCTCCTTTGCAAGTGGCCAAACGATAGGCCCAACTCCGAGCGTCTAACGTCTTGGCATGCCGTAATGTGTGTGCCGCCCCATAGAAATTCGATTGGGAAATCAGCACCTGTTCGTAAAGGCGTTATAAAGACCCGGATTTCGGCCGCGTACCGAAGCCATCTTTATTTCTTCTTGATATGTCGCAAACAAGATTCACATCGCTTCTTTATCTCTCACCCTCTATCTGAAAGTTCGCTCCACAGATGTCTGAAAGGAGTACTTATGCTCGACCTGATCTTACTAGCTCTCATCCTCAGCCTTTTTGTGTTGTCAATTGGCTATGCCTACGCCTGCGACCGGCTCTAACGGAGGGGCGCCATGATCTTCGACTACTCGCTCGCTGCCCTCGTGACCGCAGGGCTGATGATCTACCTCGTCTACGCTTTGCTCAGGCCAGAGCGCTTCTAAAGGCAAACGCCCATGACCCTCATCGGCTGGACCCAAATTCTTCTCTATTGCGCAATCATCGCAGCCATCACACCCGTGCTCGGCGGCTACATGACTCGTGTCTTCAACGGTGAGCGCACTTTTCTGACGCCGATCTTGCGGCCAGTCGAATTGGTGCTCTACAGGGCAGCCGGCGTCGACGAGAAACGCGAACAGGGCTGGCTTTCCTACACAATCGGCATGCTGCTGTTCCACGTTGGCGGTTTTCTCATTCTCTATGGGCTGATGCGCTTCCAGGCCCTGCTGCCGTTCAATCCGGCCGAGCAATCGGCTGTTGCGCCCGATCTGTCGTTCAACACTGCTGTCAGCTTCATCACCAACACGAATTGGCAGAACTACGGCGGCGAAAGCACGCTGTCTTATCTCGTGCAGATGCTGGGCCTAACGCACCAGAACTTCCTGTCCGCGGCCACCGGCATCGTACTCGCAGTTGCGCTCATCCGCGGTTTCGCGCGACACTCTGTTCAAACGATCGGTAATTTCTGGGTCGATATCACCCGCTGCACGCTCTACGTGCTGCTGCCGATTTGCGTGCCATATACATTATTCCTGATGTGGCAGGGCATGCCGCAGACCATCGGCCCCTATGTCGAGGCAACGACGCTGGAAGGCGCCAAGCAGACTATCGCGGTCGGTCCGGTTGCTTCGCAGATCGCGATCAAAATGCTCGGCACAAACGGCGGCGGCTTCTTCAACGCCAATGCTTCGCACCCGTTCGAGAACCCGACGGCGCTGTCGAACTTCATACAGATCATCTCCATTTTTGCTATTGGAGCGGCGCTGACAAACGTCTTCGGACGTATGGTGGGCAACCAACGTCAGGGATGGGCGATCCTGGCGGTCATGGGTGTGCTGTTCATTTCCGGCGTCACACTCGCCTATTGGGCGGAAGCGCATGGCAACGACATCTTGAATGCCATGGGCCTCAGCGGCGGCAACATGGAAGGCAAGGAGGTCCGCTTCGGTATCGTGGCGTCGGCGCTGTTTGCGGTGATCACCACCGCCGCTTCGTGCGGCGCCGTCAACGCCATGCACGACTCGTTCACGGCGCTTGGCGGCATGGTGCCGCTGATCAACATTCAACTCGGCGAGATTATCGTCGGCGGCGTCGGCGCCGGCATGTACGGCATGCTTTTGTTCGTCATCATCGCCATCTTCGTGGCTGGACTGATGGTCGGCCGCACGCCTGAATATGTCGGCAAGAAGATCGAGGCCAAGGAAGTCAAGATGGCCATGCTCGCCATCCTGATCCTGCCGCTGATGTATCTGGGCTGGACCGCGGTAGCCACAGTGAATCCGCAAGCAGTCTCGCAGGTGGCCAATAACGGGCCACATGGCTTCTCGGAAATTCTCTACCTCTACACATCAAGCACGGGAAATAACGGATCGGCGTTTGCGGGGATCTCGGCCAACACGCTGTTCTTCAACATCACCGGCGCGGTTGCGATGTTCGTCGGCCGTTTCTGGATGATCATTCCAACAATGGCGATCGCAGGCTCGCTTGCGGCCAAGAAGTCCGTGCCCGTGTCGCTCGGTACTTTTCCGACGACCGGAGCGTTGTTCGTCGGTCTTGTCGTCGGCGTGATTGTCATCATCGGCGGCCTCACTTTCTTCCCCGCGCTTGCGCTGGGACCTATCGTTGAGCAGCTGGCGATGACTGCGGGCACGACGTTCTGAACCGGATTCTTCGGAGTTAGCACTATGGAAACTTCCAGAATACGCAAGCGGATGCCGGTGGCGACATTGCTGGACCCCCAGATCGTGGTCCCGGCGATCGGTCAGGCTTTCGTCAAGCTCAACCCGGCCACGCTGATCAAGAACCCGGTGATGTTCGTGCTCGAGATCGTCACAGCGCTGACGACGGTGATTTTGGTCCGCGACCTTTTCACTGGTGGAGGCAACATCGGCTTCGAATTCCAGATCGTCATATGGCTGTGGTTCACGGTGCTGTTCGCGAATTTCGCCGAAGCCGTGGCAGAAGGGCGGGGCAAGGCTCAGGCCGAAACGCTGCGCAAGGCGCGCAGCGAAACAATAGCCAAGCGCATTCAGTCTCCGAGCACCTACAAAAAATTTGAGACGGTGGCTGCCGACAAGCTCAGAGCAGGCGATCTCGTGGTCTGCGAAGCGGGCGATATTATACCCGGCGACGGCGACGTGATTGAAGGCATTGCCTCCGTCAATGAAGCCGCGATTACCGGTGAATCAGCGCCGGTGATCCGTGAATCCGGCGGCGACCGCTCGGCCGTGACCGGGGGCACCACGGTCATTTCCGACCGGATAATCATTCGAATTACATCCTCGCCTGGTTCGTCCTTCCTCGATCGCATGATCAAGTTGGTCGAGGGCGCGGAGCGCCAGAAGACGCCGAACGAGATCGCGCTCGACATTCTGCTGGTCGGTCTAACAATCATTTTCGTGTTCGCGACCGCTACGATCCCGAGCTACGTAACTTATGCCGGTGGCGCTGTCTCCGTGGTCATACTGGTGGCTTTGTTCGTCACCCTGATCCCGACCACCATCGGCGCGCTTCTGTCTGCGATAGGCATCGCCGGCATGGATCGACTCGTCCGGTTCAACGTCCTCGCAATGTCGGGCCGCGCCGTGGAAGCTGCCGGCGACGTCGATACGCTGCTGCTCGACAAGACCGGAACCGTCACGTTCGGCAACCGTCAGGCGACCGAAATCATCGTGGTGCCCGGCGTGACCGAGCGCGAAGCCGCCGAAGCCGCGATCCTTGCCAGCGACGCCGACGAGACCGCCGAAGGCCGCTCGATCATCGCCATGACACAGGAAAAATATAATGTGCGCCGTCAAGTCGCTCCCGCGGAAGCGAAATTCATCGAGTTCTCGGCGACCACTCGGTTGTCCGGCGTTGACATCGGCAAGCAGAAATGGCGCAAGGGCGCGGTAGATTCCATCCTCGAGTTCGCTCGCGAGCAGGCAGGCCAGAACGTGGCAGAGCCACCGGCCTTCCGAGCCGCTGTCGACAAGATCGCACGCTCAGGCGGCACACCACTCGGGCTGGTGCAGAACGACCGCATTCTCGGCGTCATCCATCTCAAAGATGTCGTGAAGCCTGACGTCCGCGATCGCTTCGCCGCGCTGCGGCGCATGGGTATCAAAACCGTGATGATCACCGGCGACAATCCGGTGACCGCAGCCGCGATCGCGTCGGAAGCCGGCGTTGATGATTTCATTGCCCAGGCAACTCCGGAGGACAAGTTGCGCTTCATCCGGGACGAACAAGCCCAGGGCCGCCTGATCGCCATGTGCGGCGACGGCACCAACGACGCGCCTGCGCTGGCGCAGGCCGATGTCGGCGTCTGCATGCAGACCGGTACTCAGGCCGCACGCGAAGCCGGCAACATGGTCGATCTCGATTCCGATCCCACCAAGCTGATCGAGGTGGTTGAAATCGGCAAGCAGCTGCTCATGACACGCGGGGCGCTGACGACGTTCTCGATCGCCAACGACGTCGCGAAATATTTTGCCATTATTCCCGCGATGTTCCTGGCCTTCTATCCTCAACTGGGCGCGCTCAACGTCATGCAATTGGCCACACCGCAAAGCGCGATCCTGTCGGCGATCATCTTCAATGCGCTGATCATCATCGCACTCATTCCGTTCGCCCTGAAAGGCGTCAAGTATCGGCCGATCGGCGCGGCGGCGTTGCTTCGCCGCAACCTGTGGATCTACGGCGTGGGCGGCGTCATTATTCCGTTCGTGGGCATCAAGGCAATCGATCTCGTGGTCAATGCCTTGCACCTCGTCTGAGGAGACTGATTATGTCGAAAGGAATTCGCCCCGCCATCGTCCTCGTAATTGCTTTGACGCTAATCACGGGACTTATCTATCCGCTGGTGATGACAGGGATAGCCGGCGTTATCTTCCCCTATCAGGCACAGGGCAGCCTGATCGAAAAAGACGGCAAGGTTATAGGATCTACGTTGATCGGTCAGGTGTTCACCGACGACAAGTATTTCCACGGCCGGCCCTCGGCGACCAATACGCCGGATCCCAATGATCCAACCAAGACCATTGACGCGCCGTACAACGCTGCGAATTCGGCAGGTTCGAACCTCGGCCCGACCAGCAAGACGCTGATCGAGCGGGTCAAGGGCGATCTCGAAAACCTAAAGAAGGAAAACCCGTCGGCCCAGGTGCCGATTGATCTCGTGACGACAACAGGCAGCGGTCTCGATCCGCACATTTCGCCTGAGGCTGCGTATTTCCAGGTACCGCGCGTTGCCAAGGCAAGAAATCTGCCTGAAGGGCGTGTTCGTGCCCTTGTGGAAGGTCAGATCGAAGGGCGCACCTTTGGCCTACTGGGGGAGCCGCGGGTCAATGTGCTTAACCTCAACCTCGCACTGGACGGACTGAAGTCGTAAATTGGCTCAATAAAGGAGCCCTATGCCCACCGACGAAGCGCAAAGAGCTTCGCCTGACGCTTTGCTTGCCCTCGCCAAGAAGGAAGGCCGCGGGCATCTGAAAATCTTTCTCGGTGCTGCTCCCGGCGTGGGAAAGACCTACGCCATGCTGGCATCAGCTCGCAGTGAGAAGGCGGGCGGCCGCGACGTGGTCGTCGGCCTGGTTGAAACGCATGGCCGCCGCGAGACGCAGCAGCTGCTCGAAGGCTTCGAAGAGTTTCCCCGAAAGCCGATCGTCTACCGCAACCAGATCATGCACGAGTTCGATCTCGACGCGGCGCTGGAGCGACGGCCGAGCCTGCTGCTAGTCGATGAATACGCCCACACCAATGTGCCGGGAAGCCGCCATCCCAAGCGCTGGCAGGACATCGATGAACTGCTCGCATCCGGCATCGATGTCTGGACGACGCTCAACATTCAGCACCTCGAAAGCCTCAACGATGTGGTGCAGAAAATCACCAAGATCCGGGTGCGCGAGACGGTGCCCGACACCGTATTCGACAAGGCTGACGAAATTGTGCTTGTCGATTTTCCGCCCGCCGAACTGCTCAAGCGGCTCGCGGAGGGCAAGGTCTACGTGCAGGATACCGCAGCGCGAGCGGTTGAGAATTTCTTCAAGCCGCAAAATCTGACAGCTCTTCGCGAGCTCGCCCTGCGGCGTGCGGCCGAGCGCATCGACGCCGATCTCATCGAGCGCATGCAGGCCCAGGCGATCGAAGGCCCCTGGGCGGCGGGCGAGCGCATCCTGGCCTGTATCGGGCCGGATCCCGCGTCTCCGACGGTTGTCCGGACCGCCAAGCGACTTGCTGATTTGATGGATGCGCCCTGGATCGCGGTTACCGTGGAAAGACCGGGTACCAACCTCGATGTCGCCGCGCGCCAAAGGCTGGACGAGGCGATGAAGCTCGCGACAACCCTTGGTGCAGAGACACAGACGTTGACCGGTTCTGATTTGCCGGCCGAACTGTTGCGCTTTGCGAAGTTCGAAAATGTCACTCAAATCGTAATCGGCCGATCACGCGATACTTTCTTCAGTGAATTGCTGCATCGCTCTTTGCCGCACGAACTGGTACGGCGCACACAGGACATTGCCATCCACCTTGTCACACGCGAAGCAGAAACACCCGCCAAGACAAGCCGCTTGCGCTGGCCTGCGAACCTGACGTTTGCACCTTCCCAGTTCCTGTATGCGACGCTTGCTGTCGCGGCGGCGCTCAGCGTCGGCGAAGTGCTTACCAAAATCACGCCGATCCCAAATCTATCGATGGTATTTCTGCTGGCGGTCCTCGTGACTGCCATAAGCTTCGGCATGCGGCCCGCGATCTACGCTTCGGTTCTGTCCTTTCTTGTCTATAATTTCTTTTTTATTCCCCCGATCTATACTTTTACCATTGCCGAGCCTTATGAGTTATTGGCTCTGGTCATTTTTCTGGTTGTTGCCGTTGTAAGCTCAGCACTAGCGGGCCGAGTCCGCGAACAAGCAAGAATTTCCGCCAACCGCATGCGCGCCATGCGGCGGCTTTACGAGTTCACACGTCGGCTGTCGGGGCTGGCAACGCTCGACGGGGTTGCTGAAGGGGCGGCGAGCGAAATTCACGCCAGCCTCGGGCGTCCCGTTGTCGTCCTGCTGGCCCAGAATGACGATGTCGCCCTGACCGCGGCATGGCCGCCGGAAGATACGCTTGACGCGGCCGCAATGACTGCCGCGCGCTGGGCCTATAACCATGTCGAGCCGGCAGGCGCCGATACCGGCATGTTGCCCATCATTCCATGGTATTTCGTGCCGCTGCGTGTCGGTACAAAGACGCTTGGTGTCGTCGGCGTTGCCAAGGAAAAAGACGCGCCACCGATCGACTCGGAGGCCCGCGCGTTGCTCGACACGCTTGTCGAGCAGGCCGCTGCCGCCCTGGAGCGTGCGTCGCTCGCCCGCGAAATGGTGAGCGCGAGGACCGCGACCGAAACCGAACGCGTGCGAAACACGTTGCTGGCGTCGGTCTCGCACGATTTCCGCACGCCGCTGTCATCGATCCTCGGGTCGGCGACCAGCCTCATTGACTATGGCGACAAATTAGATGTCGCAGCGAAAAAAGACCTGCTCGGACAGATCAAGAAAGAAGCCGAGGATCTTGATCAAATGGTCCGCAATCTCCTAGCAATCACCCGCATCGATGCGGGAGCTTTGGAACTGCGCCGCGACTGGATCGATCTACGCGAGATTGTCCAGCGAGTAGTGAGCGCCGCACGGCGCCATGGAGCCCAGCAACAGATCGAGATTCGTTTGCCAGCCCATCTTCCGCTGGTGCGGGCCGACGCAACGTTGGCTGAGCAGGCGATTGGCAATGTCGTTGGTAATGCTGTTCTGCACACACCGCCACAGACGCACGTTGAACTCGACGCCGACGTCGCACCATCGGTTATTGCGCTGCGCGTGTGCGACAATGGCCCCGGTATCCCTGCCGATGACGTGCCCCATATATTCGAAAAGTTTGTCACAGGTGCTGAGGCGCGGGCTTCCCGTGCGGATGGCGGCCAGGGCACCGGTCTCGGGCTCGCCATCGCTAAGGGCATCATGGAGGCACACGGTGGACAGATTGAAGTCGAAAGCCCATTCAAGGATGGCCATGGCGCCCGGTTCGTTATGACCTTTCCACGCGAGGCAACGCACGTATGAGTGCCAGGATTCATGCGCTCGTGATCGACGACGAAGCGGCCATCCTGCGCTTTCTCAAGCCGGCGCTGGAAGCGAACAATTACGAAATGGAAAGTGCTGGAACGGTGGCGGAAGGTCTCAAGCGCATTGCCGCCGAGGCGCCGGATATCGTTCTGCTCGATCTCGGCCTGCCTGATGGCGACGGAAAAGATATCATCCGACGAGCGAGAGAATGGTCAGACATTCCCATTATTGTACTGTCTGCGCGTGAGCGCGAAACCGAAAAGATCGAAGCACTCGACCTCGGCGCTGACGATTACGTCAACAAACCCTTCAATGTCGGTGAACTGCTGGCGCGGATGCGAACAGCATTGCGGCACCGCATGCAGCGCAAGGCGGAAGCGCCTGTTCTACGAGTCGGCAACCTCGAAGTGGACGCCGTGCGCCACCGTGCGACGCGGGGCGGCGCCGAACTCAAGCTCACGCCAAAAGAATTTGAGCTGCTGTCGTTCTTGGCGAAACACCCCGGACGCGTGGTGACCCATCAGCAAATCCTCACCGCGGTATGGGGTTTGGCTCATTCTGAAGACACACACTATCTCCGGGTCTATATCGGCCAGCTGCGGCAGAAGATTGAAGAGCATCCCGACGATCCGCATATCATCCTGACTGAGCCGGGTATAGGTTATCGCATTGCTGAAAATTGATTACCGATGCCTTTTCGCCTTTGTGGTAAGAATGAACATCTCTATTTTTTAGCTCCGGCCGATGTACTCATTGATTTTCGAGCAGCAGCGTAAGGTAGAGGCTCGCACAGTGTCCAGGGCGTTGCGGCAAGCTCGTGAGGATCAATCTCACCCTCAAGGAAGGTGAGATCGTAGGACTGCTCGGCCGTTCTGGATCGGGCAAATCGACGCTGCTGCGGCTAATTGCGGGCCTCGCACAGCCGATTTCAGGTCGCGTCAACTATCAGGGTCGGCCTGTTACAGCGCCGGCGCCCGGCATCGCGATGGTGTTTCAAAGCTTCGCACTTTTTCCGTGGCTAACAGTGTTGGAAAATGTGCAACTCGGCCTTGAGGCGCTCGGTCTGCCCGAGACCGAGAGCGGTTCTTTGAACCCGGCGAAGTCGCGGGTCTGACGATTATGGTCGTTGCCGCCATAGGCATCCTAATCAATGGCCTCTCAGCTTGGCTCCTTATGGCTGGTCAAAAAGGTGATCTCAACATTCGTAGCGCGTTTCTGCATATGGTGGCAGATGCTACCGTCTCGTTAGGTGTCATGATCGCTGGCGGTCTCATCCTCCTGACCGGCTGGAATTGGCTCGATCCTGCCGTGAGCATCGCCATATCGGCGGTAATCGTCTGGGGAACGTGGGGCCTTTTGCGCGATGCTATCAATCACTCGCTCGACGCAGTCCCCGCCGAAATAGACCCGAAGGAAGTAGCCAAGTTTCTCGGTGAGTTGCCGGGTGTTGTGGGCGTCCACGACCTGCACGTTTGGGCAATGAGCACAACCGAAACGGCATTGACCTGTCACATGGTTATGCCGGACGGCCATCCCGGGGATGAGTTCTTGCAAAAGGTTTGCGATCAGCTTCACCACAAATTCGAAATTGCGCACCCGACAATACAAATAGAATTGGCTGATGCGGGCGCGTGCAAATTGGCGCCGGAGCACATCGTCTGAGAGAAGACTGATGCGGTACGACAAGCGAAGCGGTTATGCGGTTGCAAGTATGGCTGTGACGGCCCTGCTGTTTTGTTTGTTTTCATTCAAACTTGCCGAAGCGGCACCTCAGCCCGGTCTCTGCTCGGGAGTGCTAACAAAATCGGAGCACGGGTTCGTAATAGATGAGGAGCCGGAGCACATATGTATTTTCAGCGGAGAAGATCAGAAGAAGATCCTTGCCGTCTGTGTTGTAGGCCACCAGTGCGAGGTGGAAGGCATGCTTGATGACTGCAAGGAGGATGGTGAATGCTCCGAGATAATGAATGTCGTATCGGTCAGGGACGTCAGTTTGGCCAAGCAGCAGGAGCAACTTCCGCATCCAGACGCCCCGCCCTGAGTATCCGCTATTGGCCCAAAGCCGACATCGGCAATTGCACCGCACATGTCCGCTTTCGGGGGTAAAGCGGACATGCCTTTTTGCACCGCGAATGTCGGCTTTTGACCCAAAGCGGACATTCGGCAGTTAGCCGCCGCGCCCGGCAAGCCGCAGCGGTTCACATTTCCTCTTAGCGTGATTGGCAAAAACGGTAGAGAAGATCGAGGAACTGTTAAGCTACAGCGGCGACGCCAGTCTCGTGTAGGCCGGCTATCTCTACGATCCGTTTCGGCCCGACAAATCGATGCACTGAAGCCTCACGGTTGTAGTTGGTATGAACCGGCCGCTGTGAACACTGGCGTTAGCAAAGCCCTGGTCGCCAGGGAGAAGAACGACCAGGGCTTTAGAGGAGACGGGCCAGCTAACCCGCAGATCGATGATCCGACCGCACTATCTGTTAGTAAATGGTGCTGTAATCATCGTAATGCGCTTGCGGTAGATTGGTCGTGTTGACCATCATGCCGTGGGGATCGAGGGAAACGGTGGTAGGGGTTTTGCCAACGGTCGGTTCGACTGACCAGGCGGTGAATGCAACGACGGCTACGATCGCGATGCCGAACAGGATACGCATGGGAGTCTCCTTTGGGGTTTTCGCCAGCGCCTAGGGCTCTTGAATTCACCTAACCCTAGTTGCGTTCGTCTCGCATCGCTGTGCCGTGCATCACAAAGAGACGCATTTGTACGGTATCGTCGTACTCGCGTTTGCTATTCGGTACATGGTCGCCGAACCGTCGCTAACGTTCATTGTGCCTCCCTTATAATGTCTCAGGGCGTCTCTTAACGACTAGCATCCGGCATGACCTGTAGGAGCGGCCCGGGCCCAACTGAGATCTCGCCCGTGAACGGCCGGTCGTGCGAGGCGATTAGCAGCACGGACGCGGCCACACCCGTTGCAAAGAGGCCGACCGCGATGGCAGAGGCGATCCGATTGTCGCAGTGGATCATGGCAATCGCGAACAACGCAGCCACAGCCTGCACGAACAAGCAGAGCCACTTCACTAAATTGACGTGAGACTGACTAATGATGATCCGCTGTCGACGCGCATCGAATGCGGTTTCGAGCGCAGTGGTGATTTCACGCTGTGCAGTTTTCTGGCCTTCGGTATCGGGGGTCAGAGCAAGTGTCGACTGGAGCGTCTCCGCAAGCAAGGCTGGCGTAAACCGCAAGGTAGCGGTGCCCCGAGCCATCATCGGCCATTCCTGAGCTGCGGCTTGCTCAATGTGGCGGCGGATGAGGGCGCGCAAGCGCGATTCCGGTTCGCCCGGAAAAACAGCCGCAAGGACCACGACGGCTCTGAGCGCGCTCGCTTCACGATCGACCGCCGCATTGGCGCGTTCGTTGTCGGTCCAGACCTGCGCAGCAGTGAACGCGACAAACAGACCGAAGATAATGCCTAATGGCGGCAGCATTCCGGGAGAGATTGTTTTAAATGCACGCGCTCGCTCGCCCTTCGCCAGGACCGTGACGAGCCCGCAGATTCCTGCAGCCAGCAAGTACGTGAAGCCGAAAACGACCAACGCCATCCAAAAGATTGGCAAATTGTGCAGCCAGTCGCTCATGTTTAGATCCCCCTTGCCAATCGCCGGAAATCAAACCGCCGACCGGTTATCCGTCTTGCGAAGCAATCAACGTCGCAATCCCTCGACAGCGTAGATACGAAACGTTCCGTATTTGCTGCCAATCTTCGCGGCTTCTTTGTAGGCCGGTGAGTTATATGCTGCTACGGCTGCGTCCAAATTCGCAAAAGCGTTGATGACAATGCGTCTGGGCGGCTCGCCCTCGATCCCGGCCGTCTTGCCGCCAACCGCAATGGCTTTATAGCCATAGCCACCTTTACTGAGAGCTTTTATCGCCAGTGGAACATAGTCTTTTAAGAAGGCATCGTGGTTCGTCACGTCGACCTCTCCGACGACATAGGCAGGCGGTTTGGCCTCGGCGTGAAGTGCTTGTACGAGGGATCCGCCGATAACTGCGCCGGCTATTAGAGCGAAAACAATCTTGTGATCCGCTTTCATCGTCATTTTTCCTGTTTTAATTGTCGGCTACCCCAACTCTAAGGTAGTGACGCCGAATACTCGCTCCAGCCGCAACGGCGGGATCGGGCCGGTATACATGCGAGCAGTCTCGAACACCGGCGCGAGCCCTAAGTTTTGCGCCAGCGCGAGCGCATCGCGGTTAACGCTCGGAACATCGAGGAAAATCTTACCGCCGCCCGCGCTTGTTATTAAAGCTGCCAGCACCGCTTCGGCCGCGTCGCGATCATCGGCAACAAGCGGGCCGATCTTGCTGCCCTTCCGGCACCGACGGATCACGCCCCAAGCGGTGAGTTGGCCGTCGCGCACGAGTGCGCGCCCGACATGTCCGGGCGAGCCAATCCAGGCGCGTAAGAACGCAGTGCGCGGGGCTGGAAAGACCGTCGCGTCGTAAGCCTCCACAACCGCCAATGGGACTTCGGCCATCGCTATGACACCGGCCCGCTGCGCATCCGGCGCGGCGACGGTGCCTCCGTAACGGACATTCGCATAGGCGAATTTGAAACCCGACTTTTCGTAGTTCTGCTGCTGCGCCACCACACCATCGAGCCCGATCACTCGTGTACCAGCGTGCGCAATGGCCGCGTTCCATATACGCAGTCCGTGGCCGCGGCCGCGCACGTCTTCCCGCACGATGTACAGGCCAACGAAGGCGAAGCTCGCGCAATAATTGACGCACGAGATGGTCGCGGCTGGAGCGCCGTCGAGTTCGCCAATGAGGAAGCCATCCGGATCTACCACAGCGAAGCAGGCGGCATCGGCGAGTCCCGGATTCCAGCCTTCGGCCGCGGCCCAGTCGATGGCGATAGAGATTTCGTCCGGCCGCATGGTCCGAATGCGCAGCTCATTCATTGCTTCGCTGTAGTAGTGGTGTCAATCATCATCGGACCAGTTTGGGTTCTGCCAGAAGCGCCAGCGGCCGTCCTGCTCGCGCCGCCAAGTGCCACCTTGAACCTGCGCCACGCCCTTGGACGTTAAGTCGGCGAAGCTCTTCTCATCCTTGTCGTCCAGCATCTCCCGCAACTCTGCCACTGTAATCACTTGCTCGGTGCGTTGAAGGGTCCCGGTCATACTGGTCGCTCCTTGCTTTTGACCTCACGGCACACGCGCGTGCCTCTTTTAGAAATTGATTTTCCTGATGGACTTAAGTGGATGTCGAGTTGGCCAATGGTCCTATGTTTGGCCACAGCCGACCGATGTCAGAATGTCCGATATTGGCCCTTAATGGCATTTGTCCTCACGAATGGGTCAAATAAAATGGACACCGAAAGCGTGGACTTGATTGACGCGTGGCAAAATCTCTACGTAATGCTGGGCACATCGTCAGCCGCGCTCATTGGCCTGCTTTTCATCGCTACGTCGATTCATCTCAGCGACGTCGTGAGCAATCCCGGGTTTCGCGTTCGCTCCTACAACCAAACGCTTTATCTTCTCACATTACTTGTGGAAGCAATTCTTATTCTAGTTCCCCAGCCGGTATGGTTCCTCGGTGCTGAGCTAATGGCCCTTAACCTAGTGGGACTATGGATTGCTCTCAGCACCTCTTACACTTTCATTTATAAACACCGGGACGACAGTCACCGCGGCGGCATGAAGATGTCCCGAGCGATTCCATTAACTGTGGCCTATCTCCTCGGTATAGCCGGTGGCATTACGCTCATCCAGGGCTCTCGCTGGGGGATGTACATTGTGACTGTTTCGTACACCACACTTCTCGTCACGGTCGTATTGGGTGCTTGGTCGACCATGGTGGGCATTGAGCAAAGACAATTGGCAGTAGAGCAAAGGGAAAAGGCAGGCAGTTGACCTGTGTCTGCTTTTGGCCCAAAGCGGACATCCCTAGTTGCAACGCACATGTCCGCTTTCGGGGGTAAAGCGGACATGACCGTTTGCGGGAGTCCGCTTTCGCGGTCGCTATTGGGGGCAAAGCGGACGTGCCCTTTTGCACTGCATATGTCGGCTAATGACCCAAAGCGGACATTGCCGCCCTAATCTGATAGGCTTTGAAAACAGGCGTCGTGCTTCCTCACTGCGGAGGGTTACGTGCGCCGGCGACATTTCATCAACGTTATTGCTGGCTGGTTATTGGTTTGGCCGCTCGCAGCGAGTGCCCAGCAAGCGGCGGTACCCGTGATTGGATTCCTCGGCGGCGGCTCACTTGAGACAGACGGAAACCTTGTCGCCGGATTCCGGCAAGGGCTGAGCGAATCCGGCTATATCGAGGGCCGGAACGTATCTATCGAATATCGCTGGGCTGAAAATCAAAACGATCGACTGCCGGCTTTGGTGTCCGATCTGGTCCGCCGTCAGGTAAATGTCATCATCGGCGGTAATACTCCGGGGGTGGTCGCTGCAAAAGCCGCGACTGCAACGATTCCGATTGTTTTCCTGACAGCCTCTGACCCCGTCGCGGCGGGATTCGCTGCAAGCCTAAATCGACCGGGCGGCAATCTCACCGGCGTAACCTTCCTGGGCGTGGAGATCGGACGGAAGCATTTCGAGCTAATGCGCGAAGTGGTGCCGACAGCCAGCACGATTGCTTTCCTTCTCAACCCAACCAATCCCACGCTAGCAGAGCCCCTCACGAGAAATGCACAGGCAGCGGCCCGCAGTCTCGGGTTAAAGCTCCACGTCCTGCACGCCAGTACCGAACGCGATATCGAAGATGCTTTCGCAACTTTGGCCCAACTGCGGGCGGACGCGCTGGTGATCGGCACCGATTTGTTTTTTACGAACCGAAGCAAGCACCTCGCTGCGCTAACAGCTCGCTATGCGGTGCCCGCGATCTATCATTATCGCGGGTTCGCGGCGGCCGGTGGACTAATGAGCTACGGCGGCAGTGTTACAGATGCATCCCGTCTGGCCGGCGTCTACGCCGGCCAGATCCTCAAGGGCGCGAAACCCGGCGACCTCCCGGTGCAGCAGGCGACCAAAGTCGAACTAGTCCTGAATCTCAAAACAGCCAAGGCGCTCGGCCTCACTGTCCCGCTGTCGCTTCTCGGGCGCGCCGACGAAGTGATTGAATAACGTCCCTCACGGAGGGCACATGCAGCGGCGCGAGTTTATCGCACTTCTTGGCGGCGTGGCGGCCGCATGGCCCCTCGTGGCGCGCGCGCAGCAAGGCAAGCGGATTGCGCGGATCGGCGTGCTGCTGTTTGGAACCCCCGATAGCGACCCTAACCTGCCCGCATTCCTTCGAGGTCTGCGGGAGTTGGGATACGTTGAACCAAAGAACGTCGTAATCGAGTATCGTTATGCGGAGGGTAAGCCGGATCGATTGCGCGGGCTTGCGGGAGAGCTAGTCGCGATCAAACCTGATCTAATATTCGCACTCGGCGGCGATGTGGCACCTTCGGCACGGGTAGCGACTACCACAATTCCCATTGTCATGGTCGTGAGCAACGACCCCGTTGAAGCCGGCCTAGTAACGAGTCTCGCTCATCCGGGAGGCAACATCACGGGCGTGACTTTAGTTTCCTCCGATATCGCTGCAAAGCGTTTGCAGTTCATGCGCGATATCGCTCCGAACTTCACCCGTTTAGCGGTTATTTGGAATCCCGATCACGTCGACCCGGAATATCGCGAGATCCAGAGCGCGGCCAAAACATTGGGAATACAAATTCGGTCGCTGGAGGTGAGAAGCACTGAGGATTTTGATAGCGCCTTTGAAACCGCAGCGAACGACCGGATTCAGGCTCTTATGCCAATTACCTCACGGCTGATGCTTATCAACCGTGCACGCATTATCGAGTTTTCGAAGCGGCGCGATTTGTTACTTGCATCCGGTTTTGGGCCGTGGGCAAGGGAAGGCGCGGTCCTCAGTTATGGACCAGATACTGACGCAAGCACGATGCGTGCGGCGGCTTATGTCGATAAGATCTTGCGAGGCGCAAAACCGGACGAACTTCCTATAGAACAGCCGACGAAATTCCAGCTTGTGATCAACAGGAAAGCCGCCAAATCACTGTCCCTGGATATCCCGCCGTCGCTGCTCGCTACCGCAGATCAGGTCATCGAATAAGCACATATCCTCTGCTGCACTGCATGAGTCCGTTTTTGGCCATGCGCTAGTGCACTGCAAATGTCCGCTTTCGGGG
>Ga0075417_10000107_pt1 | contig 16371 bp, 14 predicted proteins | sample SoiMetdeltSBSDD1_FD_71477 | JGI IMG/M metagenome (GOLD analysis project Ga0075417, IMG submission 71477) | Bulk soil microbial communities from a Populus tree surrounding site in Tennessee, USA - Soil MetaG P. deltoides SBSDD1 | ecosystem: Environmental > Terrestrial > Soil > Tree plantation...
GGGGAACTCCGGCGACTCGGCCTTCGCCGCGGTCTCCGGGCTCAGGTCCATCCGCTCGAGCCGCATAAAGCCCGGCGAGACCGCGATGCAGGCGACGCCGTGCGGCCGGAGGTCGTCCGCCATCTGCTCGGTCAGCTTGTTGGTCGCGTTCTTCACCACCTCGTAGAACGTGACCCCGTGCGGCCGGTCGAGCACCCAGGTGATGTTCACGATCAGCCCGCGGCCCGCCTCGATCATCAGCGGGGCGGCCAGCATCGAGGCGAAGGCCGCGGCACGGAGGCCTCCCTGGAACATCAGGTCCCAGTGGCGCCACTCCATCTCCCAGAAGGGCGTCTCGTAGTAGAGCGGGAGCTCGTAGCCGCTCCACGCGTTGTTGACGAGCAGATCGAGGCGGCCCTGCTCGTTGCGGATCCGCTCGAACAGTGCCTCGACCTGCGGGTCGTCCGCATGGTCACAGCGAGCGGCGATGCCGGTACCGCCGCGGGCGGTCAGCTCCTCGGCGGTGTCATCGATCGTGCCGGGACGGTTGAGGGTGGTCGGTTGGCCGCGAACGCTGCGGCCAGTGACGTAGACGGTCGCGCCCTCCTCGCCGAGGACGAGCGCAATCCCCTTGCCGCCGCCGCGACTCGCACCGGTCACGAGCGCCACGCGGCCTTTCAGGCGCGGCTTGGTCACGAGCAGCCTCCGGCAAGGAGTCTCTCAGGTTCCTGCACGATCAGCGTCGCTTGGGCCAGCGTTCGGGAATGTCACCCGACCCGGGCTGCGCGTTCGCGGCGCAGGGGCATTGTCGAGTTATGTGTGCTGCGTCCGGGGCGCAGCGTGTATCGCGGCGTGGAGGTGCCAGCGGCCAGGTACCCCCTTGAGCTCTCGTTCGCCGCGGTCTTCGAACTCGAGCCCTGTGCCTGCGACGAGATCTCTGACGGTTTGTGAGACGAACACCTCGCCCGCCGGCGCGGTCGCGGCGACGCGTGCTCCAATCGAGACTGCAAGTCCCGCGAACTTGGTGTCGTGCAGCTCGCATTCACCGGTATGGACGCCCGCCCGTATCTCAAGGCCAAGGCTACGCACGCTCTCGACGATCGCCTGCGCGCAGCGGATTGCGCGCGCGGGGCCGTCGAACGTCGCGAAGAACCCGTCACCGGCGGTGTCACGCTCCTCTCCGCGGAACCGTGCGAGCTCCCGGCGGACAAGAGTGTGATGCCGTTCGAGCAGCTGACGCCATGCCCGGTCGCCGAGCGACGCCGACTTTTCGGTTGAGCCGACGATGTCGGTGAAGAGCAAGGTCGCGAGGACGCTCTCGGGGACCTCCGGCTCCGGCTCTGCGCGCAAGAAGCGCTCGATCTCGTCGGCGATGTCCATGGAAAGTTCCAGCCCGAAATAGTCGGTGCCGGAGATCGGAACGCAATGCGCGCCGGCGATCTTGCTCGCGATCTCGAGCGCGGGCTCCTCTCCCAAGGTGGCGCGCCGGTAGAGAACGAGCGTCGGTGCTCTGACGGCGGGCAACACCTCGCTCAGATCCGTCTCGACGAAGGAGCGATTCAGGGCATAAGCGACGGCGGGGCTCGCGCCGACGCGCAACCAGTTGGCGAACCACGCCCGGTCCTCCTCGCGCTCGTAGAGCGTCGGGCAGCCTTGCCGCAGCAGCGCGTCGCAATAGGAGCGCGTGCCCCAGCGGTCACGAAGCTCTGCGAGGCGCTGCTGCGCCCCCGGATCGTCCGCCTGCACGTCGGGGCCGGGGTGGAAGAGCACGAGCGCGCGCACGCGCTCTGGATAGGTCGCGGCGTAGAGCGCGGCCATGGCGCTGCCCTCGTGAGCTCCGAACACGACTGCCTTTCTCGAACCGACGTCGTCGAGGACGGCTCGCAGGTCGTCCATGCGCGTCTCGAGCGCCGCGAACTGCCCGCCGTGGTCCGAGAGGCCGGTGCCGCGCTTGTCGAACAGGATCAGGCGGAACGATTGCGCGAGCCGTTCGTAGAACTCCCGCCAGTACCGCGACTCCCAGCCGTAGACGAGGTTGGAGACGTAGTCGGGGACGTAGACGAGGTCCGTGTCGCCGTCGCCCACGACCTGGTAGGCGATCGCTACACCACCGCTACGCGCATATGCCACATCGCGGTACACGGCGTGATTCTCACTGCTCTCAAGCCGACGGCCAAGAGCCTTGGCACGCGTTACACACTCCGACCAAGCATCACTCTCGCCTGGCCCAGTGTCCCGGAATGACCGCTGATCGAGGACAGCTCAGTGCGTTGCTCGCCAGCGAAGGGCGATTTCGTCGCCTCCATACTTGTGGTACGCGATGCGTTCCGCGAGCACCTCGAAATAGTGAGAGTCCGAAGCAGGGCGCCACTGGATCATCTGCCAGAAAAGGTCGTCGAGTTTGCGGCGCAGCCCCGCGTCCTCCAACACGGGCGCGCTACCGGCGAGCTTGAACTCGCCGCCCTCGCCGGCCTCCTTCGACGTCACTGGAGTGTGGACGTAGATGCGGGGATCACGCAGAAGGTCGAGCGCCTTCAGTGACCGCGGCATCATGTTCAGCAACAGGTGACCGTCGATCACGTACGCCTCGCATGGGTTCACCCGCGGCGACCCGTTCTTGGTCAGCGTCCCGACGAAGACAAACTGGAACCGTTCGAGCAGCTCTCGACCGCGCGCCGTGATGTCGGGCGCGGCCCTCTCCAGTTCCTCCCACGTCAGCACGGGCCAACTTTTGCAGACAGCGAACTCATTGCGGGACGCCAGCCCTGGCCTGGGCCAGCGTGTTCTCCCATGGCGTAAGTTGACTTCGCTGGTGGGGCGACGAACGGCTTGCAGCGCTATTGCCGGCCAGCTCGCTGATGCCCAGCTACTTCGCAGAAGCCTCCTAATACGGGCGCCGGAAGACCTACGGTCGGCGGAGGAGCCGTACGGAGGCAGTCAGGAACCCGACCTCCCCGAGCACGATGAGGAGCATGATCGCCCCGCCGAGGACGAGCAAGCCCTCGTCGGGCGACGAGGCGGCACTCGGGAGGTGCACGGTTCGGACGCTCCCGGCGAGACGGCTGAAGGTCAGCGCGCCGAGGGCACGACCGGCCCGCCGCAGGACGGACGGAGGCGGGGGAGCCGGAGAGACGTGCCGAGCGACCGCTCGGTGTGTCGGCGGAGCCGAGGCGACGGCCGTGTGGCGAGTCGGTGTCGCCGCGGGCTGGGCAGGTGGTGGTGAGGAAGACGCAGTCTGCGGCTGCGAGGTCGAAGCCACGTGGGTGACGACGGTGGCGGCCGGTTTCGGCGCCGCCTGCGGGGCCGGGTCAGGAGCAGGACCGCGCGGCTGCGGCGGGGCCGGATCCGGGCCGGCGCCGGCCGCAGGCGCCGCAAAGGTCGCGAAGACGGCTAGGCACGCAGCAAGGACGAGTGCCCGGCGGGCCCCGATCCGCTCGCAGCTGCACGACCCTCGCTCCTCCACCTTCCCTCCCCAGGCGGTCAACGGAATGCTTCCTGATCTGGGGTCATGTGTCAAACGCCGCGACTTCCGGCTCAGAGTCGCAGCGGCCACCGCACACGTCGGAACCTCGTGCTCCAGAACCAAATCGCGAGGAAGCCGAGGTAGGCGAGGCCGAACAGCATCCCGAGCTGCAGCATCGCGCGGCTGTTCTTCAGGGGCGGGTCGGACAGCGCGGCCACGCCTCCCGGGTGAACGGCGCGAACGGGCCGGGGCGCGGATGAACCGTGGCGCAACGGCTGCAAAGCCGGCGCCGTTCGGGTTGAGATCGGGGTCGACTTCGCCGAATGTCTTGCGACCGATACGACATTGACCTTGGGAGCGACTCCCGGCCGGTGAATCCTCGGTGAGATCGAACGTGAGATCTGTCGCTTCTTTGTCACGACAGAAGGCGCAGTTCCGAAACGGTTTCCAGACGGTGATACTACGGGTCGCGGGTTATCTGATACTGAAATATTTCGTGATTGCCGCACTGCAATTGCGTGCGTCAAGATGTGAGCCGCCGCCGGCGCAGCCGTCGAGGGGGCGGCAGGGCTCGACGAGGCGTTCTCCACCGCAACGACCTGCGCGGCCACCGTAAGCCGCATGGCTACGCGGGCCTGAGCGGGGTCGGGTGTAGGCACGTGCGCGCGCAGATCCCTAATCGCCGGCGCGGGGTCGGCAGCCAAGCGCGCGACGGCCGTACGTACGTTCGCCCCGGTGAAGGCGGGAGTCGTCGAAACGGCTGTAGTAGCGTGATACTGCGGCGTTTGGGGCTGGTGATACTGCGCCGGTTCCGCGCCGGCCGACGCGGATGTCGCCTCAGTCGCAGCAGGGTCGGCTGCGATTACGGCATCCGTGGCGGCCGGCGCGGCTGTCCCGGCGTCTCCCGCGGGGTAGGTTGCTGCGGCTGCGGGAGAAACCGTGTCAGCGGAGTCTGCTCGCGCCGTGGACGTGACGGTTCCGTACGCCGCTAACGCCGAAGCAAGAAGGGCGGCGCCGCCGACAAAGCGCAGACGGCCGATCCGAGATCTGCGATCGCAGACTGAGATTCGATCCGGTACCCGCGTCACTTCTCCGATAAAAGGTAAGTACCCAAACCCGGACCCTGTGAACCCAAGAATTCGTCCAAAAGAAAAAATTCAGTTCAAATTTGCGTTCCGGGAAACATGCCCCTATTATCGGCCGAGGGAGGTTGCGCCCGGTGACCGTTGCGATTGGATCAACAGAGGAAAGTGTTCGAGAGACGTTTGACCCACCGCTCTCGGTCCGCCGGCGGATCGGTACGGCGCCCGGAAGTCTTCGTGATGCCCCAGGCGTTGACACTCCCACCGGGTGCCGACCGAGTCCGCTCCGCAACCGCGACACACATGCCGGCTCGCGTTCGCTCCTACGCGAGTACCGCGAGCACGGCGACCGATCGGCGCGCGAGCGCCTGATCGCGCAGTACCTGCCGCTCGTCAGGGGACTCGCTCGCCGCTATGCCGGTCGCGGCGAGCAGCTCGACGATCTCGTCCAAGTCGGGGCGATCGGCCTGATGAAGGCGATCGACCGCTTCGACCCCGACCGCGGCGTCGACCTGCCGGCGTTCGCGATCCCGACCATTGCCGGCGAGATCCAGCGGCATCTCCGCGACCGCGTCGGGCCGATCAGGATGCCGCGGCGGGATGGCCGGGCGGAGTCCGTCCCCCTGCCCTCCGTCGAGACGCTCTCGGCCGATAGGCAGGAAGGCGCCGCTGCGCTTCCCGGAATGCTCGAGCCGGGATTCGAGCTCGGCGAGGACCGGGCGGCGCTCGAGCGGGCGTTTCGCGTGCTCGATCCGCGCGAGCGCCGGGTGCTCCAGCTCAGCTTCTTCGCCGAGCTGCCGCAGTCGAGGATCGGCCGCGAGCTCGGCATCTCGCAGATCCACGTTTCGCGCCTCGCGCGGAGAGCGCTCGAAAAGCTCCGGGCGGAGCTAGGGCCGGCCGAGGAGTTGTCTTGGCTGTAAGCACTAAAGTTCCCAAGCGTGGACGCCGGTATCAGCAGCGGCGGCGCGCGCAGCGCCGTCGACTCGTGACGCCCGCCGGGCGCGGTCGGGCGACTCGAGCTTCGCAGCCCGACCGCACCGTCGAGCGGTACCTCGCCTTGCCGTACCACGTCACGCTCGTCCGTGACGGCGACGGCGAAGACGGCCCCTGGGTCGCCCAGGTCGAGGAGCTCGCAGGGTGCACGAGCCGCGCGGAGACGGCCGAGCAGGCAGCCAGCGGGATCCAGCAGGCGATGTCCGACTGGATCACCGAGGCCCTGCGCGAGGGACGGGAGGTTCCCGAGCCCAAGCCTGTCGACGAGCACAGCGGGCGCCTGCTGCTGCGGATGCCACGGACGCTGCACGCGGAGCTGACGCGCCTCGCCGAACGCGAGGGCGTCAGCCTCAATCAGTTCATCACCGACGCGCTCGCGAGCGCCGTCGGCTGGCGGCTCGCGCGGAGCGCGCGCCGCTCCGCGACGGGCTCGCTCAATCAGGTGCCGGGCGCCGAGGCGCTGACGCCTGAGCAGGAGGCCGAGCCGGAGAGCGAGGAACGCCGCTCGCGCAGGCTCCTGATCACCCTGCTTGGAGCGAACGTCGTCGTTCTCGCGATTGCAGCGATCGTGGCAGCCGTCGTCCTCATCGTGGCGCTGCGGTAGGCCGCCGTGTCAGCGTCCGCAGGTCGCGTAGCTCGCGTTGTCGACCACGACGTTCTTGCGCGGCGTCGCGAGGCTGCCGTCGTCGCGCCGGCCGGAGGTCTCGCCGACCAGCGTGCCGTTGCTCCCGCACCCCCGGTTGCCCTGCACCGCGTTGCCGGAAGAGCCCTGCAGTTGGATCGCGGGCCGCTGCCCCTCTACGAAGACGTTGCGCGCGATCCGGTTGCCGTCGCTGCCGACCCCGACGAAGATGCCCGCCCGACGGGCGCCGACGATGCGGTTGTCGGCGAAAGTGTTCTTTCGCGAGCCGACGCCGCCGTACCACCACTCGACGTTGATCCCGGCCGGGGAGCCGGTGACGACGTTGCGGGCGATCAGCGAGCCGTTCGTCGCGTGCTCGAGGTAGATGCCAGTCCGGGTCCCGCGGACGACATTGTCGGCGATGGTGGTGCGGGTCGACGAGCCGACGGTCTCGATCCCGTCCCAGCGGGCGCGGAGGATCGTGTTGCCGATGATCGCCGCCTGGACGCCGCCGGTCCAGATGCCGCCTTCCTCCGTCCCGCAGCGGGGCGCGGAAGCGGTCGTGTAGCAGGCGTTCCGGGCCGGGTCGCGGATGTCCGAGATGACGTTGTCGAGGGCGAGGTCGTGGAGCGCCGCCGAGCGGCTGCCGTACTCCTTCTGGCCGAGCAGGATCCCGAACGTGCGGAAGCCGCGGATGCGTGTCCGGATCACACTCGTGTCGCGCGACTTGTCCGAGCCCAGCGAGAAGACGCCCGCGTTTCCGGTTCCGCCGCCGTCGATTACGGAGTCCTGAACCGAGACCTCCGAGTAGGCGCCCCAGACGTCGACGCCGTTCTGGCGGACGTGTCGGAGGCGGAGACGTTGAAGGCGCACGTCGCGCGAGCCGTCGAATACCGCGACGGCGTTGCCTCCGCCCGGGCCTGCGCCGCCGCCGTCGACGGTCAGGTTGGCGATCCTGACGTGCTCGCCCTTTGCGACGAGGATCGCGAAATACCGCGGATTGCTCGGGCTGATCACGGTGCTCGGCCCCGAGCCGACGAGGCGGGCGCTCGTCCCGAGCACGACGTTGTCCAGGCGGTAACGGCCCGGGGCGAGCCTGACGGTCACGTCCCCCCGGCGCAGGGCGCGGAGCGCGTCTGCGAGCCCGGCCTGGGGGGAGGCCTCGACGGGGCGATCGCCGCCGCTCATCACGAGGTTGGCCACGGAGCTCGACGCCCGGCGGCCGAGGTTGTCGACCGCGACGACGCGAACCGTGTGCCGGCCGCCGCGAACGAGCGCCGGGTTGAGTCCGAGCGAGTAGGGGGCCGTCGTGTCCGAGCCGCGCGGCGCACCGTCGACGACGAACGTCACGGCAACGATCCGAGCCCCGTTACCTCTTGCCTTGGCCGTCAGCGTGACGGGACCGGTGACGTTGCCGGTCGGCCCGGCGTAGGTGACCCGTGGCCCGCCGGCGGCCGCGCCGGGGGAGGCCGATCCAGCGATCGACAGACAGAGAAGGATGCTTGCCGGCCAACGCTTGACCACCATTGTCCTCAACTCACGGCGCGTCCCGGAAATCGGGTTCGCGGTCGATCATACGTCCGCACGGGAGGTTCGGATCGATGACGACGACACCCTCGAGCCACGTGTACCACGCGAACGGAGGCGAGCTCGCACTCCGCCCGCCTGCCCAAGACGTGCCGCCCGACGAGCCCGTCGAGGCGCGCCGCTACGTCGACGCTTTCCGTCGCAGCTGGCCGCTGATCCTCCTGATCGTCGTCCCGCTCACCGTCCTCGTCTTCATCGTCTCGGCGCTGTTTCCCAAGACGTACAGCTCGAGCGCGAAGCTCGTGCTCGACACGACAGGCAACCCGCTGGAGGCATCCGACGCCGCCTCGGTTCAGCGCCGGCTGGCGACGATCCAGGTCTTGCTGACGACGCGGGACGTTTTCGCCCGCGCCGCTCGGCGCCTGCCCGGGGAGACCGCGGCATCGGTTCAGGACAAGGTGACCTCGTCCGTCGACCCGAACGCGAACGTGATCACGCTCGCGGCGACGGACAGCACGCCGCGCGCGGCGGCGCGGATCGCGAACGCCGTCGCCTCCACATTCCTCGTCGAGCAGCGCCTGATCCAGCGGCAGCGGCTCGCGCAGGAACGCGCCAGCCTGCTGCAGGCGCTCGAGAAGTTGCGCGGCCTGCCCGGAGTGCGTGCTCAGCGGCTCGCGATCCAGAACCAGCTCGCTCAGCTGAACGTGAGCGCGGCGAGCACCAGGCCGGAGCTTGCACTTGCCGAGCGAGCCCAGCCTTCCTCGCGGCCCGCGTCGCCGCATCCGGTTCGAAACGCCTTCTTCGGGCTCTTCGCGGCGCTGTTCGTCGCGGCGTTGGTCGTGCTCGGACGGGCGCAGTTCGCCCCGCGTCTGAGTGGCTCACGCGAGGTGAGCCGCCTTCTCGACGTGCCCGTGCTCGCGGAGGTTCCGCAGGTACGGCGCAGCACCTTCGGCCGCGTTCCGCGGACGCTGAGCGGCGCCGAGTACGAGGCGTATCAGACGCTGCACGCGGCGCTGAAGATGCAGATGCCGCCGACGCAGCAACAGATCGTGCTCGTGACGAGCGCTCTGCACGGCGAGGGAAAGACCGAGGTGACCGCCGGGCTCGGTCTCGCGCTGTCGCAGGCGGGGATGCGGACCTGGCTCGTCTCGGCCGACATGCGCTGGCCGCGCTTGCACGAACTGTTCGACGTCGACCAGTCGCCGGGGCTTGCCGAGGTCCTTGCCGGTACGCGCAACTACGCAGACGGCGTCCCCGACCTGCTCACCGCCGACAACCCGCGCCAGTACAGGGCCGACACGGGCCGGGGCAGCCTGCACGTCCTTGCAAGTGGCAGCAAGCCGCGCGATCCCGCGAAGCTGCTTGCGAGCGACGCGGTCGACTCGTTCTTCGACCAGATCAAGCGCTCGGACTACGACTACGTCCTGCTCGACGGGCCGCCGCTCGTCGGACTGGTGGACAGCCAGGTGCTCGCACAGCGGGTCGACGGTGTGCTCCTGGTCGCGAGACCCGAGAAGCTCATGCCGGCGAACGTGATCGACATGCGCGACCTGCTCGGACGGCTGCAGGTCCGGCCGCTCGGACTCGTCGTGGTGGGGTCGCACGTAACGCCGTCGGCGTACGTCCGGTCGTAGTCCGCTCGTCGTGACGGGTCGCGCCCTCACGCTGCAACCACTCGGCGCCCGAGGCCGGCCGCCCGCGGTCGGGCGCGCGCTGGGCATCCTCGGCGGGGCGGCCGCGCTCGGGCTCTTCGCGATGGCGACGGCTGTCGTCCTCTCGCGCAACCCGTTGCCGTCGACCGTTGTGGCGGCCTTCGGAATCGCGCTCCTCGGAACCCTCGCGCTCGCTCTTCGCAGCTACGACGGCGCCGTCGCGCTCGGTCTCGTGCTCACCGCATTCGTCTGGTTCGAGCCTTCGCCGCCGGACCTCGTCTTCGGCGTCGTGATCGCCGTCGCGCTCGTCACCGGCCGGTTCACGCTGGGGCGGATCCCGCTCGCCGTCAGCACGCTGCTCGGCGCGTTTCTCGCGTTGAACCTCTTCGCCTCGGTCGACGTCGTCGACGCGAACCGTGCGGCCTTCTTCTTCGCGATCACGCTCTACCTTGCGATCTTCGCTCTCTGGTTCGGCGCCTACGTCGATTCGACCCCGCGTGCTCGGCTTGTCGTGAAGGCCTACCTGACCGCCGCCGTCCTCTCGGCGGTGCTGGCGACACTGGCGCTCTACGTCCAGTTCCCGGGCCACAACGCGCTCGTGACGGGGCCGCGCGCCAAGGGCCTGTTCAAGGACCCGAACGTCTACGGCGCCTTCCTCGTGCCTGCGGCGCTGATCGTGCTCGAGGAGATCGTTCGGCCGCGCCTGCTGCGGCTGCGAACGCCGGCGAAGCTCGCGCTCGTCTCGGCGTTGACGGTCGGGATCCTGTTCTCGTTCTCCCGTGCCGCGTGGCTGAACGCCTCCGTGGGGCTCCTAGTGATGCTGGGTGTGCTCGCGCTGCGCCGTGGCGGCGGAAGGCGGGCGCTTGCGGTCGTTGCCGTAGTACTGACTGCGACCGCGGTGGTGTTCGTCACCGTGGCCGTGACTTCGTCGGTGAGCTTCATCGACCAGCGCGCCCATTTTCAAAGCTATGACGTACAGCGGTTCGGCGCGCAGCTGTCTGGAATCGAGTACGCCGTCCAGTACCCACTCGGGATCGGTCCGGGCCAGTTCGAGCTTCTCTCGCCGGTCTCGGCGCACAGCACCTATGTCCGCGCGCTCGCCGAAGAAGGGTTACTCGGCCTGCTGCTTTTGCTCTCGCTGATGGTGCTGACGCTCTTCCTCGCGGTCCGTAATGCCGAGGCGGGCCGCGACACCTACGGGATCGGCTCGGCCGCTTTGCTGGCCGCGTGGTGCGGCCTGCTCGCGAACAGCGTCTTCGTCGACACCCTGCACTGGCGTCACCTCTGGCTCGTCGCCGCGCTGATCTGGGCCGCCGCGGCACGCCCGTCATGGGGACGACGCTAGAAGCCTCCCGGCCGCCCCCCGCGGCCGGGAGCGCCCATCGCAACGGCCGCGCGCGCGTCTTCGTGCTCGTGACCCTCGGCGAGGTTGGAGGGGCTCAGGGCTACGTCGCCTCGCTTCTGCCGGCGCTCGCCGGTGAGTACGACGTGATCGTCGGCGCGCACGGCGGCGCCTTCGTCCGTGAGGCGGCGGAGCGGTCGGGCGTTGAGTTCGTGCACCTCGAACAGCTCCGTCGGCCGATCAGCGCGTGGCGAGACCTGCGCGGGTTCGCCGAGCTCTACCGGCTGCTCAGGCGACACCGGCCCGACCTCCTGCACGCGAGCAGCTCGAAGGCAGGCGTGATCGGCCGTCTCGCCGCCGTGGCCGCCCGAGTGCCGGTCCGCATCTTCACCGTGCACGGGTGGGCTTTCAGCGCGCACGCCGGCGCTGCCGCCGTCGTCTATCGCTGGGCGGACAGGATCGCCGGCCGCGCAACGACGGCGACGATCTGCGTCTCGCAACGGGAGCGCGCCGACGGCCTCCGTGCACGGACCTGCCGCGCCGACCGCGCGGTTGTCATCCCGAACGCAGTCGACGTCGACGCGTACCCCCAGGCGCCGCTCGAGCGCGCCGTCCCGCGCCTGATCTCGGTCGGAAGGCTCGCTCCGCCCAAGGATTGGCCGACGCTTCTGTCCGCTCTGGCGAAGCTCGGCGCGGAGACGTTCGCCGAGCTCGTGATCGTTGGGGACGGGCCTGACCGCGAACGGGTCGAAGACGAGCTCGCCGGGAGCTCGCTCGAGCGGCGCGCGCGGTTGCTCGGCGAGCGCGACGACGTGCCGGGGCTCCTGTCCGACGCGGACGTGTTCGTGCTCGCGAGCCGATCCGAGGGCCTCCCGCTGTCCGTGATCGAGGCTATGGCGGCCGGCCTGCCGGTCGTCGCCTCCGACGTGGGCGGCCTACGCGAGCTCGTTCTCGACGGCGAGACCGGCGTCCTCGTCCCGCCCGGCGACCCGGCCGCGCTCGCGCACGCGCTGCGACCGCTCCTCGCCGACCATCAATTGCGTCGCCGTCTCGGCTCCGCCGGCCGAGTCCGGGCGAAGGCTCTCTTCGACCTCTCGGGCTTCCGGCGCGCGCACCTCGAGCTCTACCGGCGAGAGCTTGCCGCGGCCGGGGTCTCGACGTCCGCCCCGAAGCGCGAGCGCCGGTAGAGATCCCGCAAAGGCAGCGGCGAGTCGTGTCCGCCGCCGACCTTTGCCTTGAAGTCGAGCAGCGAGTCGCGCGCGTCGATCTGGCGCCGCCGGAGTGCGAACCGGTCGGTCGCCGCGTCATTGACGCCCGGCTCGCACGAGACCGCGACACGGAAGCCGGCTTCGATCACGTAGCGGCGCTCGCGCTCGCCGTACAAACCGGCCGGGTACGAGAATGCCTCAACCGGTCGTTCGAGCCGCGCCTCGAGCGCAGCCTTCGAGCCGGAGATCTCCGCTCGCGCATCGTCGTCTCCGAGGCGGAGCAGGTTCGGATGCGTGAGCGAGTGCGCCTCGAACGACAGCACGCCCTCGCGGTCGAGCTCTCGAATCCGGTTCCAGTCGAGAAGCGCCGGCTGTTCGTCGTACCACTCGAAGGTCGCGTCACCGTCGAGGACGGCCGGCGGGACGAACACCGTCGCCCGGAACCCATGCTCGGCGAGGACCGGGAGCCCGTGCTCGGCAACGTCGAGGTAGCCGTCGTCGAAGCTGAGCGCGACCGTCTTCCTCACCGGGGCATCGCCACCGAGCATCGCCGCGGCAGCGAGGACGTCGACGACGGCGTAGCCCTCGTCCGCGAGGTACCGCATTTGCCGGGCAAACCGGCCCGGAGTGACCGCGAGCTCGTCGCGCTCCGGCGAGACGCGGTGGTAGAAAAGGATCCGGATGCCGTCGGGCTGGGATCGCCCGCCCGCCCGCACGAGCCACGCGGCCGAGCGGCCGCGGGTGAGCAGCGCCTTGGCCGCGTAGAAGGGCGCCGGCGCGACCTCGAGCCCGGTCGGCTCGCGCGTCATTTCTCGCCCCGACCACGCCGGACGACGCGCCCCGCCGCGACCCGGACCGGTGAGAGCCCTTCGTAGTAGAAGCGCCGCAGCGCCGCCGACCGCTTGGCGCGTTTTCGAAGGCGGATGCCGTTCACGACCGCGGCGACCGCCGCACGACCGCGTAGCGTCGACGCCAGCCCGATCGCCTCGTAGAGGGGCTCGAGCCGGTCGGCGAGCTCGAGCTTGTAGCGCTCGGCGCCGCCCAGGAACTCGACCATCGTTGCGCCTTCCGCGGCCCCGGCCTCGATCGCGTCCAGCGTGTTCAGGAGGCCGGGCGAATGACGCGCGTACGCCGGATCGAAGGCGAGCCGGTGCACGTACATCCTCCGCTCGAACAGAAAGAAGTAGTGGAAGGCGATCGGCCGGCCGTCGAGCCTGAGGACGACGATGCGCGGGATCTCGAGCTCGGCCAGCCGCCGAAGCGCGGCGCGGTGGAATCGCCGCCCGGCCGGAGTGGCGAAGCCGGAGCCGTCCGGCCGGCCGCGCCAGCGGACCTCGTGCACTTCGAAAGCCTCCTCGAGGGCCGCTGCCAGCTCGTCTGGTTCGCGCGCGACCTCAGTCTCGAGTCGCCCTGTAGCCGCGAGTTGCTTGCGCTTGCGCGAGTTCTGGTTGCGACGCTTCCCGTTCGTCTTCGCTCGGTAGACCGCTTCCCAGCCGCCGTCGAGCTCGAGGACGGGCGCTTCGGACCGCTCGACGAGATGCACGCGATCCGGGCCCATCGCCTCGACCAGCCGGCTCGAAGCCGGGAGTCCGTAGAGCAGCGCGAGGTCCTGTCCGGAGCCGGCGGCTCGGTCTGCAAGAGCCTTGGTGACCGAAGCCGGCGCGTCGCGATCGAGGACTACGTCCGCAAGCGCCGACTGGCTGCCGCCCTGGAAGGACAGCACCTGCAGGCCTCGGCGCTCGACGAGGCAGAGCGGCAACCCACCGACCAGCCGGCCGTCGTCGAAGGCGGCATGGACGACGGGTCGAACACCGTCGCTGCTGTGCCGCCACCACTCGTCGAGCCAGCCGTGGAGCATGAACGGGCTCGGCCGGGGCATCGAGCGCACCAGCTCGTCCCAGGGCTCCGCGAGGCGGGCGAAGGCTTCCGAGGTCGAGATCTCTTCGATCCGGAGGGCTGCGTGGCTCACGCGTGCTGCTCCTCGAGATCGCGCTCGACGCGGCCCAGGAAGGCGTCGATCTCTTCGGGCGTGCGCAGAACGGCGACCTCTGCATCTCCGCGGCGGTCGAGGATCCTGAGGATCTCTGGCCGGATCTTCCTCCGGTACTCCCACTGGTAGAGGAGGAACTTGATCAGCGCGCGGTAGGCAGGGGCGGGCTCGCAGCCCGCGGGTGCGGTAGACCGATCATCGCCCGAGAGACGCCGCCTGCTCACGCGCCACGTCGCGAGGAGCGGGGAGACGTCGAGAAAGACGATCGTGTCGGCCGCCTCGAGCCAGAGATGCATCGTGTCCGCGTGGAGCCCCTCGACGACCCAGGGCTCGCGCGAGAGCTCCCGTCGCTGCAACTCTTCCCATTCCGGCGCCGGCGTTTCAACCCAGCCGGGGCGCCAGAAGAGACGATCGAGCTCGACCACGCGGGCGCCCAGGGATTCACCCAGTTGACTGGCGATGTGGGATTTGCCGGCTCCGCCCGGGCCGATCACTGCGACTCGCTTCATCTCGTATCCCCCGGGACAAGCTTAGAGTGCTAAGAGCCCGATCCCCAATTCGGGTTTCGCTGGTATTTGCGCTCCGGGATGGGTTAGACTTGCGGCGCTCGAACAGGTCTTGGGAGGAGGGCCCGTGAGCGTAGGTGTGCATCTGGGGCACATCGAGCCCCGGCATGCGCCCGGCCTGGAGCCCCTACCGCTCGAAACCTCCACCGTCTCGCGCATTCGCACCGCCGTCGCGGCACCCGGCGCGGTCGCGGAGCTCGGCCGCTGGCTTCTCGTCGGACTGCCGGTGTTCTTCCTGTGTGCCACCGCGGCCGGCTCGCTCGGATCGGCGCTCGCCCCGGCGGCGCTCTTCACCGTCGCCTGGCTGATCGCGCTGCGCAGCGCCTATCGGGGGATCCACTATGTGTTCGGCGCGGCGATTCGCGCCGCTGTCGGGACGGTGGTCGGGCTCGTCGCCGTTTCCGCACTCGACCTCTGGCTCGGGCGACCCGTGCCCGCGCAGACGCTCATTGCCTGCACGGTCTCGATTTTCTCGCTGGCGGCAGTCTGGGAGAGCGCGTGTGAGCGTGTGCTCGGAGGCCGGCGGCGCGTCCTGATCATCGGCACCGGGAATTCGGCGTGGGAGGTTGTCGATGCCGTGCGGCGCTCGGAGGGGATGCGCTTCTCCGTGCTCGGCGCGGTGGGGGAGAGCCGACCCGACGAGCCGTTCGCCGGCGCGCCCACGCTCGGAACGATCGCCGACCTCAAGGGCATCGTCGAGATCTACCGGCCCGATCTCGTCGTGCTCGCCGACGACGAGGCACAGGAAGCGGCGCTGAACCGGCTGCTCGAGACGCGAAACGCGAGCTTCAAGGTCGCGACGGTCGCGAGCTTCTTCGAGTACGCATTCGGGCGTGTGCCGCTGCGCTGCCTGCCGCCGTCGTGGTTCCTGAGCATCTTGCACCTCCGGCAGCGGCCGTACTCGAGGTTCGCCAAGCGCGCCTTCGACGTCGTCGTCGCGTCGATCGGCCTCGTCGTGACCGCGCCGATCTCAGCGATCGTCGCCGGGCTCGTGCGGCTGAGCCCCGGGCCGATCATCTACCGCCAGACCCGGGTCGGCCAGGGCGGCAAGCCGTTCACGATGTACAAGTTCCGGACGATGCGAGCCGACGCGGAGGCCGGAGGCGCGCTGTTCGCCGCAGAGCGCGATCCCCGGACGACGCGGGTCGGCCGCTTCGTCCGGATGACCCATCTCGACGAGCTGCCGCAGTTGTGGGACGTTCTCAAGGGCGACATGTCGATCGTCGGCCCGCGCCCCGAGCGGCCGGAGTTCGTGCCGATGCTCGAAGGGACGGTTCCGTACTTCACGCGGCGTCTTCTCGTCAAGCCCGGGATCACAGGCTGGGCTCAGTTGCGCTCCGACTATGCGTGCGACTGCGACAGCGCGGCCGACAAGCTCTCGTACGACCTCTGGTACCTCCGGAACCGCAACTTGCTGGTCGACCTCGCAATCTGCGCGAAGACGTTCACATCGATTGTGCTGAGGCCCGGACGCTGAGCCGGCGGCTCAGATGAGGCCGAGCAGGTATCCGACGAGGAGCCAGACCCCGAAGAGGGCCGCGAGGACCCAGAGCAGGAACGCCGACTCGCTGACTGGGAGCCACTTGAGCTCGACCTTCGCGAACGAGAAACGGCCCTCGTTGGTGGCCGGCTCGTTGGCTTCGTCGAGCCGCGTCTCGAGATCCGCGTCGTCCGTCATGCGCCCGACTGAGTGTAACTCCGCTCGGCGACGCTGACCGCGTACGCACGTCCATCGCGAGGCCGGACCCGAACGGGAAGGGCATACGCGATGTAGCGGTGACTGGCGAAGAAGCGCGGGTGGCAAGCCTGGAGCTCGAGGAGCTCATGCCGGGGCGACCGCAGCACGGACAGGTTGTCGGCGCGAACGATGCAGTGGCCGCTGATCCGGTAGACGAACGTCGCGTAGCGCATCTCGAGCCGGACGGAATCGCCGTCCACGCGCTGAAG
>Ga0075417_10000111_pt1 | contig 16299 bp, 20 predicted proteins | sample SoiMetdeltSBSDD1_FD_71477 | JGI IMG/M metagenome (GOLD analysis project Ga0075417, IMG submission 71477) | Bulk soil microbial communities from a Populus tree surrounding site in Tennessee, USA - Soil MetaG P. deltoides SBSDD1 | ecosystem: Environmental > Terrestrial > Soil > Tree plantation...
GCGGAGCGGAGCGGACTCGAATCATCGTCCTGCTCGCCTCGGTTCTGGCCCTGAGCAGCGCCGATGCCTCCACCGTCGGGGCGTCGGCCACCGAGCTCAGGCACGCCCTGCACATCAACAACACGGACATCGGCCTGCTCGTCTCGGTCACTTCGCTCGTCGCCGCCGCGGCCAGCCTGCCGTTCGGGGTGCTCGCAGACCGCGTGCGTCGAACCTGGTTCCTCGGCCTGGCGATCGTCCTCTGGGGCATCGCGATGATCTGGAGCGCGACGGTGCCGGACTTCGGGCAGCTCCTGCTGGCACGGCTCGCGCTCGGGGCCGTGACCGCGGCCGCCGGGCCGTTCGTCGCCTCGCTCGTCGGCGACTACTTCCCAGCCTTCGAGCGCGGCCGCATCTACGGCTTCATCCTGGCCGGCGAGCTGCTCGGCGCCGGAGTCGGGTTCGCGGTCACCGGCGACATCGCCGCGTTGTCGTGGCGGGCGGCGCTCGTGATCCTGGCCCTGCCTGCATTTGTGCTCGCCTGGCTCGTCATCCGGCTGCCGGAGCCGGCGCGCGGCGGTCGCGATGCGCTCACGCCCCACGGCGCCGAGCCGACCGCGGACGAGACGCACGACGGCACAGCGGCACAGCAGCTGGCCCGCGAGCGGCGGATCGAGCCCGAGCAGGAGCTCGTGCTGACGTCCGACCCCAGGCGGATGGGCTTCTTCGAGGCAACGCGCTACATCCTGCGCGTCCGGACCAACGTCGTCCTTATCCTCGCGAGCGCACTCGGCTACTACTTTCTCGCCGGCGTTCAAACGTTCGGCGTCGAGTTCACGACGCACCAGTACGGCATCAACCAGGCGCTCGCCAACCTGCTGTTGCTCGTCGTCGGAGCCGGCGCGATCGCGGGCGTGCTCGCCGGCGGCGCGATTGGGGACGCGCTGCTACGTCGCGGCTACCTGAACGGTCGCATCATCGTCAGCGCGATCGCCGCTGCGGGCGCCGTCGTTCTCTTCATCCCGGCGATCTTCACGCACAGCGCGCTGTCGGCCGTGCCCTACTTGATCTTCGCGGCGCTCGCGATCTCGGCGCAGAACCCGCCGCTCGACGCGGCCCGGCTCGACATCATGGTGCCGCTGCTCTGGGGCCGTGCCGAGGGCGTGCGCACCTTCCTCCGGACGACGGCGCAGGCGTTGGCGCCACTCCTGTTCGGCGCCGTCTCGGACTACGTCTTCGGTGGCGGCCACAGCGGGCTGAAATGGACGTTCGCGGTCATGCTCCTGCCGCTCGCGGCGAGCGCCTACTTCCTCTTTAGGGGCCTGCGGACGTACCCGCGCGACGTCGCGACCGCCGCGGCCGCTTCGGACGATGCTCGCCTCGCGCTGCCCGCGGCGGCAAGCTAACGCAGCGCCTCGAACTCGGCGTCGCTCAGCTCGATCTCCAGGGCGTCGAGGTTCTCGCGCAGATGGTCAAGCGAGAGCGTGCCGGGGATCGGCAGCATCGCCGGCGAGCGCCGCAGCAGCCAGGCCAGCGTGATCTGCGGCGGCGACCAGCCGTGCCGCTCGGCGATCTCGTCGAGCTCGAAGCTGCCCTCGCCGCGAAGCGGAAAGAACGGCACGAAGACGATTCCTTCGCGCTCGCAGTGGTCGACGACGTCCTCCCATTTGCGCTCGGAGAGGTTGTAGTGGTTCTGAACGGCGACCACCGGCACGATCTGACGGCCGCGCTCAATCTGCTCGACGCTCACCGACGACAGTCCGACGTGGCGGATCTTGCCGGCGTCTCGAGCTTCCTTGATCGGCCCGAGGCTCTCCTCGAGCGGCGTCTCCGGGTCGGGCCGGTGCAAGTAGTAGAGGTCGATCGCGTCGGTCCCAAGCCGGCGTAGGCTCTCCTCGATCTGCTCGCGGATCCCCTCCGGCCGGCCCGAGTCCCAACCGCCCTTCGTCGCGACGACCACGCCGTTGCGCGGCGGTGCGAGGGCCTCGCCGATCGTCGCCTCGCTCTGGCCACCGACGTAGGTGTGCGCCGTGTCGATGTGGCGCAGGCCCGCCCCGACGGCGTCGCGGATGAACGCGTCGTTCTCACCGGTGTGAGCGAGCCGGTTCGTCCCGAGCCCGATCCGCGGCACCTCGACGTCGCCGAGCCTGATCGTGCGCGGGATCGCCATGCGGCGCGGAAAGCTAGCGCACTCGCGACGCCGAGATCTCGGCCAGCTGCGGCCTGCCGATCTCGTCGGCGCGGATCACCGCGACCCGCGACGAGCGGACCGCCCGCAGGGTCGCGGTTCGGAGCCCTTCTCCGAGCACTGCCCTCTCGCCCAGAATCGCTCCCGAGCCGACCTGCGCAACGATCTCGCCGTCGATCTCGACGTCGAGGACGCCGTCGAGCAGGACGAAGAGCTCGTCGCCCGGCTGCCCCTGCTCGACGAGCGCCTCTCCGCGCGGAACACGGCGTCGAACCAGCTTCGCGCCCTCGCGCAAGATCGACGCGGCCAGCTTGCGCTCGAGCTCCGACTCCACGGCGGCCGCAAAAGCCGGCGTCTCGAAGTCGCCCCAAGGCGTGCCTTCTTCGAACTCGAGCTCGAGCGCCCCGAAGACACCGCGCAAGCGGCGGTCGGCGCCGTAGAGCGAGTGCTTGGGAAACGGGCTCGCGGAGACGAGCCTGGTCTCACTCGTGCCGTCTGCGCGGATCAGCAGCTCCAGCGTCGTCCAGGCAGAGACGGCGCCGATGTGGAAGTAGGGCCGGCCGACGACCGGCCGCGGGCCCGGAAGGCCGATCCGCCCGCCGACCGTTTGCGTGAATCGAGCCCAGCCCTTCCCGAGCTCGGGCTCTGGCTGAATCACCGGAAACTCGACGGCGGCGAAGGAGAGCTGCCGGGTCTCGAGCTCCGGGCCCTCGCCCGCGAGGCTCCGACCACTCTGCCCGTAGTCGACGATCTCGCCGTCGTCGACGTCGATCCAGGCCGTCAGCTCGTTCGCCTCGCGGAACGCGTCCCGCCGCCGGAGCTCGTCCAGATCCAGGACGACCTCCGGCGGCGGCTCGTCATAGTGCGCGACGGCGAGCTCTATCGGAACGGCCTTCAGCCGGTCGAGCGCCTCGAAAGGAAGCCACGTGATTGCCGTTGCCGACGCGTCGACCCGCATCAGGCGACGGCCTTCGCTTCCTCGCGTTCCCGGACCTCGTCCGCGAGCGTTTCCAGAACCTCGGTCAGGGCGGCGCGAATCTCTTCGTCCGTGAGGTCGCCTTCGTCGAAACGCGTGTGGGCGTGCGGGACCGGAAGCTCGACGTCGAGAACCCGCGCGCCCAGCACGGCGAGCACCTTCCGCAACTCGGCCTGCGCCCAGACGGCGCCGAAGCCGCCGGTGCTGGCGCCGACGACCGCGACCGGCTTGTTTCGGAGCGCGTTCGTCGCGAGCGGCCGCGAGATCCAGTCGATCGCGTTCTTCAACTGCCCTGGAATCGACGAGTTGTACTCCGGTGTCGAGAAGACGACTGCGTCGGCCTCCTCGATCGCAGCGTTCAGGCGCGCGACCGCGGGGGGACGCGGGTGAACGTCGTCGTCCTCGTCGTATGGAGGCACCTGCTTGAGCCCGTCGTAGAGCTCGAGCTCGACGTCCGGGCCGGCGGCCTCTGCCGCGGCGCGCAGCAGACTCGTGTTGTGCGAGTCGCGGCGGAGGCTGCCGGAGATTCCCAGGACGCGCGTCACTACCCTGCCTTCACGAACTGGAGGTCGGCGAGGATGGTGACGTCGTTGGCGAGCGACGGCTCGCCGCTCGGAAGCGGGTTGTTCCAGCTGACGCCGAAGTCGGTGCGGTCGACGGTCGCGGTCAGGTTCAGGCCGATGCGATCGTTCCCCCAGGCATCCGCAATCGGGGCGGTCACAGTCCCGGTCACGGTGACGGGCTTCGTGACGCCCTTGATCGTCAGCTCGCCGTCGACGGACACGTTGCGGTCGCCGTCGAGGGCGATCTCGTCCGCGCTGAAGCGCAGCTCGGGGTACCGCTCGGCGTCGAAGAAGTCCGGCGACTGCAGATGCGCCGCCAGGTTCTCGTCCTTGACGTCGACGCTGGCGACCTTGGCCGACCCCTCGAGCGAGGCGCGCTCGTCCTCGACGGTCAGCCCGGCGCCGATCTCATGGAACTCGCCCTTGAAGGTGCCGGCCAGGTACGGAACCTCGAAGCCGACGCTCGAGTGAACGGGGTCGAGACTCCACGTGCCGGCCGGAGCGATGGTCAGGATCTGAGTGCTCATGGGAGATTTGGCTCCTTTCATTGCGTGGTGTACTATTGAGTACGCAAACACCCTACAGAATATTCCTTGATGACGCAAATTTTGACTGAGCAACAGATTGACCCCGCCGTCCGCGCCTGGACGAGGCTCCTGCGCGCCTACGCGACGACGACACGGGTGCTCGGCGCAGTCCTCCAGGAGCGCCACGGCCTCACCCTCAAGGACTACGAGGCGCTGCTCGTGCTCTCGCAGGCCGAGGGCGGGCGCATGAAGCGCGTCGATCTCGCGCGCAGCCTCATGCTCACCCCATCGGGGATCACACGCCTGCTCCAGGGGCTCGAGGAGGCCGGCTTCGTGGAGCGCGCGGCGTGCTCGACCGACCTTCGCATCACCTATGCGCAGCTGACGGACGCCGGTCGCGAGAAGCTCCATGCAGCCGCCGAGGGACACGACGCCTCGATCCGGGCGCTCTTCGGAGAGCACTTCGCGGACGGCGAGATCGCGTCCGTCACCGAGATCCTCGGCAAGCTGCCGGGCGTGGCCGGGGCCGACGACTCCTGCTCACCGGGTTAGCGCACGGGCGTCGCCGGGCGCAAAATCCGCACGATGTCCTCCGACGAGCTACGGGAGGAAGAGCGCGAATCCCGGTGGGAGGCGTCTCCCGCAGTCGCGATCGTCATCGGCCTCCAGCTCCTGCTCGCGATCGTCAGCCTCACGCAGGACTGGAAGACCTGGCACTTCTCCTGGTGGGTCTGGCTGATCCCGGTCGTACCGGAGACGATCCTCCTGATCTTGCTGTCGTGGAGCCGACCCCACAAACGGCTCGTCCAGATGGGGATCCGCCGCAAGGTCGGAATCGTGCTTCTCGCCGTCGTGAGCCTTGCGAACGCCTTGCTCGTCGTCGGTGTCATCGCCTCGCTCGTCGAAGGTCAGGAGAAAAGCGGAGCGCAGCTCCTGCTGAAGGCCGTCACCGTCTGGGCGACGAACGTCATCACATACGGGCTCTGGTTCTGGGACTTCGACCGCGGCGGGCCGGTCACCAGAGTCGGCGCCGACCCGCCATTGCCGGACTTCCTGTTTCCGCAGATGCAGAGCCGGGACGTTGCGCCGCCGCACTGGACGCCCGAACTGACGGACTACATGTACGTCTCGTTCACGAACTCGATCGCGTTCAGCCCCACCGACACGCTGCCGCTCACGCGGTGGGCGAAGCTGCTGATGCTTTCGGAGTCGACGATCTCGGCGGTGACGATCCTCCTCGTCGCGGCCCGGGCGGTCAACATCTTCAAGTAGTGGCCGCCGCCTTGCCTTCGTAGGCCCGCCGCAGCGGCTCGATCTCGATCTTGCCCATCTCCAGCATCGCGCCCATCACGCGCTGCGCCTTCGCGCGATCGGGATCGTTCAGGAGCTCCATCAGGGCGGTCGGCACGACCTGCCAGGACAGCCCGTACTTGTCCTTGAGCCAGCCGCACGGGCCTTCCTCGCCACCCTCGGAGAGCTTTGCCCAGTAGTCGTCGACCTCGTCCTGTGTCTCGCAGCTGACCACGAACGAGACGGCCTCGGTGAACTTGAACTCCGGCCCGCCGTTGAGCGCGACGAACCGCTGGCCGTTCACCTCGAAGTCGACCGTCATGACCGTGCCCGCCTCGCGAGGCCCGGCCTCTCCGTAGCGGGAGATGCTGCCGAGCTTCGAGTTCGGAAACACCGAGACGTAGAAGTTCGCCGCCTCCTCCGCCTCCTTGTCGAACCACAGGAATGGAGTGATCTGCTGCACCTTTCGCTCCTCTCGTCGGACGGTGGTCTCTCCGGTTAGACGGCGAGCGCAGGCGAGACTCATCGGTCGAGCGAGCTGATCCCCCGGTGGGCCGCTCCCAGTCTGTTCGTTCCTAGCGCCTGCCGACCCGCTAGTCGCTCATCCGCATAGCGACGTTGTACTTCGTGACCGAAGTCCGCTGGCCCGGGGTGTCGCTGGCCGGCATCGCGCTGAGCGTCTCGTCGCCGCGCCGGTAGTCGTCCTCGTTCTCGAAGAACAGGACGACGAGCGACTTGTCGGCGTCGGGATCGTGGAGAACGACGATCTCGGACGCCGGGATGTCGGCCGGGCGCTCTCCCTGCTCGATCTCGCGATTCATCTCATCCATTCGGTCCTTGCTGACGCCCTCGAAGGAAACAACACGTGCGAGTGCCATCCCGTCCTCCCTCAGTCGATTGCGGCAACCCTAAAGCTTCGACGCGGCTCGCGAAGCGCGAGCGAATGTGACGTGGTCCGGCCGTAGGATTACGCCCCAGTGGGCAGGATCGTCGTAACGGAGTTCGTCTCACTCGACGGCGTCATGGAGGACCCGGGCGGGTCCGAGGATTTCCAGCACGGAGGCTGGGCACTCACGATCAGCCGCGGCGAAGAGGGCGACAAGTTCAAGCTGGACGAGCTGCACGAGGCCGAAGCTCAGCTGCTCGGCCGCGTCACCTACGAGGGCTTCGCCGCCGCTTGGCCGTCCAGAACGGACGAGGTCGGCTTCGCCGAGAAGATGAACACGATGCCCAAGTACGTCGTCTCGTCGACGCTCGGGGAGCCGGAGTGGGAGAACACGACCGTCCTCCGCGACATCGACGCCGTCGCGAGGCTCAAGGACGATCTCAACGGGACCATTCTCGTCGCCGGAAGCAGGCGGCTCGTCCAGACGCTGCTCGACCGCGACCTGGTCGACGAGCTACGGCTGATGGTCTTCCCTATCGTTCTTGGGACCGGCGAGCGGCTCTTCGGCGAAAGGAACGAGGCCATAGGACTGAGCCTGCGCGATTCGCGGGCGGTCGGCGACGGGGTCCTGATTCTGGTCTACGAGCGAGCCGGGTAACGCCGGGTCTCACGATACGCGTGGGCATGCGGCCGCGACGCCAGTAGTGCGAGCAGGGCGACCGCGACGAAGTTGCGGAAGGTCGGCTCCGGCCAGTCCACGCGTGCGCTGCCGCTCGCGAACCAGTCCGGGTCGATCAGGAAGACGACTCCCGTGATCACGACCTTCCCGAACCAGCCGAGCACGAGAAACAACGTCGCCAGCACGATTCCCCAGAAGGCGAGCTCGGGCAGTCCGACCGCATGCGCGAAGTCGAGCACGTTCCAGGCAAGCCAGAAGATGAGCGGTCCGAGCAGGACGATGGCCGCAAGTGCCACGATCGCGACCGCCAGCCCACCTGCGACCAGGGCGCCGATTCCGAGCGCCCTCAGGAGCCCGCCGAAGAACCCGTCCACGCGCAGAGCTTACGAGGAGATCGCCGGGTCGGGCCGAAAACCCTTGCCACCATGGAGCCGAACGACTACACGGCACGCGAGGACGCGTACCCGGTCCAGTTCTCGGTCGAGTATCCGGACCGAAGCCTCAATCGGCTGACGACCTTCTTCAGGATCTTCGTCGCGATCCCGATCCTGATCGTCGCGGCGACCCTCGGGCACGAAGGCGTCTCGTACGCGAACAGCCAGCAGGGCTGGCAGACCGCGGGCGGGGGCGGCACCCTGCTCTTCATCGCACCGCTGCTGATGATCCTGTTCCGGCAGAAGTACCCACGCTGGTGGTTCGACTGGAACCTCGAGGTGGCCAGGTTCTTCAACCGCATCGGCGTGTATCTCGCCCTGATGGACGACACCTACCCCTCGACGGACGAGCACCAGTCCGTCAGTCTCGAGTTTCCGTATCCGGACGCAAAGACGGATCTGAACCGCTGGCTGCCACTCGTGAAGTGGCTGCTCGCGATTCCCCACTACATCGTGCTCGCGTTCCTCTGGCTGGCGGCGTTCGTCACCATCATCTTCGCCTGGTTCGCGATCCTCTTCACGGGGCGCTACCCGCGCGGGATCTTCGATTTCCTCGTGGGAGTCGGCCGCTGGACAAACCGCGTATCGGCCTACGCGTTCCTGCTCGTCACGGACCGCTACCCGCCGTTCAGCTTCGACGCCTGAGCGTCTGGGACATCAAGCGTCGGGTTTCGGCCGCGTCGGTGAGTCGACGCAGACGACGCGCGCGGGCTCGTCGCCCAGGACCTCGTAACCATGCGGAGTCCCGGCCGGAGTCACGATCACGTCGCCCGGTCCCGCCTCCAGGCTTTGATCGTCGACCGTCCAGCGCATTCGGCCTGAGCGCATGACGATGACGTGATCTTGGGGCGGGTCGTGCGTGTGCATCTCCTTCACCTGCCCAACGGGATGCGTGACGATGTGGACCTCCACGTGGTCGAGCCACATGCCCTCGTCCTCGTCGGTCGGGCGCACGAAGCGGCTGTAGTCGGTCTTGTCGGTGATCTTCACCATCGGCGCCCTCCTCGCGTCGCTCGGTCCATACTCGCACCGCGCGGCAGGCCGTGCGGGCCAGGCGGACGGAAGCTTCGCAGGCGACCTAACCGGCGCCGGGGACGAAGAGGCAAATCGTCAATCCGCTCACGCTCATCGCCGCGACTGCAAAGCAGATCGAAACCAGAAATGCGGTTTTCGAGTTGTAGGAATATGAATCCTCAAGTGGTTGTCTGCCCACACTGCAAGAAGCCCTTCGACGGGGAGCTGCTCGCCGAAGGCTCGCGGCACGAGGGGTTCAAGTGCCCGCATTGCCGTCTCTTCGTGCCTGCAGAGCGCGCCGCCGGCGCGGGCGAAGAGGCCGCGTAGTCACCCGTTCAAGGGATCTTCGTAACGTGCCGATTACGGGCACGTGGCGATCGATCTCACTGCGCCGCGCGGCGAGGAGCTGCGGCTGCCGCTCGGGCTCGCGCGGATCTCCGCGGTACCGGCGAGGCTCGTGCTCGCCTGCATCGTCGCCGCCAGCTTCCTGATCCGGCTCCTCGTCGCCTTCGCCCACGCGACCCCGCTCTACTTTCCGGACGAGTACATCTACGCGACGATCGCCCGCTCGATCGCAGAGCACGGCCGGCCGCTCATCCGCGGCACGTCCGCCCACTTCCCAGCGGTGCTCGAGCCGGTCGCGGCCGCGCCGTTCTGGCTCTTCCATGATCCGGAGCTCGCCTACCGGTTGACGCAGGCGGAGAACGCGCTCGCGATGTCGCTCGCCGCCATTCCCGTCTATCTGCTGGCGCGGAAGCTCGACCTCGGGGCCGGGCTCGCGCTCGTCGGCGCTGCGCTCACGGTCGCGTCGCCGAACCTCTTCTTCGCATCGTTCGTCCTGGCGGACCCGCTTGCCTACCCGCTGCTGCTGACGACGCTGTACGTCGGTGTGTGCGTGCTCGCGCGGCCGACCCGCGGCGGGCAGCTCTGCTTCCTCGTCCTGACCGGCCTGACGGCGCTGACGCGAATCCAGTACGCGCTGCTGCCGGTCGTGTTCGTGGCCGGGGCGATCGCCGTCGAGCGAGGGTCGGTGCGGAGGACGCTGCGCGCCTTCCGCTTCACGTGGGCGGTCTTTCTCGCACCGCTCGCGGCGCTGATCGTGGTCGGCCCAAGCCGGGCGCTCGGTTACTACAACACGGTCGTCAAGCTGCACGTCGACGCGGGCGCGATCGCGCACTGGGTCGCGACCGACTCGATGCTGCTCGTCTACTGCGCCGGCTGGGTGCTCATCCCGGGTGCCGTGATCGGCTTCGGGTATGCCCTCGCGCGCCCGCGTACGCGCGAGGAAGCGGCGTTCGGCGGCGTCACAGCCGGGCTGCTGCTGATTCTCTTCGCAGAGACCTCGCTCTACGCCTCGAACGGCTCGCCGCGCTTCCAGGAGCGCTACTTCATGGGCTTGCTGCCGCTCGTGCTGCCGTGGTTCGGCCTCTACCTCCGCCGCGGCCGGCCGGCGCGCCTCCCAACGTGCCTGCTCGCCGTCGTCCTGCTGGCGATCTCGGCCCGTGTCCCGCTCGCTCCGTACAGCGTCGCGAACAACAAGCAGGACTCGCCGTTCCTGCTCGGCGTCTTCCGGCTCGAGCACTCGCTCGGTGTCGCGAACGGCTCGCTCGTGATCGCGCTCGTTGCGGCGCTGCTCTCCGCGCTCGCCGTCGCGATCGCGTGGCGGGCCCAGCTCGCCGCCCTCGCGCTACTTGGCTCGCTGGTGCTGGCCGGCGCGGCGTCCGCGGGCTCGATCTCCTTCGACCGCAACACCGCCAACGAGATCCGGCACGACTTCCTGCCGGCGAACGCGGGCTGGATCGATCAGACCGGCCTGCGCCACATCCTGCTGATGCACACCCCGGCCACGCTGCACGCACGCTCCCTGGAGCAGCTCTTCTGGAACCGTTCCGTCGACGACGTTCTCTACTACGGCCAGGCCTCGCAGATCGACGCCTTCGGCAACCGGCGCGTCAACGCGGCCCGCGACGGCCGCTTCGTCACCGGCGGGAAGACGGTCCGCGCGCCGCTGCTGATCTCGAACTACGCGGTGCGCATGCGCCTGCGCGGCGCAAAGCTCGTCGCGCGCGAGCGAGGGTACGACCTCTGGCGTCCCGTCGGAACGCCGCGGCTCGCGCTCTTTGTCGGAGGCCTCTATCACGATCGCTGGCTCGCGCAAGCCGGCACGGTCGAGCTCTGGCCGCCGCACGCGTCGCATATGAACGGCACGCTGCGCTGGCGCCTTGGGCTCCCGAGCGGCACGCTGCGGACCGTTCTCGAGCTCCGCGCGCCGGGCATCCACCGGCGGGTCGTGGTGCTCCCGCGGCACGCGACGACCCTGACCGTCCCCGTCAATGGCCGCGGCCCCTGGACGCTCCACTATCAGACGAAGCGCCCGGGCTACCTCAACGACGGCCGCACGATCTCGGTCAAAGCTGAAACTCCGGTCTTCACGCCGCAGCCGTAACGGCCTACGCTGGACGACGTGAAGCGTCTTCTCGCCACGGTCGGCGCGCTCGCGCTGCTCGCCTCTTTCGCTGCCGCCCGCCTACAAGCCCGCGGCGGCATTTCCTGCGGCGCGCCCTCACGGCTCGGCCCTAACGGCTTTCCGCGGGTCGGCCCGCTCATCTTCGGTTTCTACAACTACCCGGCCAACACGACGGGCCGGGCGCACAGCATCTTCACGCCCGGGTACCCGACGAAGGTCGTTCTCCAGCTGACGCCTCACCGTCCGCTGCTAACGCGTCTGATCCTGCAGGGGTGGAACTGCTCGACAGGCAAACGTCTGCGCTTCTGGTACGACCGTGAGCGGCTTCCGTTCAGCCACCTGCCGGCGACGACCAAGCAGCTCGAGCAAACAGGCGCGCTCGTGCAGATCCTCCGTGCCGACCGCAAAGCGGGCTTCCACGGCTACATGCTGTTCACCCAGCCCGGCAGGTGGAAGGTGACGGTGCGAAAAACAGGCGTGACCCTCGGAAGCGTCGTCGTCGCAGTCGGCTAGCGCGCGACGCGCGAGCGCGGGCTGGCGGAGCCGGATTAACTCCGGCGGAGCCTCGGCAGGAGACGCAAAAGAGCCCCGAAAAAGAAGGGGGCTCACGGGGGAAACATGGTTTCCCCCGTGTTATACGCAGTCTTTTAGGCCCTGCGCCTCAGGCAGCGACTCGAGCTTCTTGAGCGTGTTGTTCTCGATCTGGCGGATCCGCTCGCGCGTCACGCCGAACGCCTTGCCGACCTCCTCCAGCGTGCAGGGTTGCCCGCCGGTCAGCCCGAAGCGAAGCTCGATCACCTTGCGCTCGCGTTCCGGCAGTGACGACAACGCGTGCTCGATGTCCTCGCGCCGGAGGGACAGGGATGCGTGCTCGTCGGGGGACTCGATCTGGTCGTCCTCGACGAAGTCGCCGAGCTCCGAGTCCTCCTCCTCGCCGATCGGCTTCTCGAGCGAGACCGGGTGCTGCGCCATGCGCAGGATCTCGCGCACCTCGGCGGTCGTCATCTCGAGCTCCTCGGCGATCTCGTCGGGCCTTGGCTCTCGGCCGAGTCGCTGGACGAGCTGGCGCTCGATGTGCACGACCTTGTTCAGCTTCTCGACCATGTGCACCGGGATCCGGATCGTCCGCGCCTTGTCGGCGATCGCCCGTGTCACCGCCTGGCGGATCCACCAAGTCGCGTACGTCGAGAACTTGTAGCCCTTGCGGTAGTCGAACTTCTCGACGGCCCGGATCAGGCCGAGCGAGCCCTCCTGAATGAGGTCGAGGAAGCTGAGGCCGCGGCCGAGATAGGACTTCGCGATCGAGACGACGAGGCGCAGGTTCGCCTCGATCATCTGAGTCTTCGCAGACATGTCGCCGCGCTCGATCCGCTTCGCCAGGTAGACCTCCTGGTCGGCGGTGAGCAGCGGCACCTTCCCGATCTCGCGTAGATAGAGCCGGAGCGAGTCGAGGGAGGGCTCGACGGTCAGGTCGAGCTTCGGTGTCTTGACCTCCTCCTCGGCGAGATTCGGCTGCTCATGGGGCGGATGCTTGTGCGTCTCGCCCTCGACGAGCTCGACGCCGTGATCGATCAGATAGGTGTAGAAGTCTTCGACCTGCTCCTTGCTGAGCTCGACCTCGTCGAGCCCCGTTGCGATTTCGTCATAGTTGAGGACGCCCTTTTCGAGGCCCTCCTGAACGAGCTTCTGGAGCTCTTCGACCTCGGGGAGCGAGATTTCGACGGTGAGCATCGAACCTCCGCTTTCTCGTGCTGATGGACTTGGGGGCTAGTACCTACTCAGACACGTGAAGAGGCCGTGGCGCCGCGCTCTCCCCGGCTCACTCCCGCGCGCGGCGGGGATGTTAGCGTGGAAGCCCGCAGTTTGGAAAGAAATTTTCAGCCCGCGCTGATCTCGCCGACGATATCCCCGCGGCTGTTTCGGACCGGGACGCGGGCGAAGCCGTCGCCGAGGTCATGGCCGAGCCGCGCGAAGAAGGCGGCGATGGCCGGGCGCAGCGCGCGGTAGCCGCCGTCCCCGGTCTTCAGCACGACGCCGGTGCCGTTCGGGCCGGCCGCGCAGAAGAGCGCCTCGGCGCCGCCCTTCGCGGCCCACCCGGGCAGCGCCTTCATCAGCTCCGTGTCGGTCTGGCCGGCGCCGCCGACGAGCTGCGGATGGACCTGCATCGCCTCTGCGACGCGAGAGCCGCCGTCGCGTGCTCTCAGGCCGGAGAACATGAGCGCGACGCGCTCGAGCGGGAGCGCGAAGCAGACGACGCCGCAGCCGTCGACTGCCGTTTCGACGGCCGCGGGCTCGACCTCGGCCGCCGCTGCCACCTCGGCCAGGATCTCGTCCTGAAGGGGGTGGCCGGCGAGCCTGTAGCCGGCGGCCGGCCACCCGCGCGACCGGCACGCGGCGACCATTCCGGCGTGCTTGCCGGAACAGTTGTGGTAGACCGGCTGCGGCGGGCGACCCTCCTGGAGTCCGACCTCGAGGTCCTCTTCCGACGCCGGAGCCTTGGCCAGGAGCCGCCTGACGGCCTCGATCTGTTCCGGCTCGGCGCGGTGGGAGGCAGACGCGATCGCGATGTCCGCGTCGTCCAGGTCGTCGCGCGCACGCACGAGCGGCAGCGCCTGGAACGGCTTCGCCGACGAGCGCAGCGACGTGATCAGCTTGCGGTCGCCCGCCTCGGCGACGACCTCGCCGTCCCGTACGGCCACCGCATGCACGAGGTGGACCGACTCCACGAACGGTCCGCGCCTCACGGCTACGCTGATCGGGTCCATGAGGCGAGAAGGGTATTTGCGTGCCTGAGCTACCGGAGATGGAGGCGTGGCGCCGCGCGCTCGACGAGCCCGTGAGCGCCTTCGCGATCGAGAAGGCCGGGCCCGCACACATCGCGACGCTCAAGACGTTCGACCCGCCGCTCTCGGCCCTCGACGGCCGGCGGCTCGCCGGAGCTGAGCGGCGCGGCAAGCGGCTGCTGTTCCCGACCGAGGACGGGGAGCTCGTCCTGCTCGTCCATCTGATGACGGCGGGAAGGCTCCGCTACCTCGCACCGGGCGAGAAGGGCCCGAAGGCGCCGGCCTTCAGGCTCCGCTTCGAGGGCGGCGCCGAGCTCGTGCTGACGGAGGCGGGCTCGAAGAAGCGCGCCGGAGTCTGGCTGCTCACGCCCGAGGCCGCCGAGGCCGAGCTCGCCCACCTGGGACCGGAGGCGCTCGGCGTCGGCGCCGAGGCGCTCGGCGAGATTTGCGTGTCCGAGTCTCGCCGACTGCACTCGCTGCTGCGCGACCAGCGAGCGATCGCCGGGATCGGCCGCGCCTGGGCGAACGAGATCCTCCACCACGCCAAGCTCTCGCCCTATGCGCTCTCGCGGGAGCTGACGTCGGAGGAGGTCGAGCAGCTCGCCGGTGCGATCGACTCCGAGCTGGCACGCGGCCTCGAGCTCCGCGAGCGCGGCGCGGGCGATGCGCGCGTCTACCGGGTCCACAACAAGCTCGGCGAGCCCTGCTACGTCTGCGGCGCGCCGATCGCCCGCGTCGACTTCGAGGAGCACACCATCTACTACTGCGCGGACTGTCAGACGGGTGGCAGAACTCTCAAGGATCGCCGGCTTTCGCGGCTGCTGAAGTAGTACGTTCGCGTTTGGATGCAAGTGCACGCGAACGGCCGACGGCTGTGGTTCGACGTCGAGGGGCCTGCGCTCGTACCCGACGGCCCAACGATGCGCGAGCGCCCGAATGTCGTGTTGTTGCACGGAGGTCCCGGGAGCTACGACCATTCCTATCTCAAGCCCGATTTCGCGCGGCTGGCGGACGTCGCGCAGGTCGTCTACCTCGACCTGCCGGGGCACGGCCGTTCCGAGTGGGGCGACGCTTCGACGTGGAGCCTCGAATTGTGCGCCGACGCCGTGCGGGACTTCTGCGATGCGCTCGGCATCTCGAGGCCGATTGTCTATGGGCACTCGCTCGGAGGTTTCGTCGCGATGCTCTACGGCGCGCGCCATCCGGGTCATGGCGGTGGGCTGGTCCTGCAGTCGACGTTCGCCCGGTTCGATCTCGAGCGCATCGTGGAGGAGTTCACCCGGGCCGGAGGGGACGAGGTGGGCGAGATCGCCCGGCGATCGTACGGCGGCGACAACTCAGTGACGGAGGACGAATGGGATCGCTGCTGGAGCTTCGTCGGCCCTTGGATTCCCGGCGGCGACGAGGAGGCGCGGACGGTCGTCAATCTGTCGCTGAACAAGTCAGGGCTCGACGTGATGCGCCGGTTCGACGTCGTCGATCAACTGTCCCGCATCGACTGCCCGACGCTCGTATGTGTCGGCGAGATAGACCCGATTACGCCCGTCTCCGCTGCGCGAGAGATTGTCGAGGCGATGCCGGAGGCAGGCGTGCGGCTCGAAATCGTCGAGGGAGCGGGGCACTTTCTCTGGAAAGACGTTCCGGACCGCTACTGGCCCCTCCTCATCCAATTCGTCGCGGCTCGACAGGACTGATGTGAGCGAGATCCTTCAGGCGCTGTACCGCGGCGAGGAAGACCGCGCCCGAGAGCTCGCGCGCGGGACCGAGCTCGACGTCTTCGAGGCTGCGGCGCTCGGCGAGACGGCGCAGCTTCGCGAGCTGCTGGACGGAGATCCAATGCGGGCGAACGCGTTCGGAGAGGATGGCTTCCACCCGCTCGGGCTCGCGTGCTTCTTCGGACGACTCGACGCGGCGCGACTGCTGCTGGAGCGCGGTGCGGTCGTGAACGCGCTGTCGCGAAACGAGCACATTCAAACGGCGGCGATCCACGCCTCGGCAGCCTCGGGCGAGACTGGCGCGGACGAGAGCACACGGTACGACCTCGTGAGGCTCGTGCTCGAACACGGCGCCGACCCGAACCTTCCTCAGGCCGGAGGGTTCCGAGCCATCGACGCGGCGCGCCAGAACGGCGACGAGCGTGTGGAGCGCCTCCTGAAGGAGTACGGAGCCGTCGACTAACTCAGGGACTGTCCCGCAGGGACTGTCCCAACGACCGTTATTGGGACAGCAGTCCCCTTTCGGGGACAGTCCCTCCTCGCAAAGCAGGTTTCACGTGGGCACCTGACACCTCGGCCGGTGAACGGCAGCCGAGGTGCGTCAACCCGAGCGCGATCTCGGCTCGCAGCAGCTCCAGGACGTCGCGGACCCCCTGCTCGCCGCCGACGGCGAGGCCCCAGAGCACAGCCCGTCCCGCCAGCACAGCCCGCGCACCCAGCGCAAGCGCCTTCAAGACGTCGGTGCCGCGCCGGATGCCGCCGTCCAACAGGACCTCGACCCGCTCGCCGACCGCCTCG
>Ga0075417_10000117_pt1 | contig 15835 bp, 19 predicted proteins | sample SoiMetdeltSBSDD1_FD_71477 | JGI IMG/M metagenome (GOLD analysis project Ga0075417, IMG submission 71477) | Bulk soil microbial communities from a Populus tree surrounding site in Tennessee, USA - Soil MetaG P. deltoides SBSDD1 | ecosystem: Environmental > Terrestrial > Soil > Tree plantation...
GCCCGGCGGCGTCGTTCAGGAGCGCCGCGATCTGGGCGAGCACGCCGTCGGCGGCGAGGTGGCCGATCCGCGCGTTCAGCGTCGTCAGGCGATCGACGTCGAGCATGAGCAGCGCGAGCGGCTCGCCGGCCCGCCTCGCACGGGCGATCTCGCGCTCGAGCAGCGCCTGGAACGCGGGCCGGTCGTAGAGCGCGGTCAGCGGGTCGCGCTCCGGGACCGGGTCGGGCTCGCGGAGCTCGAACGACGTCTCGAGCTGCGGCCGTGTCCCGCTGAGCACGTCCTCGAGCGTCGTGATGTCGAGCTCGCTGAACTCGCGGTCGGCCGCGCGGGTGAGGACGGCGAGCATCCCCGGCTCGTTCGGGGAGTCGAGCAGCGGCACGGCGAGCCCGGCGCGGATCGAGTTCGCGCGGAGCGGCGCCTCGCCCTCGCCGGCGAACGAGACCTGGATCGCCCGCGCACCGCGGTAGTCAGGCACGCCGATACCCCCGACCTGGGCCGCTTCCGCGTCCGAAAGGCCGACCGTGGCGAGCATCGGCTCGCTCGCGCGGTTGCCGACGACCGCGATCGCAGCGTCCGCGGACGTTCGCTCGCGGGCGATCTCGAGCAGGCGCATCACGCCGTGCTCCGGGAGCTCCGGCTGCACGGGAGCAGACCCCGAGATCGCGGCGGTGATACGCGCGGGCAGGGTGTGGTTGAGCGCGTCGTTCAGCGTCTGCGCGAAGTCGGCGAGCCTGTCGTCGTAGCGCGCGAGCATGGCGGTCACGACCTGCTCCTGGCGTCCCAGCGTGCGCCGCACGGCGAGGAAGAGGAGGGCGACGCAGAGGATGCCGAGCGCGACAGCCGCTGCGAACACCGCGATCGTCACCTCGTCTCCGGCCAGCACCCTCGGTATTACTATCGCGCACGTCGGTCGACACGGCCGACGGGGCCCGACAGGAGGAGGAAGCGCTGCGGCGCGTCGGCTGGCTGACCGTTCTCGGAGCTGCTGCCGCCAGCACCTACGTCGCCGCTCGGGTGCGCGGCCACTCCCGCCCGGTGGTCCCTCGCGAGGCCGTGCAGCCGTCGCCCGACGGCCGCGAGCACGAGATCGAGGATCCCGGCCGCGCGTCAGCTCCCACCGCCCCGGCGCCGGTGGCCGAGAACGAGGCACCGTTCGCCGCGGAGGCTCCGACAGCCGCGGTCACTATGGTGCCCGTCGCGATGGAGGCCGGATCGCCCAGCCCGCTGCACGGCCCCGCTTCGAACGGCGCTGCGGTCGCCGTCGCCGAGCCGGCGCCGGAGGCCGGGGTGGCAAGCGAGGGCGAGCGCGGGCTCGGCAGCGTCGAGCTGCCGCCCGTGCGCCGACCGAGCGCAGCGACGATCGGCGGTCTCGCCGCGGTCGCGGGCCTGCTGGCGCTCGCGCTCGGCACGTTCGCCTTCCTCTCGGCGCTCGACGACGACGGCTCGGGCGCCGAGGCTGCGGCCCGCGACTCCGCCCGCGCGCTCTCGCTGCTGTCGAAGCCGAGCACCGAGCGCTTCCCCGTCCTCGGATCGCAGGGTGCGCTCGTGCTCGCGGTCGGAAGCGGAGGTCGCGCCGTGCTCGTCCTCCGCGGCCTCGAGCCGGCGCCGTCCGGGAGGACGTACGAGGCCTGGGTCGTCGATCCGGCCGGAGGGCCGCCCGACCCGGCCGGGGTCTTCTCCGCCGGCGAGCGCGTCGTCCAGCTGACGCGCCCCGTTCCCGTCGGTGCCACCGTCGCGGTCACCGTGGAGGACGAGGTCGGGTCGGATACGCCGACCCAGCCGCTCAGACTCGTCGCCCGGCGCGGGTAGCGGCTACGTGCCTTCGGTGGACCTGGACACGTCGGCCCGGTCCTTCCCGAGCTCCTTCGCCCGGTAGAGCGCACCGTCGGCCCGCTCGAAGAGGCTCGCCGCCGTGTCGCCGTGCTGTAGCTCCGCGATCCCGCCGGAGATGCGGAGGCGCTCCTCGTCCGTTCCCAGGACGGTGCCCCGCATCGAGTTGTGCACCCGGTTGTAGAGCTGCTCGCCGTCCTCGGCGGACGACTCGGGCATGATCACCGCGAACTCGTCCCCGCCGATCCGGCAGGCCACGTCGACGGAGCGGACCGCCTCGCGCAGCCGGTCGGCCGCCTGGGCGAGAACGCGATCGCCGGCCAGATGACCGATCTGGTCGTTGATCGACTTGAAGTCGTCGAGGTCGAACACGATCAGGGTCAGCTTGCGCTGGTAGCGGTGCGCTCGCATGACCTCGCGGCGGAGCGTCTCGTGGAAGAACCGCTGGTTGAAGAGGCCGGTGAGCGCGTCGGTCTCGGCGAGCTTGCGCGCCTCGCCGTACCGGCGCGCGTTCTCGATCGCGGGGATGCAGCTCTCCGCGAGGCCCTCGGCCTGCTCGATCGCCTCCGACGACGGCTCGTGCTCCGCGGAGCGCCAGAAGAGCGACAGCGCCCCGACGGGGCGCAGCTCGCGACCCATGAGAGGCACGAACGCGCCGCCGCGGATCAGCTCGCCGGTCGGCGTGTCACGGTCGCGGCCGTAGCGGTAGCTGACCGTGATCGTCCCGGGGAGCGCACCGGCGACCCCCGAGGTCGGCGGGCGGGCCGACTCCTGCGCCGTCATCCCGCGCGTGACGACGGCCGGTGCGCCGTCCTGCCGCTCGACGACCATCATCGCGGCGTCGAAGCCCGGGATCTCCATCGCCGCGTCGACGACCCGGTCCATCAGCTCCTCGAGGTCGATCGAGCCGCCGAGCTCTCCGAAGAGCCGGTTCCGACGGCTCTCGCGCTCCGCCCGCTCGAGCGCGGACGAGAGGTTCTGCGAGAGCGCGTCCATCTTCTGCCGCATCTCGCTGACCACCTCCACGAGCTCCCGGTTCGGCTCGGGAGCAGGTGTCCGCCGCCGCACCACGAGCGCAGCCGCGACCGCGCTCGCGAGAGCGAGGATCGCCACGACGATCACGGCGGTCACCACGTCCTCAACCACTCCTCCCCAGGGGACGATTCTCGTTGTACTCACGCTTTCGGGGGATTGCAACCACTCGAACGAGCTAGCCCGTCGCACTGTACTCAGGGAAGTGGACGCAGCCTCGCTCGGAGAGCGGTGCCGTCAGGACGTGTCGCTGCCGCCCGGGGCCACCTCGACCGCTCCCGTCCCCGCTCGGCGGGCGTGCTCCAGCGCACCTTGCGCGCGGCGCAGGACGGCGGCCGCATCCTCCTCCGCCGCGAGCTCCGCGATCCCGGCCGAGATCGTCGCCCGACCTGGCTCGTGCCCGGGCGGGCGCACGTCGAGCGACGCCTGCAGCACGGCCACGAGTGCCTGCGCGTCGGCCGCGGTCGCTCCGGGCAGCACGAGCACGGGCCGGCCCGGCTCCACCCATGAGACCGCGGATCCCTCGTCGAGCGCGTCGTCGATGCGCGCGGCGACGTGGGCGCGGAGCGCAGCGGCGCCCTCGCCCGGCTCGACCTCGACCTCGGCGGCGACGAGGCTGAGCGGGAGCTCTCGACGCCTCACGGTCGCGACCGCTCCGGCGACGTGCTCCCGCAGGAGGCGACGTGGGTCGGCGACCGCATCGGCGAGCCCGTCGTCGTCGGCCTGGGCGCGCCGGCGATCGAGCTCGATCGTGGCCGGTCCCGCTCCTTCGGCGCGGACGGCGCTCACGGTCACCGCTGCTGCAGCGCGTGCGTCGAGGGCGTCGCTCGTCTCGTTCGGCCGCCACTCGACGAGACCCGCCGAGAAAGTCCTCTGGACGCCGTTTCCGAAGCTCGTCCCCGCCTCCTCCTGCAGCCGCGTCCAGAAACGACGCGCACCCTCGTCCTTCGTCTCCGGGAGGACGACTGCGAACTCCCGCGCGCGCCGGCGGCAGGGGATGTCGGTCGTGCGTGCCGTGCGCTCGAGCAGCCTCGCGAACTCCTGCAGCGCGTCGTCGGCGCCGTCGTCGGCGAGCTCCGTGCCGCCCGTCTCGCGGATCTCCACGACGAGCAGCGAGAGCGCACGGCCGGTGCGGTGGGCGCGTGCGACCTCTCGCTCGAGCTCGAGCTCGTAGCCGCTCCGGTTGCGGATGCCCGTCAGCTCGTCGGTGAGCGACCGCTCGCCCAGCTCCCCGAACCGGCGCGCGCTCGTGATGCTCGGCGCGGCCTGGTCGGCCAGTGCGCGAAGGGCGCCGAGGTGCTCCGAGTCGAAGGAGCCGGCCGCGCCCGCATAGGCGACGAGGGCGCCGGTCGCGACGCCTTCCTCGACGACGGGGACCACGAGCGCGGAGCTGAACGCACCCTCCTCGTCCTCCGCCGCCGGGCCGTAGGTCCAGTTGATCGTGAGCGCGCGGAACGGTCGCGCATCCGGCGGCCCGAGCGCGGTCTCCAGCAGCGCCGCCCCGTCGCTCGTCCCGAACGAGGCGACGACGGGGGCACCGTCCGTGCCCTCGACGCGGATCGCGACGGCCTGCGCTCCGGTGACGGCGGCCGCCTCGGAGGCGAGCTGCTCGAGGAGCGAGCCGAGGTCGAGGTTCAGATCGAGCTCCTCCCGTCCCGCCTCGGTGACGGTCCCCGCGAGCGCCGCAACGCGGTCGAGGGTCTCGGAGATCGCCCGCAGGTGCTCGTCGACCCGCGTCCGGGTCGGTGCGAGGCGGCGCTGCGAGCGGGCGCGCACGACCCGCATCGCGACGAGCGTCGCGACGACTCCCAGCGCGGCCGCGGCCACGGCGACGAGCACGGTCACCATCTCACGCCATTCCTCCCTGGACACGCACTGTATGCAGGCGTCGGCCGGTTGGCTACGGGCGTTTCAGCAAGGCGTCTGCTACCATTCCGCGGCTTGTCGGTGGGCATCGCCTGCCCGCCGGCCTCTCTGTGTGAAGACAACCATCGACCTTCGGTAGGAGCAGCGTGCCCACAGTCAACCAGCTCGTGCGCAAGGGCCGGAAGAGCCCCCAGGCGAAGACGAAGACACCCGCGCTCCGGGGAGCCCCGCAGAAGCGCGGCGTCTGCACGCGCGTCTACACGACGACGCCGAAGAAGCCGAACTCGGCGCTGCGCAAGGTCGCGCGCGTCCGCCTGACGAACAGCATGGAGGTCGGCGCGTACATCCCCGGCGAGGGGCACAACCTGCAGGAGCACTCGGTCGTGCTCGTCCGCGGCGGACGCGTCAAGGACCTGCCGGGCTTCCGCTACAAGGTCATCCGCGGCGGGCTCGACTCCGCCGGGGTGTCCGAGCGCCGCCAGGCCCGCTCCAAGTACGGCGCGAAGAAGGCGTAGGGTCGAGCGATGCCCCGCCGCGCAGCGATCCAGCCCCGCCAGCTCGAGGCCGACGCCGTCCACGGGTCGGTCCTCGTGACGCAGCTCGTCAACCGGCTGATGCTGAACGGGAAGAAGTCGCTCTCGGAGCAGATCGTCTACGACGCGCTCGCGATCGCCTCGGAGAAGACCGGCAAGCCGGAGCTCGAGGTGCTCGAGGGCGCCGTGAAGTCCGTCACGCCCGTGCTCGAGGTGCGGTCCCGCCGCGTGGGCGGCGCGAACTACCAGGTGCCGGTCGAGGTGCCGCAGCGCCGCGCACGCACGCTCGCGCTCCGTTGGCTCGTGCAGAACGCGCGCGAGCGCCGGGAGAAGGGCATGCCGGCGAAGCTCGCGGGCGAGCTCGTGGACGCGCTCTCGCAGCAGGGCGGCGCGTACAAGAAGAAGGACGACATCTACCGGATGGCGCAGGCCAACAAGGCCTTCGCGCACTACCGCTGGTAAGGGCCGCGCAGTGAGCACCGTCGCCGCAACTGTCGCCCTGGACCGCGTCCGGAACATCGGGATCATGGCGCACATCGACGCCGGCAAGACGACGACGACCGAGCGGATCCTCTACTACACGGGGCGGACCCACAAGATGGGCGAGGTCCACGAGGGCGCCGCGACGATGGACTGGATGGCGCAGGAGCAGGAGCGCGGCATCACGATCACGTCGGCCGCGACGACCGCGGAGTGGCGCGACTTCCGGATCAACATTATCGATACGCCCGGGCACGTGGACTTCACCGTGGAGGTCGAGCGGAGCCTGCGCGTGCTCGACGGTGCGGTCGCCGTGTTCGACTCGGTCGCGGGTGTCCAGCCGCAGTCGGAGACCGTCTGGCGCCAGGCCGACCGCTACCGCGTCCCGCGCATCGCCTTCATCAACAAGATGGACCGCACGGGCGCCGACTTCGACGCTGCCGTGCAGTCGATGCGCGACCGCCTCGGCGCGACGCCGCTGCCGATCCACGTGCCGATCGGCCAGGAGGACGCCTTCACGGGCATCGTCGACCTCGTGGAGATGAAGGCGGTCACGTACGTCAACCTGCTCGGCACCGAGTACGAGGTCGGGGAGATCCCGGCCCAGCTCGCCGGCCGGGCGGAGGCCGCGCACCACGCGCTCATCGACGGGATCGCCGAGTTCGACGACGAGCTGATGGAGACGTACCTCGAGGACGAGTCGGCCGTCACGCCCGAGATGCTCCGGCGCGCGCTCCGCGCAGGGACGCTCACGGGCCGCGTGACGCCGGTGCTCGCGGGCTCGGCGTTCAAGAACAAGGGCGTGCAGCCGCTGCTCGACGCGATCGTCGACTACCTGCCGAGCCCGGTCGACATCCCGCCCGTCCAGGGCGTCGACCCGAAGAGCGAGGAGGAGGAGGCGCGTGCGGCCGACCTCGACGCGCCGTTCGCGGCGCTCGCGTTCAAGGTCATGACCGACCCGTTCGTCGGCAAGCTCACCTATTTCCGTGTCTATTCGGGCTCGGTCAAGGCCGGCGGCCGCGTTCTCAACACGACGAACGGCAAGACCGAGCGCATCGGCCGCATCCTGCAGATGCACGCGAACCACCGCGAGGAGCGGGAGGAGATCGGGGCAGGCGAGATCGCCGCCGCCGTCGGCCTCAAGTTCACGACCACGGGCGACACGCTCGCCGTCGAGACCGACCCGATCGTGCTCGAGTCGATGTCGTTCCCGGAGCCGGTCATCTCCGTCGCGATCGAGCCGAAGACGAAGGCGGACCAGGACAAGCTCAGCCAGGCGCTCCAGCGGCTGGCCGAGGAGGACCCCACCTTCCGCGTCTCCTCGGACGAGGAGACGGGGCAGACGCTCATCGCCGGGATGGGCGAGCTGCACCTCGAGATCATCGTCGACCGGCTCACGCGCGAGTTCCGCGTCGAGGGCAACGTCGGCCGCCCGCAGGTCGCCTACCGGGAGACGATCTCCCGGCCGGCCGAGAAGATCCAGGGCAGGTTCGTCCGCCAGACGGGCGGCTCCGGCCAGTACGGCGACGTCGTCGTCAACCTCTACCCGCAGGAGCCGGGCGCCGGGTACGAGTTCGTGGACCGGATCGTCGGCGGGAAGATCCCGAAGGAGTACATCCCGGCCGTCGACCACGGGATCGAGGAGGCGATGAGCTCAGGGATCCTCGCGGGCTACCCGGTCGTCGACATCAAGGTGGAGCTCGTCGACGGCTCGTACCACGAGGTCGACTCGAGCGAGCGCGCGTTCAAGATCGCGGGCTCGATGGCGTTCAAGGAGGGGATGAGGCGGGCGAAGCCCAAGCTCCTGGAGCCGGTGATGTCCGTGGAGGTCGTGACCCCGGAGGACTTCCTCGGCGACGTCATTGGTAACCTGAACGGCCGTCGCGGCCGGATCGAGCAGATCGAGCCGGTCGGCGGGTCGCAGTCGAGCAGCTCCCAGTCGATCCGGGCGAGCGTCCCGCTCGCGGAGATGTTCGGCTACGCGACCGACCTGCGCTCGATGACGCAGGGCCGCGCGACGTTCACGATGCAGTTCGACCGCTACGAGGAAGTGCCAGCCACGATCGCCGAGTCGCTCGTGACGGGCGAGAAGTCAGCGTAAACCGGAGGGATAGAAACAGATGGCCAAGCAGAAGTTCGAGCGCACCAAGCCGCACGTCAACGTCGGCACGATCGGCCACATCGACCATGGCAAGACCACGCTCACGGCAGCGATCACGAAGGTCCTCTCGGAGTCGGGAACCGGCTCCTCGGTGATGTCCTTCGACGAGATCGACAAGGCGCCGGAAGAGCGCCAGCGCGGCATCACGATCAACACTGCGCACGTCGAGTACGAGACCGAGAACCGGCACTACGCCCACGTCGACTGCCCCGGTCACGCCGACTACATCAAGAACATGATCACGGGCGCCGCGCAGATGGACGGCGCGATCCTCGTGGTCTCCGCCGCCGACGGCCCGATGCCCCAGACCCGCGAGCACATCCTGCTCGCGCGCCAGGTCGAGGTCCCGTCGATCGTCGTGGCGCTCAACAAGGCCGACATGGTCGACGATCCCGAGCTGCTCGAGCTCGTCGAGATGGAGGTCCGCGAGCTGCTCTCGAAGTACGAGTTCCCCGGCGACGAGATCCCCGTCGTCCAGGTTTCCGCGCTGAAGGCGCTCGAGGGCGATCCGGAGTGGACGCCGAAGATCCTCGAGCTCATGGCCGCGGTCGACTCGTACATCCCCGAGCCCGTCCGCGACGTGGACAAGCCCTTCCTGATGCCGATCGAGGACGTCTTCACGATCACCGGCCGCGGGACGGTCGTGACCGGCCGCATCGAGCAGGGGAAGATGACGGTCGGCGAGGAGATCGAGATCGTCGGCATCCACCCGGAGACGGAGAAGACCGTCATCACCGGGCTCGAGATGTTCCAGAAGACGCTCGACTACGCCCAGGCCGGCGACAACGCGGGTGCGCTCCTGCGCGGCATCAAGCGCGAGGACGTCGAGCGCGGCCAGGTTCTGGCGAAGCCCGGCTCGATCACGCCGCACACGCAGTACAAGGCCGAGGTGTACGTCCTCTCGAAGGACGAGGGCGGGCGGCACACGCCCTTCTTCGACGGCTACCGACCGCAGTTCTACTTCCGCACGACCGACGTCACCGGCTCGATCAAGCTGCCCGAGGGGCAGGAGATGGTCATGCCGGGCGACAACACGAACATGGAGATCGAGCTCATCCAGCCGATCGCAATGGACCAGGGGCTCCGCTTCGCGATCCGCGAGGGCGGGCGCACGGTCGGCGCCGGCGTCGTCACGGAGATCATCAAGTAGGGAGAGGCCCCGGCCTCTCCCTTGCTCACCGCACATGGCACAGCAGAAGATCCGCATCCGCTTGAAGGGCTACGACCACCAGCAGGTGGACCGCTCGGCCTCCCAGATCGTGGAGACGGCCCAGCGCACCGGCGCGACCATCACCGGTCCCGTCCCGCTGCCCACGGAGAAGAACGTCTACTGCGTGATCCGAAGCCCGTTCAAGGACAAGGACTCGCGCGAGCACTTCGAGGTCCGCACGCACAAGCGGCTGATCGACATCCACAGCCCGACGCCGAAGACGGTCGACTCGCTGATGCGGCTCGACCTGCCGGCTGGAGTGGACATCGAGATCAAGCTATGAGCAGAACGCCATACGCATGCAGCCGGGGAAACCTCCCGGTTTTCCCAGACCCCTTCCGCTGGTCCGCTGGCGCGGACACGCCACTGCGCTGCGACATCGAGATCGAGCTCTGATGGCGAAGGGAATCCTCGGCAGGAAGCTCGGCATGAGCCAGGCCTTCGACCCGGAGACGGGTGCGATGACTGCGATCACGGTCATCGAGGCCGGGCCCTGCCCCGTGGTCCAGGTGAAGACGGTGGAGACCGACGGCTACGACGCGGTCCAGCTCGCGTTCGAGCCGGTGGCCGAGCGGAAGCTGTCGAAGCCCGAGGTCGGCCACCTGAAGAAGGCCGGCGCAGGCCCGCACCGTCACCTCGTCGAGGTGCGCGGAGAGAGCGGCCTCACGGTCGGGGAGACCGTGACCGTCGAGTCCTTCGAGCCGGGCGAGCGGATCAAGGTCGCCGGGGTCTCGATCGGGAAGGGCTACCAGGGAACGATCAAACGCCACGGCTTCACGCGCGGCCCGGTCTCGCACGGATCGCACAACGTCCGCAAGCCGGGCTCGATCGGCGCCTCCGCGTATCCCTCCCGCGTGTTCAAGGGCATGCGGATGAGCGGCCGCATGGGCGGCCAGCGCGTGACCCAGCCGGGGCTCGTCGTGCACGAGGTCGACCCGGAGCGGAACCTCCTGCTCGTCCGGGGCTCGGTGCCCGGGGCGAAGAACGGGATCGTGGAGATCCTGGCGGTCTAGGCATGGCTGCGACGTCACCGAAGGCGCCCGTGCTCGGCGGGTCGGAGAAGGAGGCCTCGCTGGAGGCGTCGGTCTTCGCCGCCGAGGTCAAGCCGCACCTCGTCCACGAGGCCGTGCGGGCGGAGATGAACGCGGCGCGCGCGGGAACGCGCGGCGCGAAGAGCCGCGGGCTCGTCGCGGGCGGGCGCTCGAAGCCGTGGCGCCAGAAGGGGACCGGCCGCGCGCGCGCCGGCACGACGCGTGCGCCGCACTGGACGGGCGGCGGCGCCGCCTTCCCGCCGGTCATGCGCAGCTTCGAGGTCAAGGTCAACCGCAAGGCGCGGCGGGCGGCGCTGCGCGGCGCGCTCTCGAGCCATGCCGCCGAGGGCACGTTCGCGCTGCTCGACACCTCGTCCTTCGAGGCACCCTCGACGCGCAGGGCCCTCGAGGTGCTCGGCGACTGGAGCGAGCGCCCGACGCTCGTCGTCGCGACCGAGGACGAGGAAGTCGTGATCAAGTCGTTCCGCAACGTCGACAAGGTGCTCGTGACCGTCCCGGCCGAGCTCGAGGTCGTCTCCGTCGTCTGGGCGCGCTCGGTGCTCGTCACCGAGGCCGCGCTCCCGCTCGTCCTCGCCCGCGCGGGCAAGGGCGGAGAGGAGGCCGCGGCAGCATGAGCAACGCTCACCTTCGGCTCGCGTTCGCGGGGGAAACCATGTTTCCCCCGCGTGCCCCCTTCTTCCTGAGAACGCGGGGAACCTCCCGGTTCCCCATACCCCTCCCCGCTCATCGAGAGGGAGGCACTCGATGAGCCTCCACCCGAACCAGGTCCTGCTCGCACCGGTCGTCTCGGAGAAGAGCTACTCGCTCATCACCGATCGCAAGTACACGTTCCGCGTGCACGCCGACGCGCACAAGACGCAGATCCGGCAGGCGGTCGAGGAGCTCTTCGAGGTCGAGGTCGCGAGCGTGAACATCGTCAAGGTGCAGTCGAAGCCCAAGCGGCGCGGCCTGATCAAGGGCCGCCGGCCGGGCTGGAAGAAGGCGATCGTCCAGCTCAAGGAAGGGCACGAGATCGAGATCTTCGAGGGGGCATCGGTCTGATGGCGCTGAAGAAGTACAAGCCGACGAGCCCCGGGCGCCGCTTCATGGCGACCTCTGGGTTCGAGGAGATCACGAAGTCCGAGCCCGAGAAGTCGCTGGTCGAGCCGCTGCCGAAGAGGGGTGGCCGAAACAACCGCGGCCGCATCACGACCCGCCACCAGGGTGGCGGGCACAAGCGGCAGTTCCGGAAGGTCGACTTCAAGCGGGTAAAGGACGGTGTCCCGGCCAAGGTGGCGGCGATCGAGTACGACCCGAATCGCTCGGCCCGCATCGCCCTCCTGCACTATGCGGACGGCGCGAAGTCGTACATCCTCGCGCCCGCGCGCCTGCGGGTCGGCGCCGTGCTCGAGTCCGGCCCGAACGCGGACATCAAGCCCGGGAACGCCCTGCCGCTCGCGAACATCCCGACGGGCACGCTCGTGCACGCCGTCGAGCTGCAGCCCGGGCAGGGCGCGCGCATGGCGCGCTCGGCCGGCTCCTCGATCCAGCTGGTCGCAAAGGACGGGGACCACGGCGTGCTCCGGCTCCCGTCCGGCGAGCTGCGCCGCGTGCTCCTCGCCTGCAGGGCGACGGTGGGGCAGGTCGGGAACTCGGATCACGCGAACCAGTCGGGCGGCAAGGCCGGCCGGAGTCGCTGGCTCGGCAAGCGGCCGACGGTGCGCGGGTCCGCGATGAACCCGGTCGACCACCCGCACGGCGGCGGCGAGGGCAAGACGAAGGGCGGACGCCACCCGGTCACACCCTGGGGCGTGCCGACTCTCGGCAAGCGCACGCGCCGCAAGCACAAGGAGTCCGACAAGCTGATCGTCCGCGGCCGCCGCCGCGGCAAGGAGAGGAAGCGCTAGTCGATGTCACGTTCTTCGAAGAAAGGGCCGTTCGTGGAGGGCCGGCTGATGAGCCGGATCGAGGCGATGAACACCGCGGGGGAGAAGCGGATGATCCGCACCTGGTCGCGCGCTTCGACGATCTTCCCGGACATGGTCGGGCACACGATCGCGGTCCACGACGGGCGCAAGCACGTGCCGGTCTTCGTGACCGAGCAGATGGTCGGGCACAAGCTCGGCGAGTTCGCTCCGACACGCACGTTCCGCAGCCACTCGGGCGACCGCCAGACCCAGGTGAAGAAGCGCTGATGGCCGACGGGGACGTCATGAGGGTGCGTGCGCAGGCGAAGTGGGTGCGCACCTCGGCGCGCAAGGCGCGGCTCGTGCTCGACCACATTCGCGGGCGCTCGGTCCCGGAGGCGCGCACGATCCTCGCCTTCACCCCGCGCGCAGCCGCGACGGACATCGAGAAGGTGCTCCGCTCGGCTGTTGCCAACGCGGAGGCGAACCACGGCCTGGACGGCGACGAGCTCGTCGTCGAGGCCGCCTACGCGGACGAGGGGCCGACCCTGAAGCGCTGGCGGCCGCGCGCGCGCGGCCGCGTCAACCGGATCAAGAAGCGGACCTGTCACGTCACGGTCGTCCTCGCCGAGCAGCCGCCCGCGGACACGCCGCGGCGCCGCGCTCGCTCGAAGCCCGCGGCGGCCGAGCAGGCCGCTCCCGAGGCCCAGGCGAAGCCGAAGGCGTCGACCCGGCGGAAGAAGAAGGAAGGAGTGGCTGCCTGATGGGCCAGAAGGTGCACCCCGGCGGGTTCCGCGTCGGCGTCATCCACGACTGGAAGTCGAACTGGTGGACCGGGAAGCAGGAGTTCTCGGACTACCTGCTCGAGGACGTCAAGATCCGTCGCCACATCCTCGGGAAGCTCTCCCACGCCGGGCTCTCCGACATCCTCATCCGCAAGGACAAGCAGCGGATCACCGTGGACATCTACACGGCGCGCCCGGGCATCGTCATCGGGAAGTCGGGGGTCGAGGTGGACGCGCTGCGCCGCGAGCTCCACGCGATCACGAAGAAGAACGTCCACATCAACATCAACGAGATCAAGCGGCCCGAGCTGGACGCGAAGCTCGTCGCGCAGTCGATCGCGGAGCAGCTCGAGAACCGCGTCAGCTTCCGGCGTGCGATGAAGCGCTCGCTCGCGTCGGCGATGCGCTCGGGCGCGCAGGGGATCAAGATCGCGGCCGCGGGGCGCCTGACGGGCGGCGAGATGAGCCGCCGCGAGATGTACTCCGAGGGACGCGTCCCGCTGCACACGATCCGCGCGGACATCGACTACGGCCAGGCCGAGGCGAAGACGACCGCCGGCCAGATCGGCGTCAAGGTCTGGATCAACAAGGGCGAGATCATGCCCGAGGGGTACGAGGGAGCCGGAAGCGGCGCCGACGCGCGCCTCGGCGACCAGGACCAGGCGCGCCGACGCCGCGGCGCCTCCTCCGAGGGGCTCGGTGCCTCCCGCGAGGGTCGCGGCCGCCAGCAGGATCGCGAGGGTCTCGGCATCGTCCCGCGCCGCCGTCGCGGCCAGCGTCCCGGCGGAGGGCGGCCCGGACAGCGCCCGCGGCGCGACGAGCAGGCGCCACGTGAGACCGAGGCGCCGGTGACCGGGGCGCCCGTCACAGAGGCGCTGGCCGACGAGGCCGTCGCTGCTCCCGAGCAGGAGGCGCCGCAGGCAGCGCCGGAGGCGACTCCCGAGGCGACGCCGGAGACCGCACCCGAGGCTGCCCCCGAGGCTTCGCCCGAGACGGAGGCAGGTAGCTGATGCTGATGCCGCGGAAGACGAAGTACCGCCGCCACCACCGGGGACGCCGCGAGGGAACCTCGAAGGGCCAGACGACCGTGCAGTTCGGCGACTACGGCCTCAAGTCGCTCGAGGCCGGCTGGGTGACGAACCGGCAGATCGAGGCTGCCCGCATCGCGGCGACGAGGAAGATCCGCCGTAGCGGGAAGGTCTGGATCAACCTCTTCCCGGACAAGCCCGTCACGAAGAAGCCAGCGGAGACCCGAATGGGCTCCGGCAAGGGCTCGCCGGAGGGCTGGGTCGCCGTGGTCAAGCCCGGGCGCGTCATGTTCGAGATGGGCGGCGTGCCCGAGGAGCTCGCCAAGGAGGCGCTCCGGCTCGCGGGCCAGAAGCTGCCGCTGAAGACGAAGTTCGTACGCCGGGAGGCTGATCTCTTTGAGAGCTAGGGAGCTGCGGGAGCTGACCGACGAGGAGCTCGACCGGAAGATGGCCGAGACGCGGCAGGAGCTCTTCAACCTGCACTTCCAGACCGCGACCGGCGTGCTGGAGAACAGCGCGCGCCTGCGGCACGCCAAGCGCGAGATCGCGCGCATCCTGACCGTGAAGAACGAACGAGGAATGAGCTAGATGGCCGACGAGAACGCAAAGCAGAACGAGAACGAGAACGTCGAGGAGACCGAGGTCGCCGCGACGGAGCCCGAGGTGACCGAGGAGCCCACCGCGGTGGCCGAGGCAGAGGAACCGGCCGCCGAGGCGGAGACCGAGCCCGCAGACGCCGAAGCAGCGGCGGCTGCCGCCGGGGAGGCCGAGCCCGCCGAGGAGCCGGCGGCCGAGGAGGAGCCGGTCGTCGAGGAGCAGGCCGCCGAGGCGGAGGCCGTCGACGGGGCCGCGGACGATCCCGGTGAGGGCGACGAGGCCGCGCCGGGCGAGCAGCCCGCGGCTGCGCCTGCGCCCAAGACGAAGAAGAAGCGCCTCCCGCGTTCGGAGCGCCGCCAGCGCTCGAAGCCGAAGCGCGAGCAGCCCGCCGAGCGGAAGCCGATCACGCGGCTCCCGAAGCCCGAGCATGCCCGCGGTCGCCGCCAGGAGCGGCAGGGCGCGGTCGTCTCGGCCGCCGGCGACAAGACGATCGTCGTTCGCGTCGACACCGTGAAGGCGCACCCGATGTACAAGAAGGTCATCCGCCGGAGCACGCGGCTCCACGCGCACGACGAGCAGAACGAGGCGAAGGTGGGCGACATCGTCCGCGTCGTCGAGACCCGGCCCCTCTCGCGCCTCAAGCGCTGGCGCCTGCAGGAGATCGTGGAGGCCGCGAAGTGATCCAGCAGGAGTCCCGTCTGCGGGTGGCGGACAACACGGGAGCCCGCGAGCTCCTGTGCATCCGCGTGCTCGGCGGGTCGCACCGGCGCTACGCGCGGGTGGGCGACGTGATCGTTGCTACCGTGAAGTCGGCCACGCCCCAGGGCGCGGTCAAGAAGGGCGAGGTCGTGAAGGCGGTCGTCGTCCGGACGAAGAAGCCGTACAGCCGGGACGACGGCACGCTCATCGGGTTCGACGAGAACGCCGCCGTCCTCATCGACCAGCAGTCCAACCCGCGCGGGACGCGGATCTTCGGCCCCGTCGCGCGCGAGCTCCGCGAGAAGAACTTCATGAAGATCGTCAGCCTGGCCCCGGAGGTCCTGTAGTGGCCGTGAAGATGAAGGTGAAGAAGGGCGACCTCGTCCAGATGATCGCCGGCAAGGACCGCGGCAAGCGCGGCCGCGTCATCGAGGCGCGCCCGTCCGAGCGCCGTGTCATCGTCGAGAACCTCAACGTCGCGAAGCGGCATACGCGGCCGCGCCCGATCCGCGACTCCTCGCGGATGGGCGGCGCCCAGGTCGTGCCCGGCGGCATCCTCGACAAGCCCGCTCCCGTCCCGGTGTCGAACGTGATGGTCGTCTGTCCGGTCTGCGGCAACCCGACGCGCGTCGGGTTGCCGCAGACCGGACAGACGACCATCACGTTCGACACCGGG
>Ga0075417_10000125_pt1 | contig 15227 bp, 12 predicted proteins | sample SoiMetdeltSBSDD1_FD_71477 | JGI IMG/M metagenome (GOLD analysis project Ga0075417, IMG submission 71477) | Bulk soil microbial communities from a Populus tree surrounding site in Tennessee, USA - Soil MetaG P. deltoides SBSDD1 | ecosystem: Environmental > Terrestrial > Soil > Tree plantation...
CACCCGGCCCGGCCGGGACCCGGCCCGCCTGCTTCGACCCCTCCCATGGATTTGTCGATACGGCGATTTATCGCCGTGATGATCTGTCGCCAGGGGATGTCATCGTCGGGCCGGCGGTGGTGGAGGAGTACGGGGCCACGGTCCCCCTGCTGCCCGGGTTCCAGGCCGAGGTGGACCGGTTCGGCAACCTGGTCGTGACGCGCCAGGAGGGGTCCGGGGGACCCCGGAGGGGTGCCCCGGAGGATCAGGAGCAGGCGCCGTGAACGGGGTCGACCCGGTGACCCTGGAGATCGTCGAGGGGACGCTGGCCTCGATCGAGCGGGAGGTCGAGACGGCCATCGGCCGCACGGCCCGGTCGCCGATGATCCGCGACGCCCACGACTTCCGGGCCGGCATCCACGACGCCAGGCTGCGCAAGCTGACCGGCCGCTCGTACTCGGCCCTGGTGCATCCCGTGGTGCGCGACTTCCCCCTGGACACCATGCGGCCGGGGGACGTGTTCTTCCACAACGACGTCTACCTGTCGGAGGGGGGCATCGGCCACCTGCCCGACCTGTGCGTCACCGTGCCGGTGTTCGCCGGTGGCCGGGTGGTCGCCTTCGTGCAGGCCTTCGGGCACCACGACGACATCGGTGGCGCCGTCCCCGGGTCGATGCCGTCGCACGCCACCAGCGTGTTCGAGGAGGGGCTGATGGTCCCGCCGATCCGGCTGTGGGACGCCGGCGTCCCCAACCGGGCCGCCCTGACCATCATGACCCGCAACTCGCGCATGCCCGACTCGCTGGCCGCCGACCTGGACGCCGAGTGCTCGGCCTGCCTGATGGGCGCCCGCCGCCTGGCCGAGCTGTTCGACCGCTACGGCACGGCGGTGGTCGAGGCCTGCTTCGAGGCCATCGTCGAGGCGACCACCGAGGCCTTCCGGCGCGAGATCCTGGCCCGCATCCCCGACGGCACCTGGGCCTGGGAGGACTACGCCGAGCACGACGGCGTCGACCCGCCGCGGCTGCACGCCCAGCGGATCACCCTGACCAAGACCGCCGAGGGCGGCGGCCGCCTCGTCCTCGACTTCACCGGCACCTCTCCCCAGGCCAGGGGCCCGATCAACCACTGCGGCGACTACGCCGACGGCAACTTCCTCAAGAAGTGGCTGGCCCCGATCCTGCGCAACCTGGCCGAGACCCCCGAGCGGGCGGCCGAGCTGGACGTCAACGAGGGCGTCGTGCCCCTGCTGGAGCTGCGCTTCCCGCCCAAGGGGACCCTGCTCACCCCGGTCTTCCCGGCCCCGACCAACGCCCGCACCTTCGTCATCCTGCGCCTGCTCGGGGTCCTGGCCGGCGTGCTGGCCAAGGCCACCGGCGGGGCCATGCCGGCCGACCAGGAGACGATCCGCTACACCGGGGTCTACGGCGACGACGCCGACGGCCGGCCCTACCTGATGCGCGAGGTGCTGGGCGGCGGCTCGGGCGGCCGCCCCTACGCCGACGGCGAGGACACCGTCCACGTGGTCCCCGACTCGCGCAACATCCCGGTCGAGTTCGCCGAGTCGCGCTGGCCGTTCCTGGTCGAGCGCCTGGGGCTGGCCGTCGACTCCGGCGGCCCCGGCCGCCACCGCGGCGGCCTGGGCTACGACAAGCACATCCGCATGCTGCGCGACGCCCACTTCATGTCGATCGCCGACCGCTCCCGGCTGGCCTGCTGGGGGGTGGCCGGCGGCCGGGCCGGCCGGCCCTTCGAGGTCGTGATCGACCCCGGCGGCCCGGCCGAGCGGACCGTCGACGCCCTGGCCGACGCCGAGCCGGTCCGGGCCGGCGAGGTCATCCGCATCCGCACCACCGGCGGCGGCGGCTGGGGCGATCCCCTGGACCGCCCCTACGACGAGGTCGCACGCGACCTCCGCTGGCGCAAGGTCAGCGTGGCCGGCGCCCGCGACGACTACGGCGTGGTCGTCAGCGGCCCCCCCGACGACCCCCGGGTCGACGAGCCCGCCTCCGAGGCCCTGCGGACGACCCGCCGGGCCGCCCGCAGCGGCCGCGAGCCGTTCTTCGACCGCGGCCCCGGCTATGCCATGCTGGCCGGGCAGCCATCCGCTGATATCGATCAACCCGACGGGGTAGGGTGACGTCGTGGAGCGCAACGTCTACCTGACCGCGATCGAGCCGGGCAGCGGCAAGTCGGCGGTCGCCCTGGGTGTCATGGAGGCGCTGGCCTCCCTGGGCCGGGTGGGCTACTTCCGGCCGATCGTGGCCGGCGGCGACCGGCCCGACAACGACATCGAGCTGATCCGGCACCGCTACCGGCTGCCCCAGACCTACGAGGAGTCCTACGGGGCGGTGGTCGACGACCTGCGGGCGATGAGCGACCGCGGCCACTACGAGACGCTGCTCAAGCGGATCCTGGACGCCTACAAGCGCCTCGACGACAGCACCGACCTCCTCCTGGTCGAGGGGAGCGACTTCACCGAGGCCTCGCGGGCCCTGGAGTTCGACTTCAACGCCGACGTCGCCCTCAACCTGGGCTGCCCGGTGCTGCTGGTGGTGCGGGGCAGCGACCGGACGGTGGAGCGGGTGCTGGAGGTCGTCCAGCTGGCCCGGGGCTCGCTCACCGGCAGGGGCTGCACCATCCTGGCCACCATCTGCAACCGGGTCGCCCCGGCGATCCTCGACGAGCTGCGCGAACGGGTCGCCGAGGTGGCGGGCGACGAGCCGGCCTACGTCCTGCCCGAGGTGCCGGGGCTGGCCGCCCCCACCGTGGCCGAGGTCGCCCAGGCGCTGGCCGCCGAGTTCCTGCGGCCGCTGCGCGGGGCCGAGGAGCCGAGCACCCGCCGCGAGGTCGGCCACGTGATCGTGGGGGCGATGAGCCTGCCCCACTTCCTGGAGCACATCAGCGACGGCGACATGATCATCACCCCCGGCGACCGGGCCGACCTGATCGTGGGCAGCCTGGCCTCCCGGTTCTCCGGCACCTACCCGAACATCGCCGGCCTGGTCCTCACCGGCGCCCTGCTGCCGGAGCCGTCGGTGCTCAGGCTGATCGACGGGCTGGGCGGGGCCGACCTGCCGGTGCTGGCCGTCGCCGCCGACACCTACCGGACCGCGGCCACCGTGGCCGGGGTGCGGGGGGTGCTCACCACCGAGAGCGAGCGCAAGATCGCCGCCGCCCTCGGGGTGTTCGGCGAGCACGTGGACCGCCAGGGGCTGCTGAGCCGGCTCGAGGTCGCCCGCACCGAGCGGGTCACCCCGCTGATGTTCGAGCAGCGGCTGGTCGAGCGGGCCAAGGCCGACCGCCGCCACGTCGTGCTCCCCGAGGGTGGCGACGACCGGGTCCTGGAGGCGGCCGAGCAGGTGCTGCTGCGCGGCATCGCCGACCTGACCGTCCTCGGCGACCCCGACGGGGTCAAGAGCCGGGCCGCCTCCCTGGGGCTGGAGCTGGACGGCCTCCAGGTGGTCGACCCGCAGCGGTCGCAGTGGCGCCAGGACTTCGCCGACACCTACTACGAGCTGCGCCGCCACAAGGGGGTGGCCCGCCCGGTGGCCGAGGACCTGATCGTCGACGTCTCCTACTTCGGCACCATGATGGTCTACAAGGGACTGGCCGACGGGATGGTGTCGGGGGCCGCCCACACCACCGCCCACACCATCCGGCCGGCGTTCGAGTTCATCCGCACCGTCCCCGGCACCTCGATCGTGTCCAGCGTGTTCCTCATGCTGCTGACCGACCGGGTGCTGGTCTACGGCGACTGCGCGGTCGTGCCCAACCCCAACGCCGAGCAGCTGGCCGACATCGCGGTCGCCTCGGCGGGTACGGCCGCCCAGTTCGGCATCGACCCGCGGGTGGCCATGCTGTCCTACTCGACCGGGGAGTCGGGCGCGGGCAGCGACGTCGACAAGGTCCGCCAGGCGACCGCGATCGCCCGCCAGCGCCGGCCCGACCTGCTCATCGAGGGGCCGATCCAGTACGACGCGGCCATCGACCCCGAGGTCGCCCGGTCCAAGCTGCCCGACAGCCGGGTCGCCGGCCGGGCCACCGTGTTCGTGTTCCCCGACCTCAACACCGGCAACAACACCTACAAGGCGGTGCAGCGCTCGGCCCACGCGGTCGCCGTCGGCCCGGTGCTCCAGGGCCTGCGCAAGCCGGTCAACGACCTGTCCCGCGGCGCCCTGGTCGCCGACATCGTCAACACGGTGGCCATCACCGCCATCCAGGCCCAGGGGCCGCAGGGGTCCGGGGAACCCCAAGGGGGTGCCCCGGTGGATCGGGCCGAGCATGCCTAGGGTGCTGGTCGTCAACACCGGGTCGTCGTCGATCAAGTACCAGCTGTTCGACATGCCCGAGGGGTCTGGCGAGCCCCAGCAGGGTGACCCGGTCGACCGGGGGCACAAGGTGCTGGCCTCGGGAGTGGTCGAGCGGATCGGGGAGGCGGGGGCTCGGCTGACCCACCGGGCCGGCGACGCCGACCCGCTGGTGGTGGAGGACCGGGTGGCCGACCACTCCGAGGGCTTCGAGCGGGTCTTCGGGGCGTTCGAGGCCGCCGGCGAGCCGATCGGCGAGCTGGCCGGCATCGGCCACCGGGTGGTCCACGGCGGCGACCGGCTGACCGCCCCGACCCTGGTCGACGAGGGCACCATCCGGGCCATCGCCGACCAGGTCCCGCTGGCCCCGCTGCACAACCCGAGCAACCTGCTCGGCATCCGCATCGCCATGGCCAGCTTCCCCGACACCCCCCAGGTGGCGGTGTTCGACACCGCCTTCCACCAGACCATGCCGCCGCGCGCCTGGCGCTACGCCCTGCCCGCCGACCTGGCCGCCGAGCTGCGCATCCGCCGCTACGGCTTCCACGGCACCTCCCATGCCTATGTGTCCCGCAAGGCGGCCGAGCACCTGGGCCGCCCGGCCGCCGAGCTGAACCTGATCACCCTGCACCTGGGCAACGGGGCCAGCGTGGCCGCGGTCGCCGGGGGCCGCTGCATCGACACCTCGATGGGCATGACCCCGCTGGAGGGCCTGGTCATGGGCACCCGCAGCGGCGACCTGGACCCGGCGGTCGTGTTCTACCTGCACCGCGAGGCCGGCCTGTCGGTCGACGACATCGACGACCTGCTCAACAAGCGCAGCGGCATGCTGGGGCTGGCCGGGGCCAACGACCTGCGCGAGGTCGGCCGCCGGGCCGCCGACGGCGACCAGGCGGCCACCGAGGCCCTGGACGTCTACTGCTACCGCATCCGCAAGTACGTCGGCGCCTACGCCGCCGCCCTGGGCCGGCTGGACGCGCTGGTGTTCACCGCCGGGGTGGGGGAGAACAACGACGGCGTCCGGGCCGGCGTCTGCCAGGACCTGGAGGGCCTCGGGGTCACGCTCAACCCCAAACGCAACCGGGCCCGCTCCGGCCGCCCCCGGACCATCTCGGCCGATGACGCCCCGGTGGCCGTGCTGGTCGTGCCAACCAACGAGGAGCTCGAGATCGCCGAGCAGACCCTGGCCGTGGTCGGCGGCTAAGGCGTCCCTCTCGGACTCGCGCAATCAGTGCGCAACATACGTACATTCACCTCTTGAAACAGTTGCCCTCTGCCATTAACTTCTTGCGGGTTGCAAGCGTTCTGCCTGTTCGGGGTGCCATCCGGTTCTGACACCTCGACACGCTCGGACAGGCCTTCTTGGGGGGAGGAGGAGCTCCGGTCCACGCTGCGACGCCCGCACGTCCTCCACCGACGGCGTGACCAGGGCGGCAGAAACAGCTTCACGCTCACAACAACGACACTCGGTCGTGGCTGCTTGCCGCCGGGGGCGACCGTGCTGCTGGCGTGCCCGCGTGCCGCCAGGTCCGCCGCGAGCATGGTAAGCCGCCACTTCCTGGTCGAGGGGGTCCAGTTGGCGCGCATACAGGGTCGGCATATCAGTACCAACGCCCTCTACTACAACGCATCCAACACCGCCAAGAAACTCGACGAGGATGACCGGGCCGGCGAGGCCCGGCTCCACACCGCCCCCGGGTCGGCCGGCACCTCGTCCGGGCCGGCGACGGTCCCGGCCGGCGCCGGCGCGCTGCAGCGCTACCGCCAGGTCGCCCTGGGCCTCGCTCTCTCGGACGCCGCCTGCGTGGTGCTCGCCCTGCTGGCCTCCTATGCCCTGCGCTACCCGGGCGATCTCGTGTCCGCCCGTGAGGCCCTCGTCGTCGCCCTCGCCCCGCTGGTCTGGATCGTCGTATTCCATACCTTCGACCTGTACTCCCCGCAGCACCTGTCGGCGCCCGAGGAGCTGCGCCGGGTCATCGGCGCCTCCGGGGTGGGGGTCGTCCTGCTGGTCATGGGGAGCTACTGGTCCAAGGCGTCGTTCTCGCGGGCCTGGGTCGGCCTCACCTTCGCGCTGGTCCTGGCGCTGGAGCTGCTGCCGCGGCGGTGGTGGCGGGCCTACCAGTGGCGGCTGCGGATGGACGGACGGCTGGCGCTGCGGACCCTGGTCGTCGGCACCTCGGCCGAGGCGAGCCGGCTGGTGGAGATCCTGCGGGTCGCGGCCTCGGGGTTCCTGCCCCTCGGCCATGTGCAGGCCTCCGAGCCGACTGTGGCCGCCAACCGGCTGCCCGTCCTGGGCCGGATCGGCGAGCTCGACCGCCTGGTCCGCGACAACGCCGCGGAGTGCCTGTTCGTCGCGTCCAACGGGATCGCCGAGGCCGACATGTCCCGGGTCACCCAGGTGGCTCGGCAGGCGGAGGTCGAGGTCAGGGTGCTGGCCAACCTGCCCCAGATGCTCACCTCGCGGCTGGCCCTCCTGAAGGTGGGGCCGGCGGTCGCGGTGGCGTTACGGCCCGTGCGCCTGTCCGGGCCGCAGGCGGCCATGAAGCGGGCCATCGACCTCGCCGTGGCCTCGGTGGCCCTGCTGGTCTCCCTGCCCCTGTGGGCGGTCATCGCCCTGGCCATCCGCCTCGACTCCCGCGGCCCGGTCCTGTTCCACCAGCAGCGGGTGACCAAGGACGGCCGCATCTTCCGGATGCACAAGTTCCGCACCATGCGCACCGGCGACCCCGCCTTCGACACCACCCGGCCGTTCTTCAAGCTGGAGTCCGACCCCCGGCTGACCCGCGTCGGCGGGTTCCTGCGCCGCTACAGCCTCGACGAGCTGCCCCAGCTGTGGAACGTCCTCACCGGCGAGATGAGCATCGTCGGCCCCCGCCCGCTGCCCGCCGAGCAGGTGGCCGCCCACGCCGACCTGCTGACCCCGCGGCAGGCGGTACCCGCCGGGGTCACCGGCTGGTGGCAGATCAACGGCCGCAGCCGGGTCACGGCCGAGGAGGCGCTGCGGCTGGACCTGTTCTACATCGAGAACTGGTCGCCCACCCTCGACCTGTACATCCTGCTGAAGACGTTCGGCGCCGTCGTCCGGCGGCAGGGGGCCTTCTGAGCTGCGCCGGCCCTGCCACCAGCTCGGACTGTAGACTGCCGGGCATGGCGGTCAGACGCATCGGGATCGTGGGGGGCGGCATCGTCGGCGTCGCCCTGGCCCACCGCATCGCCGGCATGGGCCGCGACGTGGACGTGACCGTGCTGGAGAAGGAGCCGGCCCTGGCCCAGCACCAGACGGGCCGCAACAGCGGGGTCGTCCACGCCGGCCTCTACTACGTGCCCGGGTCGCTCAAGGCCCGGCTGTGCCGGCGCGGCGTGGAGCTGCTGCGTGCGTTCTGCGCCGGCCACGGCCTGGCCTACGACGAGTGCGGCAAGGTGGTGGTCGCCCTCGACGACGGCGAGCTGGGCCGGCTGGGGGCCATCCACGAGCGGGCCCTGGCCAACGGGGTGCCGGGGGTGCGGATGGTCGGCCGCGAGGAGCTGGCTGAGCTGGAGCCGCACGTGCAGGGGATCGCCGCCCTGCACTCGCCCCACACCGCGGTGGTCGACTTCGGCGAGGTCACCCGGCGGCTGGCCGCCGACGCGGCCGCCCACGGGGCCGAGATCCGCACCGGCGTCCCGGTCCGGCGCATCACCCAGGACGCCGGTGGGGTGGCCGTGGAGGCCGACGGCGACCGGCTGGCCTTCGACCAGCTGGTGATCTGCGGCGGGCTGCACACCGACCGGCTGGCCCGCCTGGCCGGCCACGAGGGCGACCCGCGGGTGGTGCCGTTCCGGGGCGAGTACTACGAGCTCGCCCCCGACCGCCGCGGCCTGGTCAACGGGCTCGTCTACCCGGTCCCGGACCCGCGCTACCCGTTCCTGGGGGTGCACCTGACCCGGCGGGTCGACGGCGGGGTGCTGGTCGGCCCCAACGCCGTGCTCGCCCTGGCCAGGGAGGGCTACCGCTGGGCCGACCTGCGCCTGGGCGACCTCACCGAGACCCTGGCCTGGCCGGGGTTCCGGCGCATGGCCGCCCGCCACTGGCGCACCGGGGTCCGGGAGGTGGTGGGGTCGCTCAGCCGGCGGGCGTTCTGCGACGCCGCCCGCCGCTACGTCCCCGAGCTGCGGCCCGCCGACCTGCTGCGGGCCCGCAGCGGGGTCAGGGCCCAGGCGGTCGCCCGCGACGGCACCCTGGTCGACGACTTCCGGGTCAGCCGCCAGGGCCGGGTGGTGGCCATCCGCAACGCCCCCTCCCCGGCCGCCACCTCCTCCATGGCCATCGCCGAGCACATCACGGGCCTGCTGTTCGAGGGCGGCCCTGCCTGAGCCGGCGGCCGGTCAGCGGCCGGGCCGGAAGACCCAGGGGTCGTAGTCGACCTCCAGCGCCTCCTGGGGGGGCCGGCGGTCCTCGGGCACGTTGCGGAGGTTCAGCCGGATCCGGTACCAGACGGTGCTGCGGCCGCGCATGGAGTCGACCAGCACGTCGGTCGGGCCGAGCAGCGGCCACACCTCGCCGTGGCGGGCCTTCCAGCGCTCCAGGCCCTCGCGGGCCTCGGCCTCGGTGGCCGCCCTGGCCACCTCGATCAGCGGCATGGTGGTGCGCCGGCGGCCGGTGGGCCCGGCGGTCTTGCCCGGGGCCGGCGGGGGCACGAACCCCTCGCGGACGGCCGGTTCGGGCATGCGGCGCTTGGACGGCTGGGCCCGGGCCGGCTCGCCCTCGGCCTTGACGAAATGCGGCGGCCAGGGGGCGTCTCCGAACCCGGCCGCCTCGTGCTGGTCGGCCAGCTCCAGCAGGGCGGCCAGCGACCCGGCCTGGTCGTCGATGCCCTCGGAGGCGTCGCCGGCCTGGGCGACCAGGGCGGGCACGGTGTCGAGGGTGAACGCCTCGGGCCGGCAGTCGGGGACCTGGTCCCAGGCCAGCGGCATCGACACCCGCAGGTCGGGGGTGGGGCGGACCGAGTAGGCGGAGGCGACCGTGCGGTCCTTGGCGTTCTGGTTGTAGTCGAGGAACACCCCGTGGCGCTCCTCCTTCCACCACTTGCTGGAGGCGATCTCGGGGGCGCGCCGCTCGACCTCGCGGGCCAGGGCGACCGCGGCCCGCCGGACCTCGGGGAAGGTCCACTGGCGCCGGATACGGCAGTAGACGTGGAAGCCGCGCGAGCCCGAGGTCTTGGGCCACCCGACCAGCCCGAAGTCCTGCAGGACCTCCCGGGTCACGAGCGCCACCTGGAGGATGTCGGCCCACGGCACCCCCGGCATCGGGTCGAGGTCGACCCGCAGCTCGTCGGGATGGTCGAGGTCGTCGGCCCGCACCGGGTGCGGGTTGAGGTCGATGCAGCCCAGGTTGACCACCCAGGCCAGCTGGGCCGCGTCCCGGACCACGATCTCGTGGGCGCTGCGCCCGGACGGGAACTTGAGCTCGACGGTCCCGACCCACTCGGGCCGTTTCTCGGGCGCCCGCTTCTGGAAGAAGAACTCGCCCTCGGCCCCGTTCACGAACCGCTTGAGGGCCATGGGCCGCTCCGCCACCCCCCGCAGCGCCCCCTCGGCCACGGCCAGGTAGTAGCGGATCAGGTCGAGCTTGGTATGCCCGGTCCGGGGGAAATACACCTTCTCCGGGTTGCTGACGGTCACCTCTCGACCAGCGACATCCAGGACCATCTTGCGGGTGGCCATGCCCCAAGGGTACAACGGCCCAGCCGGCGACCCCGTGGGTCCTGCCAGGGCGGCTGGGGTCGGGTCGGCCCGCGGGCGGCGAGGGACCCGAGCGCCACACGTGTCAGGGGTCGAGCGCCTCGACCCCGAAGCTGCCCTGGTCCTCGGTGATCAGGACCCCGGCGCCCTTGGCCAGGGGGGCGACCAGCCGGCCGGTGAGGCCGAGGACGGCGGCCTCGTTGGTGGGGCTGTGGCCGACGGCCAGGGCGCGGTCGTCGTCGCCGAGCCGGCCCAGGACCCGGGCCAGCGCCGCCCCGAGGGCGGCCGCCTCCTCGGAGACGAAGGCGGGGTCGGCCGACCGCATCGCCTCCAGCTCGCCGCTGCCGGCCTCCTGGTAGAGGGCCCGCCAGCGGTCCTCGCGCTGTGACCGCAGCCCGGGCTCGACCACCACCCCGTCCGGGACCGGCTGCCCGAGGGCGGCCAGCAGGCACCCGACCGTCTGGGTGGCCCGCTGGGCGCCGGTCGACACCGCCACCCGGTACCCTCCCGCCAGCCTCGTCCCGAGCCGGAGCGCCGCCGCCACCCCGTCGGGGGTCAGCACGTCGCCGTCGTTGTCGGTGTGCCGCCGCAGCTCCACGAACCGTGCCATCGTCCCTCCCGCTACAGCTCGATCAGGCCTGGCGTCGGTCGGGGTGAACCAGCAGGCGTCGAAGTAGAAGCCGCGCAGATGGTCTCGACCTGCCCGCGCCAGTCCCACACTAGGAGACGGTCATCGCGGCCAATCATAGGGGGACCGGAGAAGCGGATTCCAAGGAGCCGGCATGGGCGACCTGTTCTCGGTGGAGGGCAAGACGGCGGTGGTCACCGGGGGGAGCCGGGGCATCGGGCTGATGATCGCCCGCGGCCTGGTGGAGGGTGGGGCGCGGGTCTATGTGAGCTCGCGCAAGGCCGAGGCGTGCCGGCAGGCGGCCGAGGAGCTGTCGCGGGCCGGGGAGTGCCTGGCCCTGCCGGCGGACCTGTCGGACGAGCAGGGGTGCCGGCGGCTGGCCGCCGAGGTGGGGGAGCGCCAGGGGCGGCTGCAGGTGCTGGTCAACAACGCCGGGGCGACCTGGGGGGCGCCGCTGGAGGACCACCCGGCGGCCGCCTGGGACAAGGTGCTGGACCTGAACCTCAAGGCGCCGTTCTTCCTGATCAGGGCGATGCTGCCGCTGCTGGAGGCGGGGGCGGCGCCGGACGACCCGGCCCGGGTGATCAACGTGGGCTCGATCGACGGGCTGCGGGTCCCGCCCATGCCGACCTACGCCTACTCGGCCAGCAAGGCCGGGCTGCACCACCTGACCCGGGTGCTGGCCCGGGAGCTGGGGCCACGGGGGATCACCGTGAACGCGATCGCCCCGGGGCCGTTCGAGTCCAGAATGATGGCCGAGACGCTGCGGCGCTTCGGCGACCAGATCGCGGCCGCGGCCCCGCTGGGCCGCATCGGGCGGCCCGAGGACATGGCCGGGGCGGCCCTGTACCTGGCCAGCCGGGCCGGCGCCTATGTCACCGGGGCCGTCCTGCCGGTCGACGGTGGCCTCACCACCCTGTAGCGGGTGTCACCCGGCGGCACGGCCGAGGCCGCGGACGGTCTGGCGGACGTCGCCCCCGACCGGCAGCAGGGCCAGGATCGGGGTCGCCACCCCGGCCTCCACGTACTGCTGGAGCCGCTCCCGGCAGGCCTCCGGGGGGCCGTGGACGACCAGGTCGTCGACCACCTCGTCGGGGATGGCGGCCAGCGCGGCCCGGCGGTCGCCGGCCGCCCAGGCGTCCCACATCGGGGCCAGGCGCTCGCCCCGGCCCAGCCACTCGTGGAAGGCCCGGTACACGGGCACGTTGAGGTAGGCGGTCAGGGCCCGCCGGCCGATCCCACGGGCCTGGTCGAGGTCGGCGGTGGCGGCCACGAAGATGCGGGCCGCGATCTCCCGGCCCGGGCCGGCCGCGTGCACGTACGGGGTGACGGTGGCGAGGTCGCCGGGGGCGAGCCAGTTGAGGATCGCGCCGTCGCTCTCGCGGCCGGCCAGCCGCAGCATCCCCGGGCGCAGGGCGGCGACCAGCAGCCGCGGCGGCGGGTCGGGGACCAGGCCCAGCCGGAAGCCGTCGACGGCGAAGGTCTCGTAGCGCTCGGTCACCCTGGCCCCGGCCAGGGCGGCGCGCAGGAACCGGGCCGTGTCCCGGACCCGCTGCAGCGGCCGGTCGAATGCGGTTCCGTTCCAGTGTTCGACGATCACGTCGGAGGAGGCGCCGATCCCGATCGCCACCCGGCCGGGGGCGGCCGCGGCCAGGCTGGCCGCGCACTGGGCCAGGGTGGCCGGGCCGCGGGTGAACACGGGCGCGATGGCCGTGCCGAGCCGCAGCGTCGGCGCCCACGCACTGGCCAGGACCAGCGGCGTGAAGGCGTCGGCGCCGTCGACCTCCGAGGACCACACGTCGGTGTAGCCGAGGTCGGGCAGCTCGGCGAACAGGTCGCGCTGGTCGGCCAGGGGGATGCCGTCGAAGGGGACGGTGATGCCGTAGCGTTGCATGCGAACGTTTCCTCCCGAGGGGACTGCCAGATTCGTTCGGCAGGGGAATCGGGTGCAGCAGTAAGGCTGTCGGCGCCAGGTTATATGCTGACGAGAGTGGTCCCGGCGCTGGGTCAACAGCCCGGGACCGTGACCCACACCGACTACAGGAACCCGGTGCAGGTGAAGCGAGCGTACAAGCTGCGTGCCTACCCGACCCGGGCGCAAGAGGGCCGAGCGGTCAGGCTGCTGCGCGACCACTGCGACCTGTACAACGCCGCCCTCCAGGAACGGCGGGAAGCGTGGCGGATGCAACAGGTGAGCGTCTCCTACGGCGATCAGTCGGCACAGCTCCGGGAGATCCGCGCGGCTGATCCGGACGGGCAGGGTCGGCACTCGTTCACCGCCCAGCAGCAGACCCTCCGTCGCCTGCATGCGACCTTCGGTGCCTTCTTTAGGAGTGTCCGGGCCAGACAGAAGGCTGGCTACCCCCGGTTCAAGCCCTACCAGCGGTTCGACCAAGTCCTGTTCGTCGCCGGGGACGGCGCCAGGTGGAAGCCGGTCGAGGGCGCCCGCTGGGGGCACGCAACCTTTCAGGCGGTCGGTCGCCTGAAGGTGAAGCAGCATCGGCAGGTCGTGGGCCGGGTGAAGACGCTCCAGTTGAAGCGGGAGTACCGCCGCTGGTACGTCATCGTCGTGGTGGAGACCGAGGCCGAGCCGCTGCCGCCGACAGGCCGGGCGGTCGGCGTCGACGTGGGTGTGGTCCGCTTCCTTACGACCTCCGACGGGGAAGTGGTCGCCAACCCCCGGTTCCTCGACACGGCCCAGGCGACACTCACCGACTTGCAGCGGCGTAAGGAGCGCGCCAAGCCCGGTTCCGGGAACCGCAAGCGACTACGGCGGGTACTGACCAAGGAGTGGCGTAAGGTCCGCAACCGCCGGCGCGACTTCCACCACAAGACCGCGCGCGCCCTCGTCGACGCCTACGACGCGCTGGCGCTGGAAGACCTGCGTGTGGCCAACATGACCGCCTCGGCCAGCGGCACCATCGAAGCACCTGGCCGGACGGTCGCGCAGAAGGCCGGACTCAACCGGGCAATCCTCGATGCCGGCTGGGGCCAGTTCACGGCCATCCTCACCGCCAAGGCTGAAAGCGCCGGACGGCGAGTCATCCTCGTGAACCCCGCCTACACCTCGATCGACTGCCACGCCTGCGGGACCAGATGCGCCAGGTCCCGGCAGGACACGGTAGTCTGCCCCGACTGCGGGCCGATAGACGCCGATGTCAACGGGGCACGCAACATCGCAACCAGGGCCGGGCTGGGCTCTGGTCAAGCCTCCGCGGCTTGAGAAGCTGCCGGCTGAAGCCGGCAGAGCAGTCACGAACCTACAGGGAGCGGTCGCGCGCGCGGTCATCACCGCGGTGGCGCCCGGGGGATCGGCCGGGCCCTGGCCGGGCGGTTCGCGGCCGAGGGGGCGCGGGCCGTGGTCGTGGCCGACCTGGACGGGCCGGGGGCCGAGCGGGTGGCCGCCGCCCTGGCCTGCCCGGCGCCGTTGGGCGTGGCCCTGGACGTGACCGACGAGGCGGCGGTGGCCCGGTTGGTCGACCGGGTCGAGGAGGAGGTCGGGCCGGTCGACCTGTGGTGCTCGAACGCCGGAGTGGCGCTGGGCCCGGACCTGGGCGGCGACGGCGACTGGAAGCGGTCGTTCGCGGTCCACGTGCTCACCCACGTGCACCTGGCCAGGGCGCTGGCGCCCCGGATGGCGGCCAGGGGCCGCGGCCACCTGCTGCTCACCGCCTCGGCGGCCGGGCTGCTGACCAACATGCACAGCGCCCCTACGCAGTGACCAAGCACGGCACGGTCGCCCTGGCCGAGTGGCTGGCCATCCGCTGGGGCGACGCCGGGGTGGGGATGTCATGCCTGTGCCCCCAGGGGGTGCGCGCCCCCTGGAGCAGCTCCTCTGTGGAGCGGGGACGAGGTTGTCGGGGTCCGTGGCAGCGAACTGACCGATCGGAGGCCATCATGACCCCACCGCCCCAACCCCACCTCTCATGTGCAGAACACCTGACGAGCGTGGGTTGCCAAGTGTGGTCACAGGCGAGTGCGAGCATGTCGTCAGGAGCACTCAGGGGCTTCCTGCCGGACTCTTCCGAAAGAACCGCTGGAGATTAGCTCAACCCGGGGACCGAGCGGTAAGGCAGCAGAGGGAGGTGGCGGACGTGGGCAGCGGATATCGGATTGAGAGTGATCTGGCCCTGTCGAGTGACTGGTTGCCGCCGGACGCCTTCAGTCGCATATATGAGGATTGTGCTGTAGCGGTGGCCATGGCCATCGAGGGCGTGGACGATCCGGCCATCCAGGAGGCCCGGGTGGTCGATGTCGCCATGGGGACTGTCGTGTGGCGGTCCACCGAAGATGAGTACGAGTAGGACGGTGGCTGGCAGGAGACTGCGAGGTCTGGGGCCCCGTCGTCGGCTGCGCCTGCTGGCCGAGCCGTTGGTGGTCGCCCCACCGGCCGGTGTGCGCGTGCGCACCCGACTGCCGATGTCAGCGGCGGACGCCAAGGTGCTGGAAGCGGCGGGCAAGCATCTCGGCGTGCTCGCGGGCCGTGATCTGGCTTGGCGGTGCTCGGAGGGTCGCCTGGACGCCAAGGCGAGCAGCCAGTCTCGGGTAGTGCGCAAGCAGGCGTTGACTGCCACCTGCACGTCACGGTG
>Ga0075417_10000127_pt1 | contig 14940 bp, 12 predicted proteins | sample SoiMetdeltSBSDD1_FD_71477 | JGI IMG/M metagenome (GOLD analysis project Ga0075417, IMG submission 71477) | Bulk soil microbial communities from a Populus tree surrounding site in Tennessee, USA - Soil MetaG P. deltoides SBSDD1 | ecosystem: Environmental > Terrestrial > Soil > Tree plantation...
CTGGAGGGGCCGACCGAGGCCATCTGGGCGGTCGTGCCGGTACTGGTGTTCGCCATCGTGTTCGGGCTGTCGATGGACTACGAGGTCTTCCTGTTGACGCGCGTGAAGGAGGTCTTCGACAAGACCGGTCGGAACGACCACGCCACGATGGAGGGGCTGTCGGCCACGGCGTCCACCATTACGAGCGCCGCCCTCATCATGATTCTCGTGTTCGGCACGTTCGCCTTTACACGCGTGCTCGCGGTTCAACTCATCGGCTTCGGCCTCGCCGCGGCCGTCCTCCTCGATGCGACCCTGATTCGGATGGTGCTCGTGCCGGCAATCATGCACATCGCGGGGAGGTGGAACTGGTGGCCGGGGGTACGGGCGCCTAGGCTCGAGGCGGGTAACAGCGACTAGGGAGTAGTTGTTACCGGTCCCGTTTCCAGCCGTTGCAGCCGCGCGCCCATCACGTCCCAGTGCCAGGCCGGCACTCGGACTCCCGTCCTCGGGTCTTTCAGCGGTTTGTACTGCAGCCACGCCGGTTTCAGCGCGAGGGCCGGGCCGAGCGCGAGCAACCGCTCTTTGTCCGCACTCACCAGGTGGACCATCGGCTCGCCCCGGAGCGTGTGGCGATGAAGCCACACGCCGCCGTCGAGGGCGAAGCACATCCCCTCGCGGCGGCGTGTGAATTCACGGTACGGCGGGTCTACTGGCAGGTAATACGGCCCTCCACCGTCGCCGGGGCCAGCGGCGCCGAGCTCCCTGAGAACAGCGCGCATTGCCGACCCGGTGCGAAGGCGCTCGTGGTCGATGCGGACCAGCCCGACGCGGTGGCGTTCACGGTCAAGCTCACGCCCGCCGACGGATTGAAGTTGTTCATCAGCGCCATGTTGGTCGTGTACTTAGAGCTGTCATAAAAGAAGGCCTCTTCCGCCGTCGCGAGGTTGCGAAGGTCGGACTTCATGGAGGCAACGTAAGCCTTCTCCTTCGTGTTGGAGAACTTCGGGATGGCGATGGTCGCCAACAGCCCGATGATCACCACCACGATGAGCAACTCAATCAGGGTGAAGCCGTTTCGAGACATCACTGCCGACCCTCCGGGCGCCAAAGGGCACCGAGCCCGTAAGTCCCTGACTCGGTGCCACATATAGTGGGCGTCGAGCCTCGTTCCTGCAAGAGCCATGCTTACCCCTTCGCATCGACCCAATTCATTCCCACGCCGACACTTACGACCAGGGGGACCCGCAGGTCGGCGGCTCGCTCCATATGGCGTTTTACCAGCTCCGTGGCGACCTCCTCCTCCCCACGAGGGACCTCAACCACAAGCTCGTCATGCACTTGCAGGATCATGCGAGACGCGAGCCCCTGCTCCTTCAGGGCGCCGGCGATACGGATCATCGCGATCTTGATGAGGTCCGCCGCCGAACCCTGGAGGGGGGAGTTGGTGGCGGTCCGTTCGCCAAACGCCCGAATGTTGTAGTTCTTGTCCTTGAGCTCCGGTATGTAGCGCCGCCTTCCGAACAGTGTCTCGACATACCCCTTCTCACGCGCCTCGGCCACCGTGCGATCCAGCCAGGCCCTGACCCCGGCGAAGCGGGCGAAGTACTGCTCGATGAATCGCTTCGCGTCATCCTGGGTGATGCCGAGCTGTCGGGCGAGAGCGAACGCCCCCTGCCCGTAGATCGTGGCGAAGTTGATCGTCTTCGCGCGGGCTCGCATGTCAGCGGTGACTTGGTCCTGCGCCACGTCGAAGATGATCGCCGCCGTCTGGCGATGAATGTCCCCGCCCTGCTCGAAGGCTTCGACGAACGCCGGGTCGCGCGAGAGATGGGCCAGGAGGCGCAGCTCGATCTGGGAATAGTCGGCCGTGAGGAGCATGGCGCCGGGCGGAGCGACGAAGGCGCGGCGGATCGCCTCGCCGCGCGGGGTACGCACGGGGATGTTCTGCAGGTTCGGGTCGGAGGACGAGAGCCGTCCCGTGGCGGCCCCGGTCTGATTGAAGCTCGTATGGATACGCCCGGTCTGGGGGTCGATGAATCCCGGCAGCGCGTCCACATAGGTGGACTTGAGCTTCGACAGCTCGCGGTACTCGATCAGTAACCGGGGCACCTCGTGTCCCATCGCGGCGAGCTGCTCCAGGACCTCGTAGTCGGTCGACGGACCTGTCTTCGTCTTCTTGAGGATCGGAAGCTGGTGTTTCTCGAACAGCACGTGCCGCAGTTGAGGCGTCGAGTTGATGTTGAAGTCGGTTCCCGCGGCCCGGTAGATCGCGCGCTCGAGCGCGGTGAGCTCGCCTGCGAAGGCCCGTGAGATTTCGCCGAGGCGTGTCAGGTCGATGCACACCCCCCGCGATTCCATGTCCACGAGCACCGGCATGAGGGGCATCTCGATCGTCTCGAGCAGGCGCACTAGGTGGTGGTCTTCGAGCTCCGGCCGGAACGCGTCATGAAGACGCAGCACGATCTCACTGTCCGCCGCACAGTAGCGCGCCGCGTCCGCCAGGGGCACCGCGGCGAAGGGACGCTCCGCCCGTCCCCGGCCCACGAGCTCCGCGTACGTCCCCAGCGCGAGTGACAACCGCTCGCGCGCCAGCTCGTCGAGGGCGTGTGAGCGGCGCCCGGGATCGAGCACGAAGCTCGCGACCATCGAGTCGAACGACACGCCCGCAAGCTCGACGCCTGCCCGGCGCAGTACCAGCCAATCGTACTTGAGGTCGTGTCCCGCCTTCGGCACGCGCGAATCGGCGAGCAGCTCCCGCAACGGCGCCAGCGCCTCGCTCGACAGCGGCGGGAGATTCCTCGGCGCGCTCCCGCCGGCGAGCTCGCCGTCGGGAGCCACGTGCGCGAAGGGGAGGTACCACGACCGCCCCGGCGCAGCCGCCAGTGACATCCCGACGAGCTCGGCGCGCATCGGATCGCGTGAGCTGGTCTCCGTGTCGAGCGCGAGGAGTGGGGCCCGGCGCCACTCGGCGACCGCGGCCGGCAGCTGGCCGGGGTCGTCGAGGATCGTCGGATCCGCGCGCGCCGGCGTGAGCGTCGCGAGCGACGGCGCCCCGGTGACGACGGGGACCCGCGGCGCGACGGTCACCGCGCTCGCCGGAGCCGCAGGCTCGAGTGAGGCCAGCTTGGGAATCAGCGACCGGAACTCGAGCTCGGTAAACAGCTCAGTGAGCTGCGCCACCTCGGGCGGGCGAACCCGCAGCCGGTCGAGGTCGAGCGGCAGCGGCACGTCGCGCTTGATGGTCACCAGCTCCCGCGACAGACGCGCCAGGTCGGCGTGCTGCTGCACCGCCTCCCGCGCCCGCTTGCCGGGAATCCGGTCCGCGTTGGCGAGAATGGCATCGAGGTCGCCGAACGTCTTGAGCAGCTCGAGCGCCGTCTTCTCCCCCACGCCCTTCACCCCCGGCACGTTGTCCGAGCTGTCGCCCACCAGCGCCAGGTAGTCGACTACCCGCTCCGGGGGTACGCCCAGGCGCTCGCTGGCGTTCGTCTGGTCCACCCAGTGCTCTTCGACGGCCGCCGGGCCGCCGCGCCCCGGGTTCAAGAGCGCGATGCCCGGCCCGATCAGCTGATAAAAGTCTTTGTCGCCCGACACGATCACCACTTGCAGGCCACGCGCCGCGTGAGCGAGCGTGCCGATCACGTCGTCCGCCTCATATCCTTCGACGCCGATCAGCGGCACCCGGAACGCCTCGAGGAGCTGTTCGATCCGCTCGACCGACCGGTCGAACTCCTGCTGCAGCTCCGCCGTGAGCTTCTCACGCGTCGCCTTGTACTGGGGGTAGGTCTGATGTCGGAACGACTCGCCCACGTCGTGCACCCAGGCGAGGTAGTCGGGACGCCGCCGCTCGAGCAGCCGCAGCAGAAAGTTGGTAACCCCCCAAGCCGCCGACGTGTTTTCGCCGCGGCGGGTGGTGAGAGGGCGCGCGATCATCGCGAAGAAGGCGCGGTAGATCAGCGCGTAGCCGTCGATGAGATACAGGGTGGCGGCGGGGGTCGAACCGGGGTCGGGCATGTGCGGAGGAAAAGTAACGAGGCCTGAGACCTGTGGGGAATGAAAAACCCCGCCCGAAGCGCGGGCGGGGGGGACGCCGAATGGCGCGATGCCGGCTAGGCGCGAACGACGTTCGCGGCGTGCAGCCCTTTCTCGCCAGCCTTCACTTCGAACTCCACGACCTGACCTTCGGCGAGGGTCTTGAACCCGTCCATCTGGATGGCCGAGAAGTGTACGAACACGTCCTCGCCGCCTTCCTGTTCAATGAAGCCGTAGCCCTTCGCGTCATTGAACCACTTCACTTTTCCCTTAGCCATTCGGTCTGCCTCCTGCAGAGTCATACATGGGGCGCGGAGCACCCGGCCCGGCACGGTGTCGGGCGCGATAGATTTGACACGTCGCGGAAAGGTTGTCAAGAAACCCTGGCGCGACACCGACCAGCGTCTATAAATCACGCACCATCAATTGGTTGGCGGGACATACAGGGCGCGGTACAGCTCGCGATTGCGCAGCACTGCGCGCACGTAGCCACGCGTCTCCTGGTAGGGAATGAGCTCGATGAATTCGTCAGGATCGCCGGCGCCGGGCCGTTCGAGCCAGCGTTTCACGGGCGCCGTGCCCGCGTTATAGGCGGCCGCCGCCGCGTCCACCCGACCCCCGAAGCGCTGGAGCAACTCCTGCAGGTGCGCGGCACCGAGGTGGAGGTTCAGGTCGGGGACGGTGATCCACTCGGGGTAGAACGTGACGTCCAGCCCCCGCGCGGTCAGGGCCGCCGTGCCCGGCAGGAGCTGCGCCAGCCCGCGCGCGCCGGCCGGCGAGAGCGCCTGCGCATCGAACACGCTTTCCTGGCGCACGATGGCGACGAGCAGCAGCGGATCGACGCCGAACTCGGCCGCTTCCGCCTCGACGGCGCGGCGGTTCGGCCACGGGAAGATGACGCGGAGCACGCGCGAGTCGTTCGGTGACTTGAGCGCCGCCTGCCAGCCGAGACGGACGGCCGCCGGGCCGAAGCCGCGGGCCGCCAGTCCATCGCTCCACGCGAGGAGGGCGTCGATGTCCTGCTGCGGCGCGCGCGCGAGGACCGCGCGCACCTCCGCCTGCGCGGCCGTGTCGAGTCCCGCCAGGAGCAGCGTGTCGATGCGGCCAAGCGACGTGGCGACGGTCGGCGAGGGGCCCGGCAGCGGGGCCGCAGCGATGCGGAGCGGCGGTAGGTCGACCTCACGGCGCGCGCGGAGCCCGTAATAGCCGATCGAGTCCTCGCGTACCAACGCGAGCCACGTCGCCCGCGCCCCCGCCGTGTCATGCGCCAGGAGGGTGAGCTTGCCGAGCCAGAAGCGCGCGGTCGTGCGTTGTGGTCCGGTGGCCGCTACTTCCGCCTGGAACAGGGCGGCAGCGCTGTCCCGCCCGCCGTCGCGCAACGCCTGCGCGGCGAGCCGAAAGCGCGCGAGCGACGCGCGCAGGTCGGCTGGGTAGCGCGCGATCAGCTCACCGAACCAGCGCGCCGCGCCGGACCAGTCTCCCCGATCCCCCAGCATGTCCCCGAGCATGTACAGCGCGGTGGGTGCGGCGGTATCGGATGGGAACGACTGTGCGAACCCCGACAGGGCTTCCCGCGCACCCGCATCTCCCAGGCGCACGAGCACGCGCGCCCGGCGATAGATCGCGAGCGGGCCGAGCGTCGGATCGCCGGTCGCGGCTCGGTAGGCACGTTCGGCATCACGGAATCGCCCGGCCACGGCGAGCAGCTCTCCGGCGAGCACCAGCGTCGCGGCGCTCGAGTCGCCTTGCCGGAGTGCGCGCTCGACCTCGAGCCGTGCGTCCGCCGCGGCCCCGTGGGCCTTCATGGCACGAGCCAGGGCCACGCGCTCGGGCGGGGTGCGGGGCCAGAGCGCGGCCAGCGCCACACCGACGGCCGCCGCGGCATCATCCGATTCGGGCGCGCGCGCCATCAGACCGTACAGCGCGTCTCGCGCCCGGCTCGAGTCGCCGTGCGCGAGGGCGAGTCGGGCGAGGTCGAAGGAGCGGCCCGCCTGGGCGAAGGCTTCGAGTGCGGCGACCGAATCGCCGGCGGCGAGGAGCGCCTGCGCCCTGGCGGCGGCAACCTCGCGCGCCGCTGGCGCCGGCAGGTCGGCGAGCAGGCGGAACGCCACCGCCGTGTCACGAGTGACGCGTGCTTGGCGGAGCCGCAGCCAGGCGTCGATCGCCGGGAGGCCAGCCGCCCGCGCGCCCGCATACGCCGCCGCCGCCGAGTCGCGCGCGCCTGCGACCTCCCAGGCGAGCCCCTCGCGCACCGCGAGCAGGGCCGCGCGGGAGCCGCGGGCCCGCGCGCGCGCGGCGGCGTAATGGCCCGCCGCCTCCATTCCAAGGCCGAGCCGCGCCTCCGCCTCCGCCAGCACCGCGAGGGCCTCGCCGTCACCATAGTCCTCGAGCCACGGCTGGCCCACGAGCAGGCTGCGCGCGCGATCGTAACGCCGCGCGTGGAGCTCGGCCTTGGCGCCCTCCACGACCAATGTGGCGTTCAGTCGGGGCTCGCGGGCCGCGGCGGCGAGCAGGGTCTCCGCCGCGTGCCACGGCCGACCCGCGAGCCTGAGGGATTCGGCGCGCTCGGCCGCGACGTAGGGAGAGGTCTGCTGCGCCGTGGCGGCGGACTGCGGAAGGGCCGCCGCGACGACTAGCAGGAGACCACCCGCCCGCCTCACTGCCGGCGACGCTGAGCCACGATGCGTTGGAACTCGGCCCGCGAGAGAGGTGTCAGGCGGAAGCGCCCGAATCCCGTATTGTCCTGGAAAAAGAGGGTCAGCCGCAGCCCGTTGTAAGTCCAGCGAACGCCCCGGATCCCCGAGCGCGACACGTCCGACGTGAAGTCGAACACGTCGTCGGGCTCGCCCAGCGTGATGAACACCTCCCCCCGGTCGGTCAGCCAGCCGGGTTCTCCCGCCTCCCGAAACCGCTGGTTGGCGAGCTGCACCCGACGGAAGTACCCATCCAGCGCTTCATTCTCCGGCGTGAGTTCGACAGGGTCGGTCGCCTTGTAGAACGCCTGCCAGACAGCGGGGCGCTGGTCCGGGGTCGCATGCCGCAACTTGTCCACCCATTCCTGGCGTTCGAAGTAGCGTAGCAAGCTGATCATCTGATCATAATTGGTGATCGCCCATTGATCGGAGAAGCTCACCAGGAAAGGCGCGGTGTGCGTGGCCGCGGAGCCCACCCGTCCGATCTCGAAGCGCCCGGCGCCGACTGGCAGCACCCCCGGGGCGAGCTGCGCCACTCCGCTCGACAGTTCTTGGGTGCCCACCAGCGCTACCGTGTCGTGCCAGATCTCGTGGCCGCCCAGATCGAGAGCGCGGGCCACCCATCGGGAGCCGGGCCGCTCCCCGTACGCCTCGAGATAGAACCGCAACGTGTCGGCGCCGTAGGCGACCGTGGCGCGTGGGTTCACGAGCAGCTTCGGCACGTCGGACGCGCGCGTGCGCCCCGCCGCGTGATAGACGGCGAGCGGCGCGCTCGTGCCCTGCCCCGCAAAGCGCGGTACCGTGTCGGTCCGATCCTGGTGAGACGCGGCGGGACCGCTGCGGTCCCGCACCGTGACCATGACCTTGTAGATGCCCGGTCGAACGCCGGTGAACTGCTGATAGATCACGCTCTCGTCGCCGCGCTGCGTCTCCTGGAAGCTCGGCACGCGCACGGTCTCGTCGCTCGTGAACTGGCGTACGGCGCCCGTGTCGGCCCGGAAGGTAACCTCCACGTGGTAGTGCGCGGTGAACACGGTGCCATCGCGTTGGAAGGTTAACGCGTGATTCGAGAGCGACAGGCTAAACACAGCGAGCGTGGAGTCGGGCGTAGCATCCGCCATGTAGTCGAGCGTCGCGACGAAGGGGAGGGGCGCTCCCGCGACCAACAGGCCCATGGCGCTGTAGACCGAGCCGGCATCGAACAGCGTGGAGACGACCTCACCCGGCTCCGGGCGCGGGTCGGATACGGGCCGCTGGGTGCCACCGCACCCGGCCACGCCGGCTGCGAGGAATGCCATTGCCGCCGCTCGTCTCACTTGCTCAACCTCAAATCCGGGCGTTAGTTTCGCGCGTTCCCATGCCCAACGAGAACCTCGCCGGTCGGTCCATCGCCGGCTACCGCCTCCTCGAGCGCGTCGGCGAGGGAGGCACGGCCGAAGTGTACCGCGCCCAACATCCGGAGCACGGGACCTGTGCGTTCAAGGTATTGCGGTCGCGCCTCGCGAGCGACCCCACGGCGGTGAAGCGCTTCCTGCGGGAGGCCGGGTACGGCTCGCGGGTCGAGCACCCGGGCGTCGTCCGCACCTACGACTACGGCGAAGCGGACGGCCTCTACTTCCTCGCCCTGGAATGGGCCGAAGGCAGATCCCTCGCTGAATACGTACACCGCGCCGGCCCCCTCGCTCCGACACTGGTCGGGAGCATCATCCAGCAGCTCGCCGAGGCCCTGGCCGCCGCCCATCAGGCGGGTATCATCCATCGCGACCTGAAGCCCGAGAACATCACCTACGATCCGGACTCCCAACGAGCCAAGCTGCTCGACTTCGGCATCGCCCGCGATGCGGAGCTACCGCCGGAAGAGCGCCTCACGCGCACCGGATTCTTCGTCGGAACACTCAAGTACGTGGCCCCCGAAGCCCTGTCCGGGGAGCTGGTGGACGGTCGGGCCGACATCTACAGCCTCGCCACGATCGCATACTGGATGCTCACCGGGCAGCATCCGCATGGCGGTCGCACCCCGCGCGAACTGTTTCAACAGCTCCTCACGAAAGACCCGATGCCGCTCAACGAGGCGGTTCCAGGGCTGCGCTTCCCCGCTGGGCTCGAGGCGGCGGTGATGCAGGGCCTCCAACGCGACCCCGGCCGTCGACCGCCGACCGTGACGGCGTTCGCCGCCAATGTCACGGCAGCGCTCGCCGCCGCGCCGTCCCCCAAGCCTGGGTTGTTCGAGGCGCTCAAGCGCGCAGTCCGCCGGAAAGACCTATAGTAGTAGTTGCTATCGCTACTACTATCGTATGACATCGACGTCCATCCCGGCCCTAGAGCGCCGCCTCCGTGAGCTCCTGCAGGAGCGCTCCGTCACGCGCGGAGAGTTCACCCTCGCGTCCGGGCGCCGCTCTACCTTCTACATTGATGCGCGCCGCACCACCATGTCGGGCGAGGGCCTTGTCGTGATCGGCGCCCTCGGGCTCGCGCGCCTCACTGCCCGTGGGTGGGCGCCCGATCTGGTCGGCGGGCTGACCCTCGGCGCTGATCCCGTCGCCTACGCCTTGGCCGCCGCCGCCCGAGCCCAGGGAATGCCCCTCGACGCCTTCAGCGTCCGCAAGCAGGCCAAGGCCCACGGCACCGGAAAACGCATCGAAGGTTGCTTTAGGCCCGATGCCGCCGTCGTCGTCGTGGAGGACGTAATCACGACCGGGCACTCGGCCGCGGAGGCCATTGCCGCAGTCACCGCGGAAGGCGCACGCGTCCTCGGCGTCCTGGCCGTCGTGGACCGAGAGGAAGGAGGTCGGACGACGCTCGAGCAGGCCGGCCACCCGGTCGAGGCGCTCGTCACCGCCACGGAGTTGGGGTTGCGGTGACCGCGCCCGGCGACGTCACTCTGCTCCTCGTCCGGCTGAGCGATTCCTTCGGTGACTTCTGGCCGGGCCTGGCGCGCGAGATCGGTGCTGCGCTCGTGGACTGGACCCCCGCCGCCGACGAGTCGCCCCCACCGGATGCGGCCATCGTTCTCATCGCGGCCGGCGGGCTCGAGGCCGATGTCACCGCGCTGCTGCCTCAGCTTTCGGTGACGCCAGGCATCCCGATCATTGTCGTGGGCGCGGTCGCCTCGCACCGGCTCGCGGCGCAGATCGTGGCAGCGGGAGCGACCGACTACTTCTCCCTGCCCGAGGACCGCGACGGGCTGCGAGACGCGCTTGCCGCCGCCGTGCAGCGCCGACAGGCCGCCATCGGCCGCGCCGCTCTGGCGCATCTCGAAGCCCAGGCGCACGCGTTCCGCGACATCGTGGGCGAAAGCCCGGCGCTCAAGGCCGCGCTCGAGCGTGCGGCCCGGGTCGTGCCGCACCGCGACGCCACGATCCTGATCACCGGCGAGACTGGGACCGGCAAAGAGCTGCTCGCGCGTGCACTGCACTACGGCGGCCCGCGTGCCGCGGCGCCGTTCGTCGAGCTCAACTGCGCCGCCCTTCCCGCCCAACTGCTCGAAAGCGAGTTGTTTGGGCACGAGCGCGGTGCCTTCACCGACGCGAAGACCGCTAAACCCGGCTTGTTCGAGGTCGCCCAAGGCGGGACGATGTTCCTGGACGAAGTGGATCATCTGGCGCCCGAGCTCCAGGGGAAGGTGCTGCGTGCCCTCGATCAGAAGTCGGCTCGGCGCCTGGGCGGCACCGCGACCCGCCAATTCGACGTCCGCATCGTCGCGGCGACGAACGCGGATCTCGCCGCGGCGGTGCAAGCGGGCCGCTTCAGAGAGGACCTGTTCTACCGGCTGAATGTGATCGCGCTGGAGCTGCCGCCGCTGCGGGATCGGGGCGACGACGTGATTCTGCTCGCGGAAGCCTTCCTGCGGAAGTTCAGCGCACAGTACAAGCTGCCACAGCCCACACTGTCGCCCGAGGTGCGGCGCGCGCTGCTCGCCCATCCCTGGCCGGGCAATGTGCGCGAGCTACGCAACGCGATCGAGCGGAGCGTGCTCCTCTCACCTCCCGGGACGTTTGTGTTGAGCGGGCTCACTGCCACCCCGGTACGACCCGGCGCAGCGAGCGCCCTGCCCTTCCCGGCGACTCTCGCCGAGATCCAGCGCGCCGCAGCGCGCGCGATGCTGGACGCGGCCGGGGGCAACCGGTCGGAGGCGGCGCGGCGGTTGGGAATCTCGCGCTCCCGCCTGCAGCGGCTGCTCGAGGGGGGAACGAGCGCGGATGACACGGAAGCTGACCCGAATTGAGCCACGTGCTGCGGCGTGGCTCAGTTCGTGATGTCCATCACGTTGATGCATAGCGACTTAGAATGGCCCGGCGCTTGCCCTCTCTCAGGGCCAACCTCGAGCCCGGAAGGACTGACATGCGACGACTGATTTCAGCCCTGGCAATCCTCGCAAGCGCGGCCGCGTGCAGCAATTCGAACGGCCCAGCGAGCACGCCGCCGCGCGCGACGCTCAATGTCGTGAGGCAAGACCCCACGTACAAGCCGCTACTCTCCGCGCAGGGCACCTTCTACGCGAAGGTGGGGGAGCATCGCGAGATCCGCCTGGTCTACCAAGGGAGCACGCCGACCGACTCGGGCTCGGAGTTTCTCCGATTTGAGGTGCCGATTGACGGGCTCTATCGCAAGCCTGACGGTACCGCGTTCGGCGCTACCGACTCTATCGGTATCACGATCACGGTCCTCGACCCAAAGAAGTTCCTGTTCGACTTTCAGCCGTCCGGCCTCCAGTTCAATCCCAACGATCCCGCCCGGCTGAAGGTGGAGTACCACTATGCCGACCCCGATTTCAACGGCGACGGCACGATCGACTCGCGGGATGCGGCGATCGAGGCTATGCTCGCGCTGTGGCGGCGCGAGCCCCCGGACACGCTCTGGAACCAGACGGCGGCAGTGAGGTCCCTGGAGCTGGAGGAGTTCGACGCCGACATCCTCTCGTTCTCGCAGTACGCCGTCGCCTGGTAGAAAACATGGTGAGATCGCCCTCCGACGAGTCGGCGCTGCTGCTCGAGCTCCGCGCGCTTGCCGAGCGGGGGCAGCATCGTGACGTCCTGAGCCGATTGGAGGCGCTGTCGCCCGACACGCTCGAGCGTCGCACGCCGTACGCGCTGCTCGCGGCCGAGGCGCACGGCCGCCTTGGCGCCCACGCGGAAGCGGAGCGCTGGGCACAGGCTGCGCTGGTGATCGCGCGGGCGCGGGGCGAGCGCCACGCCGAGCTGCGGGCGCGGAACTATCAGGGGGCGATCGCGTTGGAGCGAGGCGACGTCGACGCGGCCGAGCCTCACTTCGCGGCCGCACTCGAGCTCGCACGCACGCTCGAGGACCACGCCGCTCAGGCACGCTGCCTCAACAACCTGGGGATCATCGCGAACCTGCGGGGCGACTCGCGCGCCGCGCTCGCGAGCTACAAGCTCGCTTTGACAGCCTACCAGCAGGCGGGCCTGGTGCGCGGCATGGCGGAGACGCAGCACAACATCGGCATCAGCTGGCGCGTCCTGGGCGACTACACGCAAGCCCTCGCCGCCGCCGAGGAGGCAGTGCGCCTCGCCGAGCAGCAGGTGCGGGACGAAGCGCTCACCGCGCTGGCGATCGCCGGGCGCGCCGAGCTGCACCTGCTTCAGGGGGACGCCGAGCTCGCCGGTGCGGAGCTCGCGCTGGCGGCGGCCGCCTACGAGCGCCTGCAGCACCCAGTGGGGCTCGCGGAAGTGTGGCGACTCCAGGCAGGCGTGGCGCGGGCGCGCGGTGACCTGGCCGGTGCGGCTGGGGTGCTCGCCCGGGCCGCCGAGCTGGCGCGGGGGCAGGGAAGCGCCCACACCCTCGCGGAGATCGAACGCGACTTGGGCTTGGCGCTCGAGGCGAGCGGCGACCGAGCGGGAGCCAGGGCGGCGCGCGAGCGCGCCGTCGCGCTGTACCGCCGGCTGGGCGCGACCAAAGCCGCAGGGGAGATTGCCGCTCTGATCACCTGAGGTGTATGATCAGCCCCGGGTGAGCACACTTCCGACAGGATCATCGCGGCCGTCTCTCGCCTCGCTGGTGCGAGGCTGGAAGGACGACGCCACCGGCCTCGAGCAGCGGCTCAAGGACCTGGAGACCATCTCGCGAAGCCACCGGATGCGCCGCCTGATGATCGGCGTCGGATTCGTCTTCGGCCTGGTGGGGTGGGCTGCGACGGCGGTCAAGACCCGCCCAACGACCATGGTGTTGACGGCGGGTGGGGCCGCGTTTCTGAACGAGGTCCTGGGCCTCATCCACGAGCGCGGCTGGTACCGCTGGTGGCTGGTGTATGCGCTATCGCTCCTCGATGTCATCCTGGTCGCGGTTCTGATCGTCTGGTTCGGGAACGGCGGCTTGATCGCCGCCTTCTTCCTCGCTGTCCTGCCCTACGCCTTCGATCAGGGCCACACGGTCGGAAACTTCCTGGTCCTCACAGCCGCCCTCGCCTATCTCGGCGCGAGCTTCCTCCACGACACGCTGTACGAGCCCAGCAGGAGCCTGAGGGACGCGGGGCTCGAGACGCTGGTGTTCATCCTCGTGGCCATGGCGCTCAAGCGGATTCCGGCGACGCTGATCGCGCGGATCCGCCATGCCCGGAGCGTGATGGGAGAGGCGGAGCGGGGCTATCTGGCCGTGCGCGCGCCGGCGGGTGAGTCCGACGAGCTCGGCTTCCTCGAGCGGAGCTTCAATCGGATGATCGAGGAGATCGGTGGCACGATCTCCACCGTGCAGCGCGAGGCCGACGAGGTGGCGGCGCTCGCGGAAGAGCTCGCGGCCTCGGCCGAGGAGCTCCATGCTACCTCGGAAACCGTCACCCATACGGCCCAGCGACTGGCGACGGATCTAGGGCAGCAACGGGAGATGGCCGAGGGAGCGCGCGGCGAGAGCGCCAAGGCGGCCGAGCAAGCGGAATCGCTGCGCGTCCGCGCGGAGCTGATGCAGGCGGACGCCGCCCGCCTGGTCGCGGCGGCGGAGCGGGGCCGGGAACGGGTGGCGCGCGCGAGTCAGACGCTCCGCGCGGTGGGCGAGGAGGTTCGCACCACGGCTGCGACGGTGGCCGGGCTGTCGGGGATGTCGGAGCGGATCGGCGTGTTCGCCCAGACGATCGCGCGGATCGCGCGGCAGACGCATCTGCTCGCGCTCAATGCGGCGATCGAGGCGGCGCGCGCCGAGGAGCACGGCGAGGGCTTCGCGGTGGTTGCGGACGAAGTGCGGGCGCTCGCGGCGGAGGCGGGAAAATCGGCGCGCGAGGTGGCGGAGCTGGTTTCGGAACTGCGGGCGGGTATCGACGCCGCAGCGCGGGCGATGCAGTCGGGGGAGACGAAGGTGCGCGACATCGGCGCAGTGGCCGCGGAAGCCGACGCGGCGCTCCAGGAGCTGCACCAGGGGATCGAATTGGTGGGCGACCTGGTGAACGCCACGGCGGAGGTGTCCCGCGGCCAGGCGCAGCGCCTCGCCGACCTGGCGCAGTCGCTGCAGCAGGTGGCGGCCATCTCGAGCGCCTCCTCGCAACGAGCCGACGGCGCCGCAGGCGCCACTCAGGCCGAGATCACGTCGATGGGCGATCTCACCGCGACCTCGCAGCAGCTCGCACAGCTGGCCGAGCGGTTACGCGGGAGCATCGCGCGCTTCTCGGTGCTCAAACGAGGGCAGGAAGGCGGGGAGCCCCCCGTCACGCGTGCGGCCGCGGACTGATCACCCCGGCCGGGAAACGCGAGTCGCGTTCGGTCCTTGGTCCCACAAACCCGCATTGAGTGGGCAGAACGCACGCAGGGTTTCCCGGTACGGGGTGATCAGCAGGTCCACATAACGCTCGAGCGAGACGTCGAAAGGGAAGCGGCGCCGAAACTCACCCGCGGTGACACCCAGCATCGCCTTCAGGTGGCGCCCGAAGCTCTGCGGCGACGAATAGTCGAGGCGGTAAGCGACGTCGGCCACCGAGAGCCCGGGGTTCGAGAACAGGTAGGCCGCGTGCACGAGCCGCATGCCGGCGAGGTAGGTCTTTGGGGACGGCAGGCCCGCCCGATAGAAGCGGGACATGAGCGTACTCGAGCAGATCCGGAGGTGCCGCGCCAGCCGCCGCACCGTGGACAGTACCGGCGCGAGCCGTGCAACCGCCTCGAAGAACGCGCGCACGTCTCCCGTCCCCTCGTCGAGCGCGGGGACGAGGCGCGCTAGAATCCGGGCAGCGACAGGTGACGCTGGATGGCCGACCAGGTCCCGCAGCCGGCGCCAGCCTGCGGGCTCCGTGCAGTCC
>Ga0075417_10000149_pt1 | contig 13807 bp, 20 predicted proteins | sample SoiMetdeltSBSDD1_FD_71477 | JGI IMG/M metagenome (GOLD analysis project Ga0075417, IMG submission 71477) | Bulk soil microbial communities from a Populus tree surrounding site in Tennessee, USA - Soil MetaG P. deltoides SBSDD1 | ecosystem: Environmental > Terrestrial > Soil > Tree plantation...
GTGTCTTGGCGGGCAGTCCACCGATTCGTATATATGGCGGCTGCGGAAGCCGTTCAACAGAGCGTTGTCTTTCGCGGTGATCAATCCGTTACTCCACCAACGATGCTTCCCGGCCTGCACCCCGCAGCCATACCTTTCAAATATCAACCCGAGCGCAGCGAGCTTGCGCGTTCCCCCGGCGTCACACAACGCCGCGCCCGGTGGTAGTTGGAAACGATCCCCATCGGTCCCAACATTCATTGCTGCGGGCACTTGGTTTAATAGATAACGCCCCCATCTGTGAGCGTCTTTCTTTGGGGGTTACATCTCACTAGCTATCTACCAAGCGCGTACCTGACGCATCCCCGCAGCAAACTTGTAAAAGATCATTCCCTTTCAGGGAGGCGACGATCACTGTTCCACGAGCAACCGCCGCCCCCAATCATCGACCGCGCTTGCGGCCGAAGTTCATTTCAATCCGAGGGACTTCATCGTCCCGTGGGCTCCGAGGCGCTCAAGCGTGGCGCGGGCGCTCTCGTAGCCGATACCTTTGAATTCTTTTTTGACTGGCGCGGGCGTGCGCGAGGCTTCAATCCACGCATCAACATGGCCTTTATTGACCAGCATCTTTGTACCCTTCCCGCCCGGCTGCCAGCGTTCGATTGATGGGAAATGTTTGTATGTGCCATCGGCGTTGCGCATGCGAAAGTAGTTCTCAGGTCGGTGCATCAGCTTCGCGGCTTCTTTGTAGTCGATCCATTCAGAGTTCATGCAACCCTCCCCTCGCGGGCGACAATGTTCCGTGCGCAGCGCGCGGCCTTCAGGAATCTATCGACGTGATCTTGACGCCCCGCCCCGATCGCTCGCGCGGCCATTGATAGCCAGCGCGTCACGGTCGGATCTGAGAACAGAGCCAGATCCGCAATCTCCCGCTCGCTCGAACCGGCGGCGGCCAGGAATGTTTCCCGCTTCGCCAGGCAATCGGGACCGATTCCGCGCGCGATGCTGGCGGGGTCCGTGAGTTGCTTTCGGCAGATTTGGCATTTCGGTAACGTCATAACAAGCGCAATGTACCATTTTATGTTTATCGCGTCAATCATAAAATGTAGATTGGTGAAAAATATTACGCAACGCAAGCCTTGACGCGGCGCGGATAGATGACGGAGATGATCGAAACACCATACAGGTCGCACATATCGCAGAGGAGATCGTATCCAGCGGTAAGCCCGCCCTCAGCGCGATATATCGTTTGTCTGTCAACATTTAGCGCCTCCGCGACCTGATCTTGTGTTAGGTCGCGAGACTTGCGCAGTTCTTTTAATTTTGAATGGTCGTAATGACGTGCGTTCATGGCCGGAATATATACCCGATACACATTCTGGTCAACACAATATGGTATAAAAATGTAGATTGTATGTCTACATTCTGCTATGTCACATTAAATGTCGCAATGGCAAAGACACAAGCGGCTGAAAACTGGATCAGGTTCGGACAGTGGGTTGCTGAGACTCGTCTGTCCAAGGTGCTGACGCAAGAGGAATTAGCCGATCGCGTTGGCCTGGATAGGCAGCAAATCTACCGCATCGAAAAGGGCGGTAGCACTAAGCGCGCCACTGTCGTCAAAATTGCCGAGGCTTTAAACCAGAATCCCGACCATGCGATTTCCCTGGCATTTGGCGGGGCATATAAAGAAACCAAAGAACCGAGCCAGATCGATCAAAGCGCACTGGCCGAACGCGCCGCAGAAATGATCAAGGGCTATTTAGGCCTGCCGATAGAAAAGCAAAACCAAATCCTTGCAATAATCAAAGTTCTACAATCAGATCGCCCCGAATTGCTCAACAACGCCCCGATTGAAATCATAGACGCGGATAAGCTCACTGAATCCGACGCTGAAATAGACACAGACGCCACACCCCCCTAATCCACCACATAAAAAACTAACCCTCGCCGTCACCCAGGAAGAAAGGTATAGGTAAAAATGCGCGCCCCTCCGTAAAAATTGTCCCCAAAACCCGCACCCCACATAACCCCTGCTCTTGAGCAACTGCGTTTCGCTTGATTCACGGCAGGACGCATGACAGACGAAAAGCAGATCACCTGCCTACGTGAAAGCGGATGCCCTTATCCAAAAGGAGTCCGCGATGGCATATAAGGTCACTAGCTCTCGCGTCGAACCACGCCTCGGCGCGAGATTTACGGTCAAAGAGACCCTCATCACATGGGATGTTCTCTGTCTCTTTGAAATCAAAAAACGCCTGATAATCGGGCGACGGTGTGACGATTGGATTATCCAGCCCGACCGCTGGATATACGTCGGTGAAACCGTCGCCACCTGCTTGGGCAAGATCGTATTGCTTCTGGCAATGTGATCTCCGCCCAACGTCCCGCGGTTTCTACTCGGGGGAGTCGGGCCGCGGGACTGATTATTTTTATGATCGGTAAAAGATACTCAGCAAAGCACAATCGCAAAATGTGGGGCTACGACGAGCGGTTCACGGACGGATCGGGCCGCAAGAAGCGCGTGCGCCGTTACGAGTTCGAGACGAAGCAGGAAGCCGAGGAGGTTGTCGACGCGCTCAGAAGGGCGGAGAGGGAAAGGGAGTATGGGTTGGCCCCGCTGATCAACCGGCCGAGGTTGGAAGAATTGATCGAGAAACGGCTGCCGACGCTCGTCGAGAAGGCGGAGCGCACGCGAGCCGCAAGGGTTCTGCATACGTGGCTGAGTCTTCTTGATTCGAGAGTGAAGGTTGATGAGATAGACACGCCGAAAATACGGCTCTACGTTGAGAAGAGAAAAACAGACGGGTTGATCGCCTCCTCTATCAATCGGGAACTGAACATCATCGGCGCCACGCTCAAACAAGCCGAGGAGTTCTTTTCAGAACTGAAGCAATGGAAGCCCCCGAGGATACCCCGGCTTAAAGTCACGAAGTCTCGCCGGGAAAGATTGATCACGGACGACGAGTATCGCCGTTTGATTTCCCATCTGCGCCGGCCGCCGGATGATTTGGATAGTGATCACTCGCATAATCGCAGGCAGGCCTATCAAGGCCGCATCCGCGTTGCGCAGATTGTTGAATTCGCGATGATGACGGCTGCCAGGCATGGAGAGATAGTAGCCCTGAAATGGTCCGATGTGGACTGGGAGAGGGAAAAGATATCGATCTTTCAGCGCAAGACAAAGGAGTATAAAGAGGTTCCACTCATCTCCGCCCTGGCCGCCCTGATTAACGAGAGGAAGCCCGCCACCGGGCGTTTCGTCTTTACCGGGGGCGGCAACATCTACAGACGCTTTTACAAGATCCTGGGCAAGGCTTGCGGGGAAGTCGGCATCCCGTACGGGAGGGATCTGGAAGATGGGTTGATTCTACATTCCGCTCGACACACCGTGACAACTGGACTTGTCGAGGCGGGATTGGACTTTGACACCATCGGCTTGATCACCGGCCACAAGGCTAAAGAACTCATAGCTCACTACTCCCACAAGCACCCCGGCTCTGTCGCGCGGGCGGCAGAAGCATTGCAGAGAATGAGCGAGAATAGAGACAATGGGCAAAGCGTGGACAAAACCGAGGAAAAATAACCATAAGTTCTTTATTGCCATTTTAGCCACCAGTCCGCGGACAGGACGTGAGCCCTCATTAGCCTAATATTGAAATCATTGAAATTCCGCTAGTTGCTGAGATTCAGCCCCACCAAATCCGCCACATTCACCAATAACCCCACACCTGATGGACAAATTGTGGACAGGGAAATAAAGTCGTGTTATCTTGCCTTCGTTCCACGAGCAACCGCCACCGTCGCCCGGCTTCAATGGGCGACAAAATCCCAACTTTAAAACAAAGCAGCCCCACTCTGCGCAGATCAGCTACAGAGTGAGGCTTACCGCACAGACCTAAACACGAGATGTGCGGCTGATGCGAATGTAACTCAATTTGTATATGTTCGCAAAGTCACACATCTCCCTTTTTTGAAAAAGGGGGAACCTATGACAACCCAGCAAATTGAACGGCGCCGGAAGATGTTCTTCATCGGCATTTCACTTCTAGCCACAGCGATCACTCTGGCCTCATTCGGCGCAACCTACGCGATCAACACGCAGAGCTTTGCGGACTGGAAATCCCTTGGCTGGATGTTTGCGATGCTCGCAAGCCTCGGGCTTGAGGCCACATTCGGCCTTACCCTTTTCGGCGTCTCCTATGCGCTCGTCGGGTGGGCAGAGAAGGGGATAGGCGCAGGGCTGCTGATTGGCACGGTCACCGTGATGGCCACGAATTACATTGTTCACCACGAAAGAATTACAGGCGTGCGGTTGAGCCCCTGGCAAGTTGATTACATCCAGTGGGCGGGTCCGCTGAGCCTGTTCGGGATCTTGCTCCTCATTGTCGGGATCGTGGTATTCAACCACGACGCGAGAGAGAGACGACTCGAACGGGAGATCGCATTCGCTTCCCGGCGCAAGGCCCTTGAATGGGAGCAATCACAGTTGGAATCAGACGCGCTCGAAGCGCACATGGCGCAGTATCAGCCGCAGGTGTTTGAAAAGGTACGCCGCGCGCTCACCCTGCCCTCCAAGTTCACCGCCGCAGCGAAATCCAGGCGGATAGGTTTTGATGAGGGTGATGAATACGACCCAAAAGACTCGTCGGATCTGAACTAACCGCCGCCTCGGATTCGACAAGCCGAGCGGCAGAGGTGGCGTATGCGAGACAAGACGAAAGTGGCGATCGGGTTCATGATTTGGTGGGGGTTGGTGGGCTATCTGGCTTACCAATTGTGGGTGCAATAAATGGTGAAAAGACTCTGGAAGATGACATTTTGGCTGATCCTGCTGGCGAGCATTTACCTGTTTCTGCCGGCGTCAGAAGTGGCGACGGCGCGGCAGTGGGTGGAGAGGATTTTGGGGTGGTTGAGGTAGTGCCTGCCCCCATGAGGGCAAAGATACGTAAGCCCCGCAGTAAGAAGGTTTTAGATTTTGCTGCCCTCAAGGGGGCAAAGCAGAGCAAAAAGGGCGGGCAGCCGCATCTGCCCGCAAGAGGGCAAGAGCCGACAGAGTGGTTAAAATCGATCTTGCCCTCACCGAAGCCGGGGGCATGGTGGGAAGCCCCGGCGGATGATAAGGGATTCAAGATCAAGCTCCGGTGGAGGGCAGGGGGCAAGAAGTTGGTTTACGCCTTCGCCAGATTGGGCAAAAAAGAAGTCGAGAAATTGAAGGAGAAGACCTATGAAGAACAGAAACGCGCGCTCAGTGGAAGGATCTTCCGAGAACTCTACCGACGCGGAGACAAATTCATTACTGCCCGCATCACCCCTTACGCTGGAAGTGGTGAGAGATTTGGCAGTCCTGGCCTATAACGCCGCGGATCTCGCGACGGCCAGAGGACATATACGCGAGCAGATGCAGATGCTCGACCAATTGATCGAAAGATCGGAATCAGAAGAGGAGGCAATCTATGAGTGGGCAAGCGGGCAATAACGAGCGCCCTCAAGAGGGCAAGGGTGGCTTTGTTTATGTAGTCGGCGCTAAGGGAAGTAGTCTCGTTAAGGTTGGATTTAGTAAAGATCCAGAATCCAGATTGATGGAACTGCAAGTCGGCTCACCTTTGAAATTGTACCTAGAAGGGATCTGGAGGGGAACTAGGGCTGACGAATGCGAAATCCATCTGCTCTTAAAAGACAGTCGCTCACACGGAGAATGGTTTGATGCAGGGCTTAGGCAAGTGAGCCGAGTGATTACTGACAAGTTAGGCATAGAGACAGGTCTGCGCGAAGCCCACCTTGAACTCCTGCAATTGGCGGTTGAGCGGCTAAGAGAAACCGGCATGGTTGTAGGTGTCACAAGTGAAAACGGCGTCATTAGGATTGAAATCCACGGCGCGAGAATATGTGCAAGTTGCCAAGTTTGGACAACAGAGCAGACGAAATGCCCGGCGTGTGGAAGTCAGATCGCGTGATGTAAATCGCCGCCCCAAACGTGGACGCGGCATAAGGAAAGGGGATCAATGAACGACCAACCAAACAGAAATTTCGCCCTCACAATCAACGCCGACGAACTGCTCAAACCCGACGCCGTGGAGCCGGTGGAGAAAGCCTGCAACACCTGCCACGACGAAGGCTGGATAACCCTAACCGTGTCCGGCCCGGTTAGGGCCGTGTGCCCATTCTGCAATAAGGACGGGCATAGGGTTTCTATTGATACTGACCTCGCAATGCAATTATCGAAGCCGGTGGAGAGGGAAGGCGGGGAGGCGCTTTGCGAATGTGGGCATGCGCCCAACATACACGACCCGTGCTGCGTCCCTGCCTGTGGGTGTGACGGTTTTGAGCCGCGAAAGCCAAGCATTGAAGAAGTATTCAAAGCGGCGATGCGCGAGATAAGAGATTTGGCTCAAGACGCTCTGGGCTATGAGCAAATCTGTAGCCCTGTACAAGCTGTCAGGAGGCTAGCTCTAGAACTGGCCCAAGCGAAAGAATGGGAGAATATGTACGCCGACCAGCGCGAACGCCGCGAGCAGGCAGAGGCGCAGTTGGCCGAGGCGAAACGACTGTGGGAAGTTGCAGACGGGGACCGCGTTGCGTCACGGAAGATCGCAAAGGAGAGCGCTCAGCGTGCCGAGAAGGCCGAGAAAGAGCGCGACAAGGTACTGTGGCGAGCAGAGATAGCCGAAGGCGAGCGCGACGAGGCGATTACGCGGGCAGAGGCGGCGGAAAGGCGCGCGGAGAGCGCCAAAGAAGCAATTACCGGTTACAAGCGCAATGTCGAATATCTCGAAGCCAAATGGGATGAGTTCAGCTCGCGCGCCACAGCAGCCGAAGCGCGGGCGGCGGATTTGGAGCGAGTTCTCACCAATGTCGAAGCCTACATGGCCAGCGAAAGCGGCCCGCTGTATCACCTGTGGGAGAACTGCGACATAGGCGATTACGACGATTATCAAACCGAGTGGGAACAAACGCTATTCGACTTGCGCGACTGGAAGAATGGATGCGTCCCGGCTGCGTCGGTGGGCGGTGGAACGGAATGGCCGGAAGTTCTGCTATACCGTGAAGTTCTCGCCGCCCTCAATCCCGACAAGCGGGAGGAAGGAGAGGCGGACAATGCTTAACACAGAAATCATCTTGAGACTGTCGAATTACGACGTTCTAGTAGTGCGAAAGGCCGCACTGGAAAGGCTGGCCGCTGAAGAAACACGGTGCGACAGACTCGATGGCCGCGTCGTGGAAGTCGTTATTCAAGAGTATATCAAGTGGCTTAACCAAGGAATGTGCGGCCACGGAATCAAGACGGACACCACCACGTGCGACGCCGAAGCGGGTGACGCGAGGAGGGGAGAATGACTGAAGAAGAACGAGTAACAATTCTACTAATCAAGGGCGCAATATCCGAACTCGCGCCCGAACACGAAGAGCGCTGCAATGAACTGGCAGCTCACATTCGACGAATGATAATAGAGGCTGGTTCGCCAGTTGGTGAACTGGCAATCGCGCTCGTGGGCGCTGAGGTACAAGCGGCGATTGCGGACTAGCTAACCCCTTTATGACCAACACAGCCCTAATCGATAATGCACACTAACGGTTATTAGTTTGCGTTTTAAAGCAGTAGAAAGTGAGACGATGATTCAACACCTTGTGGCTTTTTCAGGTGGTATCTGTTCGTGGGCGGCAGCCAAGCGCGTTGTCGAGCGCCACGGCGTAGAGAATACTGTCCTTCTGTTCGCGGACACGAACATGGAAGACCACGACCTCTACCGCTTTCTGAGTGAAGCAGCTGCGAATGTTGGCGCGCCATTGGTGACGATTGCAGACGGTCGCACGCCATGGGAAGTGATGAAGGATGAGCGAATCATCGCGGGCGGGATGACCGGAGCCGACCCTTGCAGCAAAAAGCTAAAGCGTCAACTGATGGACAGATGGTTTAAAGAGCATTGCTCAGCCGAAACAGTCACATATCTGGGCCTGGATTGGAGCGAGTATCATAGATTGGCCAGGCTCCGCGAGAATGCCCCGAATAGAATTTGGGAAGCGCCTATGACCGAAGCGCCTTATCTGAACAAACGCCAAATGGGCGAATGGTTGAAACGTGAAGGCGTTCAACCGCCGCGACTCTACGAACTTGGATTCCCGCACAACAACTGTGGCGGCTTCTGCGTGAAAGCGGGTCAGGCTCAATTTGCCCTGTTGCTCAAGACAATGCCTGAGCGCTTCGCCTTTCATGAGAACAAGGAGAACGAGATGCGCGAATATCTCGGCAAGGACTATTCGATTCTGACCGAACAGAGGCGAGGTCAAAAGTACTTTTTGCCACTTTCGGAACTGCGTCGCCGCGTCGAGCGCCAGTTGCCGCTTGATATGTTCGATTGGGGCGGCTGCGGCTGCGCGATTGACGCATAACCACCCGCCACACGGGATAGTTTGCGTTTTTAGTTAGTGAGAAATGGAGAGAAAGTATGGAGATGGGACCAAAAGAGCGGGCGACTTTTGCACTAAATAGAGCGAGGCGAATGCTCGAAGCTGGCGAACTTGATGCCGCTATATACCACATTGAGCAATCTATCATCGACGCCGAAAAGGAAGCACGCAGGGCTACCACCGAAAAGTGCGCGAAGATTGCGAAAGCTATGCTAGATGAGCGTAGCTGGGGGCCTGATACCCGCATCGGCTCCATAATAGCGGACGGAATCCGCGCAAGTTTTTCAGGTACGCTTGAGTAGTTTGCGTTTTTAGAATGGTAGAAATGGAGAGAAATATGACAATAGAAGAGCTACATGAATTGTTCAAGAAGCACAAAGACCAGTATTCAAGATTTGACCGAATTGTTGCGCCGCTTAGCCGACGCCCCGACCTACATGCTTTTATATTGCTCGACCGGCTTGTGCCGGGAACGCGGGATATGGTTTCCGCCGCTGAGCATGACGAAATCTTTCTGGATGTCTCGGTCGAGGACTTAGCCGCAGTCATCAAGGAAGAAAGCGTTATTGATTTGATTCGCTGTGGCGTGCGATGGGATTCTGATAGTTTGGCGATGTTCGTATAACCACCCTCCCCGCCGCCGCGAGGCCGGGGAGAGTTCAACGCATTTGAAGGTGGGGTGAAATATGAATGAACATATCTTTTTACAGGATTGCGGGAGTTGCGGCGCTCGACCGCGAAGCACTAGCTGGTGGTACGACCACCTACACAAGAAATATATGGTGTCTTGTTTCAAATGCGGAGCCAACGGCGATTGGCATAAAGCGCCTGAGGGCGCAGCAACTGCATGGAATGCACGACAAGAGGTGAACATGGATAAGCCTGACAACTATTTAAGAGACGATAAAGGGGCGGTCGTATACTGCCCACTCTGCAAGGCAGCGGTACTTATAATCCTTTGCGTAGAAGGCGAATTTTCCTGCAATGACACAGACCGCAAACACGCTTGCGAGGGATGGTCTGATGCGTGCTGCGAGTGCGGATACGCCTACGGTCAGTGCCAAATGTAGAGTCCGAGTGAAACCGAATGTAACTTCTGTTGAGTGAGAAATGGGGGAATATGAAGCTAATTGTCGCAGGCGGCAGAGGCTACCACCTAACGCAAGCCGATTATCTACGGCTAAACGAAATACACGTCAAGACTCGGATTTTGACATTAGTCTCTGGCGGCGCGAGCGGCGCCGATGCGGATGGCGAGGAATGGGCAAGACGTTTATATATTCCGATTCGCCGCTTCCCTGCGGATTGGAAGGCGCACGGCAAAGCAGCCGGGCCGATACGTAACCGCCAAATGGCCGAGTACGCCGACGCGGTTGTATTGTTCCCCGGCGGACGCGGGACGGAAAACATGTATCAAGAGGCGAAAAAGGCGGGGCTTGAGATTTACGATTTCCGCGCCGCCGCCTAACCCCACGGCTCCACGCGAGCGGTGGTAAATTGTGGGAGCCAGAGGGACGGAGTAATATAAAGCAATGAAACTATTTGACACGGTAAGAATGAAAGCCGCGCTCTTGGTGCTAAAAGAGGACGTACGGCTGCGCGACGAGCGAATCAGACAACTCGAAGCCGAGGTAGAGCGGTGGAAGGCTATTGCAGCCGAGGCGCTGAAGAACGCAGACCGCGCGATTGAGACTGCGGCAGTCATCAACGCGCAAAGGAATGGAGGCAGAAGGTGAAAAGACTTGTCGCCGCAGTCCTAATCGCCGCCCTTGCCATCGCGGGCCTCCTGCTCGTCAGATTCCACGGGCCAGGGGTAGCCGACGTAAAGACGACGCATCCGACGCCGTGGCCGTGACTGCGTTATACCTCGATCCATCTGAACGATACACCAATCGAACAATCAGATTCAGCCTGGTGGCTCAAATCGCTATCCGAATAGACGACCTTGCGCAATCCTCTCAATCCGTCCTCGAAGATAAACGGCACGCCGGGGTGATGGCGATCCCAGAAGTCATGCAGGGTTTCGAGTTCGGAAACCTCCAGATTGCCAATCGAGTTCTCCCACGCCTCGAACGGTTTGCCATCTTTATCTTTCACCCTTGTCGGGCGTGAGCGATCCTCTGCCCTGCTCGAAAGTACCGTCTTTCGGCGATCCCATTTCAAGGGCGCTGAGAGTTTCAACGGGAAGACCTCGAGTACGTCGATTTCCAGAATCACAATATTCGGCCCGTTCGTCGCTGCGATCTTCGCCGTTTGCCCGGTAAGGCTGGGAGCCGTCCAGATACCTGACGAGCTATTGATCGAGCCGATCGAGGCGGTCCAAGTAGTCGTGGAAGGCTTGAGAGCGATCGAGATCCGCCCTTGAGTTGAGGCGTTCGCCAGAGTGGCTGTTGTTGCGCCATACGCGCCCGCTGTGGCCTTTTCTCCGGTCGCCACGGCGAATCCCCCGCCATTGCCTTGCGTGCTGTTTACGTCGGTTCGCTCGGTCAGATTCGCCAGGTCGGTGTTTGCGTAGCCTGACGTCTGAGCCGTAGCCGAATCCGTGCCATTCGAAACAGCCAAGACGACCAGACAATTCGCCACTGTGGTCGTATCGCCAGGGATCGAGACCGATGTGGAACTCGCCCCGGTGTTGCCGGATGTCACATCCCAGGGATTACCCGTGTCGATACATCCTCTAAACGAGAGAATCTGCGCGATGGCGTGATCGCCGGGGTCCGTCACGGTCGGAGCCGACTCGACCGCTGTGGCGCGCTTCCAAAACACACTAAGACTCGTTGCCGCCACATCGCCGGCAGTGCCGGTCCCTTGTGGAGAATCTGCCGTCGCCACCCAGCCCGATGGCGCGGAGACCGTCTGGTTAGCGGTCTCCACAAACAGAAGCATGATGTCTTTCTCTTGCAGCGCGGCGGGGAGGCCTGGGATCACGTTTCCTACGCCTTCGGCCATCGTGCCGGCTGCGACGAAGAACGGCAGGGCGGGGATATTCGTGTCGAAATCGATCTGCTCGGACGCTTTCGCGGCTGTGTAGCCGCTGGCGTTCGTGATGACCGCTGGGACCGTGACCATTATTTCGGCGATATTCGAATTGACTGCCGCAGTCGCCCGCACAATGCTGGTCCCAGGGAATGTATCCGCGGTGAACTCACTCTGGGTAAAACTTCCCCGCCCCGCCGAGACCGACCATGCGACCAGGTTGCCCGCCTGCGCGTCGTCGTAGTTCGCTTTAAATCGCCGCTTTTCGGCCGGCTGGAGTACCACCTTCCTGGGTCCGAGGGTTTCGAGCGGCGGAATGCTGATTACGGCGGTCGTCTTCTGTACCCCCTCGGCGTCCGACGAAGGCTCTATCTGTCCGGTTAGGATGTAAGTCCCTGGGACCGTGCCTCCGGAGTACGTTGTCTCCAAGGATGGCCCGGTTGTCGAGATCGTCCCATGGCTCGGCGCCGTAAATGTCACGGTCTCCGATAGACGCCAATCCCCTACCAATTTCGGGGGCAGGATTCTCGACGGCGCCGCGGCGTGCGGCTCGATGACGTTCGCGGAGTAAGACATCGGGTAGACGGTTTGAGTGGGCAGGCTTACCCGAGAGTTTAAAAGCGTCCCATTCCGATAGAGCCTGAAACCGTTCGCGAGCTCGATCTTGAACACATCTCCTGAAACGACCGAATAGGAGATCGTATCCAGCGTGACGAGCGCCTCATCTTGGATCACGATATTCGTCGTATTGACCGTGACTCGGTAAAGATAGAGAAACCCTACCGAATCCAGAATCGCCGCCGTCATATTGAAACTGCCGCTCGACGTAGGCCGAAAGTTATCGTCAATCTTCCATTCAATATGTCCGATCCCGCTGTACAGTTTATGCGCGCCGTTCCCCGCTACCGAGCTTTGCACGGCATCGACGTGGAGCGAGAAATCGTTAGCAATATCGCCGCTCGACGCCACACCGAACCACATGGCCGGCTGCGGGACCGCAACGGCAGTGAATTTCTGCCGGTCGTTCGGGTAAAGCGTCACGACTGGAGGGAATATCTTTAATCGGCTCAAGGTGTCAAAGCCTCCTGTCTCGGCCCGTGAGCCGCATCGGAATAAAGGGAATCTTCGAGTACCTGCAGTGCGACCTCGCAAGTGTCGGTTGACTGCTCGGCGCTCGTTAGGATCACGGAAAGCACAAGACACAGTTGATATTCCCAATCCCCGAGCGGGTGGCTAAGCGTCACGAAGTCTCCGTGTAGTAAATGGATCGAGGTTTCGTCTCCGATCAAAGTGACGATATTCGGGTTGTCCGCTTCGAGCCTCGCCTGTCTCTCCAGCAGCCGCTGCGCCTGGCTCTGCCGCATATTCGGAAATGCGCGGACGGATTTGATTTCGCCGACCTGCCTGATTAGCTCCTCACGGCGGACCTCAACCGAAGTCATTCCGAGAAATGGATCATCGTAATCCCGGAACTGTGCGACGAAATAATTGGGGCGCTCCCGCAGGTCTCGCGGCTGGAGGTTGATCGTTCCCGTAATGATGTTGCTCTCGTCGAAATGATGAACGGGCGTTCGGTCTATCGGGGCCAGAAAGACAATCTGTTCGCCCTCGTCTTGCCACCACGCGCCGGCTGCCGCGCATATCTGATCGAGCGCATCGGCAAGGATGGCGTCTTGGGTGAACGCCATATGGCCTTCAAATCGGGGAATCGACACGGTAGACGTGCCGTTGTCCCAACTGATAGTGGCGTCGTTGTAGTCGGCCCACCCCCGCCATGTCTCCCAGTCGATTTTGCCATACAGCTTGATTCGGGCCTGCGTGGTATCCCCGGTCTTGCGCTGGTAATACGCAAGGATTCGGTCCACTGCCTCGCGTGCGGGATTGGCTGAGTATCCATAGCCATTGACATTGCCGACGATGCCGAAGTCGAGAAGGCGGCGCCCCTTGTAGCGGCCCCTGATCTTATCCGGCCTGTCCTCGGCATTAGCGACGGCATCAGTCAGCTTGACCGCAATGTAAGCAGTTCCGCTGTAGGCAAGTCCATTAGTCAGAAATGCGTCAACTGGTTGATTGCCGGTTGTTACATCCGTGCTGATATAGCCATTGTGGAAGCGATATCCAGCCGTTGAACCGTTCGGACTGACACTCTGGGTTGCTCCGGCGTAGTAGACAGTCAATGCGCCGTCCCACTCGCCAATGTCGCCCCCGTCACCCTGCCCCTCCCCTAGACCAACGTAGATAATCGAAGTGTTTGGCGTACCGGCCGTGAACTTGTGAAGGATCAAATTGCCAGCAATAAAATTCTCGCCATATACTATCGCCAGCAACCCGCCGCCATCGGATATGAACTCCTCGATCTGTTCAGACGCTTGCGCGACAGCCGACGATGTCGATCCGCCTGAGATATCACCGGATTGAATACTGGAAGGGGTCTCTATAAGGC
>Ga0075417_10000175_pt1 | contig 12741 bp, 10 predicted proteins | sample SoiMetdeltSBSDD1_FD_71477 | JGI IMG/M metagenome (GOLD analysis project Ga0075417, IMG submission 71477) | Bulk soil microbial communities from a Populus tree surrounding site in Tennessee, USA - Soil MetaG P. deltoides SBSDD1 | ecosystem: Environmental > Terrestrial > Soil > Tree plantation...
CTGGCGGCGCTGGCCGACAAGCTTGAGCAGCCCACGGCGGGAATGATTGTCCTTGACGTGAGTTTTGAAATGCTCGGTGAGATTGTTGATGCGCTCGGACAGGATCGCCACCTGCACTTCCGGCGATCCGGTATCTCCGGGCTTTTTGGCGTACGTCTTGATCACTTCGGCCTTGCGGCCGGCGGTCACCGACATCGGTCGTCCTTTCTTATCGCGCGGCTCTGCCCATCAGGCCGGCAAGGTTGAACACGCGCTTGGGGACGATTTCGCCACGATCCAGTTCGGCAAGGGCCAGCAAGCGGCCCGACGCCGTGACATAGACTGTGCCGCGGAAATTGGGTGCGTCCCGTCCGCGCAACAAAACGGCCTGGCCTCGCTGAAGCCTTGCCGCGTCTGTGCCGCCGACGGCCAGCGCCGGGATGTCGTCCAGCGCGGTCTCAACGGGCATCAGAGCATCCGCGAGGCTACCCTCGCCGGACGCGGCTCTATGGCATAGAGCCTCCAATTGTTCCAGCAAAATCATGGATTTTTCGCCGAATGGCCCAACTGCGGCCCGGCGCAGGGCGCTGACGTGGCCAAAACAGCCCAAAGCACGGCCAAGATCGCGAGCGAGCGAACGCACATAGGTGCCTTTCCCGCATTCGGCCTCTAACACGGCGTGATCGGGGTCGCGGACTTCGACCAGCTCTAGCCGGCCGATTTCCACTGGTCGGGCGGCGAGCTCCACCTGCTCGCCATCGCGCGCGAGGTCGTACGCACGCTCGCCGTCGACCTTGATAGCGGAGTACTGCGGCGGTACCTGATCAATCGTGCCGGTGAATGATGGAAGGAGGGCGATGATCGCGTCGCGCCCCGGCCTTTGGTCGCTGCGCGCAACCACGCGGCCCTCGGCGTCGTCCGTATCTCGCTCCTCGCCCCAGCGAACCGTAAAGCGATACAGCTTGCGGCTGTCCATCACGAAGGGGACCGTCTTCGTCGCCTCGCCAAGGGCTATCGGCAAAGCGCCCGAGGCAAGCGGGTCGAGCGTGCCGGCATGGCCCGCGCGCTTGGCGTTGAACTGACGCTTCACGAGGCTGACGGCGTGCGTGGAGGTCATCCCAACCGGCTTGTCCAGAATGACCCAGCCGTGCACGTCGCGCTTGTCGCGTTTCTTTTGTCTCGGCTTTTCTCCGCCCGCTTGAGAATCATGCGAAGGCCCCGTCTTGGGCGCCTCAGTATGAGTCCGAGAGAGATTGTCCAGTTCGTTTCCGCTCACTCTTTTTCCTCATGTTTCAGATCGCGCTGGACCTCCGGCGAACGTAGTAACTTTTCGATGCGTTCGGCCTCCGCGAATCGGTCGTCGACGCGAAAGCGGATGTCAGGCGCAAATTTCAAGTTGATGCGGTGGGCAATCTCAGCCCGCAAATATTTCTTGTGTCGTTCAAACGCGGCGACCACTTCATCGGTATCGCGGCCGCCCATCGGCATCACGTATATGGTGGCAAGTCTCAAATCTGCAGTAACCCGCACTTCAGGAATCGTGATGATGTGCCCTTCGATGACCGGATCATGGACGTCTCCCCGGGTCAGCATCTCGGCGATTGCATGCCGCACCAGCTCGCCGACGCGAAGCTGCCGCTGGGAGAGCCCCTGCGATGAATCGCGCTGACGTTGTTTGCGGCGTGCCATAGCTTCAAAACTCTCATTCGTCATGCCCGGTCTTGTGCCGGACATTTACGTCTTCCTTCAGCGAAGGAAGGTCAATCGTGGATGGCCGGGACAAGCCCGGCCATGAGGGGGAAATGGATGGTGCGTCCTAAACTGCGCGCTTGAGAGTTGGACTCACAGCGAGCGTTGAATCTGCTCCACCCGGTAGCATTCGATTACGTCGCCTTGCCGCATGTCCTGGTAGTTTTCGAAGGCCATACCACATTCCATGCCGGTGCCGACTTCGCGCACGTCATCCTTGAACCGCTTGAGCTGCGACAGCTTTCCTTCGTGAATCACGACGTTGTCGCGGATCAAACGGACATTGGCACCGCGCTCAACGGTGCCGTCGGTGACCTTGCAGCCGGCAATCTTGCCGACCTTCGAAATATTAAAGATCTCCAGAATCTGCGCGTTACCAAGCATCGTTTCGCGCAGCGTCGGGGCGAGCAAGCCGGACATCGCCTTTTTAACATCGTCGACCAAGTCGTAGATGATGTTGTAGTAGCGGATCTCGATGCCGGCGCGCTCGGCTGCCTCGCGCGCTTCCTTGTTGGCGCGGACGTTGAAGGCGATGATCGGAACGCCGGAGGCTTCCGCAAGCGTGACGTCTGATTCAGAAATTCCTCCGACGCCTGAATGCAGCACGCGCGCGGCAACTTCGTCGGTGGCCAGCTTGTCGAGTGCGCCAATAATTGCTTCGACCGAGCCTTGCACATCCGCTTTAACCACCAGCGGAAATTCCTTGCGCCCTGACGTCTTGGCCTGCGCCATCATTTGCTCGAGCGAGCCGCGCATGCCGGTCGCGCGCGCCGCCATCTTCTCGCGCTTCTGCCGCGCGCGGTAGTCGGTAACCTCGCGGGCGCGTGCTTCGTTATCAACCACCGCCAGGCGATCGCCCGCGTCGGGCGTACCAGAGAAACCAAGCACTTCTACCGGCGTCGATGGTCCTGCTCCTTGCACAGCATCGCCGGTATCGGAAACCAGCGCTCGCACCCGACCCCATTCCGCGCCCGCCACCACAATGTCGCCCGGGTGCAGGGTCCCGCGTTGAACGAGGACGGTTGCGACAGGGCCGCGGCCGCGATCGAGCTTCGCCTCAATCACGGTGCCTTCGGCCGCGCGATTTGGATTGGCCTTGAGGTCGAGGATTTCCGCCTGCAAGCCGATCATCTCGAGCAGCTTGTCGATATTCATCTTCTTGGTGGCGGAAACTTCGACGTCCACGACCTCACCACCCATGGCTTCGACCTGGATCTCATGCTGCAAAAGGTCGGTGCGGACGCGATCGGGTTTTGCATCCGGTTTGTCGATCTTGTTGATAGCAACGATGATCGGCACTTTGGCCGCCTTGGCATGATGAATCGCCTCGACCGTCTGCGGCATTACGCCGTCATCGGCGGCGACGACCAGAACCACGAAGTCGGTCACCTTGGCGCCCCGCGCCCGCATTGCCGTAAACGCGGCGTGGCCGGGCGTATCGATGAAGGTGATCTTTGCGCCGGAGGGCGAGGTTACCTGGTAGGCGCCTATATGCTGGGTGATGCCGCCAGCTTCGCCCGCCGCCACGTCAGATGAGCGAATGGCGTCAAGGAGCGAAGTCTTGCCGTGATCGACGTGGCCCATGACCGTGACGACCGGCGCGCGGGGCTGGAGCTGCGCGGGATCGTCTGCCACGTCGAACAATCCCTCTTCTACGTCGGCTTCGGCGACGCGGCGGACTGTATGACCCATTTCCTCGGCGATGAGCTGGGCCGTGTCGGCGTCGATGACATCATTGATGGTAGCCATCTGACCCTGCTTCATCAGCAGTCGGATGACGTCGACCGCACGCTCGGACATCCGGTTGGCGAGATCCTGAATCGTGATCGCCTCCGGGATTGTCACGTCGCGAAGAAGTTTTTCCTTTGGCTCGGCGCTGGTTTGACCCTTAAGACGCTGGACTCGACGGCGGAAAGAGGCAACCGAACGCTCACGCACGTCATCCTGGCGGAGCGCGTTGATCACAGTCAGACGGCCCCGCTGTTTCTCGCCGCCTCCGCGTGGAGTGGGCCGCGCTGCAGCCGGTCGGGCGGCGCCACCACGCCGTGATCGGGCGGGCGCTTCGTCTTCATCAGCTTCTAGTGTAAGTCGTGCCGACGGTCTTCGGCTTTCTTCCTCGCCGAAGCGCTTCTTCGCGACTTCGCCGGCCTTGCGTTTGGTTTCTTCGTCGTGCTTGCGACGCTCTTCTTCTTCGCGCTTGCGAGTTTCCGCAGCCTCACGCTCCGAGCGGTCGGTGGCCTCACGGCTTGCTCGGCGGCGCCCCTCTTCCTCGGCAATACGACGCTCTTCTGCTTCGCGCACGCGCGAATCGGCAAGCGCATGAGCACGGGCGGTGCGCTCCTCCTCGGTCAAGGTCCGCAGCACAACTCCGGATGGCTTCGGCTTCCCTGCCGCTTCACCCGCCGTCAGGCCTGGACCGCTTACGCGACCTGCTTTTCCGACGGGTGCTTTCTTCGCTTCGGTTGCCGGAGCGGCTTCGGCCTTGGCCTCGCTTGGGCCGCCGACGACGCGACGTTTGACCTTTTCAACAACGACCTGCTTACTGCGGCCGTGGCTGAAACTTTGTCGCACGACGCCCGTTTCGGTGCGTGGCTTGAGCGTCAGCGTTTTGCCGGAGACGCTGAGTTTTTTCTCGCCGGGGTTTTTGGTCTCGCTCATTCCGTACCAGTTCCTTAGGCGCCGCCTGCGGGCGCATGTCCTTTAATTGCATCGGGCGAAATTCCGGTCCGAAAACGCGTCAAACGCTCGATCCGCGTAAGAAAAGTCCCGCTTCCGGGTCCCGCAAGCAGGGCTGCATGTACCACATTTGGACGGTTCAATGCCAAATCCAATTGCGAACCGCTAAACGCATCAATCACCGCGATTTCCGACGATTCCCCCGCTGTTTTGCGGCGCAGGGCAGCAGCCAGCTTGCGTTTGCCTTCCTCGGCAGCGTCGGCAGCATGTATCAGCGCCAGAAGATCGTCCCGCCCCACCGCCGTCTCGACCCTGGAAAAGCCTGTAATGACCTTGCCCGCCTTTCCGGCGATGGCCAGCGCATCGAGGGTGGCGCGTTCCATCATCTGCTCGGTTTGCGCTGCCAGATCGCGGGCAACCCGCACGTCTCGCTTGAACCCGCGGCTGAACACGTTTCGCCTGACGGCTTCCTCGATCGCGGCGCGGGTCGCAGTGATCCAAATGCCACGCCCGGGCAACTTTCGCTTGACGTCGGGGACAGCCTCGCCGGACGGTCCCACCACGAAACGGATCAATTCAGCCCGGGATTTGACTTCCCGGGTCAGCGCGCACGTACGTTCGCTGTCGGGGGCGACACCGGCCGTCCCCCGGTCCAGATCGCTGTCTTGCGCGACTGCAAGCATGGTGCTGCCGATCTCCTATGCGTGCTGTGCAGCCTGTTCCGCCGGTTCTGCGGACGCCGGCGATGCAAGTTCTGCCTCGGTCACCCATCCAGCCTTCAGCCGCGCCTGCATGATCATGGCTTCGACGTCCTCGCGGGAAAGTTGGAAGCCTTCAAGGAAACCCGGCTCGTGCTTGGTCTCGCCGTCCTTGCGTTCGGTCCAGCCGACGAGGTCGTCGGTGGCGCAGCCGGCGAGATCTTCCACCGTCTTCACACCGTTCTCGCCGAGGGCAACCAGCATTTTGGTCGTGAGGCCGGGCAAGTCCTTCAGTGCGTCCTCCACTCCCAGTTCTTTCCGCGTGTTGTCGAGCTCGGCTTCTTGCGCGGCGATGTATTCACGCGCACGTTCCTGAAGCTCACGCGCAGTGTCTTCGTCGAAGCCTTCGATGGAGGCGATCTCCTTTTGATCAACCATCGCCAGCTCCTCGATCGAGCCGAAGCCTTCGGAAGCAAGAAGCTGTCCGACCACCTCGTCCAGATTGAGCGCATCGACGAAAACCTTGGTGCGGTTCTCGAACTCGGTCTGGCGGCGCTCCGACTCCTCCTGCTCGGTCAGGATATCGATGTCCCAGCCAGTGAGTTGAGAGGCGAGCCGCACGTTCTGACCGCGTCTGCCGATCGCCAGCGAGAGCTGCTGGTCCGGCACAACGACCTCAATGCGTTCCCTGTCTTCATCAAGCACGACCTTTGCCACCTCGGCAGGCGCCAGCGCGTTGACGACAAAAGTAGCAATGTCGGGCGACCACGGAATAATGTCGATCTTTTCGCCCTGCAATTCGTTCACCACCGCCTGGACGCGCGAACCCCGCATGCCAACGCAGGCGCCAACGGGGTCGACAGAAGAATCGCGCGAGATCACCGCGATCTTGGCGCGAGAACCGGGATCACGGGCAACCGCCTTGACTTCGACAATCCCGTCGTAAATTTCCGGCACCTCCTGTGCGAACAGCTTGGCAGTAAATTGCGGGTGCGTGCGCGACAGGAAAATCTGAGGACCGCGCGGCTCGCGACGCACGTCATAGATATAGGCGCGGATGCGATCGCCGTTACGGAAGACTTCGCGCGGCAGCAATTCGTCGCGTCGTACGATCGCCTCGCCGCGGCCGAGATCGACAACAACGTTGCCATACTCCACACGCTTGACGATGCCGTTGACGATGTCGCCGATACGGTCCTTGTATTCGGCATACTGCCTGTCGCGCTCGGCCTCTCGAACTTTCTGCACGATCACCTGCTTGGCCGATTGTGCGGCAATGCGGCCGTACTCTAGTGGCGGCAGGGGATCGGCAATCGTGTCGCCGACTTGCGCGGCTGGGTGACGCTTGCGTGCTTCCTCGAGGGTAATCTGGTTGGACGGATTCTCTACGCTCTCCACCACAAGCATGTGACGAGTGAGACGCAGATCGCCGGTCTTTGGCTCGATTTCGGCATGCACGTCGGTTTCTGCGCCGTAGCGCGAACGCGCCGCTTTCGCGATCGCGTCTTCCATCGCTGCGATCACGATTCCCCGGTCAATCGCCTTTTCGCGGGCAACGGCGTCTGCGATCTGCAGCAGCTCGAGCCGGTTGGCGCTTACAGCCATAGCTCATTCTCCTCCTTTGACGGCAGGCCTCTGCTGCCTATGCCGTGATTGTCTCTCTTCGCGTCGAACTTCCTTCCGTGCCTCGCGCGCTTCGCGCTTGGCGGATTTTTCCCGTCGTAAAGCTTCGGCCACCAGCTGATCGGTCAGCACGAGCCTCGCTTCGCTCATCTCTTCGATCGGAAGCAGGATTTCCGCTTCTTCGCTTTCGGTGGCGTCATCTCGGCGAATGCGTGCTGCTTCGCCCTCGGTACCCATCAGGGTCCCGCGAAACCGCTTGCGGCCCTGGATCGGCATGGCCGTTTCGATCCTGGCGACGTGGCCAGCATACCGTTCGAAATCGGATTTGCGGACCAGTGGCCGGTCGATGCCGGGCGAGGAAATCTCAAGCCGATACGCCCGGTCGATGGGGTCAGCCACGTCAAGAACCGGCGAAAGCGCGCGGGAAACGGCCTCGCAGTCCTCGACTGTCATGTTGCCGTCCGGACGTTCCGCCATGATTTGCACCGTGCAGCCTTCGGCTCCGGAAACTCGCACCCTCACCAGTCGATAGCCGAGCTGCTCAATCACAGGCTCGACGATTGTCGCTACGCGCGCCGACAGCCCCGGCTCGACGATGAGCCGTGGTTCGATTGGCGCGGCGCTGGAGGCCGCATGTGTCTGCAACGTGTCGCCTGTAGCCATTCGGTAACAAAAAAGAGCGGGTCCCGCGGGACCCACTCTCAAAACCCGATCGGTTATGAGGGTGTTAGTAACGGCTGAAATATAGCGATTTCTGGATCCCGCGCAAGGGGCAGGCTGCAGACTGACGGCTAACTCTTCCTTCAGAATCTGCCCTTAAATTTGAGTAAAGAGCCGCCAATCAGCCGATTTTACAGCGCTTTGCAGGTATCGGATGGGTGTTCCCGCCTCGCTGCTTCCTGAGTTGGAAGACGTCGTTCAGCATGGCTCGGCGGAAAAACGAGCGGAGACATTGCGCCGCATTACCACCCTGTTCCTGGATGGCGCTCCGAGCTTCAAGCCAGAACACATCGCCCTGTTTGACGACGTCATCGGCTGCCTGATTGAGGAAATCGAAGCCAAGGCGTTGGCAGAACTTGCCCGCCGGATCGCCCCGGTACCCAACGCACCAGCTCAGGTTGTCAGTACCCTTGCCAGGAACGATGACATAGCCGTCGCCGGGCCGGTGCTCGAGCAGGCAAGGCTCAGCGATCCGGATCTCATGTACATCGCCGAAACCAAGGGGCAGGCGCATCTGCTCGCAATGTCGACGCGCCTTGGGATCAGCGAGGCGTTAGCGGACATTCTGGTCGAGCGCGGCGACGGGGAAGTGGCGCGCTCGATAGCCAACAATAGGCATGCACAGCTGTCGGACCATGCGTTCGTCAAACTGGTGAAGCGCGCAGAACAGGACGGGCTGCTGGCAGAGAAAGTTGGAATGCGCACGGATATTCCGCCGCGCCTCTTTCGTCAGCTGCTGATCCAGGCCAGCGAAGTCGTGCAGAAACGACTGCTCGCCAAAGCGAAGCCGGAAACTCAGGTCGAAATCCGGCGCGTTCTTGCGCAAGTCACCGATGAGGTTGCCGCGAAGGCCGCGCCGCGCAACTACGCGTCTGCGCTTGCGGCGGTGCGCGCCATGCACAAGCAGCGCAAGCTTGGCGAAACCGGCATCGCCGAATTCGCCAGGACTGGAAAATACGAGGAGACGATCGCGGGGTTGGCAACGCTATGCGCCGTTCCCGTCGAGGTCGTGGACCGGCTCATGAATGGCGAACGTGCCGATCCGGTTTTGATTCTTGCACGCGCCGCCGGATTGGGCTGGACGACTGTCAAAGCGGTCCTGAATGCCCGACCTGGCGTCAAGCCGTCACCGCAGACCCTCGATGTGGCGCGCGAAAATTTCGAACGATTGACGGCGACCACCGCCCAACGTGTCGTCCGCTTCTGGCAGGTACGGCAGGGCACCGGGGAATAATCATACTCGGCGAAAGATGAAGTATGCCGGCTGGCGCCCTTCGCGCCTGGCCTTGGCCTCATAGCGCGTGCCAGTAAAATCCCGCCACGGCTTGTGCCAATCGTCGGCGCATTCAGCGCCCCAGACGAAATCCGGCGACCGAAGGACGCGGGCCAGTGCGTAAACGGCATAGTCCGCGATGTCTGTCGCAAAACGCAGCTCACCGCCTTTTCTGAGAATCCGGGCGAGCCGCTTTAAACTATCGTCCTGGATGAATCGTCGCTTCCAGTGACGGCGCTTCGGCCAGGGGTCGGGGTATAGCAGATCGATCCGCGACAGCGAGGCATCTGTCAGCCAATCCAGCAGTTCGCTTGCATCGCCGAAATGCAGCCGGATATTCGGCAGCCCGCCATCCTCGATCGCAACGAGCGCCTTGCCGACGGCGTTCACGAATGCGTCAGTCCCGATGAAACCTGTCTGCGGGTGAGTTGTTGCCTGCGCAATTAGATGCTCCGAGCCGCCGAAGCCAATCTCGAGCCGTACATCGTCAACCGGCACCGCAAACAGCGTGCGCAGATCGGCCGGCGCGGCCGTCGTAAGGGCGATCGCAACGCGTGGCAGCAGCGAGTCGAATAGCGCCGCTTGCCTCGCCTTCAGCTGGTGTCCCTTACGGCGGCCGAAGAAGCCACGTTTTGAAGCTCGGTTGTCATCAACGCGCCGGCGCGAAGCGCCGTGACCCGGTGATCCCGATTCATGTGGCACTGCTTTGCGTCCCTAAGCGTCATCGCCGGGACGAGCCCGACGATGACGATTTTAATGCCCGGTGCCTCCCGCGAGAATGGCGGCCCTGGTACCTGCTTGTCGGTCTACTTCACCGCGCTTCGGATCGCGGGCGCGAGGTCGGTTTTCTCCCACGAGAAGCCGCCATCCTTTTCGGGCGCGCGGCCGAAGTGGCCATAGGCCGCGGTACGCTTGTAGATCGGCCGGTTGAGCTTGAGCGTGCGCCTGATGTTGGTCGGGGTGAGACGGAAGAGTTCGGGCAGAATCTTCTCGAGCTTTTTTTCCTCGACTTTGCCCGTGCCATGGGTATCGACCAGAACAGACATGGGGTCTGCCACCCCGATGGCGTAGGCGACTTGGATGGTGCAGCGGTCGGCCAAGCCGGCTGCCACCACGTTCTTGGCGAGATAGCGCGCGGCATAAGCGGCCGAGCGATCGACCTTGGTCGGATCCTTGCCTGAGAAAGCCCCGCCGCCGTGCGGGGCGTAGCCGCCATAGGTGTCGACGATAATCTTGCGGCCGGTGAGGCCGCAGTCGCCATCGGGCCCGCCGATCACGAAATTGCCGGTCGGGTTAACCAGGAAATCGGATGGCTTCTTCGGCATCCAGCCTTGCGGCAGTGCCGATTCAACCGCATCGGTGATCATTTCCTTGATGAGACCGGGAGTATATTTCTTGCCGTTGCGGCTTTGAGCATTGTGCTGGGTGGAGACCACAACCTTGGTGCAGCCAACAGGCTTGCCATCAATGTAACGAATCGTGACCTGGCTCTTCGAATCGGGCTGCAAATCGTAAAGCTGGCCGGACCGGCGCTTCTCGGAAAGAACCTTCAATATCTTGTGCGCGAAGTAGATCGGCGCGGGCATGAAGGAATTCTTCTCGTAGACCTCGCTTTCAGTGCACGCGAAGCCAAACATCATGCCCTGGTCACCGGCACCCTCTTCCTCTCCTCCTTTTTTCTTCTTTGCATTCACGCCCATGGCGATGTCAGGGGACTGACCATGCAGCAGAACTTCGACATCGGCCCCATAGTATGAAAACCCGTCTTGGTCGTAGCCGATGTCCCGGATGACATCGCGTGCGATTTTGGTGATCAACTCGCGATCGACCACGACCTTGTCGCCGTGTTTACGGAACAATGGAGCTTGGCCGCGGCCTTCGCCGGCGATGACGATCTTGTTGGTGGTGGCCAGCGTTTCGCAGCCGAGCCGCGTGTTGACCAGGCTGTCGTCGGCGATACCGAGCTTGACGTCGTTTTCGAGAAAGACGTCGAGGATGGCATCGGATATCTGGTCGCAGACCTTGTCGGGATGACCTTCCGAGACTGATTCGCTGGTGAATAGAAAATTGGTGTGAGCCACCGCTGCAACTCCTCGCGTGGCGCCGCCATGCGCGCGCCTTGTTATCTTCCGGGTGGTTTCTTGCAGTGGCGGGGAACGAGGTCAAGATGCGGGCAGCGGTGGGCAGAAGCCTCGATAGTGATGGGACTTGACCCTGATCAATCGGCGCTGGCGATCTGCTCGACCAGGTCGACGATGCGGCGGCGCAGTTTGCTGCTTTTGATGCGCATAAATGCCTTGGTCAGCGAAAGGCCGTCCGAGGTGGCAAGGAAGTCGGCCACGTAGGCTGGTGACGGGGCTTCGCCCATGCCGCCGCTGTGGCCGGGCGAGTGCGGCGCGCCCTCGAAGAAAAACGAAACCGACACCTGAAGGATCTGACCTATCTGCTGCAGACGGCTTGCGCCTATGCGATTGGTCCCTTTTTCGTATTTCTGTACTTGCTGGAAAGTGAGGCCTAGCGCATCGCCAAGCTTTTCCTGGCTCATGTTCAGCATCATCCGACGCATGCGCACTCGCGAACCGACGTGCTTGTCAATCGGGTTCGGTGCCTTCTTAGCCATGGATTTCTCCTGCCCCCCAAATCTTACTCGTAGTTGTCACAAGTGAATGCACCAAAGCAATGAGCGAATTCGCTGTAATCAGAAAGCCGACTTTAGATGATCAATAGATTTCGCCAGTCTCCCGCGATGATGATTCGGCTCTACATGGGCCGAAGCAGCCAATAACGTTGGCGCAACTTATACGTTTAGATTTTTATGCATCTATCTAGGAGCGAACCCTGCGGCGTCCTACCATCAGCAGGCTTACCAATAGCGTCAGAAGCAGCAGATAGTTGCCATAGGCGATGTTAATCGGCGGTTCGAGTGCGGAAGGGAGGCGAGCGTCCAGAACGCCTTCGGCTCCCAAGGGCAATACATTAACGATCCGCCCAACTGGATCGATCACTGCCGAAATGCCGGTATTCGCCGCCCGCACCAGTGGCAGCCCCTCGGCGATTGCGAGAAGCCGAGCCTGCTGGAAATGTTGGTACGGACCCGAACTGATGCCGAACCAACCATCGTTTGTGACGTTCACGAGCCATCCCGGCTGCTCGCCACGCGGGACTGCAGCGCCAGGGAAAATTGCCTCGTAACAGATGAGCGGCAACATTTTCGGCGCGCCACCGACGTCCATCGCCCGACGGCGATCGGCTGAAAGAAATCCGCCTACGACTTTGGTCAGCTGCATAAGTCCCAACCGTTCAAGCAGGCGCTGGAACGGCAAATATTCTCCGAAGGGAACCAGATGCACCTTGTCGTATATGCCGCGGATCGAGCCATCGGGATCGATAACGTAGATCGAGTTGTAAGCACGGAAATCGGTCGTGCTCGCATCGGACGCAGGGCGTACCGCGCCTGTGATCAAAACGGTTGAAGGCTTCAAGAGCGCGGTGATCTGCGCAAGCGCATCCGGCTCACGCGAAAGAAAGAACGGAAACGCAGCTTCTGGCCAAATCAGATGCGTTACGTCGCGCAAGCCACTCGATTGCGGACCGGTTGCGCGGTCGGACAGACGCAAATAGCGATCCATCACCTGCGCCTTTGCGGAATAATTGAACTTGTCGTCCTGAGGCAGGTTGGGCTGCATGATGCGCAGCCTGACGCCGCTGACGTAACCGGTTGGATGCGACCACAGTCTCGCCGCCCCATATGCGGCCAAGGCCGCAAGCACCACCAGTCCCAGCACGAGTGGACGGTAAGGGTGCCATGTGTCTGCCTTGTCGTCGGCGAGCACAGCTGGAGTTGCACAAATCGCAAGGCACAGAAACGTGAGGGTCCAGATGCCGACCAGTGACACGCTCTGGGCCAGAACGAGCGGCTCGGCAAATGCATAGCCGAACGTGTTCCACGGAAATCCGCTCAGCAGGTGACCGCGCAGCCATTCGGCTGCTGTCATTGTAGCGGCGAATGCCAGGATGCGTTCG
>Ga0075417_10000179_pt1 | contig 12541 bp, 7 predicted proteins | sample SoiMetdeltSBSDD1_FD_71477 | JGI IMG/M metagenome (GOLD analysis project Ga0075417, IMG submission 71477) | Bulk soil microbial communities from a Populus tree surrounding site in Tennessee, USA - Soil MetaG P. deltoides SBSDD1 | ecosystem: Environmental > Terrestrial > Soil > Tree plantation...
ATCGGCTGCTTGTCGCCGTCGAGCGCCAGCGCGAACCAGCCCGTGCTCTCGACCCAGAAGTCGCGGTTGAACGCGGCCTTGAGCGCCAGCGCCCGGGCCCGCCACTGCTCGGCCGCGGCGGCGTCGCCCGCCTCGGTGGCGAAGTGGGACCGCGCCACGTAGGCCGCGTACACATAGCCCTGGACCTCGGCCAGGGCCAGCGGGCCCTCGGCCTCGCGGCCGTCGGGGAAGCGGATGGGCGCCTCGGAGTCCTTCCAGCCCTGGTGACGCTGGCCCCGGTCGGTGGGCCGCTGGTACTCGACGTAGCCGTCGCCGTCCCGGTCGCCGTACTCGGTGATCCACTCCAGGGCGCGATCGGCGTGGCCCAGCAGGCGGTCGACCACCTCGGGCGCCAGGCCCCACCGTCGCAGCTCGCCCAGCAACATGACGAACAGCGGCGTGGCGTCGACCGAGCCGTAGGTGACGGCATGGCTGCCGGTGCCGAAGCCCGCCGCCCCGAAGCGCAGCCGGTCGAGGATGCGACCGGGCTCCTGCTCGGTGCGCTCGTCGACCTCGGTGCCCTGGAACCGCGCCAGGGTCTCCAGCGTGCCCAGCGCCAGCTCGGGGTCGACGATCAGGCTCATCCACGCGGTGAGCAGGGCGTCACGCCCGTGCAGGCCCAGGTGCCAGGGCGCGCCCGCGGCGACGACCGCCCGCTCAGGGAAGTCGGGGTCGAGCACCTGGAGGGCCCCGAGGTCGCGGGCGCTGCTGCGCACCGCCGCCACCAGCGGCGGGTGGTCGCTGGCCACCCGGGGCACGCCCCGCTGCCAGCGGGCCAGCCGGCGGGCCGACTCGCTGCGGCTGCCGCTCGCCTCGACCTGGCTGGGAAGCTGCTCGGTCCCCTCGACCATGGGGGCGACCGTCAGGGTCACCGTGCGGGTGCCGCGGGCCGGGATGATCGCCTCCCAGCGCAGCGTGCCGCCCGCGATCACCACCCCGGGCGAGGCGGTGACCCGGCAGCCGACCCGGGTGGTGCCCCGACCCCGCACCAGCAGCAGCTCGCCTGGCCCGCCGGAGACGGGCTCGACCTCGTCGACATCGACCCGGCCGGCGCGCACGTTCGCGGCGGCGGCCATGTCGGCGTCCAGCGCCAGCTCGACCTCGACGTAGGTGGGCTCGGCGCCCACGTTGCGCACGTCGATGTCCTCCCGCAGGCCGTGGCCCAGCGTGCGCCGCCGCACCACGATGGGGCCCGCGTCGCGGGGCGAGGCGCCCGCGGCCCGCGACACGAAGGTGGCGGAGGCGGGGTCCTCGAGCACGTGGTCGACCGGGTCGGGCACCCCGTCGTTGACCCGCAGGGAGCAGCGTGACAGCACCCGCCGTTCGGCCACGTAGAGTCCGGTGGTGCCTCCGCCGATGTCGCCGTCGAGGCGGCTGAGGCAGAAGGCGGCTCCCTCCACCAGTGTCACCAGACTGCCCGGAGGCACTGCCGGAGCCGCCATCGTCGGGACCTTATCGCCGCCCCGGCCGAAGCCCACAGGTATTTCTCCTATCCGCGTAGTGCGAATACACTGGAGCCATGTCCGCCACTCCCCTGTTCCAGATCGAGGACCTGCACGTACGCGTCGTGAGCTCGAACGGCCACTCGGCGGACAGCGGCGAGATCCTGCGGGGGGTCGATCTCACCATCGGGGCGGGCGAGCTCCACGCCCTCATGGGGCCGAACGGGTCGGGCAAGTCCACCCTGGCCAACACGCTGCTGGGCAGCCCCGAGTACGAGGTCACCCAGGGGCGCATCCTGTTCCGGGGCGACGACATCACCGCGTGGGACATCGACGTCCGGGGCAAGGCCGGGGTCTTCCTGGCCTTCCAGTACCCCCAGACCATCCAGGGTGTCTCCGTGATCAACTTCCTGCGTCAGGCCCTGTCCGCCCGCAAGGGGATCGACCTGTCGGTGCTGGAGCTGCGGCTGGCGATCATGGAGTGGATGCAGCGGCTGGACATGGACCCGTCCTTCGCCGACCGCTACCTCAACGAGGGCTTCTCGGGCGGCGAGAAGAAGCGCAACGAGATCCTGCAGATGGCCATCCTCGAGCCCGAGATCGCCATCCTCGACGAGACCGACTCCGGTCTCGACATCGACGCGCTCAAGGTCGTGGCCCGGGTTGTCGATGAGGTGCGTAGGGACCGCCCGGACCTGGGGGTCCTCACCATCACGCACTACCAGCGGCTGCTGAACTACCTGCAGCCCGACCGGGTGCACATCCTCATCGACGGTCGCATCGTCGACAGTGGCGGCCCCGAGCTGGCCGAGCAGCTGGAGCGTGAGGGCTATGAATCCTGGCGGGGCGCCGCCGGACCCGAGGTGGCAGAGGTGACAGCGTCGTGACCGAACCGACTCCCAGCGATGCGCTCGACGTCGAGCGCATCAAGAAGGACTTCCCCATCTTCGAACGGGTGGTGCGGGGGCAGCCGCTCGTGTACCTCGACTCGGCCAACACATCGCAGAAGCCGCGGGCGGTCCTCGAAGCCATCGACCGCTTCTACGAGCAGTCCAACGCCAACGTCCACCGCGGCACCTACCTGATCGCCGAGGAGGCGACCGCGGCGCTGGAGGGCGCCCGGGCCAAGGTGGCCCGCTTCATCGGTGCCCGCTCCGACCGCGAGGTGGTCTTCACCAAGAACGCCACCGAGGCGCTCAACCTGGTGGCCAAGGCCTGGGGCCGGGCCCACCTGCGGGCCGGCGATCCCGTGGTGATCACCGAGTTGGAGCACCACGCCAACATCGTCCCGTGGCACCAGCTGCGCTCCGAGATCGGCATCGAGCTGCGCTGGATCCCGGTCGGGCCCGACGGCCACCTCGACCTCACCGACCTCGACCGGCTGGTGGACGGGGCCCGGGTGGTGTCGTTCGCAGCGATGTCCAACGTGCTGGGCACCATCAACCCGGTCGAGCGCCTGGTGCAGGTGGCCCACGACGCCGGCGCCATCGCGGTGGTCGACGCCAGCCAGTACGTGCCGCACCTGCCCACCGACGTCCGGGCGTGGGGCGCCGACTTCGCCGCCTTCACCGGCCACAAGATGCTCGGCCCCACGGGGATCGGCGTGCTGTGGGGCACCGAGGCCATCCTCGACGACACCCCGCCCTTCCTCACCGGCGGCGAGATGATCCTCAACGTGACCAAGGAAGGGTTCATCCCCAACGAGCTGCCCTGGAAGTTCGAGGCGGGCACGCCGCCCATCGCCGAAGCCGTGGGCCTGGGCGCCGCGGTCGACTACCTGGGCACCCTGGGCATGGAGGCGATCCGCACCCACGAGGTGGCGCTGACCGGCTACGCGCTGCGCAGCCTGACCGAGCGCTTCGGCGGCGACCTGGTCGTCCACGGGCCGTCCGAGCCGGCCGAGCGGGGCGGCGTGATGTCGTTCACCTACCGCGACCTGCACCCTCACGACCTCACCCAGGTGTTCGACGAGCGGGGCGTGTGCGTGCGGGCCGGCCACCACTGCGCCAAGCCGCTGATGAAGGAGCTGGGCGTCGCCGCCACAGCCCGCGCCAGCCTGTACGTCTACAACGACGAGTCCGACGTCGACGCCCTGGGCGACGCCATCGTGGCGGCGGCGGACTTCTTCGGGTCCTAGCACCCGCCGATAGGATCGAAACCCGCATGCCCGGCCTCGAAGACCTCTACCGAGAGATCATCCTCGACCACTACCGCAACCCGCGGAACCGCGGCGAGCTGAGCTCTCCCCCGGCCACGCGGGTCGAGGGCTTCAACCCGCTCTGCGGGGACGAGATCGTGCTCTACCTGGACGTCGAGGACAACGTGGTGCGCGACATCCGCATCGGCGGCCAGGGCTGCTCCATCAGCCAGTCCTCGGCCTCGATGATGTCGTCGGCCGTGAAGGGCAAGACCCTCGCCGAGGTCCGCGCCCTGTCCCGGGCGTTCAAGGGCATGATGTCGATCCACGAGCAGTCGCTCGACGGCGACGGCTTCGACGGCGACGGCGCCGAGCCCGCCACCGCCGAGGACGACAACGTCAAGCTGGGCGACCTGGAGGCCCTCCGCGGCGTGGTCAAGTTCCCGGTGCGCATCAAGTGCGCCACCCTCTCCTGGAACACCCTGCTCCAGGGCCTCGACGAGCAAGTCTCCTCGTAGCTGGTCGAGCTACTCGCCCAGCGCCTTGTTGACGGCCGCGGCCAGCGCGAAGCACTGGTCGGTGATGCCGCCCTCCGAGTGGCTCGCTATGTCGATCACCACCTTGTTCCACGAGTTGGACCAGTCGGGGTGGTGGTTCAGCTTTTCGGCCTCGATGGCCACCATGGTCATGAACCCGAACGCTTCGACGAAGTTGCGGAGCTCGATCTCCCGGTGGAGGGCCCCGTCGGCGATCCCCCACCCGGGGACCTCCTCCAGCCGGGCCTCGGTCTCGTCGTGCGTGAGTCTTGTCATGCCCTCATTGTGACCCTCGCGACTCGGGTGTAACCCCGCTAGGGTCGCTCCGCGGGGCACCACGTGGTCGGGAGGGGATGAGCATGACGGGTGACGGTGTCGACCTGGTCGGTGAGCTGGTCGCCGCCGTCGGCGCGGACCGGGTCCTGGCCGGAGACGCGGTCAGCGAGGACTACACCCACGACGAAGCCCTGACCGCTACGCCCGTCAAGCCCGTCGCTGTGGTCCTGCCGGGCACCACCGACCATGTGGCCGCCGTGCTGCGGGTGGCCGACCGTCTCGGGGTGCCTGTCACCGCCCGGGGGTCGGGGACCGGCCTGTCGGGGGCGTGCATCCCCGCGGAGGGCGGGATCGTCGTGTCGTTCGAGCGCATGAACGCCATCGTGGAGATCGACAGCGAGAACTTCATCGTGACCGTCGAGCCCGGCGTGCGCCTGGACCAGCTCGACGCCGAGCTGGCGCCCCTCGGGCTCGTCTACCCCGTGTTCCCCGGCGAGTACAGCTCCAGCCTGGGCGGCAACGTGGGCACCAACGCCGGGGGCATGCGGGCCGTCAAGTACGGCGTCACCCGCCACCATGTGCTGGGGGTGGAGGCGGTGCTTGCCTCGGGCGAGGTCATCCGCTGCGGGGGCAAGGTCGTGAAGTCCTCGACCGGCTACGACCTCACCCAGCTGATCATCGGCTCCGAGGGCACGCTCGCGCTCGTCACCCGGGCGCTGCTCAAGGTGTATCCCCGGCCCGCCCACCAGACCACCGTGCTGGCGCCGTTCACCACGCTGGACCAGGTGACCAGCGCGGTGCCCGCCCTCGTCCGCAGCGGCGTCGGCCCGCTCATGCTCGAGTACATCGACATGCTGACCATGGCGGCCGCCACCCAGTTCGTCGGCCTCGACCTGGGCATCCCCGCGGAGGTCAAGGAGGCGGCACTGGCCTATCTGGTGGTGGCGCTGGAGAACACCCATGCCGACCGCCTGGACGAGGACGCCCACACCGTCTCCGAGATGCTCCACGAGCTCGGGGCCATCGACGTCTACCACCTGCCGCCCGGCGCGGCTGCCGGCCTCATCGATGCCCGGGAGAAGGCGTTCTGGGTGGCCAAGGCCAACGGGGCCGACGACATCATCGACGTGGTCGTGCCCCGGGCCGCGGTGCCCGCCTACATGGCCCGGGTCGGCGAGATCGCGTCCGAGCACCGGGCCTGGATCGCGGGCTGCGGCCACGCCGGCGACGGCAACGTCCACATGGCCGTGTTCCAGAAGGACCCGGAGGTCCGGGCCCGCATCCTGCACGCGCTGCTGGAGGCGGGCATGGCACTGGGCGGCGCCATCTCCGGCGAGCACGGCCTCGGCACCGAGAAGGCCGGCTACTTCCTGGAGCTGGAGGACCCGGCCAAGATCGACCTCATGCGCCGCATCAAGGCCGCGTTCGATCCCCACGGCATCCTCAACCCCGGCACCATCCTCGACCCCGCGGAGCCCGCACGGACATGACCGAGACCAACGGTGCCCAGGCACTCATCCGAACCTTGCTCGCCTGCGGCGTCGACACCTGCTTCAGCAACCCCGGCACTTCGGAGATGCACTTCGTGGCCGCCCTCGACTCGGTGCCCGAGATGCGGGGCGTGCTGGCCCTGTTCGAGGGCGTCGCCACCGGGGCGGCGGACGGCTACGCCCGCATGGCCGGCAAGCCCGCCGCCACGCTGCTCCACCTGGGACCCGGCCTGGGCAACGGGCTCGCCAACCTGCACAACGCCCGCAAGGCCCGCACGCCGGTGGTCAACATCGTCGGCGACCACGCCACATACCACAAGCAGTACGACGCCCAGCTCGAGTCGGACATCGAGACCGTGGCCCGCAATGTTTCGCCCGGCTGGGTGCGCTGGACCCAGAGCCCGGCCGAGATCGGCCGGGATGCGGCCGAGGCCGTGGCCGCAGCCCAGGGACCGCCCGGCCAGGTGGCCACGCTGGTGCTGCCGGCCGACGTGAGCTGGTCGCCGGGCGGCGTGGCCGCCGATCCGCTCCCCGCCCGTGACCGCACCCCGGCCGACTCCGACACGGTCGACGCGGTGGCCAAGGCCCTGCGCTCCGGCGAGCCCTGCGGGCTGTTCCTCGGCGGCAGCGCGCTGCGCGAGGCGGGCCTGGTGGCCGCCAGCCGGGTGGCCAACGCCACCGGCGCCCGCGTGCTGGCCGAGACCTTCCCCACCCGGCTGGAGCGGGGCGTGGGCATCCCCGGCGTCGACCGGCTCGCCTACCTGGCCGAGTTCGCGGCCCACCAGCTGGACGGCCTGCGCCACTTGGTGCTGGTCGACGCCAAGGCGCCGGTCAGCTTCTTCGCCTACCCGGGCAAGGCCAGCTACCTGGTCCCCGACGGCTGCGAGGTGCACGTGCTGGCCGGCGGGGACACGGACGCCCCCGGCGCGCTGGAGGCCCTGGCCGAGGTGCTCGGCGCCCCGGCCGACGGCGCCACCCGCCAGCCCGCAGCCCGGCCCGACCTGCCCACCGGCGAGCTCACCGCCCAGACCGTGGCCCAGGCCGTCGCCGCCCTCATGCCGGAAGCCGCCATCGTGTCCGACGAGGGCAACACGTCGAGCCTGTTCACCCCGGGCCTCACCGCGGGCGCGGCCCGCCACGACTGGCTGTGCCTGACCGGCGGGGCCATCGGCCAGGGCATGCCGGTGGCGACCGGCGCGGCGGTGGCCTGCCCCGACCGCCAGGTCATCAACCTCGAGGCCGACGGCAGCGCCCTCTACACGATCCAGTCGCTGTGGACCCAGGCCCGCGAGGGCCTCGACGTGGTCACCATCGTGTTCAACAACCGCTCGTACGCGGTGCTCAACATGGAGCTCGACCGCGTGGGCGCCACGGCGGGCGGGCCCAAGGCCAAGGACCTGCTCGACCTGTCCCGCCCCGACATGGACTTCGTCGCCCTGGCCACCGGCCTGGGCGTGCCCGCCACCCGGGCCACCACCGGCGAGGAGCTGTCCGACCAGCTCGGCCGGGCCCTGGCCATGGAGGGCCCCAGCCTCATCGAGGTCCTGGTTCCCTCGCTCATGTGACCACCCGAGGAGCAGTGCCCGAGGTCCAGACGGTCCTGCGCATCGACAGCACCCCCGGCGACACGCCGAGGGCGCGCGCCCTGGTGGAGGAGGCGGGCGGCGCGGTGGTGGCCGGCGATGACCTCCCCGGGCCGCTCGTGGCCGCGTTCCACGTAGCCGCCGACGCCGCCCTCGCCGCGGTGCGGGTGGCGGCGGCCCTGGGCACCACCGGGCGGCCCCGCATGGCGCTCGCCACCGGCGAGGTCGAGGTCGCCCGCCGGCGGGCCGACGCCCTGGCGCGCCTCGACGCCGAGCCCGGCGACGACGCCGTGGCGCTGCTGGCCGCGTCCGCCGCGGTCATGGTCACCCACGCCCTGCCTCCCGGCGCGGACCTGGTCGACCGGGGTACCGCCCCCCTCGCCGGGCCAGTGGCCGAACGGGTCTACGAGCTGCGCTGGTCGGCGGGCGACCGGGCGGGAGGCGCGGCCGCCGACACCTCCAACCTGGGCTGGGCGCGCCGGGCCGCGGCCCGCCTGGTCGTGGGCCGGGACGAGCCCGTGGCCCGGCTGGAGGCGGCGTGGGACGGGGCCCTGGCCGGCCGGCACCGCGTCGTGGTGGTGGCGGGCGACCCGGGGATCGGCAAGACGACGGTGGCGGCCGAGCTGGCGTTGCGGGTGCACGCCCGCGGCGGCACGGTCCTCTACGGCCGCTGGGACGAGGAGGGCCTCGCCCCGTACCAGGCCCTGCGGGAGGCACTCGGCACCTACGCCGCCGACTGTCCCCGGCCGGTGCTGCGGGCCGACGTGGCCGAGCACGCGGACGAGCTGGCCCGCCTGCTGCCCGACATCGGCGCGCGCATCGGTGGCGTGCGTCCGCCGCGGGCCGACGACCCCGACGCCGAGCGCCTGCGACTGTTCGACGCGGTGCGGGACTGGCTCGGTGCCATCGCCGCCCGCCGGCCGGTCCTGCTGGTGCTCGACGACCTCCAGTGGGCCGAGCGCTCGTCCCTGCTGCTGCTGCGCCACGTGCTGGACTCGCCGCCGGAGGGTCCGTTGCTGGTCGTGGTGACCATGCGCGACGGCGACGTCGAGGGCACCGGCCCGCTGCACCGGGTCGGGTCGCTGGACGCCGGAGAGCCGGAACGGATCAACGTGACCGGCCTCGAACCGGCTGACGTCCGCCAGCTGGTGGGCCAGGCGCTGGGCCGCCCGGTGGCCGAGGACGAGGCCGAGGTGACGGCCTGGCTGGCCCGCGAGACGGCCGGCAATCCGCTGTTCCTGCACGAGATCCTGCGGGGCCTCGACCCGGCCGACCCGGCTGCCGCGCTGCAGGCGGCCCGGGACCGCCTGCCCGAGCGGGTCCACGACGTCGTCCGGTGGCGGCTGTCGGGGCTGTCCCCGGCCGTGGAGGACGCCCTGGCCGCGGCCTCGCTCATCGGCGAGGAGTTCCCGCTGGACGTGCTGGCCGCCGCGCTCGGCGTGCGCGAGCTCGACCTGCGCCACCGCGTCGACGACGCCGCCCGCGCCGGGGTGGTGCGGGAGGTGGGCGACGGCCGCCACGCCGCCTTCACCCACGCGGTCGTGCGGCGGACGCTGCAGGATCACGTCGGGCCCGACCAGGCCGCCGACCTCCACCGCCGCATCGCCGAGGCGCTGGTGGCGCAGGACGGCAAGACCGCCGCCGAGATCGCCCACCACTACCTGCAGGCTGCCGACGCCGACACCGCGCCCTTGGCCGTGCGCTGGGCGCGGGCCGCGGCCGACCAGGCCCGGATCGAGACCGCGTTCGAGGGCGCGGTGTGGTTCCTCAGCCGGGCCGTCGATGTGCACGACGACCATGGGGACGGGGGCACTGCTGCCCGCGAGCTGGCCTGCGAGCTGCGGCTGGACCTGGCCGACGCCCACGACCGGGCCGGTGAGTTCACCGCCCGCGACCGCCGCCACCTCGAGGCCGCGGAGCTGGCCCGCGACCTCGACCGCATCGACCTGTTCACCCGGGCCGCCCTGGGCTACGGCGGCCGCCTGCCGGCCGCGCCCCCGTCCAACCCCCGGGCCCGGGAGCTGCTGGAGCAGGTCCTCGACCGCCTGCCCGCCCACGACAGCCGCGCCCGGGCGCTGGCGCTCGCCCGCCTGGCGCACATCCGCCACGGCGACGCGCCCCACGCCGAGCGCGAGGCGCTGGCCGACGAGGCGGAGGCCATGGCCCGCCGGCTGGACGCCCCGGTGGTGCTGGCGTCGGTGCTGTGCTCCCGGGTGCTGGCCCTCGACGGCCCGGACGACCTGGACGAGCACCTGGACATCGGGGCCGAGGTCATGCGCATCGGCGAGCAGACCGGTGACCAGGACCTGGTGCTCCAGGGCGCCCGCGCTCGCATCCATCCCCTGTTCGCCCTCGGCGCGCACGACGCGGCCCGGGACCTGGCCGATCGCTTCGCCCGGCTGGCCGCCACCGTCCGCCACCCCGACCACCTGCGGCTGGCGGCCATGTGGCGGATCATGTGGGCGGGCCTGGAGGGTCGCTTCGACGAGGCCGAGACCTGGGCCGGCGAGCTGCGGGCGCGGCTGGAGGTGGCCGGGCACTCGCAGGCCGCCAACATCCACGCAGGCCAGACCTTCGTCCACCGCTGGCTGCAGGGCACGCTGGCCGGCGCCACGCCCGAGGTCGAAGGGGAAGGCCAGCTCAGCCCGGCCGAGCTCCCGTTCTGGGCCATGCACGTGTGGGCCCTGGCCGGGGTCGGTCACCGCGAGTCGCTGGCCCACAACCTGCGCTCCCGGGACGTGACCGAGCTGGCGACCGTCGACGCCAGCTACAACTGGCTGATGGCGGTGGTGGGCGTCTCCGTGGCCGCCTCATCCGCCGGCGATGCCGCCTGGGCCAAGGCCGCCTACGACGCCCTCGCCCCCTACAGCGGCCGCAACTGCGTGATGGGCTACGTCGCCTACCTGGGCGCGGTCGACCACCACCTGGGCACGCTGGCCGCCGTCCTGGGCAACCCCGACGAGGCGGTCGAGCACCTGGACGCCGCCCTCGACCGCCACCGCACCATCGAAGCCCACCCGTGGATAGCCCTGTCAGCCGCGTGGGCCGCCAACGTCCGGGCCGAACGCGACGGTCCCGGCGACGCCGCCCGCTCCGCCTCGCTCCACGCCGAGGCCGCCGCCCTGGCCGCGGAGCTGGCCATGCTCTCGCTCCCCGCCCCCCACGCCCGCCTCAGTGGTTGAAGCGGTCGAGGTGCTCGCTGAGCTGGGGGAAGACGTCGTGGGCCGCCGACCGGCCGATGAGCGCGTCGAGGTGCGCGTAGCCCGGTAGCAGCAGACGCTTGTACAGCGTGGGCTCGTTCTGGGACTGGAGCCAGCGCAGCGTCCGCATGGTGCCCTCGGGGTGGAAGATGTAGTTCTGCTCGCCCTGGACCAGCAGGATCGGCAGCCGCAGGCGCTCGGGGTGAGCCGTGTACACCGGCTCGCCCTGGGCGTCGACCACCAGCCGCCGCTGCATGATCGTCGCCAGGTGGCCGAGCGAGGTGAGGTTGCCCACGCCGAACATGTCATCGAGATGGTCGTGGGTGGCGTCGTCGAGCTGATCGTGGGTGTGGGTGCAGCCGTAGATGGCGTTGATCCACCTACAGAGCGCCTTGTCGCAGCGCTCGGACCTGGGCATGGGCACCGCCCGCAGCGCCAGGTCCAGCGCGGTGTTGGGCAGGTTGATGCCCCGCAGCGGTGACACCCGGCGGGCTCCGACCCAGCCGAGCACCCGGTTCACCTTGAGCGCGGCCTTGGTCTGGTTGAGGTACGACGTGCCCGGGTGCAGCGGGAACTGCATGGCCACCGCCGAGCGCACGCCCGTCATCCCGCTCGCCAGCGCCATCAGCAAGGAGGCCGAGCCCACGCAGTGGCCGAGCGCCTGGACGCTGGGTGCCCCGGTGACCCGCCGCACCTCGGCCACGGCCGCGGGCCAGTCCGTGCGGGCGATGTCGTCGATCGTGAACGACGTCCAGGCCGAGGGCAGGTCGATGCTGGCCCGGCAGTCGAACAGCCAGACGTCGTAGCCCGCCTCCACCAGGTGCTCCGCCAGGTTGGTCTCGACCGTGTCGATGATGAACGACGTGGCCGTCATGCCAAAGCCCGCGGCCAGCAGGACCGGCCCCCGCCGCCCTCCCTCGTAGCGGACCAGGCGCAGGCAGGCGTCGTCGCCCAGCGCGTTGCCCTCATGCCAGGTCCCGGCGCCGTCGCACCAGCGCGGCTCGGGCGTAGGCAGCCGCAGCTTGCGGTGCCCGGCACCCTCCAGCGGGACCGGCTCGCGGGGCTCGGCCGGGAACCGGCCAACGTCGCGGAGCGGCCCGCCGTACACCTTGAGCAGGGAGCGGGCGAAGGTGCGCCCGAACCGGGCCAGCCAGCGGGCCTGGTCCAGCGCACCCTCGACCCCGGTGATCCGCATGGTGGTGAGCTGGCGAGCGAAGTCGCCGGGGGCGATGCGCAGCACCCCGGCCGCCACCACGCCGCCCTCGGGCCCGCCCTCACGGATGGTCACGTACAGGGTGGTGGTGTCGGTCCAGGCGTCGAGGGCGAACGATCGGTCGTTCAGGACCTTGTGGCCCTCGAAGGCGAAGCGCCGCCCGTCCTCGGCGACCAGGTCGAGGAGGTAGCGCATGTTCCAGGTGTCGACGTGGGTGGGGTCCTCCTGCACCAGGCGGAAGGTCCCGTCCGCCACCCGCAGCCGGCGGGGCGACAGCACCGGCGCGATGACCGTGCCGCTCAGCCGGCCGGGCGTGGCCGGATCGGCCAGCAGCGCGGGTAGATCGTCGATCTCGATGGTCAGCACGAACTCGCAGGGCGTGCCATCGGCCCGGCCTCGCTCGGCTCCGGCCCGCGTCGCGCCCTCGCTGCCGCCTTCGGTCGCGGCGCCGACCCAGCCCGCCATGCGCTCCGTGAAACGCACGCCGGGGGTGGTCGACCGGCTCGCCGGGGTCCGGACCAGCGGGGGCGTGGGCCCGCGGTCCACCGCCCAGCCGCGCTCCGCGGCCAGCAGCGCGGCGGCGCGCTCGCTCAGGGCCGAGATGGTGAGCAGGGGGTTGACCGCC
>Ga0075417_10000180_pt1 | contig 12537 bp, 9 predicted proteins | sample SoiMetdeltSBSDD1_FD_71477 | JGI IMG/M metagenome (GOLD analysis project Ga0075417, IMG submission 71477) | Bulk soil microbial communities from a Populus tree surrounding site in Tennessee, USA - Soil MetaG P. deltoides SBSDD1 | ecosystem: Environmental > Terrestrial > Soil > Tree plantation...
TCCCTGGCCACCTCGGTGTGGACGAAGCGGCGGCAGCCCGCTCCCTCCAGCCGCCGCAGCACCTCGAACAGGTCGCCGCCGCTGGCCGTCCAGCCGCGGGCCTGGAGGGTCCGGCCGCGGGCGTCCAGGCCGACCGCCACCGCCTCGCCGTGGCGGGCGCACGCCTCGGCCACCCAGGCCGGGTCCTCGAGGGCGGCGGTACCGATCACCACCCGGGCCGCGCCCAGGTCGAACAGGGCGTGGAGGTCGTCGGGGGTGCGGACCCCGCCGGAGGCCTCCACCCGGACCGGGCCGACCGCCTCGACGATGCGCCCCAGGTGCCTGCGGTTGCGGGGGCCGCGCCCGAAGGCGGCGTCCAGGTCGACCACGTGCAGCCAGCGGGCGCCGTCGGCGGCGAACCCCTGGGCAGCCTCGACCGGGTCGCCGTAGCCGGTGTCGGTCCCGGCGACCCCCTGGACCAGCCGGGCCGCCTGCCCGTCGAGCAGGTCGACCGCCGGGAGCAGCTCCAGGGTCATGCCCGGCCGACCTGGGTGACGAAGTTGGCCAGCAGGGCCAGGCCGGCCCGGCCCGACTTCTCGGGGTGGAACTGGGTGCCGAACAGGTTGCCGTGCTCGACCGCGGCGGCGAAGCGGCTTCCGTAGTCGCAGACGGCGGCGACGGCCTCGCCGTCGGGTTCGGGGGCGTAGGAGTGGACGAAGTAGAAGCGGGTCCCGTCGCCCAGGCCGGCGAACAGGCGGCTGCCGGGCCGGACGGTGACCTCGTCCCAGCCGATGTGGGGGATCTTGACCTGCCCGGTGAGGTGCCGGATCTTGCCGGGCACGACGCCGACGCCGTCGCCGACCGGGCCCTCCTCGCTGGCCTCGAACAGCAGCTGCATGCCGACGCAGATGCCGAGCAGGGGCCGGCCGCCCGCCAACCAGCCGGCCACCGCGGCCGCCCCGCCGGCCGAGGCGAGGCCGCGCAGGCAGGCCCCGTAGGCCCCGACCCCGGGCACGACCAGCCCGGCCGCCCCGGCCGCCGCCGCCACCGTCGGCACCACCCGCACCTCGGCCCCGGCCCGGTCCAGCGCCTTGGCCGCCGAGTGCAGGTTCCCGACCCCGTAGTCGAGCACGGCCACCGGCGGCCGCGTCCGGCCGGTCATCCCAGGACCCCCTTGGTGCTGCCGGACCCGGCGCGGGGGTCGGGCGCGCAGGCGTCGCCGAGGGCCCGGGCCAGGGCCTTGAAGCACGCCTCCAGGCAGTGGTGGGGCAGGTCGCCGGCCTCCAGCTGGACGTGGATGGTGCAGCGGGCGTTGGCGACCAGCGCCTCCATCAGGTGGCGGGCCTGGCGCGGGTCGAAGCTGCCGAGCTCGCCGGGGGCGGCGTCGACCTCGACGTCCCAGACCAGGTAGGGGCGGCCCGACAGGTCGACCGCGGCCCTGGCCCTGGCCTCGTCCAGCGGGACGACGGCGTCGCCGAAGCGCCGCACCCCGGACTTGTCGCCCAGGGCCTCGGCCAGCGCCTGGCCGATGGCGATGCCGGTGTCCTCGACGGTGTGGTGGGCGTCGACCTCCAGGTCGCCCTTGGCGTCGACCTGGAGATCGAAGCGGGCGTGCCGGCCGAGCTGGGCGAGCATGTGGTCCAGGAACGGCACGCCGGTGTCGGACCCGCCGGCGCCGCTGCCGTCCAGGTCGAGCTGGACGGTGACCGCGACCTCGGCGGTGCGCCGCTCGACCCGGGCGCTGCGCGGCGCCCCACTCCCGGGACCGGGCGCGCTCATCGGCCGAGCTCCTCGGTGAGGGCGGCCAGGAAGGCGTCGTCCTCGGCCGCCGTGCCCACCGTGACCCGGAGGTGGCGCTCCAGGGTCGGGTAGCGGGACACGTCGCGGACCAGCACCCCGCGCTCGAGCAGCCCCTGCCAGAGGACGCGCGGGTCGAGCGGGGTCTCGAAGCAGAGGAAGTTGGCGTCGCTGGGCAGGACCCGGACCCCGGGCAGGCCGTCCAGGGCGGCCGCCACCCGCTCGCGCTCCCGCTCGGTGGCCACCACGTGGGCCATCAGCACGCCCTTGTGCCGCAGGGCCCGCAGGCCCACCGCCTGGGTGAGGGCGGACAGGTGGTAGGGCAGCCGGACCAGCCGGACGCCGTCGACCACCGCCGGGTCGGCGAGCAGGTAGCCGAGCCGCAGCCCGGCCATCCGGAACGCCTTGGAGAAGGTGCGGGTCACGACCAGGTTGGGGTGGCGCGACAGCAGGGCGGCGGCATGGGAGGTGCCGAACTCGCCGTAGGCCTCGTCGACCACGACCAGCCCGGGGGCGGCCGCGCAGACGGCGGCGAGCACGTCGGGGGCGGTGGCCTCGCCGGTCGGGTTGTTGGGCGAGCACCAGAAGGTCAGGTCGGCGGCGGCCTCGGCGACCAGGTCGGCCGCGGCCGCCGGGTCGAGCGGGCGGTCGCGGGGCTGGACCCTGGTCACCAGGTGGGTGCCGGTGGCCCGGGCCAGCAGGGAGTGCATGGCGTAGGTCGGCTCGACGACCAGGGCGGTGCGGCCCGGGCCGGCGAAGGCGAGCAGGAGCTGCTGGAGGACCTCGTTGGAGCCGTTGGCCGCCCAGGTGCCCTCGAACCCGTGGCCGGCGTGCCGGGCCAGGGCCTCACGCAGCTCGATCGCCTCCCGGTCCGGGTAGCGGTGCAGCTCCAGGCCCCGGACCGTCTCGGCCAGGTCGTCGAGGACCTCGGCGGGCACGGCGTAGGGGGTCTCGTTGGTGTTGAGCCGCACTGGCACGTCCAGCTGCGGCGCCCCGTACGGCACCATCCCGGCCAGGTCGTCCCTGACCCGCACCCGGCCGGCGGTCCCGGGCACCGACGCGGTCACCGCCCCTTCCCCTGCGAGGTGAGGCGGGCGGCCACGGCCCGGCCGTGGGCGGGGAGGTCCTCGGCGGCGCTGAGGGCGGCCACGGTCGGGGCGGCCGTGGCCAGGGCGTCGCGGTCGAACTCGGCCACCTGCACGGTGCGCAGGAAGTCGAAGGTGGACAGCCCGGACGCGAACCGGGCCGTGCCGGCGGTCGGGAGCACGTGGTTGGTGCCGGCGGCGTAGTCGGCCAGGGCGACCGGGGTCCACGGGCCGACGAACACGGCGCCGGCGTTGCGGGCCCGGCCGGCCAGCTCGTCCGGGTCGGCGACCAGCAGCTCCAGGTGCTCGGGGGCGAACGCCTCGGCCACGGCCAGCATGGCCGCCCGGTCGTCGCAGAGCACCACCGCCGACTGGCCGGCGAAGGCGGCCTCGACCCGGTCGCGGTGGGCGGCGGCGGCCACCTCCCGGGCCAGCAGCGGCTCGACCGCCTTCCACAGGTCGGCGTCGTCGGTGACCAGCAGGCAGGCGGCCAGCGGGTCGTGCTCGGCCTGGGCGACCAGGTCGACCGCGACCAGCAGCGGGTCGGCGGTGGCGTCGGCCAGCACCGCGACCTCGGTCGGGCCGGCGAAGCTGTCGGTGCGGACCCGGTCGGCCACCTCCCGCTTGGCCAGGGCCACGTACAGGCTGCCGGGGCCGGTCACCGAGTCCACCGCCGGGACGGTCGCGGTGCCGCAGGCCAGGGCGGCCACCGCGTGGGCCCCGCCGAGCAGCCACACCTCGTCCACGCCGAGCAGGGCCGCGGCCCCGACCACGGCCGGGTGGCCGCGGCCGCCGGGGCCGGGCGGGGTGGTCAGGGCGACCTGGTCCACCCCGGCGGCCTGGGCGGGGACGACGTTCATGACCACGCTGGAGGGGTAGGCGCCCAGGCCGCCGGGGGCGTACACGCCGGCCCGGTGCAGGGGCACGAACCGCTGGACCAGGCGGACCCCGGGCCGGTCCGACCAGACCAGGTCGGCCGGGCGCTGGGCCCGGTGGAAGGCGCGGGCCCGCTCGGCGGCGTCGAGCAGGGCGGCGCGCAGCTCCGGGTCGAGGGCGGCCTCGGCGGCGGCCAGCTCGTCGGCGGTGGCCCGCCAGGCCACCGGGGGCGCGTCGACCCCGTCGAAGCGGCGGGCCGCCTCGGCCACGGCGGCGTCGCCACGGGTGGCGACGGCGTCGACCACCTCCCGCACCCCGGCCCGAGCCGCCTCCACGGCCTCGGCCGGGGCCCGCGGCAACACCCCGGCCGGGACACGGTCGGTGCCTCGCAGATCGACGACGGGCAGCACGGCGACGCACTCCATGACGAACAGGGAACCGGACGGCGGGGTCGGCGTTCACCCTACCGCAGCCGCCCCGCCGAGCGCCGACCCGCCGAGCGCCGACCCGCCGAGCGCCGGGCCCGGGGCGGCGGCCGCTACCATCGCGCCAGCCCCTACCATGGGGCGTCCGACCTGACCGACGAGGTTGCCTGTGGAGCTGCCGCTGTTCCCGCTGCAGACCGTGCTGTACCCCGGTCTGCCGATCCCGCTGCAGGTGTTCGAGGACCGCTACCGGCAGATGTTCAAGCGGGTCCTGGACGGCGAGCGGCGGTTCGGGGTGGTGGCGATCGTCAAGGGCCGCGACGTCGACGCCGGCGCCACCCACCATCCGGTCGGCTGTGTCGCGGAGGTGGCCGAGGTGGACCGCCACGCCGACGGCCGCCTCGACGTGGTCGCCCGCGGGCGGAGCCGGTTCCGGATCGACGGGGTGGTCCAGGCCGCCCCCTACATCGTGGCCGAGGTGAGCGAGCTGCCCGAGGCCACCGGGGACGCGGCCGAGCAGCGCACGGTCAAGGCGGGCCGGCTGTTCACCCGCTACGTCACCACCCTGCTGGAGATGACCGGCCGGCAGGCCGAGCCGATCGACCTCCCCGACGACCCGGTGGCCGCCTCCTACCTGGTCGCGGCCGGCCTCCAGGTCGACCTGGCCGACAAGCAGCGGCTCCTGACGATCCCGTCGGCGGCCGAGCGCCTGGCCGCCGAGGCGACCCTGCTCCGGCGCGAGCTGGTCCTGCTGGAGCAGTTCCGGGTCGCCGGCCCGGCCCCGACCATCACCCCGTTCAGCGTCAACTAGGCGTGGCCCTCGCCGTGCCGGTGCCGGGGCCGGTCGACCTGGCCGGGAGCCTGGACGTGTACCGGCGCTCCGGGGACGACCTGCTCGACCGCTGGGACGGGCGGGTGTGGCTGCGGGCCGTGGCCGTGGGCGGGGCCATGGTCGGGACCGCCGCCCGGCCGGCGGGCACGGTGACCGACCCGGTGCTGCTGGTCGAGGTCGAGGCGGGCACCGACGCGGCGGCGGCCGGGCAGGCCCTGGCCGGCGGGTTCGTCACCGCCCCGGAGGCGCTGGCCGAGCTGGCCGCGGCCGACCCGGTGGTGGCACGGATCGCGGCCCGCTTCCCCGGGGTCGGGCCGGTCCTCCAGCCCGACCTGCTCACCGCCGTGGTCCGCTCCATCAGCGCCCAGCAGATCACCCTGCGGTTCGCGGCCGTCCTCCGCGGCCGCCTGGCCCGCCGCTACGGCCACCGCCACCAGGTCCGGGTCGGGCCCGGCCAGGCCGAGGTGTGGAGCCTGGACGCCGGGCGGCTCGCCGGCGCCGCAGTGGCCGACCTGCGGGAGCTGCAGTTCTCCACCTCCAAGTCGGTGGCCGTCGTGGCGTTCGCCGGGGCGGTGGCCTCGGGGCGGGTCGACCTGGCGGAGCTGGCCGGGCTGCCGGACGAGGAGGTGGTGGCGCGGCTGGTCGCGTTCCCGGGGATCGGGCGCTGGACGGCCGAGTGGCTGCTGGCCCGCACCTTGGGCCGGCCCCGGGTGGTGGCCGGCGACCTCGGGGTCCGCAAGGCCGTCGGGGCCGCCTACCTGGACGGCCGCATGCCGTCGGAGGCCGAGGTCCGGGCGGCCACCGGGCACTGGGGCGCGGCGGCCGGGGTCGCCCAGCAGCTCCTGCTGCACTGGCTGTCGACCGAAGCCCCCGGGCGCGGCCCCCCGCGCCCGGCCGCTACGAGGTCGAGGAGCGCGACCCGGCCAGGGCGGTCGTCAGCCCGAGGCTGATCAGCACCCCGCCCGAGACCAGCCGGGAGGTCCTGGCCACCCGGGGACGGCGGCGCAGCCAGCCGGCCCCGGTCGAGGCCAGCAGCGCGTACGCGCCGTCGCTGACCAGGCCGAGCAGGACGAACGCGACCCCGAACACGACCACCTGGAACGGCACCGAGCCCCTGGACACGTCCACGAACTGGGGCAGGAAGGCCAGGAAGAACAGGGCCGTCTTGGGGTTGAGGACGTTCACCACGACCCCTTGGGCGAAGCTGCGGCGGAGGCCGTGGCGGCGGGTGCCCGGGCCGGGTGCCGCCGGGGCGTCCTCATCGTGGGCCAGCAGGCGGCGCACGCCCAGCCAGATCAGGTAGGCGGCGCCGAGCCAGCGGACGGCATGGTAGGCGGTGGCCGACGACACCAGCAGGGCCGACAGGCCGAGGGCGGCCGCGGCCACGTGGACCAGGGTGCCGACGTGCACCCCGCAGACCGAGGCCAGCCCGGCGGCCCGGCCCTGGTCGACGCTGCGGGTGACGATGTAGAGCACCGCCGGCCCCGGGATCACCAGCAGGGTGACCGCGGCCACGGCGAACAGGGCGAGCGTCGACGAGCTAGGCATCCGGGAAGACCACCACCGATCGCAGGACCTCGTTGCGTTGCATCTTGGCGAACGCCTCCTCGACCTGGTCGAGGGCGATGGTCTCGGAGACGAACCGGTCGAGATCGTAGCGGCCGCGCAGGTACAGGTCGATCAATATCGGGAAGTCGCGGGTGGGCAGGCAGTCGCCGTACCAGGCCGGCCGCAGCGACCCGCCGCGGCCGTAGAAGTCGAGCATGCGCAGGTCGACCCGCATCTGCGGGTTGGGGACGCCGACCTGGACCATGGTCCCGGCGTGGTCGCGGGCGTGGAACGCCTGCTTCATGACCTCGGGATGGCCGACCGCCTCGACGGTCACGTCGGCCCCGAAGCCGCCGGTGAGCTCGCGGACGGCGGTCACCGGGTTGACCTGGCTCGAGTCGACCACGTCGGTGGCCCCGAGCTCGGTGGCCAGGGCCAGCTTGCGCCGGTCGATGTCCACGGCGATGACCTTGCGGGCCCCGACCAGGGCGGCGGCGTGGATGGCGGCGTCGCCGACCCCGCCGCAGCCGAACACGGCCACGGTGTCGCCCCGCTCGACCCTGGCGGTGTTCATGATGGCCCCGTACCCGGCCATGATCCCGCAGCCGACCAGGCCGGCCGCCTCGGGACGGGCGGCCGGGTCGACCTTGACCGCCTGGCCGGCGGCGACCAGGCAGACCTCGGCGAAGGCGCCGATGCCGATGGCCGCGGTCAGCGGGGTGCCGTCCTCCAGGGTCATCCGCTGGCTGGCGTTGCGGCTGTCAAAGCAGTACCAGGGGCGGCCCCGCAGGCAGGAGCGGCACTGCCCGCACGGCGCCCGCCAGGCCAGGACCACGAAGTCGCCCGGGGCGACGTTGGTCACGTCGGGCCCGACCGCCTCCACCTTCCCGGCCGCCTCGTGGCCGAGCAGGAACGGGAACCCGTCGTTGATCGCCCCCTCGCGGTAGTGCAGGTCGGTGTGGCAGACCCCGCAGGCCCGCACCCGGACCAGCGCCTCCCCGGGCCCGGGGTCGGGCACCAGCACGGTCGCCAGCTCGACCGGCGCCCCGGCAGACCTGGAGATGACCCCGCGCACCTCGTGTCGCATCAGGTCAAGAGCGCGTCGGGGCCCAGCTCGGCCTTGATCTCGGCGTAGAGGCCGTTGCGGGGGTCGACCCGGAACTCGTCGCCGAGGCGCACGACCATGGTGGAGCGGGCGCCACGGATCTGGAGGTGGACCGGGGACTTGCCGCGGTGGGAGCCGAGGATGTGCTTGATGCGGGTGACGACGCCGTCGTTGCAGGCCCGCGCCTCCAGCTTGAGGACCACCGGGGCGGAGCCGGGCTCCGACAGGTTGGGCGGCTTGACCTCGAGGGCGACCAGCTTGGGGGTCTCGTCGCGGGCGTCCACCCGGGCCTTGACCACCACCACCGCGTCCTGGACCAGGATGCCCTGGTGCTGGGCGTAGACCTGGGGGAAGAAGATGCACTCGGCCCCGCCGTCCAGGTCCTCCAGGTCGGCGACGATGTAGACCTCGCCCCGCCTGGTGAACTTCTTGGTCAGCTTGGCCAGGATCCCGGCCACCGTGACCACGGCCCCGTCGGAGCGTTCGCTGAGCGTCGACAGCCGGGCGTCGGCGGCCGCCTGGAGGACGTGCTCCAGGCCGAGCAGCGGGTGGTCGGAGACGTACTGGCCGAGCATCTCCTTCTCGAAGGCCAGGCGCTGGGACTTGTCCCACTCCTCGCGCCCGACCGTCGGGAGCGGCTCGGTGACCACGTCCTCGCCGTCGCCCAGGCCCCCGAACAGGGAGAACTGGCCGGCCGCCTCGGCCCGCTTGCGGGCCGTGACCCGGTCCACGGCCACCTCGTGGACCTCGAACAGGCCGCGTCGGGGCAGCCCCAGGGAGTCGAAGGCCCCGGCCTTGATCAGCGACTCGATGACCCGCTTGTTGAGCACGCCGATGTCGACCTTGTCGCAGAAGTCGAAGTAGTCGGTGAAGCGGCCCTTCTCCCGCCGGGCGGCGATGATCGCCTCGACGACCTGTTCACCGACGTTCCGCACCGCGCTCAAGCCGTAGCGGATCGCCCTGCCGTCCGCCGGGGTGAAGTCCGAGTCCGACTCGTTGACGTCGGGGGGCAGCACGGTGATGCCCATGCGCCGGCAGGACCCGAGGTACTTGGGGCGGGCGTCCTTGTCGTCCTTGATGCTGGTCAGCAGGGCCGCCATGTACTCGATCGGGTGGTGGGCCTTGAGGTAGGCGGTCTGCCAGGTGATCTGGCCGTAGCCGGCGGCGTGGGCCCGGTTGAAGGAGTAGCCGGCGAACGGCTGGATCAGCCGCCACAGGGTCTGGGCCTGGTCGTCGCTGAGGCCCTTGTCGCGGCAGCCGGCCAGGAAGCGCGGCTCCTCCTTGCGCATCAGCGACTCGATCTTCTTGCCGATGGCCTTGCGGACCAGGTCGGCCTCGCCGGCGGTGTAGCCGGCCACCCTCTGCAGCAGGGTGATGATCTGCTCCTGGTAGACCAGCACCCCGTAGGTGTCGGCGGTGATCTCCTCCATCAGCGGGTGCAGGTGCTTGACCTGGCGGGGGTCGCGCTTGCCCGCGATGTACTTGGGGATCTCCTCCATCGGGCCCGGCCGGTACAGGGCGTTCAGGGCGACGATGTCCTCGAACCGGTCCGGGCGCAGCTGGCGCAGCAGCCGCCGCATGCCCTCGGACTCCATCTGGAACACGCCGTCGGAGTCGCCGGCCTGGAGCATCTTGAAGGTGGCCGGGTCGTCGGTGGGCAGCGCCCCCAGGTCCAGCTCGATCCCCTTGGCCCCCAGGTGGACCAGGGTGTCGTCGAGCACGGTGAGGTTGCGCAGGCCGAGGAAGTCCATCTTGAGCAGCCCGAGCCTGGCCACCCCGTGCATCTCGTACTGGGTGATGATCGCCCCGTCGGCCTCCCGCTTCATGATCGGGACCTGCTCGACCAGCGGGTCGCGGGAGATCACCACCGCGGCCGCGTGCACCCCCCACTGGCGGCGCAGCCCCTCCAGGCCGGCGGCGGTGTCGAGCACCTGGCGGGCGTCGGGGTCGTTGTCGCGGGCCGTCCGCAGCTCGGCCGAGAGCTTGAACGCCTCGGCCAGCGAGCGCTCCTTGCCAAGGACCGGCGGGGGCATGGCCTTGGCCAGGTCGTCGCCCAGCTTGTAGGGGAAGCCGAGGACCCGGGCCGAGTCGCGGATGGCCTGCTTGGCCTTGATGGTGGAGAAGGTGACGATCTGGGCGACGTGGTCGGCGCCGTACTTCTCGGTGGCGTAGCGGATCATGTCGCCGCGCCGGCGCTCGTCGAAGTCCAGGTCGATGTCGGGCATCTCGTTGCGCCCGGGGTTGAGGAAGCGCTCGAACATCAGCCCGTAGGCGATCGGGTCGAGGTCGGTGATGCGCAGGCAGTAGGAGACACAGGAGCCGGCGGCGCTCCCCCGCCCCGGGCCGACCCGGATGCCGTGCTCGCGGGCGTGCCGGCACAGGTCGGCCACGATCAGGAAGTAGCCGGCGAAGCCGAGCTGGTCGATGACCTGGAGCTCGTAGTCGATCCGGTCGCGGGTCGCCGCGGGCAGCGGATCACCGTAGCGTTCGGCGGCGCCCCGCTCGACCTCGGTCCGCAGCCAGGACTCCAGGGTGTGGCCGTCGGGCACGTCGAAGTGGGGCAGGAGGTTCTCGCCGAAGCGCAGCCGGACGTTGCAGCGCTCGGCCACCTCCAGGGTGTTGTCGCAGGCCTCGGGGTGGTCGGCGAACAGGGCGCGCATCTCGGCCGGGGACTTGAGGTAGTACTCGGCGGCCCCGTCGCCGAGCTTGAACCGCTTGGGGTCGGCCAGCACGGCCGCCGTCTGGATGCAGAGCAGCACCTCGTGCGGGCCGGCGTCGGCCTTGCGGGTGTAGTGGAGGTCGTTGGCGGCCAGCAGGGGCAGGCCGAGGTCGCGGGCCAGGGCGATCAGGTCGGGGGTGACCCGGCGCTCCGCGGGCAGGCCGTGGTCGGCCAGCTCGACGAAGTAGTTGCCGGCCCCGAACAGGTCGCGGAACTCGGCCAGGGTCGCGGCCGCCCCCTTGCGGTCGCCCTTGAGCAGGCGCTGGTTGACCTCGGAGCCGAGGCAGCCCGAGGTCGCGATCAGCCCCTCCCCGTAGCGCTCGAACAGCTCCCGGTCCATGCGCGGCTTGTAGAAGTGCCCCTCCAGCGAGGCCGCCGACGCCAGCCGCAGCAGGTTCCCGTAGCCGGTCTGGTTCTCGGCCAGCAGGGTCAGGTGGCTGTAGGGCTCGGCGCTGTCGCGCCGCTGCTTCTCGAACCGCGACCCGGGGGCCAGGTAGGCCTCGCAGTTGTGGAGCACGAAGTCGGAGACGTAGGAGTTGTCCTCCTGGACCTCGAAGTTGAAGACCTCGGCGTCGAGGTCCACCGGTTCCACGGACAGGATCGGCCGGTAGAGGAACCGGTCGTCCTCCAAGGTGCGCGAGTACTGGCGGTTCGGCCGGTAGGTGACGATGTACCACCGGTAGCCTTGAACGCTCGGGCCCTGCGGGAAGGTGCCCGGTGCCTCCCCGGTGCCGACGGTTGTCCAGTGTCCGAGGTCGGCGAGCAAGGTCCGAGCGCCCCAGGCGAGCGAGCGGGAGGCGGTCTTGAGGTCCCGCCGGCCGGTGGGGTTCGACCCGCGGCTCGGGTTCTTGCCGTCGCCGTCCAGGAGACCATCGAGGAAGCCCCGGCGGGCCTCGGGCGGTCCATTGAGAATCTGTGGGGGAACTCGCTTGTTCTTAGCGCCCCTTCCGACCAGGGCGATCAGGAGATAGACCAGGGGCGTGCTGGCTGCCTTGATCTCCTGGGAAGACCGGTCGGGTCGGTCGTAGCTGACAGCAGTGACGCCAAAGCGGCCGAGGAGCTCGATGATGCGGGCGGCCAGCTCCAACTCGTCGCGGTGGAGGGTGAACCCCACCTCGCCGTTGACACGACCGCGGCGGGAACCGATATGACCTTCGGCGGCGTAGATCCCGAGCAGGTAGCCGAAGTTGTAGTCGAGAGGGATGCGGTCGGGGAATCGCGGCCAGGCTTGGTCTCCACGGTACTTCGAGCTGTAGCTGCGGGCGATGCCACCCGTCAGCGGCACCGAGAAGTCACCTGGGAGGAAGTCAGAGGAGCGGATCTCGGTCCACTCGGTCCGCAAGCGGGGCAGGCAGGCCCAGGACTTCCAGCAGTTCACGCCTTCATGCTTGCTTGCCTGGCCTGCGGAGATGTCGCCCGGCTTCTTCCAGTCCACCAGGCCGTCACGGGTCCGGACAAGGATCGGGTGCTCCTCGGTGAGGGTCAGGGTCCGGCCGTAGCGTCCGCCGAGCGAGACCGTGTAGGCCTGCCCCTCGTAGGGCCGCCGTATGGTGCGGAGGACGCGACGGAACCGCCCCTGATGCGTGAGGACCATGTCGCCGACGCGGACATCCTCGACGTTCTTGACACCGTCGGCGGTGATGATCTCCTGGCCGGCGAGCAGGCAGCCGAGGATCGGCTTGACCCCGTGCTTCTGGCCGGCCAGGTAGAAGTCGACGGCGCCGAACAGCTGGCCGTGGTCGGTCATGGCCAGGGCGGGCATGCCCATGCGGGCGGCCTCGGCGAACAGGTCGTCGACCCGGGCGGCTCCGTCGAGCATCGAGTACTCGGTGTGCACGTGGAGGTGCGCGAAGCTGCCCGGCATGACTGCTGTTGCTCTCCTATTGTTGTCGCTCGACTGCCCCTGGACCGGAGTTTCCCACAGCCTGTGGACAAAATGACACGGGTGTAATTCCGGCTGGGAGCCTACACCCCGGCAGTCCCCGAGGCAATGACCTCCGGGTGTCCGAAATCGTTGCGGCGCAACGGTTTCGGAGGGAACGGCCAGTTCAGGAGCCTGTCCCCGGGGGGTCCTCGGCCCGCCCACGGAGGCGGTCGAGGGCGGCCTGGAGGTCGGGAGGGAGGGGTTCGTTGAGGTCGATCCGGTGGCCGTCGGTGGGGTGGGTGAAGGC
>Ga0075417_10000190_pt1 | contig 12215 bp, 10 predicted proteins | sample SoiMetdeltSBSDD1_FD_71477 | JGI IMG/M metagenome (GOLD analysis project Ga0075417, IMG submission 71477) | Bulk soil microbial communities from a Populus tree surrounding site in Tennessee, USA - Soil MetaG P. deltoides SBSDD1 | ecosystem: Environmental > Terrestrial > Soil > Tree plantation...
CTACGTACACCGTGCAGCAGTCGGGCGCGCTCGCGGTGCTCGAGTCGCTCTGGACGGGCCCTGCTCCCCTGACCACCGTAGTCGCCCCATCGGGGCAGATCCTGCGCGCCGCCGCGAACGGCGACGTGGACGTGGTGATCACGCACGCGCCGGCACTCGAACAGCGGCTGCTCGTCGGCCCGGGACACGCCCTGCTCCGCTGCCCGCTCGCCGCCAGCCGGTTCGCGGCGGCGCGCAGGATCTGCCCCGATGGGGCGACTACGGTGGTCAGGGGAGCAGGGCCCGTCCAGAGCGACTCGAGCACCGCGAGCGCGCCCGACTGCTGCACGGTGTACGTAGTGCCGAGCCGTAAAGGTTCGGGACCGGCCCGACAGGCAGCAGCCATGAGGAACACCGCAGCTACGCGTTTCATGCCAGGGAATCTCCCCTATCGAGAATGCCCGTCCGGCTGCACCTTCCAGAACGTCGCCCCATGCACCGGGGCGGGAATGGTAACGCCGATGCCGGTAACGCGTCGCCTGTATGCCCCGATCACGATCGCGATCATCGCTCTGGCCGCCTGTAAGGGAACGGAGCCGTTCGTTCCCGTGGCCACAAGCCTCCACGTTGCTCCCAGTTCGCTGAGCTTCACCTCGCTCGGGGCGACGCAGCAGGTCGTGGCCATCGTGCTCGACCAACGGGCCGACACTATAAAGCATCCGACCGTGGGCTGGTCCTCCGACAACAGTGGAGTGGCCACTGTGTCCGCGTTCGGCTTGGTGACCGCGGTCGGCAACGGCAGCGCGCACGCGGTAGCGACGTCGGGTGGGTTGAGCGCCCAGGTCACGGTGTCCGTGGCGCAGGCGGCGGCGCAGCTCATCAAGGCAAACGGCGATGGACAGACGGGCGTGGTGCGTGCGACTCTGCCGTCGGCGCTCGCGCTCAAGGTCGTGGATGCGGCCAACAGTCCTATGGCAGGCCTCATCGTCACGTTCGCCGTGACGCTCGGCGGCGGCAGCCTCTCGAACCCCAGCGGCCCGACGGACGGCTCCGGTCTCACCACGGTCCAGTGGACGCTGGGCACGACGCCCGGACAACTTCAGCAAGTCCAGGCCTCGCTGGCCGGCACCAGCGTCGCTCCTGCGACGTTCTCGGCGACTGCGACCGCTGGGCCCCCCGCGTCCGCCACCAAATTCGTAGGCGACAGTCAGACCGCCGCGACGAACAACCCGGTGTCGACGTCGCCCTCGGTGCAGGTCAGCGACTCCTATGGGGACCGCGCGCCAGGAGTCGCGGTCACGTTCGCAGCCACCGCGGGCGGCGGGACCGTATCGGGCGGCGCGGCCCACACCGACGCGAACGGTGTGGCGACGGTCGGACGCTGGACCCTCGGTCCCGGCGCTGGAGAGAATACGCTGACCGCGACCGTGGCGGGCTCGGGAATCAGCGGCAACCCGGTCACCTTTACGGCCACCGCGGTGCAGCCGGGTGCGCCCGCCAGCGTGTCGGCGGGTCCCGGGGACGGCCAGACCGGGCTCACGGGGTACGCCCTCAACATCGCGCCGGCGGTCGTGGTGCGGGACGCGGCGAGCTTCCCCGTCCCCAACGTGGCGGTCACGTTCGCGGTGGCGAGCGGCGGTGGGAGCGTCACCGGCGCGAACGCCACGACCGGGCTCGACGGTGTGGCCACCGCGGGTGGCTGGACCGTCCAGCTCGGCACGAACACGCTCACCGCCACGGCGAGCGGCAGCGGCATCACGGGGAACCCGGTCACTCTGGTCGCGACCGGTGTGAGCGCTGCGTATCATATCGATGTCCGCTATCTCACCGCGGTCACACCCGCCCAACGGGCAGCGTTCGACAGTGCCGCGGCGATGTGGGAGCGGCTGATCTACGGCGACGTGCCGGATGCATTGGCCAATTTCCCGGCGGGGACGTGTGGCCCGGGCTCGCCCGCGATCAACGAGACCATCGACGACATCATCATCTTCGTCCGGCTCGATTCGATCGACGGTCCAGGGAAGATCCTCGGCCAGGCTGGTCCGTGTCTCATCCGCGATCCGGGTTTTCAGCCGGGTGTCGGCGTGATGCGCTTTGACACGGCCGATGTCGCAGGCCTCCTCGCGGCTGGTATGTTCGACGACGTCGTCCGGCACGAGATGGGTCATGTCCTCGGCTTCGGTACGACCTGGCAATCTCTCGGTGTGGTGTCGGGCGTGGGCGGCACGGACCCGCATTTCGTGGGCGCGCAGGCGACCGCGGCGTTTGACCGTAGCGGTGGTCAACCCTACAGCGCGGGCGCGAAGGTGCCGGTGGAGAACTGTTGCGGTCCCGGCACGCGGGACCAACACTGGCGCGAGACGGTGTTCGACACGGAGCTGATGACCGGGTTCCTGAATGGGGGCGTCCCGAACCCCTTAAGCGTCATTACCACGGCTTCGATGGGGGACCTGGGGTACATGGTGAATTACGCCGCTTCCGAACCGTATACCGTCGCAAACGTTGCGGGACTGCGTGCGCAAGCGTCCCTCCCCCAGATCGAGCTGGGCGACGACATCCTCCGCTTGCCGATCCTGGTTGTCGACAGGCGCGGCAGAGTGACCCGGATCATACGACCGAAGTAGCCGGCAGAGACGGGGCCGGCGTCATTGCTCGCGCGTGAGGACGCGGATCGGCGCGAGCTGCTTCGTCCCGAGTGCGGCGTTGAGTCCACCGAGCTCCTTGGCGGTCCATCCATCGAAGGCCGCGACCACGTCGGCCAGCTCGTGCTCGATGGCATCCGCGCGCTCCACCTGAGTCGCGGACGGTCGCCCCTCGTAGAAAACGACGTTGCCGTATAGGTCGGCCAGATTCTCGCGCAGCCGCTCTTCGCCGGTAATCATCCCGCCCTCTTTCGTGGCCACGATCTTCCGACGCAACTCGTCGACCGCGGCCGATGCCGCACCCAGCCGTGTGGCGAGGCTGTCGCCCGCTGGCAGCTTGCCGGCCCGGTCGTCGAGCGCCAGGCGGACGCCGTTCATGCGTTCGACCGCGAACGTCATGGTGCCGAGCAGATTGTAGAGCTTCATCGCCAGGTCGAACTGCGCCTGGCGCTCCGCGGGTGTGTGCTTCGTTCGTGGGTCCGGTACGAGCAAAAGCGGTGTGGTGTAGGTGTCCTTGTCCTTAGACATCTTCACGGTGTAGGTGCCGGGCAGGAGGCGAGGGCCGAACGCCGCGCCGAACGCCACGCTCGCTGCGGACGGCACCTTGGGTGGCGGGAGGCGCATGGCCCACGTCACGCGGTTGAGGCCGCGTCGTTTGCTGCTCGGCACCGTCCCGACCTGCCGGCCGGTCTGATCGAGTACTTCGATCGTCAGATCACCGAAGATGTGACGCTTCTTCTGGTAATAGGTGATCACCGCATCGCCGGGTGGGTTGGGCCCGACGAACGCGGCGTCACCGTTGGCCCATCCGCCTTGAGCGGGGACGCGCTGGACGATCGGCCGGGCTTTGAGGAAGACCGCATTGCTGGCGAGCGTCGCCGGCGTGAGCGCGCGTAACGGTGTGATGTCGTCGACGATCCAGATGCCCCGTCCATGCGTCGCGATCACGAGATCGTGGTCTCGAGGATGGATCGCCAGATCGCGCACCGCCACCGCCGGGAGATCGCCGCCCTTATAGTGCGCCCACTGCTTCCCGCCGTCGAGTGAGACCCAGAGGCCGAGCTCGGTGCCGAGGAAGAGCAGGTCCGGGTTCGCCAGGTCTTCCTTGATGACGTGTGCGTATCCGCGCACCGGACTATCCGGGGCGACCAGCGCCGACCAGGTCTTCCCGTAGTCGCCGGAGCGGTACGCGTACGGCCGCGGGTCTCCGAACATGTGCAGGTCGAAGGTGGCGTACACGGTACCCTCGTCGAAATGGCCCGCGTCGATCGACGAGACCCATGCCTGCGGCGGCAGGTCCTTGATACCCCGCGCCACGTTCGTCCACGTCTTGCCGCCGTCCCGCGTGAGCTGCAGGTTGCCGTCGTCGGTGCCGACCCAGACGACATTGGGATTCTTCGGTGATTCGGCGATCGCGAAGATCGTGGTGTGCGTTTCCGCCGAGGAGTTGTCCACGGTCACGCCGCCGGACTGCTCCTGTTGCTGCTTCGCCGGATCATTGGTGGTGAGGTCGGGCGAGATGCGATCCCACGTCTGCCCGAAGTCGCGCGAGCGAAACAGGAATTGCGCGCCGATGTAGATCGTGCCCTTGCGCGTTGCGCTCACGTGAATGGGCGTGTTCCAGTTGTAGCGCAGCTTACCCTCGCGGTAGCGGGGGAGCGGCTTGACGTTGCGGGTCTCGTGGGTCCGGCGATTCACCCGCCCGATTTCGCCCCCCTGGGATTCCGCGTAGAGGTAATCGGGATCGGCGGGATCGATGAACATCCAGAAACCGTCACCGCCGTACATGTTTTCCCAGCGACTGTTGGTGATGCCGCCCGGGTACTCGGACTCGCCCACCCACGAGCTGTTGTCCTGCAATCCTCCATACACGTGGTACGGCCGGTCCAGGTCGACGCTGACGTGGTAGAACTGGGAAACAGGCAGGTTCTCGGCCTTCCACCATTTGTTGCCGGCGTCGTAGGAGTACCACAGGCCGCCGTCGTCGCCGGTGATCAGGTGGTCGGTGTTCACGGGGTCGATCCACACGTCGTGGAAGTCGCCGTGGGCGCCGCCCCCGATGTTGCTGAAACTCGCGCCGCCATCGGTGCTGACGATCAACGACAGGTCTGGCTTGTAGAGCCGGTTCTCGTTTTTCGGGTCGACGATCAGGTTCGCGAAATAAAACGGCCGCCAGATCATGAGCTGGCTGCGATCGCGCGCCTCCCAGGTTTTGCCGCCGTCGTCCGAGCGATACAGGCCGTTCTTGGGCACCGCGGCTTCGATAAACGCATACACCACGTTGGGCTTGGACGGTGCCACCGTGACCGCGACCCGCCCCCACGGCTTCGCCGGTAAGCCCTTCGCGCCGTTCGCGTCCAATTCCGTCCACGACGCGCCGCCGTCGCTGCTCTTGAAGAGGCCGGAGCCGCTGGGAGCGTCGGGACCGTTGCCCCCGGAGCGGAACGTCCACCCTTGCCGGCGGAAGTCCCACATCCCGGCGTAGATCGTCTTGGGGTTCTGCGGATCGAGCGAGGCCATCGAACATCCGGTGGACGCGTTGGCACCCTTCAACACCTTCACCCAGGCCTTGCCTCCGTCGGTCGTCTTGTAGAGGCCGCGCTGGTCGCTGTCGCTCCAGAGCTTTCCGGGCACGCACGCGTAGACGGTGTTGGACTCGGTCGGGTCCACCAGGATCTTGGCGATCCGCTCGGACTCCGGGAGCCCGACATTCACCCAGTTGTCGCCGCCGTCCACCGACTTGTAGATGCCGTCGCCGATCGAGACGCTGTTGCGCGTCCACGCTTCCCCGGTGCCGACCCAGATCACTTTCGGGTTTTTCGGATCGATCGTGATGGCGCCGATGGACTGGACGGGCTGCTTGTCGAACACCGGCTTGAAGGTCGTGCCGCCATTGACCGACTTCCACACGCCGCCGCTCGCCGCGCCGACATAGACGGTGAGTCGGGGCCCTTCCTGCACGGCGGCGACCGCTGCTATCCGGCCGCTCATCGCCGCCGAGCCGATGTTCCGCGCGCCGAGACCGGAGATGGTTTCCGAATCCACCTTCACGGGCGTTTGTGCGCTCGCGTGTCCCGCGAGCAGCATGATAGGCAGCCACCGGGCGGTCATGAGTTAATTCCTCCCCGGCTTGGCGAAGCGGCCGTCGTCGACCGGGACGTTGGCCTCGATTTTGTCGAACGTGATCTTCTGGGTGTCTTCGCTGCCCTTACGCGTCGTCTCGATGGAATACGGCAGGTACCAGCCCGCCACCGCCTTGTAGTCACCGAGCGTCGTCTCGAATTCCTGCTCGGCGCCGCGGATCATCCGCTTGATGTCGATCTTGATCGGCACGTAATAGTCTGTGTCCATGTAGTAGTATCGGAGGTCGCCGCTCGCGAGCGTCACCTTGAGCTTGTAGACGTCCGTGCCTTCGACTTGCTCCGTGCCGGCGAACTCGACCTTGTTTCCCTTCTGGCGGTAATTGACGAGGGCTTCGTCGAAGTCGGCGTCCTCCACGATCTGTTTCATCTCCTCTTCGCTCAGCGCCTCGGGGTCTTTCTTCCCCTGCCACGGCTCGATCTTCCATCCCGTCTTGCCATCGTAGGCGTTGACGCCGGTCATGCCTTGGAATACGAACTCCTGCCGAAGCTTGTTCGGACGCTTGCTCTCCTCTATGACCCCCGCCTCGAAGCCGCCGCCGAGGACGACCTTCCCCGTGCGCCGCAGCGTCGTCACGGCCTGGATCTTGTCCATTCCGCCGACGTTCGTGAGATACTTGGCGATGATCTCGTCGGCGGTCTGGGCCGTCAGCGGGGCCGCGAGGGCCGCCAGCGCCAGCGTCAGGAGGGGTTTCCGCATGGACTGCTCCTCGCGTCGAGGGTGAACAAGGAACGCCCTGCGGGATGATACAGGCGGTCGGCGCGACGCACCAGCGAGCGCGATATGGTTGCATCCGCTCACGCCACTGCCTACGATTACGCCGTTCGGGGCGGTAGCTCAGCTGGGAGAGCACCTGGTTTGCAACCAGGGGGTCGTGGGTTCGAATCCCATCCGCTCCATGCCGGCCGCTAAAGCCAACGACCCCCCGGACTGGTCCGGGAGGTCGCTGGAAGCGACGTTCAGCGAGTCCTCAGGCGGTCGTCGATGTCCGCGATGATGGCTCGTGGGGCGCCACGCTTCTCCCACCCCTTGTGTTTGCCGCGATCGTGTCGCTCGCGGACTTCCCACAACCCGCGCACGGCGACCTGCTGACCCTGCGGCGTGGCGAAGATGGCACGATTTCGTCGTCATTGTCATTCCGGCGCGCCCAGATGATCCGATTCGGTCCCGAGCGCTCCACGCGAACCACCGCCCAGCCGCGGTTCACGAGCACTTCGCGCGTGACCACGACCACGCGATCCACCGGCACGACGTAGACGTACTCTGCCGGCTCACTGTACACGACGGCGGCGCTGGTGTAGCCCCCGGCACAACCCGCGAGACTCAGCGCGCCGGCGACGAGCAGGCACTGCTGTGTGCGTTTCATGTCGGCTCCTGTTGAGTGACTGCCTTCTGAAGACCCCGCCGGCGCGAAGATGTTACGGACGCGCGTGATGCGCATCACCTTCCCCCAGGCCGGAGACGCGCCTGCCAGGGGGTTGCGGGTTCGAATCCCATCCGCTCCATTCACGCTCCTATTCAATGTCCCCTGCCGACTGGCTCCCCTTTCTCACCGAGCTCGCCGATCGCGCAGACGAGCTGGCGCTGCGATGGTTTCGCACCGCCGGGCTGCGTGTCCAGGAGAAGCCGGATCTGAGCCCCGTCACCGAGGCGGACCAGGCGATCGAAGCGATGGCCCGGAAGGCGGTGCGCCAGAACCACCCCGAGCTCGGTGTGCTGGGCGAAGAAGCAGGCGAAGCGCCGGGACCCACGGAGGCGCGGCTCATCATCGATCCCATCGATGGCACGCGCAACTTCGTGCGGGGCATTCCGGTGTTCGCGACCCTGCTGGCGATCGAGGCCGGCGGCGAGGTGGTGGCGGGCGTCGCGAGCGCGCCGGCCTTGGGAGCCCGCTGGCACGCGGCGCGCGGCAGCGGCGCGTTCCGGGACGGACAACCGATGACGGTGTCGCGCATCGCATCGCTCGAGCGTGCCATGCTGTTCCATGGCAACCTCGGACCTGGCGAGGGAGCGCCGCCGCCCGGGATCGCTGGGCTCATCGCCCGGGTCGAGCGTACTCGCGGCTTCGGCGACTTCTATCAGCACATGTTGGTGGCGGAAGGGGCGGGCGAGATCGCTTTCGATCCAGTGATGCACCCGTGGGACATCGCGGCCCTCCAGGTGATCGTAGAGGAGGCGGGGGGCCGGGCCACCAGTCTCCGTGGCGAGCGCTCCATTTACGCGACCAGCCTCGTGACCTCCAACGGGGCGATGCATCAGGCCATATTGGATATCCTCACCGGTTCCACAAAGGGTGCTCCATGACTGGTTGGAACAGAAAAGGCGTCCTCGCGCTGGCGCTCGCCGGCGCGGCAGTCGCCGGCCTCGCGATCGCGACTCCGGCGCCGCGGCCCGACATCATCGCGTACAAGACCTCGACCTGCGGCTGCTGCAAGAAATGGGTCGAGCATCTCGAAGCCGCCGGCTTTCGGGTCACGGTCCACGACACCGTGGACATGGCGGGCGTGGCGGCGCACTACGGCGTGCCCCGCCGACTCTCCACGTGCCACACCGCGCTGGTGCAGGGGTACGTCGTGGAAGGGCACGTGCCGGTGGATGTCATCGAGCGCCTGCTCAAGGAGGGTCCGGAGATCGCGGGCGTGGCCGTCCCGGGCATGCCGCCCGGGTCGCCGGGCATGGAGTCCGAGACGCCCGCGCATTACCAGATCGTGACGTTCGACAAGAGCGGCGGGACCGCCGTCTACGGGGTGCGATGATCGCCGATCCAGCCGACCTCGATCCACTGGACGACGACGACTTTCCGCTGGGCGACGGAACGACGGAAACCGAGGTGGTGGTCGTCTGCCCCCATTGCGGTGAATCGAACGAGCTCGGCCTCGACCCCGGTGGCGGCCCGCTCCAGGAGTACGTGGAGGATTGCCAGGTCTGCTGCCGGCCCTGGCGGGTAACCGTCCGCTACGGCTCCGACGGCAGCGCCGAGGTGTTTACGGAGCCGCTGGACGGCTGACTACCCGTTGCCGTTCCTATCTCCTGGCGGCCTCATATTTCCTGGCTACTTCCGGCCAGTCGACCACATTCCACCACGCGGCGACGTAATCCGGCCGGCGGTTCTGATACTTGAGGTAGTACGCGTGCTCCCACACGTCCAGTCCGAGCACCGGAATCTTCCCTTCCATGAGCGGGCTGTCCTGGTTGGCGGTGCTAAACACCTCGAGCTTGCCGCTCGCGACCACTAGCCACGCCCAGCCGCTGCCGAACCGGGTCGTGCCCGCCGTGGACAGCTGTTCCTTGAACGGTGCGAAGCCGCCGAATGTCTTTTTGATCGCGTCGGCCAGTGCGCCGCTCGGCTCGCCACCCCCACCTTTGCTGGCCGGCGCCATGATCGTCCAGAACAGCGAGTGATTGTGGTGGCCGCCACCGTTGTTGCGCACCGCGGTACGGATATCCTCCGGGACGCTGGTGACGCCGCGGAGCAGCGCCTCGAGGCTCTGCTCGTACAGCGCGGGATGCTTGTCCAGCGCTGCGTTCAGGTTGTTCACGTAGGCTTGATGGTGCTTGCCGTGGTGGATCTGCATCGTCTGGGCGTCGATGTACGGCTCGAGCGCGGCGTAGTCGTAGGGCAAAGGAGGCAGAATATGCTTGTTGGCCTTCTCTGCGGGCGCGGTTGTTTGGCTCATCGTCGATCTCCTCTGGTGTGTGGCTCTGTGTCGATCTCAACCCGCGATCCCGGGTGAAGGTTCCCGCTTGATTCCGTTTGGAGCGCCGATATCTTCCCGAACCGGCAGCTCACGTCTCCGTCGCGGTCCCCTCACCTGCGAGGCGCACGATGGCGCTGTTCTCCGATGCGGGAATCCAGTTCTTGTTCCGCTGGATTCACTTCCTCTCCGGCATCACGTGGATCGGTCTGCTCTACTACTTCAACTTCGTGCAGGGTCCGTTCATGGCCGAGGCGGACGCGGCGACCAAGAGCGGCGCGACGCAGAAGCTCGTGCCGCGCGCGCTGTGGTGGTTCCGTTGGAGCGCGGCCGTCACGTTCCTGGCCGGGGTCGTCATCCTGGGGCTGCGGCGTGCGAGCTGGAGCGATCCCTGGGGGCTGACGATTCTCACGGGTGCGGCGTTCGGCACCGTGATGCTCGCCAATGTGTGGCGCGTGATCTGGCCCAATCAGAAGATCGTGATCGCGAATGCGGTGGCGATCGCGGGCGGCGGCCAGGCGAATCCGGCGGCGGCGGGAGCCGCGCGGCGCGCGTTTCTCGCGTCCCGCACCAACGTCGTGTTCTCGTTCCCCATGCTGTTCTTTATGGGCGCGGCGTCGCACTTCACGCTCCCCGCCGGCGGGAACCGCGGCCTCTGGGCCGTGATCCTGCTCGTGATCCTCGCGTTGTTCCAGATCAACGCGTTGGTGGGAACGACGGGGCCGACGAAGAAACCGATCGAGACGGTCCGCGGCGTGATCGTGACCGGAGTGGTGACGGCGCTCCTCGTCTACTGGATCGCCCTGGCCGTGCTGAGCGCGCCGGGGGCCTGACGTTGACAGCTGCGACCTCGACGACCCTGCCCGTCGGGGCCGTGGCGCCTGATTTCGCGCTGCCATCCACCGCGGGGACCGACGTCACCCTGTCCGCGTTCCGGGGGCGGAAGCACGTGCTGCTCGCGTTCTTTCCGCTCGCGTTCACCAGCACGTGTACCGCCGAGAACTGCGCCTTCAGTGAAGACTACGACACGTTCGAGCGCGCCGGCACGATTGTGCTCCCGATCAGCGTGGACTCGGTGCCGACCCTCAAGGAGTACAAGGCGAAGCACGCGATGCGGCAACATCTGCTGAGTGACTTCAAGCGCGACGTGAGCCGCACCTACGGCGTGCTGCTCGAGGACCGCTTCTTCTCGCAACGCGCGTATTTCCTGATCGACCAACAGGGCATCCTGCGCTGGCGCCACATCGAGGCGGAGCTCGGGGCCCGGCGGGACGACGCCGAGCTGCTTCGGCAGATCGCGGCGCTCTGAGCGGAGTCCCCCTTGAGACACGCAATACTGATCGGTGTGGCGGTTGTGGGGGCGTGCGGATCGACGGCGTTCGTCCCGCCGCCACCCTCGCCGCAGCGCGTCTACGGTGCGAGCGAGGTGGATGAGCGGCCCGAGATCGTGCAGGCGCCGCCGCTACACTATCCCGAAGGGGGCCGCGAGGGGGTGGTCGTGGTGCGCGTGGTGGTCGACACCGCGGGGAACCCCGAGCCGGCGACGGCGCTCGCGGTGCAGGGGTCCGACTCGGTGCTCGCGGCAGCAGCCCGGACGCTGGTGCTGAACACGCTGTTCCGGGCGGCCCGCGTGCGCGGCCAGGTCGTGCGGACCATGGTCGAGCTGCCCGTCGAATTCTCCGCCACCCCGACGCCCACAATCAAAATGCACATCGCCGGCGATGTGTACAGCGAAGCGGACGTGGAGGAGCGCCCTCACCGGATGTCGGGTCCGCCACTCACCTACCCCGCGCCCATGCTCCTCTCCCGAATCAGTGGGCGAGTCATCATCCAGGCGGTGATCGACACAACCGGACGGGTCGAAGACGGCACGGTGCGCGTGCTCGAGAGTAGCGACGTCCGGTTCAATGAGGCCGCAAAGGACTACGTCCGGGCGGCGCGGTTCACGCCGGGACGCCTCGCGGGACGCGCGGTGCGCGTGCGGTTCGAGATGTCGGTCGAGTTCAAGCCGCCCTCGCGGAACTAGACCCCCGTGGCGTCGGTCACGCTCCGCCGCCTCGCCAAGCGGTACCATCCCGACGGCCGGCCGGCGCTCGAGGACTTGTCGCTCGACGTGCGCGACGGCGAGTTCTTCGTGCTGCTCGGGCCGTCGGGCTGCGGCAAGACCACGGCGCTCCGTTGCATCGCCGGGCTCGAGGAGGCCAGCAGCGGCGAAGTCCTGATCGGTGGTCGCGACGTCACCCGTCTCGACCCCGCTGCGCGCGACGTCGCGATGGTGTTCCAGACGTACGCGCTGTACCCTCACCTCACCGTCCGACGCAACATCGCCTTCGGGCTCGAGGTGCGGCGCGTCCCGGCCGCCGAAATCGCCCGTCGCGTGCAGCAGGTCGCGGACCGGCTCGGGCTCGGCTCACTGCTCGACCGCAAGCCGGCGGAGCTCTCCGGTGGCGAGCGGCAGCGTGTGGCGCTCGGTCGCGCCCTGGTGCGCGAGCCGCAGGTCTTCCTGTTGGACGAGCCGCTGTCGAACCTCGAGCCCACCCTGCGTAGCGACCTGCGCGCCGAGCTGCTCGACCTGCACCGCGCCCTGCATACGACCGTCGTCTATGTGACCCACGATCAGATCGAAGCCATGACCATGGGCCAGCGCATCGCGGTCCTGGAGGGGGGGCGGCTTCGCCAGGTGGGCACGCCCGCCGAGCTGTACGGGCGGCCAGCCGACGTCTTCGTCGCCCGCTTCATCGGGAACCCGGGAATGAAC
>Ga0075417_10000191_pt1 | contig 12208 bp, 13 predicted proteins | sample SoiMetdeltSBSDD1_FD_71477 | JGI IMG/M metagenome (GOLD analysis project Ga0075417, IMG submission 71477) | Bulk soil microbial communities from a Populus tree surrounding site in Tennessee, USA - Soil MetaG P. deltoides SBSDD1 | ecosystem: Environmental > Terrestrial > Soil > Tree plantation...
CCGGGGCCGCCGCCGGGGCCGGTGAAGACCAGGCAGGCTTGGGCCGCTGGGCCCGGCGGAACGCGGCGGCGTCGGCGGCCTGGGCCCGATACCGGCTACGGCCACCGTTTCTCGCCAGTTCCCGCGTCACCGTTGATGGGGCTCGCCCCAGCCGGGTCGCGATCTGTCGGCACGGCTCGCCGGCGGCCACCCCGCGGCTGATCTCTTCCCGTTCGGTCATGCTCAGACACCGCAGCCGGCGACGTGGTGGGTGGCGTTGCACCCCGCCGGTCTGGAGCACGAAGGCGCGCACCGACGGCCCCCGTTTGCCCATGCGCCGGGCGATCAGCCGCAGTGACTCACCTCGTCGCCACCGCGCCCACACCTCGTCCTGCTCTGCTGCGGACAATCCCCAGGACCGCACCTACCACCTCCACCGCCGACCTATCTGTCAGTGCGGAGGTGATGCAACCACCCCTTGAGACCAGCCTCGGTTCTGGACAGCTCCCCGCCTGCACCAAACTAGAGACAGACCATGACTGTCCGATGTGGCACGCAAGTGACAGAGCTCGCGAGGACAGGCAGCTTTCACACTGGACGGCTATGGCGCCACCGCACGTGTTCGGCGAGGCCCGTCCTCAGCGACTACCCGCTCGTTGCCAAGTCTTCGGGGGAGGGCGGCAGAGAGGTGCCGGCGTAATCAACTACGCCAGAAGACTCATTGTCGCGTCGATCCGGGCGGAGGAAACCTCGCGGACGCGGCTCGGGATTCTCCAGAGGAGGCGTATGGCCGGTTCGCCGTGGGCACGTCGGTTTGGTGTCTGCCTGGCGCTGGCCCTGCTCGCACTGGCGGGCAGCGAGGCCTCGGCAATCACCCGATTCAGGTGATGCCCGCCCCGCCGGCTGGGCGCAGGCCGACTGTCGATGGCCTTCTTCTTGGCTGTGCTGATCATCGCGGCGGCGGTGGTGGTGGCCGTCGCTGCCATGCTGCTGGTCCGCTGGCGTGCCCCGGAGGGCAGCTACTTCAGCGACGGTGACCGTGCCTCGGGGGTTTTCGGGGCGCCGCCACGGGGTTCTCGGTCCTGCTCGGGTTCATCGTGTTCCTGGCCTTCAGCAGCTATGACGAGTCCAAGACGGAGGCCGAGGCGCTGGCGGTGGTCCAGCAGTTCGAGACGGCCCAGTTCCTGCCGGCCGCCGCACGCCAGCGGCTGGTTGGCGAGCTGGTCTGCTACGGGCGGTCGGTCATAAGCCAGGAGTGGCCGCGGATGGAGACCGGCTCCGAGAGCGGTGGGGTCAACCCCTGGGGTCTGGCCATGTTCAGGACCATGAAGACGGTCCAGCCGACGACCCCGGCCGAGCAGTCCGCCTACGACCGGTGGTTCGACCAGACCTCGACGCGCGAGGAGGCCCGGCGCGACCGCGTCCACGCCTCCGAGGGCGTCATCCCCGTGACCCTGTGGCGGGTGCTGTACTTCATCGCCGCGATCATCGTGATCTACATGCTGTTCTTCGCCGACAGCGGGAGCGGGCGGTCACCCAGGCGTGCTGATGGGGTCGCTCGTCGCCGTGGTGGTCGCGACCCTGCTGCTGCTCCAGATCCTGGACAACCCCTACCGGCGAGGCGTCAGTGAGCTGCGACCGGTCGCCATGCAGCAGACCCTCGGGCTCATCGACCAGGCCCAAGGCGCACTGGGCCAGGACGACCCGCCGCCCTGCGACGCCGAGGGGCGGCCACGGTGACCGGCCAGGCGCAGAGAACAGGGGACGGCGGCCGCCGGAGGGGCGCCTGGGTCGAGGTCGTCTCGGCCGTCCTGCTGTCGGTGGCCGCGGTGGCCATCGCCTGGAGCAGCTACCAGGCGAGCCGCTGGACGGGCGAGCAGGCCAAGGGTTCTCTGCGTGGTCCTGTTCTCGTCCGCGCTGTTCTTCGGTGGTATCAGCACCCGGATCGGAGCCCGACGGCACGCGCCATGATCCTCGGGATCGGCTGTGTGGTGCTGCTCGGCACGTTGGCATGGATCGCGACGTTCCGATCAGCATCTCGATCTAGCCGCCACCTCCCAGCGGCCAATGCCCTGGTCGGCGAGGGGCGCCGCCTCCGGGTGGCGATGGGTGGGGCCGGTTTGTGGTCCCGAAGGTCATCCGCTCTGGCAACCTTCGACACCGACTGGTATCACCTGTGAGGTTCTCCCGTTCGGCCTTCCGGTGAGGTGGGTCAGGGCCGGCGGCTGTCGGTGGTATCCGCCGGCCGGGGGTCTTGGTCGGACTGGTCGGGAGCATCAGGGGAGGACACTGGTATCTGGTCCTCGCCGATGGTGGGCTCGGGCTTGGGGTGGCCTCGGTAGGAGTCGAACAGGTCACGGCTGATCACGCTGATCACCCCGGCAACTGGGATGGCCAACAGGGCGCCCAGGAAGCCGACCAGTTCGACCCCGATCAGGACGCTGACCAGCACGGCCAGGGCGTTGAGCTGGACGGTGCGCGACATGATGACCGGCTGCAGCAGATGGTTCTCGGCCTGCTGGTAGACGATGAAGAACACCAGCACCACGATCGCGGCCGGGAGCGAGTGCAGGGCGGCCACTCCCACGGCCACGATCGCGCCCAGGGTCGCGCCGACCAGCGGGATGAGGTCGGAGAAGCCGACGAACAACGCCACCACGCCCTTGTAGGGCACGCCCATGATCCACAGGACGATGTAGGTCAGGGTTCCGGCGATCACGCTGATGAGCAGGTTGCCGGTCATGTAGCCGACCACCGCCCTGGAGCAGTCGGCGGCCACTCGCCGGACGTGCTCTTGGCGGCGTTCGGGCAAGGCGGCCAGCCAGCTGGCGACCAGCTTGGGCCCTTGCAGCACCATCAGGAACGTCAGCACCAGGATGGTCACCAGCCCCACGATGGTGGCGAACACCGAGCGGACCACGGCCAGGGCCGGGGTGGTGAGGCGGCTGCCGGCCTCCCGCAGCCGCGCCTGGTTGCGGCTCACGTACTCGGCCAGCTTGTAGCGCTTGATCAGGCTGCCGACCGGCCCCTTGCCGGCCTGGGCCTGGGCAACATAGGCGGGGGCCTTGTCGATGAACTGGGGTCCTTCCTTGGCGATGGGGCGGATGAACACCGTCACCACCCCGACCAGCAGCACCAGGCCGAGCAGGAAGACCAGCAGGGTGGCCAGCGAGCGGCGCAGGTGCAGGCGGCGCTCGACCAGGTCGGTGACCGGGCCCAGGATGATGCTGAGCAGGGCGGCGACCACGATCCAGGTCAGCACCCGCCGCACCTCCCAGCCGAGCAGCAGGATCGCGGCGGTGGCCAGGACCATCCCGATGGTTACGGCGATGGTGCGGACAGGGACGCGTTCACGTTGGGTTGGCATCATGGACCTCCACCGTCTGGGCGCGAAGGTAATGGCTATCCATCCTCGCCGACCACAGTCGGCCCAAATGACATCCTAGGTAGGAGTCATCGTCGTGCTTGTCGGCCGTGCCACCTGCCATGCCATATGGAGCGGGCACCAGCGGTAGCTGGCGGACAACCACGGTCAACAAGCCCCGGGTCCGCGAACTCTCAGCTGTGCCATGGTTGCCATGTGGGATTGCGCCCTCGGCCGGACGGGTACCCCCGCAACGCCGCGGAACAAGACCGTCCCCAACAGGTGAAAGGGGTCGCTGTGGACATCATCGGTGTGATCATCGCCGGCATCATCATCGGCCTACTGGGCAAGTTCTTCGCGCCGGGCAACCGCGACAACATTCCGCTCTGGCTCACCATCGTCTGCGGAATCGGCGGCGTGCTCATCGGCTACTACCTGGCCGCAGCGCTCGGTGTTGAGGCGACGCGCGGCATCGACTGGACCCGGTGGATCATCAGCATCATCGTCGCAGCCGTCCTCGTCATGATCGCGGCCTCGGTGACAGCCAGACGCGGCAGAGCGATCTAACCAGTCACCCACCACTCCACTGCCGACCAATCCGTCAGTGCGGAGGTGATGCAACCACCCATTGAGACCAGCGTCGTCATTAGGGAGCCTGACCGATCCTCCCGACCGCCTCCACGACGGTTACGGTCAGGGAACGTCCCGGTGGTTCGGACGGCATGGTGTGGTGGGTAGAGTGCGGGCGTGGCTGATCACATGCCTAATGTGGGGGAGCTGGTTCGCCAGCTCGGTACCAGCCCGCCGTTTCGGCTGCTGGAGGTGGCCCGCGGCTTCCTGACCGCAGCCGAGGAGGTCGAGGCGGTCAACCTGCTGTTGGTGGACTACGGCCAGGAGCTGCTCCGCCCGTTCGACACCTACCAGGGGCCGCCCCTGGGTCAAGAGCGGGTCGACCAGGGCGAAGCCGGGGTGGCCTACCGTACCCAGGCCGTTCGCGTCATTCGGGTGCAGCTGAGCTGGCGGGCATGCCTGCCGGTCAGTTTGGGAGCCGAACGGTTCGGAGTGCTGGACGTGCGGCTGGCCGCCGAGCCGAGCCCGGCGCTGGTCACCGAGCTGAGTTGGGTCGCGATGGCGCTGGCGTTCGCGCTGGCCGCGGCCGGCCGGGCCACCGACCAGGTGGAGCTCGCCCGGCGGAGCCGGCCGCTGAGCCTGCCGGCCGAGATCCAGTGGGAGCTGCTGCCGCGGTTGGCGCTGGAGGCGCCCGAGTACATGGTGGCCGGGACGGTCGAGCCAGCCTACGACGTCGGTGGCGATACCTTCGACTACGCCGCCCAGCCGGAGGCGCTAACGGTGTCAGTGACCGACGCGGTCGGCCATGGCCTACAGGCGGCGCTGTTGGCCGGGCTGACCGTAGCCGCGCTGCGCAACGCCCGCCGCCGCCGGGCAGGGCTGCTGGAGCAGGCCAGCCACGCCAACCGGGCGCTGCATCAGCAGTTCGGCGGGGAGCGGTTCGTGACCGGACAGGTCCTGCGCCTTGATGTGCCGGGGGGCACCGGCGCGATCGTCAACGCCGGCCACCCACTGCCCCGGCTGGTACGAAGCGGCCGGGTCGAGCCGATCGGGCTGCACGCTGACCTGCCGCTTGGCATGGATCCCGACGCCGTCTACCAGGTGCAGCGGCTCACGCTGGGACCGGGGGATCGGTTGGTGCTGCTGAGCGACGGGGTGTTGGAGGCGACTCCCGAAGGCGGATCGGCGTATGGCGCCAGCCAGCTGCATGAGCTACTGCTCGGCAGCCGGAACTTGGCGCCCTATGAGGTGGCGCGGCTGGTGGTCCAAGAGGTGATCGCTCACCGCGCCGGTGACCTGGCCGACGATGTCACCGTGGTGTGTCTGGACTGGCGCGGGCCAGCGTCGTGATCGGCTAGCCGGGCCGGGATCGCCGCTGTGCTGGCAGCCTTCGGCCGTGTTCGCTGTGCTCGGCCGACGTCTTGAGGAACCGCAACATGAGCGAGGCGACAAGCCGGGGATCATCAGAGATCGGGACGTGGCTCAGGCCGGGGAGCCATTGCATCTGGGCGTGCCGTACGAAGGCGAGGAAGCGAGGGCTCTGCAGGCTGACCAACGGGTCGGCGGTCCCTTGCATGAGGAGGACTGGGCAGGTGATGCGTTCCAGCCCGGTCGGGACATCGACCATGGTCGCCTGGACGGTCTCTAGGTACGCCGGCGCCTGGGCGAAGTCGAGCAGTAGCTGACGAGCATCATCGGCGGGCAACTGCCAGGGTCGGCTCCGCTCCATGGCAAAGAACACAGACCGTCCGGCGGCGGTGGCGGCCACCTCGGTGGCGATGGGAGCAAGCAGGGTGGCCAGGGCTCGACCAGCCATTAGTGCCGCCGCCTGGTGGAGTCGTTCCAGCGGCGTGCCCAGCCCGTCGGGGGCGATCGCGATGACCGAACGGGTGCGGCCCCGGGTGGCGAGCTCGAGGGCGACCCGGGCGCCGAGGGAGTACCCGGCGACGTGGAACTGGACCACGCCAAGCCGATCCAGTTCCCGCTCAACGGCGTCCGCGAGGGCTGCCGCTGTCGGCGCAACCCCAGGGGGGAGCGCGGGTGAGTGTCCGAAGCCGGGAGATCGAACGCGATGACGTCGTAGTTGTCGCTCAGTGCCTGGTGGACCGGTTGCCAGCCGACCGCGGACTCTCCGACTCCGTGCAGCAAGACCAGTGGCTCACCCGCTCCGGCTCGATGATGGGCGAGGCTGTTGAGGTGGGCGCAGGCAGGCGGGACGCGATGAGATCTCCTTGGTAGGGGAACGGCTTTAGGGCACCGTCACCTGTCCAACTCCCACCGCCGGCCGCACTATTCCCCAGATGGGCTTGTGGGTGGCCGGTCACTTGAGCGTCGAGACGATCCGGGACCAGGTTCAGCGCGTCTTAGCAGCGGGCCCCGTCTGAGACCCTGCCGAGCGAGGAGACGCGATCCATTAGCGATCGCTCGACGCAGCTCGCCAGTCAGGAACCGTGCCGGGCTGGGCCGTCCTGTGGCCGGAGGGTCGGATTCCGGCCTGAGGGTTTAGGCCGGGTTTCGGCGGCTACCCTCACAATGTCGGGGAGGTTCTCCGGCTGTCGGTGGGACCAGGTCCTCGTCCCACCACGTGCGGAGGTTGCCACACAGCCGGTCCGCCCCGTTCCCCGCTCCACAGCGTGCTCGGAGTGCGCTCCCGAATCCAGGCCAGGCATTGTCGGCCTGCCGGCGAGCGTGCTCTGGGGCACGGCGCATGCCCACCATCACTAGCTCGGGGTCATTAAGCCCGGGCGACACTGAAAGGCAGCAGCATGGACACAGAGGTTGGCCGCACTGCCGGCACAGCCATCACCGATCGGCGCGGCCTCGCCCGCCGGGTCAGCACCGAGACCAAGGCCGCCTACAAGACCACCGAGTTCCTCACCTATGTGGTGGTGTTCGCCGGGATCCTGGTGGCCTCGTTCCTGGTCAAGACCGGTCAGGACGGCCAGCGGGTCGACTACTTCCGGGCCGACAAGGCCTGGTGGTACATCACCTTGCTGACCATCGGCTACATGATCGCCCGCGGGCTGGCCAAGTCGGGTAGCCGCGAGCCCTACGACGACAGCGACCGCCGCTAACCGCGGCTGGCTGGGCCAACTCTCGGCCTCGGCCATATCGCTCAGCGGCCGCCGGACGCGCTCTTCGCGAGGTGTCCGGCTGCCGCGGGATAGAAAGGAAGCACCATATGACCGACTCCACGTTCGGGTCGACCGTGACCGCTGACCGGTCGACCACCGAGCAGGTCAAAGACCAGGTCCGCGACAAGGCCCAGCTGGCCCAGGACAAGGCCCAGGGCGCGCTCGGCCAGGGCCGCAGCCGGCTCCGTGACCAGATCGACCAACGTTCCACCCAGGCTGGCGAGCAGGTCCAGTCGACCGCGCAGGACGTGCGCAGCATGGCTGAGCAGCTGCGGGGCCAGGGAAAGGACGCCCCAGCCCGGGTGGCCGAGCAGGTGGCCGACCGGGCCGAGTCGTTCGGCAGCTACCTGCGCGACGCCGATGGCGAGCGGCTGCTCCGGGATGTGGAGGACGTTGCCCGCCGCCAGCCCTGGCTGATCGCGGCTGGCGGGTTGGCGCTGGGCTTTGCCGCCTCCCGGTTCCTCAAGGCCTCCAGCAGCCGTCGCTACCAGAGCGGGGACGACCGCTCGTCGGCCGGCCATAGCGTGGACGACGCCACCTGGGCCACCGGAGCCCCGTCCACCTCTACTCCGGCTGACAACGGCTCCGAGACCCCGTTTACCCAAACCGACGTGGTCGCGCCGGCCGTTGGCCGCAACCCTTCGGCCACCCAGCCCATCACGCCAGTCACCGAGCCCAGCGACCCCTACGGCAGCCGCCGCGACCCCAACCCACTGCCGTGACCGTGGGGAGGCGACCATGACAACCCAGCATCCCAGCACGGTCCGTGACCCTCGTGACACCGACGAGTTGCGGGAGCGGAGCCTACCCGAGCTGCTCAAGCAGCTTTCGGCGGACACTACCCGGCTGGTCCATCAAGAGCTGGAGCTGGCCAAGGCCGAGCTGGCCCAGAAGGGCCGCCAGGCCGGAGCAGGCGCCGGGCTGTTCGGCGCCGCCGGCGCCATCGGACTGCTTGGCGCCGCTGCCCTGACCACCTGTTTCATCCTGGCCCTGGACGCGGTCATGCCGGCCTGGCTGGCCGCACTGCTCGTGGCCGTTGTGTACGGGGTCATCGCCTTGGTTGTCGTCAAGCAGGGCCAGGCCAAGCTGAAGGCGGCAGGTCCGCCGGTTCCCGAGCAGACGATCGAGACGGTGAAGGAGGACGTGGCATGGGCCAAGACCCAGATGCGATCCGAGAAGACATAGAGCAGACACGGGCCGATATGAGCGAGGCGGTGGAGGCGATCGGCTACAAGGCCGACGTCCCCTCCCGAGCCAAGGACAAGGTGAGCCAGAAGATGGAAGACGTGAAGTCCAAGGTGAGCGAGGCCACCACCCGAGCCAAGGAGGCCGTAACCGGCACAACCTCCCGGGTCGGGGACGCGGCAAGCGGGACCGCAGCCCGGGTGGGCGAGGCCACCCCGACCGGCGATGAGGCCAAGCGGCAGGCCAAGCGAGCGGTCGGCCTGGCCAAGGAGAACCCGCTCGGGCTGGCCGTCGGTGCGGTCGCGCTGGGCTTCCTGGCCGGCCTTGTCGTCCCCAGTACTCGGGTTGAGAACGAGCGGCTGGGGCCGGTGGCCGATCAGGTCAAGGACAAGGTCAAGGAGACCGGCCAGGAGGCCTTTGACCGGGGCAAGCAGGTTGCCCAGGAGGCAGCCAGCAGCGCCGCCGACACCGTCAAGCAGGAGGGCCGTGAGCACGGCCAGGACCTCGCCCAGAGCGCCAAGCACAACGCCCAGGACGTCCGTGACCAGACAACCCAAACCACCGCCAGGTCATAGACGCTGCTAGCCGTACCGCCGGGGAGCGGCCCGACCTGCGCTCCCCGGCGTGATCCAGGCCCTGCCTTGCCTGGTCCTGGATAACGTAGCGGCGTAGCTCATCACCGCCAGTCGCGGTGATCGGGCACACGCCCCATAAGCAGGAGACACATATGAGACCTGGACGGGTGCAGATACGGCCATTGGGCGGCTGGCCAGGATGCCTACTCATGATCGTGTTCTCGGTCGTCGCCTCAATCTTGCTCACCGTGTTGGTCAACCTGCTCCTGCGGTAGCCGCACGACCCGCCAAGTACCTGTTCGACCGTATTGCTTGTTAAAACAAGCGCATGCCAACTAAACTACGCACAGCCAGCATCCGCTGGTCATAACGAGAGGAACCACACCGTGCCGACCAACACCCTTCGGGGCAACGACCCGCAGAGCCCCATCCTGAGCGCCGTGCGAGAGAGCCAGACGGCGTTCATCGACGTGGTCCGCAGCTGGACCGACATCACCGAGCAGATGACCCGACGCGTTTCCCTGCCGGTGGCCGGCATCGACCTCGCTGGCGCCGTCGACCGCACCTTCGACCTCGCCGCCCAGACCCTCGCCGCCCAGCGCCAGTTCGCGCTCACCCTCGTCGGCGCTGTCGACCGCCAGGTCGACACCGTCGTGGAGACCGTCGAAGCCAGCGCCCACCAGGGCCTACGTGAGGTCGAGGGCCTCCTCCGGGAAGCCGAGGACAAGCAGCCCCAGCCTGGCCGCAAGCGCTCCGAGCAGCCCACCGCCGACAAGGCCGAGGCCCCAACGGGCGAGACGCGCAAGCAGAACGCCACCCAGGACACCAAGCCGGACCGCCGCGGCTTCGAGGAGCGCAGTGTCGAGGAGCTGCGCGACCGGGCCCGCGAGCTGGAGATCGAGGGCCGCGCCTCGATGGGCAAAGACGAGCTGATCGCCGCCCTGCGCGAGCAGCGGCAGCCCAAGCAGCCCAACGGCGACGCGCAAAAGACCGCGGCGCGACCCCAGGACCCCAAGATTGACCGGCGCCCGTTCGCCGAGCGCAGCCTCGAGGAGCTGCGTGATCGCGCTCGTGAGCTGGAGATCGAAGGCCGCTCGTCCATGAGCAAGGACGAGCTGATCGCCGCCCTCCGCCAGCACGCCAAGTAGCACCAGGTCGCGGCGCGGCTGCGACCCAGCCCTGGCATGGCGCCCCCACGCCACCGCCAGCGGCTGCGTACGCAGCTGCGCTGCACAATACGACATGGACAACCGTCGCGGAGGGTCACCATCACCGATCAGGAGATGACCGGAGTCGCTGGTGCTCTCCGAGCGGCCCTGGACCGATATCGGCTAGCGACCAGCGCCCCCGAGACGGCCTGGGGATTCCAGAGCCGCTGGCGGATTGTCCGAGGGTCGCCACCCATGACCGCGCCTCGCTCGCCAGCCCCGACGCCACCCCGCCGCTGGTCCTGGTCCACGGCGTCGCGGTATCCCACCGCTACCTGATGCCCCTCGCGGCCAAGCTGGCCGGCCAGCACCCCGTCCACGTGAATCGACTTACCCGGCTTCGGGCTGAGCAGCGACCCGGAACGGGTCCTGAACGTCGCCGAGCATGCCGACCACCTGGCCTACTGGCTCGAGGCAAACGGGTTGCCACCCATCGTGGTGCTTGGCAATTCCTTCGGCTGCCAGGTCGCCGTTGATCTGGCGGTGCGGTATCCGGACCGGGTCCGCGGCCTCGTCCTGGTCGGCCCGACCACGGACCCAGCGGCACGCACTGCCTTCCGGCAGATCCTGCGCTGGCTGGGCGACACCGCCCTCGAGGACCCGCTGCAGCTGCCCATCCTGGCGCGCGACCTCCGCGACGCCGGCCCACACCGGGTGGTCGAGACCCTGGCCCATGCCCTGGAGGACCCGATTGAACACAAGCTCCCCCTGGTCAGCGTGCCGGTGCTGGTCACCGGGGCAGCCGGGAACCCATCGTGCCGATGGCCTGGGCCCGGGCCGCCACCCGGCTGCTCCCCCTCGGTGAGCTGGCCGTGGTACCGGCCCCCACAACGCCAACTACGCCGCCGCCGACCACCTCGCCGAGCTGTTCCTGGCGTTCCTTCGTTCACGGGTGCTCGCCTAAGACAGCCAAGCCCGACCAGACAGGTGACTGCTGGTCGGTGTCAGGGGACTGGTGCTCGTCCAGCCCGCCGTCTTCCGCGACGAGGCGGCCATTAGATGGTCGGGTCATACGACCGAACCGCTCCACGGCACGTCGGGCCGGCTCGGTCACGGCCGCCTCGTTGGTCATGTTGGTGGGCACGGCTAGGGCTTGGCCGCCGGCTGCCTGGCATGCTGTGCCAGTTCCTCCAGGACATCGGCCCGGCGCGCGGCCACCACCACCCGCGGCCCTCGCTCGGCGAACGCACGCCCGGTCGCCCGGCCGATCCCTTGAATGTGGTCCGACCAGCGGCGTGACGGCAGGGAATGGCTGTGAGACTGCCCACGTCAAGACACCGGATCGCGGCCAACCATCCGGTCCGATCGGAAGGTTGCAGCTTGCCGAGACTTACGATAACCGCAAGGCGAGCGAGACATCCCGCACTCGGGGGTGAAGGAGGGCGGTAACTGAGTGCGGACGGTGACGGTGCCGGGTGGTAGCGCTCACGCCGTAGGCCGTCGGCACTCGGCGGGGAAGGGTAGGGGCCGGGTAGCTGAAGGGACGCCCCGGCGGGGTCTGGGCCGAGAACGCCCCCTCAGGCGCTGCAGCCGTCCGAACAGGCGGTTGGGCCCGGAACGGCCACCCGCTGATTACCCCTGGAGACGGGCTGGAATCTGTGGCTGCCGGCGTGGACCTGCCGGCCGCCATGTTTAGTCGTGCTGCACGGTGCGAGTAGGCGGGTGACCGTCGGTTCGGGTTGCCGGCCGGGTCCCGGGATGTGACCATCGACGGCCGACAGCAGACGCTGTGGCAGTGCAGACAACGAAGGATCTTGGATGGCGGTGGACGGCCAACTGGTCGCGCGGACCGTGGGTGAGCTGCGGGCCATGCTGGCCGAGGCTGGCGACCTGCTGGGCGGGTTCCAGCGGGTGGTGGACGCCACCCGAACGGTGGTCGGGGTCGACGGCGTCGGGCTCACCCTGGCCCACGAGGACGGCCCACCCAGGTGGGTGGCCACCACCGACCGGGCGATGGAGCTGCTGGAGCAGCTCCAACAGGACTTCGGCGAGGGGCCGTGCCTGGCCGCCTACGCCGAGGACCGGGTCGTGGCCGTGGAGGACCTGGGCCGGGCACCGCGGTGGGACCGGATCGCGGCCGTGGTCGGCCAGCTGCAGGTGCGCGGGATGGTCAGTGTGCCGGTGCGGCTGGCCGGCCAGCCGCACCGGCACACTGACCATCCCGCGCACCTGCAGCTGGCCGACCACGGCCGC
>Ga0075417_10000192_pt1 | contig 12207 bp, 8 predicted proteins | sample SoiMetdeltSBSDD1_FD_71477 | JGI IMG/M metagenome (GOLD analysis project Ga0075417, IMG submission 71477) | Bulk soil microbial communities from a Populus tree surrounding site in Tennessee, USA - Soil MetaG P. deltoides SBSDD1 | ecosystem: Environmental > Terrestrial > Soil > Tree plantation...
GCAGCCCCGGCCGCCGTGGTCGACCCGCTGGCGGCGAGCACCGAGACAGCGTCCCGTGCGACCGGGGCGACCACGACGACGGCCGGGGGCGACGGCCCCCTGACGTCCGACCCTCCGGACACCTCCGGGCGCCCGCGGGCGCTCCCCCTGCCCGCCTCGCCCGAAGACATCGAAGCGCGACGCGCCCGAGAAGAGCTGACCCGGCAAGCGGGCGAGTGCCTGCGCGACCACGGCGCGGGCCGGCCCTTCGACCCCGACGCGCGCGTGCCATCCCGGCTGGACGACCTCGGCTGGGACCTAGTCCCCGCCGCCGTGGTCGACGCATGCGTGGACCCCGCGCTGTTCGCCCCCAGCGAGGCCGAGGCCGCCCTCGGGCCCGCGGTCAAGGCCGGGGTGGTCGCGTGCCTGGCCCAGGCCGAGGCCGACCCGGCCACGAGCGCGGCGTCGCCCCAGGACCGGGCGGCCCAGTGCCTCGCCGGCGCGGTCCACACCGCCCGCGACGCGGTCCGAGCCGACCCGGCCCTGCTCTACCTGGGTACGGCGGAGGCCGAGACACGGTTCGACAGCCTGTGGGGGGCCGACCGCGGCCGGACCGCCGCCACCGTGGCCGGGGTGCTGGCCGTCGCCGCCGCGGTGACGGTCGTCGCCGGGCGGCGCCTGGTGCGGCCCGTCCGCGCCCTGACCCGGGCCGCCGAGCGGATGCAGGCCGGAGACCACGGTGCCCGGGTGCCCGTGAAGGGACGCGACGAGGTCGGCGGCCTGGCCCACGCCTTCAACGCCATGGCCGACTCGCTGGAGGCCGGCGCCGAGCAGCGCCGGGCGATGGTGAGCGACGTGGCGCACGAGCTGCGCTCGCCGCTGGCCAACATCCAGGGCTACCTGGAGGCCGCGCAGGACGGGGTGGTGCCGCTCGATGACGCGCTCGTCGCCTCGCTGCTCGACGACGCCACCACGCTCCGCCGGCTGGTCGACGACCTGCAGGTGCTGGCGCTCGCCGACGCCGGGCGCCTGACGATGCACCGCCAACCGGTCGATGCCGCCGAGCTGGTCCGGGCGGTGGTGGCGGCCCAGCGCGGCGCCGCGGCCGCGGCGCAGGTCCGGCTGGAGGCGGACGCGGCCCAGCCGGTGCCGGTGGCGGGCGATCCCGACCGCCTGCGCCAGGTGCTCGTCAACCTGGTCGACAACGCGCTGCGCTACACGCCCCCCGGCGGCCGGGTCACGGTGACCGCCGCGGTGGCCGGCGGCACCGCGGTCCTGATCGTGCGAGACACCGGCGTCGGGATCGCGCCCGACCACCTACCTCACGTCTTCGACCGCTTCTACCGCTGCGACGCCTCCCGCAGCCGCGCGACCGGTGGCAGCGGCCTGGGGCTCGCCATCGTCCGCCAGCTGGTGGCGGCCCACGGCGGCACCGTCACCGCCGCGAGCGCGCCGGGGCGCGGCTCGACCTTCACCATCCACCTGCCGCTCGGCGGCGGCCTGGAGCGCGGGGCGCTCAGGACAGCACGAAGTCTTCCGGGTTCGGCTCCCGGGTCCGCTGCCAGTACTCGAGCAGGGTGAACGGCCAGTTCTGGGTGATCCTCCCCCGCGCGTTCTTGTACCAGGTGTTGACGTCCGACCGGCCCCACGCCATGGCCCGGTTCTGGGCGTCGACCCGCTCGTTGAACTCGTCGTGCACGTCCTTGCGCACGTCGAGCCGTTGCTTGTCGCGGCGGAGCAGCAGGCCGAGGCAGCCGAGGATGTACCGCACTCCGCACTCGGAGAAGTAGACGATGCTGCCGTTCACCACGATGTTCGTGTTGGGGCCGTAGAGGCAGAACAGGTTGGGGAAGCCGGGCACGGTGATGCCGAGGTAGGCGCGGGCGTCGCCGGCCCAGTGCTCGTGCAGGTCGACGCCGTCGCGCCCCGTGACCTGCATGGGCGTGAGGAAGGCCGAGGCGGTGAAGCCCGTGCCGTAGATCAGCACGTCGACCTCGTGCTCCACCCCGTCGGCGGTGACGACGCCGCCAGGGGTGATCCGGGCGATGCCGTCGGTGATCAGCCGGACGTTGTCGCGCTTGAGCGTGCGGGGCCAGATCCCGTTGTCGCGCAGGATCCGCTTGGCGCCGACCGGGTAGGTGGGCAGGACCGCCTCCAGCAGGTCGGGGCGGTCGGCGAACTCGGCCTCCATGTAGGCGGTGAACATCATCCGGCCGAGGTCGTTGGCCGCGCTCACCGCGCGGTCCTTCGGCTCCCACGCCTCGTCGACCCGTACCGCTTCGAGCGCGCCGTCGCCCATGCGCCAGAAGATCCAGAAGCGGTTGAACTCGCTGTAGGACGGCACGTGCCGGTAGAGCCAGCGCTGGCCGGGCTCCACCTCGTCGTGGTAGTCGGGCGTGGGGGCCAGCCACGGCGGCGTGCGCTGGAACACCAGCAGCTCTCCCACCTCCGGCGCGATCTCGGGGATGAACTGCACCGCGCTGGCGCCGGTGCCGATCACCGCCACCCGCTTGCCCGCCAGGTCGACGTCATGGTCCCAGCGGGCGGAGTGGAACGCCGGGCCCGCGTAGGACCCGTAGCCCTCGATCTCGGTCGGGTAGCGCGGGCGGTTCAGCTGCCCCACCGCGCTGACGACCGCGTGGGCGGTCAGCGTCTCCTCGCCGCCGCCGGCGGAGCGGACCCGGAGCGTCCACAAGGCCTCGGGCTCGGACCAGGTGGCCGAGACGACCTCGGTCCCGAAGCGGATGTGCGGCCGCAGCCCGAAGGCCTCGGCGCAGTGCTGCAGGTAGTCCAGCAGCACGTCCTGGGTGGAGAAGTGCAGCGGCCAGTCGTGGCGCTGGGCGAAGGCGTAGCTGTAGTTGTGGTTCGGGTTGTCGACCCGGCAGCCCGGATAGGTGTTCTCGTACCAGGTGCCACCGACCTCGATGTCCTTCTCGAGGATCACGAACTCGACGCCCGCCTGCTGCAACCGGTGGGCCGCGAGCAGGCCGGACATGCCGGCGCCGATCACCGCCACCTTGAAGTCGACGTCCGCCGCCACCTCGGCCTTGTGCCATCCCGGCGCCCGGCGGTCCTCGCCCCGGTAGGCCAGCTCCTCCTCCAGCAGCGGCAGGTACTCGGCCATCTCGGCCCCGCCGACCGCGTGCTCCAGGATCCGCAGCAGCACGTCGTCCGGTGGCGGCGGGGACGCGGCCGAGCCTCCGTCCCGGAAGCGGATCAGCGCCTCGGCGGCCAGCTCCCGCGCCGTCGCCAGCTGGTCCTCGGTCATGCCGCCCTGGGGCATGGCCACCAGCAGCGGGTCGGGCCGCAGGTCGTCGCGCAGCAGCGAGAGGTCGCCGGTGGCGTAGGCGATGGCGGGCAGCAGCGGCGGGACCTCGGCGTCGGCCAGGTAGGCGCGGATCTCGTCATCCGACGCGGTGATGGGCGCCACGCTGGTGTCGAACGGGCTCGTCCCCGTGCCTTCGGGACGGGCGATGGTCATGTCGCGACCTCCCCTCCGGTGCCGACGCGGGCCAGGTCGTGCGGGCCGGAGGCCGGGTAGCCGTGCTCCGCACGGATCGCCTTGCCCCATGGCAGCAGGATGCCGAGCAGCTCGTCCAGGTCGTCGCCCAGGGCCTCGATGAACGGCCGGCACTGCCGGTCGGTCGCCTGCTCGATCGCTTCGCGCTCGGCCCGGCCCCGGTCGGTGAACGCGCCCCCGTCGACCAGGCCCCGGTCGGCGAGCCGGGCTTCGGCGGCGTCGAGGTCGGCTTCCGACCAAGCCCGCGTGCGGATGTAGGTCCGCATCGGCAGCCCCCAGTACAGCTCCGTGAGCAGCCCGATCTCGGTGGCGTCGAGCCCGGCGGTGGTCCAGGCCGCGATGTGAGCGTCACCCCGGTATTCCCGCAGCATGTCGGCCTGGCGCCAGGCGCCGGCCAGCGGCTCGCCCGGCACTCCGAGCGACGCCAGGCCGCCGTAGAGCGGCTTGCCCTCGGGCCGGAGCGGCTCTACCGCCCGCGCCAGCAGCGCATTGGCCCGCTCCGCGCCGGCCGGGCTCGCGCCCAGGATCCGCCGGAGCTGGCCGACGGCACCGTCGGTGCGGGCGTCGCAGATGGTGGCGGCATCGGTGTGGCCCCACCCCTGGGCGACCAGCGGGACCACCACCGCGGGGTTGAACACGCCGAAGGCGGCGGCGACGACTTCGCCCGGCACCTGGCCCATGACCGAGCCGCGGCTGGTGAAGTAGGCGCACCCGTCGGGCCCGGCGACGCCGCCGAACTCGCCGGGGCTGGGACCGAACCCGAGCGCCTGGTAGGCGTCGTGGCACTCGGGCGAGAAGTAGACCTGGCCGGCGAACGGTTCCACCGCGCCGGCCAGGGCGCGGGCCCTCGTCGACAGCTCGTCGTCGCTGATCACGTGCGTGTGACCCCCTTGGGCTCGGTCTGGGACATGAAGCCGAACATGTAGCCCGCCACCCGGCGCATCTGGATCTCCTCGGCGCCCTCGGTGATGCGGTAGCGCCGGTGGTGGCGGTAGATGTGCTCGAACGGGGTGTGGCGCGAGTAGCCCATGCCCCCGTGCACCTGCATGGCGCGGTCGGCGGCGTCGCAGCACAGCCGGTTGGCGATGTAGTTGCACATCGACACCTGCTTGGACTGGGAGAACGGCCCGTAGGTGTCCATCCCCCAGGCGGTCTTGTGGATCAGCGCCCGCAGCATCTCGGCCTGGGTCTGCAGCTCGACCAGCGGGAACTGGATGCCCTGGTTGGTGGCCAGCGGCTTGCCGAAGGGCTTGCGCACCTTGGCGTGCTCGACGGCCCGGTCGATGCAGAATTGGGCGGCGCCGAGGCTGGAGGCGGCCTGGCGGATGCGGTTCTCGTTGAAGAAGTGCTGCACGACCTGCAGACCCCGGCCCTCGCCCCCGAAGATCGCCTCGTGCGGCACCCGCACATCCGTGAACCGGACGTGGGCGTGGTCGGTCGGCATGTTGAACGTCCACAGGAACTCGAGGATCTCGAAACCCGGGCTGTCGGTGGGCGTGAGGAAGGCGGTGATGCCCTCGCCGTCGCCCGCCTCGCCGGAGGTGCGGGCAAAGATCAGGTCGTGGGAGGCGGCGTCCATCCCCGAGTTCCAGATCTTCTCGCCGTTGATGACCCACTCGTCGCCGTCGCGCACCGCGCGGGTCTCCATGTGGGTGGCGTCGGAGCCGTGCTCGGGCTCGGTGATCCCGAAGGCGAAGCCCCGCCGGGCCTCGGCCAGGTCGTCGATCCACGTGTCCTTCTGCTCGTCGGTGCCGTAGATGGCCATGAGCAGCAGGCCCACGTTGTTGCCCACGATGGCGTGCTCGTTCTGCAGGTCGCAGTGCAGGCCCAGGCCGCGGTGCGCCAGGTGCTCGCGGATCACGGCCATGCCCAGGTTGGTGCCGTCCTGGCCGCCGTACTCCTTGGGGTACGGGTAGCGGTAGTGGCCGGCGGCGTCGGCCCGGCGGCGGGCCTCGCCGAGCAGCGCCCGCCACTCGCGCCGCGGCAGCCCGCCGCGGTCCCAGTCGGTGCGGGCGTGCTCCCGCCGGTGGTCGAAGAAGCGGATGTTGTCGTCCTGCTCCTCCAGCGGCCGGATCTCGCGCTCGATGAAGTCGTCGAGCTCGACGAGGTAGTCGGCCAGGTCCTTGGGGATCTCGAAGTCCACGCGGGCGCCTTTCTCTCGGGGTGGGTGCGGCTACCGGCCGACGAAGTGCGGCTCGCGCCGCTCCAGGAAGGAGGCCACCCCTTCGCGGTGGTCCTCGGTGCGGAACAGCTCGCCCAGGCTGGTGCTGACCCAGCGGCCGAGCGCTTCCCAATCGGGATCGAGGGCCTGGCGTAGGCCCTGCTTGAGCGTCCGGACCGCCAACGGGGGGTTGGCAGCGATCCGATCGGCCAGGGCCAGCGCGGTGGGGAGCAGCTCGTCGTGGGGCACGACCCGGCTGACCAGCCCCATGGCGCCCGCTTCCTCGGCGTCGATGATCCGGCCCGTGAACAGCAGCTCGGCGGCCCGCTCGCGGCCGACCAGCGAGGCCAGCCGGCCCAGCCCGGCCACGTCGCAGCACAGGCCCCGCTTGACGAACAGCTCGCCGAAGCGGGCCCGCTCGGACGCCACGCGCATGTCGGCCATGAGCGCCAGCTCCATGCCCCAGCCCACCGCGGCCCCGTTCACGGCGGCCACCACCGGCACGTCGGTGCCCAGCAGGGCGGCGGCCGCCGGGGTGAGCCGCGGCTGCACCACCGGGGCCTCGCGGCTCGCCGCGGCCCGCTCGCCCGTCGGCGCCATGAGCAGCTTGACGTCGTCGCCCGCGCAGAACGCGGGGTCGGCACCGGTGATCACCAGGCAGCGCGCCTGGGTCGTCCGCACCGCGTCCTCCAGCTCGCGGTACGTGGTGTACGTCAGCGCGTTGCGGGCGTCGGGCCGGTCCAGCGTGATCACGCCCACGTCGCCGGCGGTCTCGTAGCGCAGCTCGTCGTAGGTCACGCCACCTGCTCCCGCGCCCAGGCCGTGAGGCCCTTGTAGTCGACCTTGCCGTTGGGGGCCCGGCCGATGACCTCCCGGACCAGCACGTGGCGCGGCGCCTTGTAGTGCGCCAGGTGCCCCTTGACGTGGGCGATCACGGCCGCGTCGTCGACGGTGGTCCCGGCCCGGGGCTCGACGATGGCGCAGATGGCCTCGCCGAAGCGGTCGTCGGGCACCGCCACACACACCGCGTCGATCACCCCGGGCGCGGTCTTGAGCACCTCTTCGACCTCCTCGGGGAAGACCTTCTCGCCCCCGGTGTTGATGCACACCGAGCCCCGGCCGAGCAGGGTCACGCTGCCGTCGGCCTCGACCGTGGCGAAGTCGCCCGGCAGCGAGTAGCGCACGCCGTCGAGGACCTGGAAGGTGGCGGCCGTCTTGACCTCGTCCTTGTAGTAGCCCACCGGCAGCAGGCCGCTGACGCCGAGCCGGCCGATCTCCCCCGAGCCCGGCTCGACCTGGCGGCCGTCGTCGGTGACCACCACCGCCGACGCTCCCAGGGCGAAGCGGGCCGTGCCCGTCACCGTGCCCTTCGACGAGAGGCTGGTGGCCATGCCCACCGCCTCGGAGCTGCCCAGCGAGTCGAAGATGAGCACCTGGGGCAGGTGCTCGATGAGCCGCTCCTTGACCGGCTGGCTCCACATGACCCCGGACGAGACGATCACCGCCACGCGGGACAGGTCCCACCGGTCGGGCTGGGCATCGAGCGCGCCGAGCAGCGGACGGGCGAAGGCGTCGCCCACGATGACCAGCACCGTCACGCCGTTGTCGGCGCAGGCCTGCCAGATGGCCTCGGGATCGAGCGAGCGTTCCGGCAAGGTGACCACGGACCCGCCCAGGGTGAGCTGGCCCAGGGACATCATGTGGCCGGTGCCGTGCATGAGGGGCGCCGCCGGCAGCAGCACGGGTGGGGCCTCAGCGGTCGCCACGAGCTGGGCGCGGTGGTCGTCCACGGTGGTCTCGTCGCCCAGCGGCACCGGGTTGGTGCCGGTGATGAGCCGGGCCAGCGTGTCCTGGTCCCACATCACGCCCTTGGGCCACCCGGTCGTGCCGCCGGTGTAGAGGAACCACCGGTCGTCCCCGGACCGGCCCCACGGCCCGCGGACCGGGCCCTCCCCCGCCTTCTGGGCCTCGGCGATCTCGTGGAGGTCGAGGGCCCAGTCGGGCCGGGGCTCGGTCCCGTCGTCGGCCCACAGCCACAGCTTCACCTTGGGCAGCCGGCTGCGGATCCGCTCGACGGAGGGGACGAAGCTGCCGTGGAACATGACCGCGGCGGCGTCGGCGTTGTCCCACAGGTACACCAGCTCGTCGTCGGCATATCGGTAGTTGGTGTTGACCGGTACCATCCCGGCCTTGAAGCAGGCGTATACGCCCTGCATGTACTCGGGGCCGTTGTACAGGTACTGCGCCACCTTGTCCTGCTGCGCCAGCCCCGCATCGAGCAGGGCCGCGGCGACGCCGTCGGCCCGGCGGTCGAAGTCCGCCCAGCTGACGGTCTGATCGCCGTGGACCGCCGCCGGGGCCTCGCCCCGCACGTCCGCACAGACCTCCCACAGGTCGGCGAAGTTCCAGCTCGACATCCGGTCCTCCTCTCCAGAGCCGACAGCGGTGTCGACATTAGCCGTATAGTCACCGGCCATGGCGGTGAAGCGGCTCACGACCCGGGGCGAGCAGACCCGCCGCGCCCTGCTGCAGGCTGCCTCCCGGCTGTTCGCCGAGAACGGCTACCACAACACCAGCGTCCCCGACATCGTCCGGGCCGCGGGCGTGGGCCACGGCACGTTCTACGAGTACTTCGCCAGCCGCCGCGCCATCCTCGTCGACCTCACCCGCCAGGTCTCCGACGTCGACAGCCGCCTCCCCCGCCTCCGGAGCCAGAACCTGGCCGACCGGATCAGGGCCGAGATCTTCTGGTACCTGTCCGACCATGTAGAACACCTGGAGCTGGCCAAGGTCTGGCACGACGCCGCCACCATCGACCCCGAGATCGCCGAGACCCGCCGCCGCGAGCGGGCCCGCCGCCAGGCGCGCGTCCGCCAGGGCATCGAGGCCGCCGGCGCCCGCCCTGACATCGACCCGGAGATCGCGGCCGCCGCCCTCACCGCCATGCTCGAGGAGTTCGGCCAGCGCTGGTTCGTCGAGGGCGAGGGCCCCGGCCGTAGCGCGCACGACGTGGTCGCCGCCTCCGAGACCCTCGCGGCCCTGTGGCTGGCCGCCATCGGGCTCCAACCCGACACCGTTATCAGGTAGCGGGCGCCCGCGGAGCGCGGCGGCGTAGCCTCGCCAGGCACGCCGGACCCGGGGAGGCGACATGAGCGACGCGGAGCTGCTGAGCCGGCACCGGGCGGTGATCCCTTCGTGGATCGCCCTTCTATACGACCAGCCGATCGAGATCTGCTCCGGTCGTGGGCGCCGCGTCACGGACGCCGAGGGTCGGTCCTACCTGGACTTCTTCGGTGGCATCCTCACGAACTCGATCGGCTACGACGTCGCCGAGATCTCCGATGCGGTGCGCCGCCAGGTCGACTCGGGGATCGTCCACACCTCGACGCTCTACCTGATCCGCTCGCAGGTGGAGCTGGCAGAGAAGATCGCCCGGCTGTCCGGCATCCCCGACGCCAAGGTCTTCTTCTGCAACTCGGGCAGCGAGGCCAACGACACCGCGCTCACGCTCGCCACCAACCATCGGGGATCGCAGCAGGTGCTGGCGATGCGCAACTCCTACCACGGTCGTGGGTTCGGCCCGCTGGCCGTGACGGGCAACCGGGGCTGGTCGGCCACGCCGCTGACCCCGTTCCGCGTGGCCTACGTCGAGGGCGGCTACCGCTACCGCAGCCCCTACCGCCACCTCGACGACGCCACATACATCGCCGCGTGCGTCGACGACCTGCGGCGGACCGTGGCCACCACCACCAGCGGCGAGATCGCCTGCCTGCTGGCCGAGCCCATCCAGGGCGTGGGCGGGTTCACGTCCGGCCCGGACGGCCTCCTCGGCGCCCTCGCCGAGGTGGTGGCCGAGCACGGCGGGCTGTTCGTGTCCGACGAGGTGCAGACCGGCTGGGGCCGGACCGGGGACCACTTCTGGGGCTTCCAGGCCCACGGCGTCGAGCCGGACCTGATCACCTTTGCCAAGGGGCTCGGCAACGGCCTCGCGATCGGCGGCGTCGTCGGCCGCGGCGACGTGATGGAAGCCGTGACCACCAGCTCGATCTCCACCTTCGGCGGCAACCCCCTGGCCACCACCGCCGCCGGCGCCACGCTCGACTACCTGCTCGACCACGACCTCCAGGCCAACGCGGCCAAGCTGGGTGACCGGCTGCTGTCCGGGCTGCGCGACCTCGCCGACGCCCACCCGGTGATCGGCGACGTGCGCGGGCGGGGCCTGATGCTGGCCATCGAGCTGGTCGTCCCGGGGGCCGAGGATCCCGACCCGGTGGCCGCGGGCCGCCTGCTCGAGGAGACCCGGGAGCGGGGCCTGCTGGTCGGCAAGGGCGGCCTGCACGGCAACGTGATCCGCATGGCCCCGGCCATGACCGTGACCGACGACGAGGCCGGCGAGGCGCTCGACGTGCTCGCCGCCTCCCTCGACGCAGTGGGCTGACCCTCGGGCGTGACGCGAGAGGAGGTCCCCGGCCGGCCGGCCGAGGACCTCCTCCCCCGCCAGATCGCTCAGGTCTCGCTCAGCGAGGGCACCTGCACGACGATCATCTCGTTGTCATCCGCGATGGTCGGGTTCCGGCCCGTGTTGGGCAGGTTGTTGTCGCAGGTGATCAGCAGCTCGGCGTCGCTGATCGCGTAGACCGACTCGACCGACTCGCACGTCACGCGGAAGGGATTGCCCAGGCCCACGTCGCCGGGTCGGAGCGGCGGCAACGACACGAGGTCCGGGTCGGGGATGGCGGCGAGGTCGACCGCGACCGTCTTCACCAACGCCCCGCCTGCGTCCACCGCGGTCAGGTCGACCACGTAGACGTTGCGGAACAAGGCCGTCTGCCCGCTCCCGCCGTCCCGCTCGATGACCAGGACGTGGTGCTTGTCGATGACCCACATGTCCGACACGAAGTGCCCGGGTTGCTCGGTCCGGTACTCCCAGGTCCGCCCGGTGAACGCCTTGTCCCTGGTGCTGAACTCGAACACGATCCGCCGGGTGGAGCCTCCGCCGTCGGCGACGGTGGCGCCCTCCAGCGCCGCGTACAGGAACGCGCCGTTGGTGCTGATGCCCATGGCCTCGTAGCCCCGGCTGTTGGGCTGCGTCGCCGGGTTGCCGCCAAGGTGCGGGTTGTTCGGTGACATGAGCCCGCCGGGCGTAGCGAAGGGCGGATCGAGCAGCCGGCCGGTGGCGTCGAAGTGCAGGATCCACGGGCCGAACTCGTCGCCCACCCACAGGTCGCCGTTGGTTCCCCGCTGCAGGGACTCGGGATCGATGTCGGCCCCGGTCAGCCGCCGCTCCGAGGTGGCCTCGTTCACGATGGGGAACCCGATCAGGTGGTCGGGATCCCGGAACTCGATGAACTGGCTGTCGACCGCGATCGTCCCGTTGCCGCCGCGTGCGGTCTTGAACTCGGGCCGCACGTAGTAGGCGCGGATCAGGAAGTCGGCCGAGGTGGCCTTGGCGCCGTACCCGTTGTCCGGCATAGCCAGGTATTCGCCCGCTCGCCGCCCCGCGACCACCGCCGAGAAGCCCTCGACGGGCTGGCTGGGCCGCGGGAAGGTGATCCCGTTCCGCACTCCGGCCAAGGCCGCGCCCGACGGCGGGCCCGCGGCCAGCGCCTCGGCGGGAAGGACCGCCCGGCCCACGAGCTCCGGTTGTAGGTCGTCGCTCGCCTGGGCCATGGCGGCAGGGAGGGCCATCGTTGCCGCGAGCGCGACCACGACGGCGGTGAACAGCTTGGGGTGCATCTCCGGCTCCTCTCGTCCGTGATGTCGAGTGGCACCGAGCCTGCGCCGCCTGGTGTCCCGGGGGCAGGAGGCGGCGGTCCCGGTTTCTCCCCGGGCGCGAATCGGGACACGGGTACCATTCGCCCGGGACACCGGCCGCCCTACGTTCAGGTGCAGGCCCGGAGGTGTGCGGATGGAGGAGAGCGACGATCGCTCGACGGTGCGTCCACCCTGGGCGGGCCTCGGGCCGGCGTGGGCCGCCGCCGCGGTCACCGCCCTGGTCGTCGCGGCCGGCGCGGTGGTGGTCGGGCTGCGGGCCGCCAACGAGGGCGCGGAGCCGGAGGGCCAGAACTGGTGGCTGGTGGCCTGGCTGGTGACCGGCCTGACCTACTCGCTGGCCGGGGTCCTGCTGGTGACGCGTCCGGGCCGGTGGGCGGTGGGCAGCGCGCTGGCCGTGGTGGGCGCCGGCTCGCTGGTGGTGGTGCTGGCCGTCCAGTACCGGGGCTACGAGGCATCGGTCCCGGGCCCGCCCCGCTGGCCCGGCCTGGCCGACGCCGACACCTGGGCGCTCCCCCTCGCGGCCGCAGTGCTGGTCGCCGTGCTCCCCGGCACGCTCGTCCTGGCAGCCCGACCGTCCGGCCGCCGACAGAGCCTCGCGGGCACGTCCGGCCCCCCGGGCCCGGCGGGCGCCGTGACCCCCCAGTCGAACCGGGGAACCGCCGCAGCGGACACTGCCGACACAGAGGATGAAATCGGGTTAGTGGACGCAGTCGACACGGCGGATGCGCTCGGCGCGGTCGGCGAAGCCAGCGGGGTGGACGCACTCGACGCC
>Ga0075417_10000198_pt1 | contig 12120 bp, 12 predicted proteins | sample SoiMetdeltSBSDD1_FD_71477 | JGI IMG/M metagenome (GOLD analysis project Ga0075417, IMG submission 71477) | Bulk soil microbial communities from a Populus tree surrounding site in Tennessee, USA - Soil MetaG P. deltoides SBSDD1 | ecosystem: Environmental > Terrestrial > Soil > Tree plantation...
CCTCGTCGTAAAGGCGTATATGCACCTATATGCCTGCGCTCAACCTCATGCCATAGGTTTCGCTCTTACTGCCTTGCGTCTTGACCGGTTGGCGTGAATTGGCTGGCAACGGCCGCCCGCAACAGCGTGCGCAGCTCGGCAGCCCGCTTGGTGCCAAAGCTTGCTTCGAAGCGCGCTTGCGCCTTAGCCCAGGCCTCACGGCCGGCTTGTAGCCGTTTCTCGCCGGCTTTGGTCAAGTGAAGTTCCTTTGCTCTCCGGTCGGATGGGGCCGGTTCAATTCTGATCAGCCCGTCCCTCTCGAGCGGCTGGATGTTCCGCCCAAGCGTCGTGCGATCCATCACCATGTCCTCAGCGAGCGCATTGATTGTCAGCGGACCCCGGCGCGTGAGCTTCGCCAGAATAGAAAACTGGGTGACGCGCAACCCGACGGGTGCGAGGAGCTGATCGTAGAGCTGGGTTACGTGTCGAGCGGCCGATCGGACGGCGAAGCAGTTGCAATCCTCGGGTCCTGGCAGTGTTACGGTCGGCATCTTTCATCCTCATTGACAAAGGCGCATACGCTCCTATATACGCGCATATGCACGTAATGTCAAGCTGCCCGGTGAAATTCGCAGCAGTCGCGGGCCGTTCAGCACGCTGCTGAAAGGACGCGAGCCGACTGAACGGAAAGGAGAAATGCCGTGAGCAAGCTAGGGGGAAAAATCGCGCTGATCACCGGCGGCAGCAGCGGGATCGGATTGGCGACGGCGAAGCGTTTTGTTGACGAAGGCGCCTATGTCTTCATAACGGGACGCCGTGAGGCAGAATTGAGTGGCGCCATCAAAGGCATCGGCAATCAGGTAAGAGCCCTAAAGGGCGACGTTTCGAATCTCGATGATCTCGACCGCATTTTCACACAAATCAAAGAGGACAAGGGCAAGCTCGATATCGTGTTCGCCTATGCGGGCGTGGCGAAATACGCCGCGCTGGGCGAGATCACCGAAGAGCTCTACGACTCGATCTTTGGCATCAATGTGAAAGGCATGCTGTTCACGGTGCAGAAAGCGCTGCCGCTGATGCCGGATGGCGCCGCGATCATCCTCACGTCCTCCATAGTCGGCAGCAAGGGACTGGCGGCAAATAGCGTTTACGCCGCCACGAAGGCGGTCGCGCGTTCGTTTGCGCGAACATGGACCACGGATTTGAAGCATCGGGGCATACGCGTGAACGCCATCAGCCCCGGCTCCATCGATACGCCGGGATTGAACGGCCTATTGGCTTCGGCACCGGCGGGGGAACAGCGCCGCAAGTTGATTTATGCCGCCACGCCACTCGGACGGTCTGGCACGCCTGATGAAATCGCTGGGGCGGCAGTGTTTCTTGCATCTAACGACGCCAGCTACATCACAGGAATCGAGCTGTTCGTCGATGGTGGTTTCGCGCAGGTCTGAGACTCAATCATCCAATCTTACTCTCAGGAGGTTTGCCATGACATCGCAGCGTTCTGTTGTTTTCGCGGAGCCAGTTCGGACGGCGATCGGCACCCTAGGAGGCTCGCTCAAGGACGTTCCGGCTCCCACTCTTGGTTCGGTAGCAATCGCCGCCGCGGTCACGCGCGCGAACATTCGCCCCGATGATGTGGAAACGGTCGTCATGGGCAACGTCGTCCAGGCTGGCACCAAGATGAATCCCGCCCGCCAAGCTGCCGTCCACGCCGGGCTTCCGGTCGCCACCCCAGCACTCACCGTCAATCGGGTCTGCGGCTCGGGAGCGCAGGCCATCGTCTCCGCTGCCCAAGAGATCTCCCTCGGCAATATCAATGTCGCGGTGGCGGGGGGCATGGAGAACATGGACCAGACGCCGTATCTCATTCCGCGAGGTCGTTGGGGTTACCGTATGGGCGATGGGGTGCTCTATGACAGTGTGTTGCGCGACGGATTGAACGACGCTTTCTCGGACGCGCACTCGGGCTGGCATACCGAGGATTTGGTCGAGAAATACCAGGTCACCCGCGAGGCGCAGGACCGCTGGGCATTGCGATCGCAGCAGCAGTTCGCCGCGGCGCAGGCCGATGGTCATTTCAAATCGCAGATCGTACCCGTGGAAGTGCCCGGAAAAAAAGGACCAACCCAGTTCGACAAGGATGAGCACAACCGGCCCGACACGACGATCGAAATACTGGCGCGGCTGAAGCCGGCCTTCCGACCGAACGGCACGATCACCGCCGGCAATGCGCCTGGACTGAACGACGCCGCTGCGGCCATGGTGCTCGCCGACCACGCGTGGGCCGACAAGCGTGGTCTCGTTCCAACTGCACGCCTGGTCTCCTACGGCATCGCTGCGGTCGAACCGGGGATGTTCGGGTTAGGACCCGTGCCCGCGGTCAAGCAAGCCTTGCAGCGCGCTGGCTGGGATATTCGCTCCGTTGAGCGCGCCGAGATCAATGAAGCCTTCGCAGCCGTCGCCATCGTTGTTGCTCGGGAGCTCGGGCTTCCTGAAGAGATTGTCAACGTTGAAGGCGGCGCCGTGGCCCATGGCCATCCGATTGGCGCGACCGGGGCAGTGCTCACGACTAAACTGATCCACTCGATGCGCCGCGACGGTCTAACGCGCGGCCTTGTCACGCTTTGTATCGGCGGCGGTCAGGGCATAGCGCTGGCCATCGAAGCACTGCATTAACTCGTGCGCTTGCTAGACCAAAACGAAGATACCTATCGACGGCGCAACACTAGACTAGCTGATAAAAAGAGGGTCTTTGCCTGACTTTCCTACCTACGTTGCTTACCGTTATTGTTCGGGGGTTGGCGTGGCCCATGAGTAAAAGCGGTTGTTCGTGAGCAACGTTCGGCCCCAGATCAATGGTATTTTCGGGAGAACGTCATGCGTGATCACGGGAGTGCCCTCGCTTGGAAAGGCATCGTTTGTGCACTGATCTTCACAGCGTCGCATGGCGTTGTCGCTGCACAAAACATGGCACCGCCACCGGCCGTTTCGGTGACCCCAGTCGTGTCGCGTCAGGTGACGGAGACGGGCGGCTTTATCGGACGCGTGACAGCGATCGAAAAGGTCGACCTTGTCGCGCGGGTGCCAGGGTTCATCGAGGAGCGCACCTTCACGGAAGGGCAGCAGGTTAAGAAGGGGGAGCTGCTCTTTCGGATCGAACAGGCAACTTACAAGGCAGCCGTCGAGCAGGCGCGCGCTGCTCTCGCCAAGGCCAAGGCGACCGAGGTCAACGCAAAGCTGCAGCTGGAGCGCGGGAAGGAGCTCCTGCGTACAAACAACATCCCGCAAGCCACGGTCGACCAGCGCGCCGCGGACGAAGAGGCGGCCCAGGCGAGCGTAATGGAAGCCCAGGCGGAGCTCGAGCAGGCTGAAATCAATCTCGGTTATACCGAGATCCGCTCACCGATTGATGGCCGGATCGGACTCGCCACTTTCACCATAGGTAATCTGGTCCAACCGTCGTCCGGGAAGCTCGCAACGATCGTCAGCCAGGACCCCATCTACGTCATCTTTCAGGTCAGTCAACGCAATGTGCTCGAGTACCGGCGCAGGGTGGCCGAGTCACCCAGCAACACGCATCTCACTATTCACATCAAGCTGCCCGATGGCAGTTCTTATCCGCATCCTGGTCTCACCAACTTCCTTGACGTTCAGGTCGAGCCCACAACCGATACCGTCGCGGTACGGGCGCGGGTGCCAAACCCGGATGGTCTTTTGACTGCCGGTGGAGTCGTCGGCGTAACCGTTGAACGGGGTGCGCCGCGATTGGCGCTGACAGTTCCCCAAGCCGCCGTCCTGCTCGATCAGGCCGGCCGATATGTTCTGGTCGTCGATGCAGAGAAGAAGGTCGAGCAACGTCGCGTAACTCTCGGAGTCGAGCAGGGACGCAATGTTGTTGTCACCGACGGCCTCAAAGCGGGCGAGCTAGTCATCGTCGAGGGGATCCAAAAGGTGCGCGCCGGCCAGGTTGTAACGGCGAACGTCCTGCCTGGGACCTAGGCGAATGTTCTCCGGTATTTTCATCGAACGACCGCGGCTCGCTTTCGTCGTCGCCATCGTCATTACGCTCGCTGGCATCATTGCCATCACGACGATCCCAATCGCGCAATTTCCCGATATCGTGCCGCCTCAGGTAACGCTCAACGCGACCTATCCGGGTGCCGATGCCGAAGTGGTCGAAACGACGGTCGCCCAACCCATCGAACAGCAGATCAACGGCATCGACAATGCCCTCTATTATCAGTCTGCCAGCGGGGCCGACGGCAGCTACATCCTCACTGTGACGTTTGCGTTGGGCACCGATCCGGACATTAACACTGTCAACGTGCAGAACCGCGCGAGCCTCGCGGTGCCGCAGCTGCCTCAGGAGGTGTCGCGCGCCGGCCTGACCATTCGGAAAAAATCCGCTGCCCTTCTTCAGGTGATCAGCCTTTATTCTCCGAACAAGACCTACGACGCCGTCTACTTGAGCAACTACGCGACGATCAACCTCATCGATCCAATAGCGCGGATCAAAGGGGTCGGTCAGGCAACGCTGTTCGGTCCGCTAGACTATTCCCTGCGGATCTGGCTCGACCCTGATCGGCTAACCGAGCTCAACCTGACCCCGAGTGACGTGATCACATCGGTGCAGAGCCAGAATGTTCAAGCGGCGCTCGGTCGGGTGGGCGCGGCGCCGATCACGAGCGAGCAGCAGGTTCAAATCAATATCAAGACCACCGGCCGGCTGACCCGACCCGAAGAATTCGCGGCCATTGTCTTGCGCGCCAATCCCGACGGTTCGGTTATTCGCGTCAAGGACGTTGCCCGTGTCGAATTGAGCGCACGATCCCAAGACCGCTTTAGCCGCTTTAACGGCGCGCCGGCGGCTGCGATCGGCATCTATCAGACCCCAGGATCTAATGCGATCGAGGTGGCCCGCCAAGTTCGCGAGACAATGAGCGGGCTGGAGAAGCGCTTCCCTACCGACCTTGCATATACCGTGTTTTTCGACTCCACCGTTTTCGTCACGGCCACGATCAATGAGGTCATTCACACGCTCGGCATTGCAGTCATTCTTGTGGGCGTGGTGGTGTTCTTATTCCTCGGCAGGTGGCGAACGACCCTGATCCCGCTGGTTGCCGTGCCGGTGTCGATTATCGGCACCTTCGCGGTCATGTTGGTGATTGGCTACAGCGCGAATACTGTCTCTTTGCTGGCCCTCGTCCTTGCCATCGGCATCGTGGTTGATGATGCCATCGTGGTCGTCGAGAACGTCGAGCGGGTAATGGAGGAGAACCCCGAGCTGTCTGTTGACGCAGCATGCAAGAAGGCAATGGCGGAAATTACCGGCCCAATCCTGGCCATCACATTCGTCTTGCTGTCGGTGTTCGTCCCGGTCGCCTTCATCCCCGGCATCAGTGGGCAGCTGTTCCGCCAGTTCGCTGTGGCCGTATCGGTATCCATGCTGATCTCGGCGGTCATGGCACTGACGTTGAGCCCGGCACTTTGTGCCGTGCTTCTCAAACCTGGCCACAGGAGCATCGGTCCGATGCGATACGTCTTGCGTGCCATCGACCGTGCGCGCGACGGTTACGTGGCGGTGGTGGCCCGCCTGGTGCGCGTGTCGATTGTTGGGGTCGTGGTCGTCGCCGCGACGCTCGCCGCGTCGGCGTGGCTATTCGGCAAGACGCCGAAGAGCTTCTTGCCGGACGAGGATCAGGGCGCGATTTTTGCCGCTCTGCGTCTTCCTGAAGGCGTCTCCCTCAATCGCACCGAGGACGTCGTCAAACAAGTCGAGGACATCGTCAGGCCGATCCCGGGCGTCGAAGGTGTGCTTTCTGTGGTCGGACTGAATTTCATCGACTATGTCCCGTCGTCCAACCAGGCCTTCTTCGTTATTCGGCTTAAGCCTTACGAGACGCGCACCGATCCCGCACAAGGAGTCGGCGCGATCATTGCCCGCTTGCGCCCCCAGATGGCCGCCATCCAGGGGGCCATCGGATTCCCATTCAACCTCCCGCCTATTCTCGGCCTCGGCAACACAGGCGGCTTCCAATACGCACTGGAGGCGCTACAGGGGCAATCGCCGTCCGATGTCGCGGCCGCATTGCGCGGGCTCATCGTGGCGGCTAACGCGCGGCCCGAGCTCGCAGGCGTCTACAGCACCTATGCCGCCGACACGCCGCAGATTTATCTCGACATCGACCGCGATAAAGCCCAGGTGCTTGGGGTCAAGATCAGCGACATCTTCAATGCTTTGCAAGCGACCCTAGGCACTTATTACATCAACGACTTCAATGTGTTTGGTCGAACGTGGCAGGTCAACGTCCAGGCCGAGACGCCATTTCGCAACAATACCGACGACATCTACCAGATCTATGTGCGCAATGCGCAAGGCGGCATGGTCCCAATCCGGGCCCTGGCCGAGGCGAAGCTCGTCCAAGGGCCGCAGACAGTCGTGCGCTACAACGGCTTCCGCGGCGCAATTGTGAACGGCGCACCGAAGCCTGGCTTCAGCTCGGGCCAGGCGCTCGCCGCCATGGAGCGCATTTCCGAGACCACTCTGCCAGCAGGCTACAGCTTCGAGTGGACCGGAACTGCGCTACAGGAAAAAGCGGCGGGCGGGCGCACCGGGATCGTGCTGGGTCTCGCCGTTCTGTTTGCGTATCTGTTTCTCGTTGCACTTTACGAGAGCTGGAATATTCCGCTGTCCGCCCTTTTGTCGGTCAGCGTCGCAATACTCGGCGCCATCGTTGCAATCTTAGTGGCGCGACTAAGCTTCGATGTCTACGCGCAGATCGGACTCGTCGTGCTCATCGCCCTCGCGGCAAAAAACGGCATTCTCATTGTTGCCTTTGCCGTGGAGCAGCGCAGTCTCGGGAAAGACATTCCGGCCGCCGCCATCGAAGCAGCGGGCTTAAGGTTTCGCCCAGTGATGATGACAAGCTTCGCGTTCATCTTCGGACTGTTTCCCCTTGTTATTGCCGAGGGCGCTGGCGCGGTGACCCGTCGCGCGGTAGGCACACCCGTGTTTGGCGGCATGATTGCTGCTTCACTGATTGGGATTTTCATCATTCCGTCGCTCTTTGTTATCGCGGAACGCATGCGCCAAAGAGGCAAGAAAACCAAATGACTGGAGAATGCGTCAAAGTTAGCAGGAAGACCGATTTTGCGCAGGGGCAAAGATTGGAGATGCGTCGATGTCCCTACCGCTCAACATGACTTGCAAAAGCTGCGATCGGCACATGGGAATTATTATTTCACCTCCAGCAGACCGCCTGGCCCCGCTGATTTTGGAGTTTGCGTGCCCCGAGTGCGTCGAAAAGGTAGCAAGAAGTAAGCAGATCACGCTCGACTCGGAAACAAGGTGGGGAAGACTCATCGCGGAAATTAAAGGCCGATGACCCAATCGAATGAGCACAGTGATGTCCACTTTTGAGTGCAAGCGGACATTCCGTTCGTGACCATGAATGTTGACCTAGCGGTAATGCTGGTTAAATGAAGATCCTAGTGCCAGCGACATTGATGATGACTAAATCAGCGATCGGCTTAATCGCGACGACCTAGTCAAAACGATGCAACACGTCATCGCCCTTGTTGAGCAGCATGGTCTGTTGGTTGTATTTCTCAATGCTCTTTTGGCTCAAAGTGGACTGCCTCTCCCCATTATTCCGATTCTACTGGTAGCGGCAGCTCTGGCCCAAAGCCATCTTCAGGTCATTGGAATTGTCATTGCGGGCATTGGCGGAATCGCAATTGCCGATCTCTTTCAGTATTGGTGTGGTCGGAAATACGGGCGGCGCTTCCTTGGACTCCTTTGCAGGGTTTCCTTTTCGCCGGATTTCTGTGTTCGGCGAACTCAGGAGGTGTTCGCAAGGGTGGGTCCCTGGTCGCTTGTTCTGGCGAAATTTATTCCGGGGCTTTCGCTTATATCGGTGGCAATGGCCGGCGTCACCAAGATGTCCGTGTTCACCTTTCTGTTGCTTGACCTTATCGGAGGAATGATTTTCGTCAGCGTTTTTGTTGCACTGGGCGTGATATTCCAAGATGCAATCACAAGCTTCCTCTCCACGCTCGTAGATTACGGAAAGTTTGGTGTCGCCGCCGTCCTCGCTGCGATTGGACTGTACGTATTTATAAAATGGTTGCAGCGACGATTATTTATTCGTCAGCTACGCATGGATCGTATTACCGTTGCCGAACTCCGCAAATTAATCGACGACGGCCAGACTCTTCTCATTCTTGACGTCAGGCCGAAGGAGATTCGTGAGAACGATGGCATCATTGTGGGTGCGGTCTCGGCGCACCCGGCGGACATTGACCCCCTTGTAATGAAATACCCACGCGAGGCAGAGATTGTTGTGTACTGCGCATGTCCGAATGAAGAATCGGCCGCCAACGCTGCCAAGCACCTCAAACGCGCAGGATTTAGAAAAATCCGACCACTTCTGGGTGGGATCGATGCGTGGATTCAGGCCGGGCACGGCGTTGAGCGCTAGAGACTTTGGCGATGGGTGGTCAAGTCCAGAAGAAAAGGCAACGCGCCAACGAAGTCAAGAATGAGGGACGCAAGCGGCTTTTGCCCTTAGCTGAGATTGCTTTCTGTATCGATGGTTTCCGTCAATCCTGAAAGTTCTTACGGTCGTTCTCAGTTACTTCTAATCAGCAGCTCGAATATGAGAGCATGTGACACCAATAGAGCCGGTACGAGTGCTGTCACGATGTAGAACCCAGCGCCCAGAGCGCCGGGTTCCAAATTGATGCGTGCACCTTTGTAGAATGCGAACAACAGATCGGCGAGACCCCAAACATTGAACATCCACACCGTTGCGATTGCCCAATTGGCGGTGCGCGCGAGTCCCGCCGTGGCAATGATCGCAAGGATTCCAGCAACAAAGTCGCCATAAGCGGCCGGTATTGCCCACGCTTTTGGCAGCGATCCGGAAACAACCCCCGGCACCAAAAAACTTAATCCGATAAAGCGCACCATGTGGGGCGCCACTAGCCAAATCAAGGCTTGCTCCGTGTTGATGTTTCGGAGGGACGGCCGTGCAAAGAGCGCCGCGAGAACGATGGCGCTCAGCAAGCTCATCAGAGTGCTGAGTCCAAACGCAGCGCGCGGGGTCATCGGGTATCTCCAGCCCTGACGGGCGATCAATCTTTCGAGCCCAGAGTCTGTCGCAATTCGGCGACGTTGGTCAGAATCGCGTCGCCCATGTAGCGGATGTTCTCGATGGAACGTTGGGCGGCATCTTTGTGACCGTGACCGCAGGCGTCCTCGATGAGGATCGGTATGAAGCCGAGGTCGACACCGTGGCGTACCGTGGGGTCTATTCCGATCTCGGTGGCAATCCCGCAGATCATGAAGGAAATCAAGCCACAGTCGCGCAGTGCCATGCTTAAAGGTGTACCTTCGAAAGCCGACATCGAGATCTTGTCGAAAATCGCCTCGTCCATTCTGACCCCGAGCTCGGGCGCAAGCTCAAAACCGGCGCTGCCTCGGAGAAACCAGGGTTTGACGGCCTCGGGACTGTCGACGCGCTGCCAGGCCATGGCCTGCCGTAGTTGAAACACGCCCGCGAGCTTCGTTGGTAGCGACATATGTCTCAAGAAAACGACGCGGAAGCCGTGACCTCTTGCAAGCTCCAGGACTTCCAGGACCTTGTCGAGAATCTTGGGGCCATGTGGCAACTGGGAAAGAATGCCCGCCTGCATGTCGTAAACCACAAGGGCGCACTTTTCCGGTCTGGCTATTTCCTTGAGCGACTTTGGAACCTGAAGACTTGCAGAACTCATCGGCTGGTCTCGCCTAGTCAGAAATCGCATTCATAGCTTGGAGTCATCTGCGCGAGCAGCAGCTCGCTGCGCGCCTGTTTCCGACGCTTAGCCTTCCTTAGCAGCCTTGGGGTCCATCCAGATGATCTCCCAGATATGGCCGTCGAGATCGTGAAAGCTCCTTCCAAACATAAATCCGTAATCCATCGCCGGCCGGGCTTCGATCGCGCCCGCGCGCACGGCCGCATCAACAATTTCATCGACCTTGGCCTTGCTCTCTTGCGACAGGCAGACAAGCACCTCCGTCGCCTCCTTGGCGTTAGCGATCGGCTTGCTGGTGAACTCCCTAAATTTCGGTTCCGTCAGGAGCATCGCGTAAATGTCGTCAGAGATCACCATACAGGCCGCCGTTGCATCGGTGAACTTCGGATTGAAGGCATAGCCAAGCTTCGCAAAAAAAGCCTTGGATCGATCGAGATCCTTGACTGGCAGGTTCACGAAAATCTGCGTGGCCATTTTTATCTCCAGGGTTCGCAATTCAGGTCAGGTGTCGCTGGCGCCAACAGCTGCTTGCGCTATCCGTGGGGCTTTCATGCGGCGCAGTCATGCCCCTACCGTGGCGTCTGCGATGAACGAAAGCTGACATCGGAAGTCGCGATGCACGGTCGACCCATCACGTCAGGCAACCGCCATCGCGGCTCGGCCCAGTTTGGCGCGGCGCAGCTGCACGGCAATGATCGCGTGCAGGATGAGCCAGATTGGAACCAGCACGGTCGGAACGAACGACCATGGCGCGCGTTGCATCGCTTCCGAGCCAGGACCGGAGAAGATCTGCAAAGGCGAGCCCTCCGCCGACGTGATACCAAAGGCAATAGCCAGCACGAGATCGGCAGCGCCGAGTAGATTCCAGGCGCCGATTGCCGTTGTGTGTCGCACGCCGTTGTCCTTCAGCAGCCACAGCACTGGCACCGCGGCTATGCCCGTAATAATGTCGCCCCACGCCGCGCTGTGCGGGAACGGTCCGCTGAGCCGCCCTTCCGCTGCCAGCATTAGAAAAAGCACGGCGAACACGCGCACGACGTTGAGCGCGACCATCACCGGCATCGGAATGCTCAGCATCGCCTCGCGAGCCGCCGGCCATGTGGCCGCGAGTGCAGCGGCGAGAAGAGGCACGGCCACAAAGAGGCCGACGACTGGGATTGGTCGCGCGATCGAGAGCCATCCCGCCTGCGCCACTGCAGCAGCAAGGCCGATCCAGACACCAATGATGGCGGCCAGTGTAACCTTGGCGGCACGCGAGGCGTCAATGAAGATGGTCAGGGTGTTGACGACCAACACCATCAACGCCGTCGTGATGATCAAGCCGATGAAATCGAGCATGCTTCTCGGGCTGCAAGTCCGAAGTCCGCACCATCGGATAATGAAGTTTCAACCTCTCTCAAAAGATGTTCAAGATCATCTTTTGGCGGTACGATCGTTACCTTGGCGAGGAGACAGCCATGCCCTATTCGCTGAAACACAAGCGCGATACCCGCGATAAAATCCTCGAAAGCGCGAGACGCCTGTTCAACAAAAGGGGATTCTCCGAGGTCTCGATCGATGAAGTGATGGAGAATGCCGGTCTCACGCGAGGGGGCTTCTACCGGCATTTCAGGGACAAGGACGAGCTTTACGCCGAGGGTGTCCGCCGATTCCTTTGCGCCGACGCGCCCAAGCCCTGGCAACCCAAGACGTCCGAAAGGATGGCACGCAAGCCGCGCAGCCAACGCATCGTGGACGCCTACTTTTCCCGAGACCATTTCGACGACCGCGAGACGTGTTGCCCCTTGATCGCGCTGCCATCGGATGTCATGCGCGGCAGCGATGCAGTGAAGGGCGCGTATCGCGAGGTATTGGAAAAACTGATCGACATTTTCTTAGACGATTTGGATGCGCCGCAACGCCGTGAGCGCGCACTTGCGCTTGCCGCCTTGTGCATCGGAGGCATCGTGGCGCCGAAATGCGTAGACGATCCGGCCCTGGCCGACGGTTTGCGCCGTGCGGCGCATCGGGAGGCGTTGCGCATCGGCGGCTGGAACCGCCAACCGCCGCATGCCAGAGCGAAAGACGCCCTGGAGCGGATCGCGAATTAGTTGGCTCCATGTTGCCGCGCGAACTGGATCCCAGAGTCGTCGATCGCTAAACGAAGTCTGCTTTTAGGGGTATTGCAATCCAAAGCGGATATTCCAATCGTGACCCCTGACGTCCGTTTCGGGGGATAAAGCGGACGTTGTTCGAAAATCAGGGATGTCCGCTAACGACCCAAAGCGGACGTCAATCATTTATTTACCGCTACGATAGTTTTTCTTGAGCCTTCGAATGGCGATGAGATGGCCCAGTCCG
>Ga0075417_10000206_pt1 | contig 11894 bp, 11 predicted proteins | sample SoiMetdeltSBSDD1_FD_71477 | JGI IMG/M metagenome (GOLD analysis project Ga0075417, IMG submission 71477) | Bulk soil microbial communities from a Populus tree surrounding site in Tennessee, USA - Soil MetaG P. deltoides SBSDD1 | ecosystem: Environmental > Terrestrial > Soil > Tree plantation...
AGGTGGATGTCGCCCTCGTTGACGATCACGAGGTGGCGCACGTCCTCCGGAAAGCACTGCAGCACCGACTCGTGGAGGTCGGCGAACAGCTCGAGGTCGGGGGCGTACGTCGGCGTGACCACGACCATTCGCCCGTCGGCATCAGTCGTCGGGCCCCCGGTCGCGAGCTTGGGTTCGGCGCGCTCCGCAGCCATCGGCGCCGACCATAACCCCTGTCGGGAGCCCGGCCCCCGGCCCGGCCGCAGACTTCAGTGAGGCCTCAGGATCGCCTCAGGTGGGCTTCAGCGTGCGCAGGCAGCATGCGCCCTTGGCGGCAGGGATGCGGACAGGGACTGCCGCGTGGAAGGTGACCGAATGGCAGCCAGGGCGGACAGGGCGGCGAGATGACGGGTGGACGCGCATGGAGTGCGGGAAAGACGATGGGGGTGACCGGCCCGACGGGCCCACGCGTTGCCGTCTTCGGGCTCGGCTACGTGGGGACCGTGTCGGCGGCGTGCCTGGCGAGCCGTGGATCTACGGTCATCGGAGTCGACGTGAGCCCGGACAAGGTCGCGATGGTGACCGAGGGGCGGACTCCAGTGGTGGAGGAGAGAATCGGTGAGCTGATCGCCGAACAGGTCCGCTCCGGCCGGCTCACCGCCACCAGCGACGCGGCCGCGGCGGTGGCCGCGACCGACATGGCGCTCGTCTGCGTCGGCACTCCGTCGACGCCGAGCGGGAGCCTGCTCACCGCCTATCTCGAGCAGGTCGCCGAACAGATCGGCGCGGCACTGGTCGGGCGAACGGAGCGCTACACGGTCGTCATCCGCTCCACCATGCTGCCGACCACTTGCGAGGAGGTCGTCGTTCCCCGCCTGGAGGCGGCGTCGGGACTGTGCGCCGGCGCTGACTTCGGTCTGGCGGTGAACCCGGAGTTCCTGCGCGAAGGCAGTTCCGTCCGCGACTTCTTCGACCCGCCCAAGACCGTCATCGGCGAGATCGACGAGGCGAGCGGCGACGCCGTCGCCCGGCTCTACGAGGGCCTGCCCGGCCCGGTCTACCGAGTGCCGCTCGGCGTGGCGGAGATGATCAAGTACGCCGACAACAGCTTCCACGCCCTGAAGGCGGGCTTCGCCAACGAGATGGGCGCGGTGTGCAAGGCGCTCGGCCTCGACAGCCACGCGGTGATGGACATCGTCACCGCGGACACGAAGCTCAACATCTCCCCGGCCTACCTGCGGCCCGGGTATGCGTTCGGTGGCTCCTGCCTGCCCAAGGACCTCCGAGCCCTCGTCCACCGCGCCCGGCGGGCGGACGTCGCGATCCCGATCCTCGAGAGCATCCTGCCGTCGAACGAGGGCCAGATCGACCGCGTGTTCCGGACCGTCGAGGCCACCGGCAAGCGCCGGGTCGGGCTGCTCGGCCTGTCGTTCAAGCCGGGCACGGACGACCTGCGCGAGAGCCCCATGGTGGCCCTCGCCGAGCGCCTGCTCGGCCGCGGCTTCGAGCTCATGATCTACGACCCGCAAGTGGCGGTGTCCCGGCTGCTTGGCGCCAACCGTGCCTACGTCGACCAGCGCATCCCCCACCTGTCCCGGCTCATGGCGCGCTCGGCCCGGGAGGTCGTCGCCCACGCCGAGGTCGTCGTGGTGGGAGCAGCAGACGCCGACGCGCTGGCCGAGCTGCGCCAGGCCGACGGCCGCACCATCGTGGACCTGGTCCGGTTCGCCGGCTCGGAGTCCTACGCAGGGGACGAGAGGTACATCGGTGTCGGCTGGTAGGCAGCGGCCCGGGCCCCGGGTCCTCATCCTCGTCGAGAACCTGTCCGTCCCCTTCGACCGCCGGGTCTGGCAGGAGTGCCGCGCCCTGACCGACGCCGGCTACCGGGTCGAGGTGATCTGCCCGCAGGGCGTCAAGCAGGACACCGAGCCGTTCGCCGAGATCGGCGGCGTGCGCATCCACCGCTACCCGCTCGAGGCGGCGACGGGGGGACCTGCGGGATACCTCCGCGAGTACGGCACCGCGCTGTGGCACACCCTGCGCATCGCGCGGCGACTGTCCCGTGCGGAGCCGTTCGACGTCGTCCAGGCCTGCAATCCGCCGGATCTCCTCTTCCTGATCGCGCTGGCGGTTCGCCACACCGGGGCGCGCTTCATGTTCGACCACCACGACCTGGTACCGGAGCTGTTCGAGTCACGCTTCGCCTCCGGGCCGCGGCTGCTGCATCGGGTGTCGTCGTTGCTCGAGCGCCTGACCTTCCGCACTGCCGACGCAGTGATCAGCACCAACGACAGCTACCGCTGGGCAGCGCTGACCCGTGGGGGGCTGCCGCCGGAGCGGGTGCGCGTGGTCCGCAGCGCTCCCGACCTCTCGCGTTTCGTCCCGGTGGCGCCCGATCCTGCCCTCAAGCGGGGCAAGCGTCACCTCGCCTGCTACCTCGGGGTGATGGGGCCTCAGGACGGCGTCGACTACGCGCTCCGGGCCCTGGCCCACCTGCACGGGCCCATGGGGCGTGACGACCTGCACACCACCTTCATCGGCAGCGGTGATGCGTTCGACGATCTGGTCGCGCTCGCCGGCCGCCTCGGCCTCGACTCTGTGGTCGAGTTCACCGGGCGGGTGCCGGACGAGACCGTGCAGCGCTACCTCTCGACCGCCGACGTCTGCCTGTCGCCTGACCCGAAGAACCCGCTCAACGACGTGTCCTCGATGAACAAGGTCGTCGAGTACATGGCGATGAGCCGCCCCCTGGTCTCGTTCGACCTACGGGAGGCACGGGTCACGGCCGGGGACGCAGCCGTCTATGCGTTCGACAACGACGAGGTGCGCTTCGCCGAGCTGACCGCCGAGCTGCTGGACGACCCCGCGCGGCGTGAGCGGATGGGGGTCATCGGCCGGAGCCGCGTGGAGGCGAGCCTCTCCTGGGAGATCTCGCGGAACAACCTGCTGGCGGCCTACGAGGACATCCTCGTCAGCCCGCTACGGCGGCGCGACGGCGGTCGGCAACCCAAACGCGTGCACGAGCCTGCCGCCCCCCAACCGATCGCGGCTGGCGCCGGCGGACCCACAGCAGCCTGATGGGTACCGGGCGGAGCGGAACGAAGGGCGGCGCCCGGCGGGGCGCCGTGGCAGTCTCAGCTGACGGCGGCGGAGCGGGAGCTCTCGTCGCGCTCCCAGCGCGTCGACCGGCCGAACCGGGTGTAGACGCGGGCGGCCACGGCCACCGAGGCGTACGTGGCGGCGTCGACCGCGCCCGGCACGCTGCGGCACAGTTGCAGAAGGTCACGCCTGGTCGACGGCGTGGTCTCCTTGACGAGCTGAGGTCGTGCGGCGGCGGCCCGGTTCTCGACGACGCCGCGGTAGGCGCGGCGCCGCACCTTGAGGAGGTCGCCGAGGCCGGCCGGCGCCACCACGACGACCGGCTCGTCGCCCACGATGTCGATCTCGGCCGCAGCGAAGTGCTGGTCGACCCAGTGGTCCTCGGCCACGACATCGGGATGGTCGCCGAACCGGGCACGGCCGGAAGCGCTGAGGCCGTACACGCCGGCGCCCCACAGCGATCCCATCACCGACGGCAGCTGCGCCCGAGCCCGGAAGTATCGGCGCACGATGCCCGAGGAGTGGGCGGTGTCGTAGCGGATCGGGGGCCGGGCCGCCACCGCACCGGGCCGCTCGAGGTGCTCGAGCACCTGCCGTGCGCTGGCCCCGTGCAGCACCACGTCGGCGTCGAGATACAGGCGTGGGAAGCTGCGCAGCGCCCGATCCCCGGCCCGAAGTGCCGCGGGCTTGGACGCCACGGCCAGCTCGATCACCTGCACGGGGTGGCCGCCGGCACGGGCCGCGGCGGCGGTGCCGTCGTGGCAGCCGTTGCACACCACGGCCACCTCGAGGCTCTCCGGGTCGATCCCGTCGAAGAGGTGGTCGAGGCAGCGGCCTATGACCGCCTCCTCGTTGTGGGCCGGGATCACCACCGACCCGGCCGGCCGTCCGCTCATGGCCCCTCGTCGGGTTGTGTCGTCATGTCGGCTCCGCCCCGTCGTCCTCGCGTCCCCGCCCGCGGCGCAGGCGGGGGCCACCCTACGGACCGGGGAAGCGGTCGGACAATCGCCAGTGGCCGGAGAGGGGACGCACCGTGGACACCCTGATCCCGGCGGCCCCCCGGTTGGACACCCCGGTCCCGGCGCCCCGGCACGTCCGTACCCGGCAGGTGCTCGGGTTCGACTTCGTCGACGACGTGAGCATCGACGCCACGGTCGAGCGCCTGCTCGCGGCTCAGCCCGTCGACGGTCGGGAGCCGATCGTCTTCACCCCCAACGTGGACACTGTGGTGCACATGGGGGAGCTCGAGCGGTCTGGGGTCGCCCACCGCATGTGCAACTCCCGCTACATCCTCCCCGACGGGCAGCCGATCGTGTGGGCGAGCCGCCTGCTGGGCGAGCCGCTCAGCGCCCGCTTGGCGGGCAGCGACCTCGTGCCGCCGCTGTGGCGCCGCCTGGTCGCCGAGGACCGGCGGGCGATGGTCGTGGTGTCGTGCCCCGAGGTGGCGGCGCCCCTGCAGGCCGAGATGCCGTCGCTGGGCGTCTACGTCCCGCCGGCGTTCGACGTGGACGATCCCGCGGCGTTCAGCGAGGTCGTGCGGGACGCGGCCGAGGTGCTCGACCGTACCGGGCCGGAGTTCGTCTTCCTCGGCATCTCCTTCAAGAAGCGGGAGCTGCTGGCGCTCGCGCTCATCGACCACCTGCGACGCCGGGGCCGGCCGCCGCCGTTGTTCCTGTGCATCGGCGGAGCCCTGGAGCTGCACGTCGGGCGCCACCGGCGGGCACCGCGGTGGGTGCAGCGTGCGGGGGGCGAATGGTTCTTCCGCTTCCTCCTCGAGCCGCGCCGGCTGTTCCGGCGCTACTTCATGAGGGACCTGCGGTTCCTGCCGATCATGCGCCTCGAGCTCCGCGCGGCTCGCGAGCTGGGGCTCGTGCGACCACTCCGGCGCCGGCTGGTCGGCCCCGGGTGGTTGTGGATGCTCATCCCCCTGCTCAGCTTCTGACACCGTCCGCCGGCACGCGGCCATCCGGCGAGGCGCCACTACGCTGGCCGGATGGCCACAGAGTGGGAGACGATCGTCGGGCTAGAGGTGCACACGGAGCTGGCCACCGAGACCAAGCTGTTCTGCGGGTGCCCGAACCGCTTCGGCGACGAGCCCAACACCAACGTGTGCCCCACATGCCTGGGCCTGCCCGGGTCGCTCCCGGTCCTCAACGAGGCCGTGGTCGAGCTGGCCATCCGCCTGGGCCGGGCGCTGGGCTGCTCGGTGCGCCGCTCGGTGTTCGCCCGGAAGAACTACTTCTACCCGGACATGCCGAAGGACTACCAGATCAGCCAGTACGACCTGCCGGTGAACGTGGACGGGGCGCTGGAGCTGCCCTCGGGCCTACGGGTGGGCATCGAGCGGGCCCACCTGGAGGAGGACACCGGCAAGTCGACGCATGTCGGCGGGGGCGGCCGCATCCACGACGCCGGCTACAGCCTGGTCGACTACAACCGGGCCGGCGTCCCGCTGCTGGAGATCGTGTCCCGGCCCGACCTGCGCTCGGCCGAGGACGCCCGGGCGTACGTGGCAGAGCTGCGGGCCATCCTGCTCGCCACCGGCGCCTCCGACGCCAAGATGGAGGAGGGGTCGCTGCGGGTCGACGCCAACGTGTCGGTCCGCCGCCCCGGCGAAACGTTCGGCACCCGCTGCGAGGTCAAGAACGTGAACTCGCTGCGGTCGCTGGGCCGCGCCATCGACTACGAGGTCCGCCGCCAGATCGAGCTGCTGGAGGCGGGCGAGGCGGTGCGCCAGGAGACCCGCCACTGGAACGAGGACGACGGCCGCACCCACACGCTGCGCTCCAAGGAGGAGGCGGAGGACTACCGCTACTTCCCGGAGCCCGACCTCGTCCCCCTCGACCCCGGCGACGAGTGGGTGGCCCGGGTCGACGCCGAGCTGCCGGCGCTGCCGGCCGAGCGGCGGGCCCGCCTGGCCAAAGCCGCGGGCGTGGACTCGATGGGCGGCGCGGTTGCGCTCGCCGTCGAGCGGGACCTGGACGACCTGGCGGTCGAAGCCATCGTCGCGGGAGGTGACGCCAACCGGGTCCTCACCCACGTCGAGCACAACCTCGCGGTCGAGGGCGCCGACCGGCTGCCCGGCGGCCGCCTGGCCGCCCTGGTGGACATGGAGAGCCGCGGCGAGCTGACCCCCACCCAGGCCAAGGCCGTGCTGGCCGAGATGGTCGAGACCGGCGTGCACCCCAAGGACATCGCCCAGGCCCACGGGTTCGAGGCCATGGACGCCGACGCCTTGGCCGCGGCGGTCGACAAGGTGATCGCCGCCCATCCCGACGAATGGACACGCTTCCGGGAGGGCGACGACAAGGCGCGCGGCAAGCTCACCGGGTTCTTCGTCGGCAAGGTCATGGCCGCCACCCAGGGCAAGGCCGACGGCAAAGCGGTCACCGCCCTGCTGCGCGAGCGGGCCGCGGCGAGCTGACGCCCGCCCTCAGCGCAGGCCTACGGGCACGACCGTGCGCAGGTCGGCCTCGTCGGCGAGGAAGTAGTCGGCCCGGCGGAAGCCGCCCAGGACCGCCAGCAGCGCCGACGGGATCGACTCCACCCGCGTGTTGAGGGCGCGGACGTTGCCGTTGGGGCCGTGCTCATGCCGAGCGCTGCTTCACCTGGGGCGGTGTCTCGCCGCGATCGGTCCACACGAAGTCGGGCAGGCGCGCCACCATGCCGGCCAGCAGGTTCAGGCTGTAGTCGACCCACTCCAGGTCCAGGCCGCCGTCCAGCGTGGCGATCAGGTAGCGACCCCAGATCTGCACGATGAGCGCCCGGGCGGCGAGCAGGGCCTCCATGGTGCGGGGGTTGAGCAGGTCGTAGCTTTGGTCACACGCGCCGGCGGGCTCAGGCGCCGCCCGAGACCGCGGGGATGATGGCGACCTCGTCGCCCCCGGCCACCGGCGTGCCCTGCTCGCTCAGGTCGCGCACGTTCTCGGTGCCCACGAACACGTTGACGTGGCGGCGCAGGCGGCGCTGCTCGTCGCGCACCCGGCGCTCCAGGTCGGGGTGCACGGCGGCCAGGTGGTCGAGCAACGAGCCCACCGTGGGGTCGCCGCCGAGGGCGCCGATGTCGACGTCGACCACCGGCCGGCCCCCGGTGTAGCTGCGCAGGCTGGCGGGCACCCGCACCTGGACCTGCGTGGCGGTCACGGCACCCGGGCGGCCCGCAGGCTCAGGATGTCGGGCAGGTAGCGGGCCACCGATCCCCAGGTCTCGCCCTCGTCGGCGCTGCCGAACACGTCGCCGCCCCGCGTGCCGAAGTACACGCCGGCAGGCGGCTCGTCGTCGGCGCACATGGCGTCGCGCAGCACGGTCGAGTACGCAGGCTCCCGCGGCAGCCCGGCGTCGAGGCCGTGCCAGGAGTCCCCGCCGTCGGTGGTGCGGTAGACCCGCAGCCGGTCCTCGGGCGGCATGCGGTGGGCGTCGGCCACCAGCGGGAAGGCGTAGGCGGTGCCCGGCGTGTGCGGGTGGGCGACCATGGGGAATCCGAACGTGGCCGGCAGGCCGTCCTCGATCGTCTCCCAAGTCTCGCCGCCGTCGCGGCTGCGGTACACGCCCCCGTGGTTCTGGAGGAACATCTCGTCGGGCCGGGCCGGGTTCCGCGCGATCTTGTGCACGCACTGGCCGAACTCGGGGAAGGGGTCGGGCTCGTGCAGGGCCTGGATCCCCGTGTTGGACGCCTGCCACGACTTGCCGCCGTCCTCGGTGCGGTAGGTGCCGGCCGCCGAGATAGCCACCACGATGCGGTCGGCATCGGTGGGGTGGGGGACGACCGTGTGGAGGCACAGGCCGCCGCCGCCGGGCTGCCACCGGGGCCGGTGCGGGTGGTCCCACAGGCCCTCGACCAGCGAGAAGGTGGCGCCGCCGTCGTCGGAGCGGAACAAGGCCGCGGGCTCGACGCCCGCGTAGACGACATCGGGCTGGTCCGCCCCCGCGGGCTGAAGCTGCCAGGCGCGGGTCAGCGCCGCCCCGGTCTCGACCGGGAAGCGCAGGGCCCCGCCCTCGGTCTCGTCCCAGCTGGCGCCCAGGTCGTCGGAGTGGAACACCGACGGTCCCCAGTGCTCGCTGTCGGCCCCCACCAGTAGGCGGGGCGATTCCCGCCGGGTGTCGACGGCCACCGCGTAGACGGCGTTCATGGGGAACGCCGGTCCCTCGACGGCCCAGGTGGCCCGGTCCTCGCTCCGGGCCAGGAACAGGCCCTTCCGGGTACCGATCATCAAGAGCGTGCTCACCGTCGCGAGGGTAGACCTCCCAGCACGATCCAGCGGTCGCCCGCGAACCGGGCACCGAGCGCGACAGCCCGCGCGGCCATCAGCAGCCCGATGCAGGCCCACAGCCAGCCGATGCCCAGGCCCAGCACGGCCACGGCCACGGCCGGCGGGACGAAGACGACGGCGGCCCCCACCATGGCCCGGGCCAGGAACGCCATGTCGCCCGCCCCGATGAGGATGCCGTCGAGCACGAACACCAGGCCGTTCAGCGGTTGCAGCAGCGCCACCCACACCAGCAGGAAGCCGGCCACCTCGATGACCTCGGGGTCGTCGCTGAACACGTGGGGGAGCAGCCCCCGGGTGGCCAGCACGATCACTCCGGCCACGGTGCCGAGCGCCACGCCCCACTCGATCATGCGCCGGCCCGCGCCCCGGGCCGACCGCCCGTCCCCGGCGCCCAGCGCCCGGCCCACCATGGCCTGGCCGGCGATGGCCACGGCGTCGAGGCCGAAGGCGAGGAAGTTCCACAGCCCGAAGGCGATCTCGTGGGCCGCCAGCGAGATGGTCCCCACGCGGGCGGCCACCGCGGTGGACACGGCCAGCGCCACCCGCAAGGCCACCGTGCGCACCAGGAGGTCGGCGCCCATCCGGCTGAGCCGGGCGATGCTGGCCACCTGCGGGCGGACGTCCACGTGCAGGGCCCGCGCCGTCCGGGCGATCAGGCGGATGTAGACCGCGGCGGCCAGGCACTGCGCCACCACCGTGGACAGGGCGGAGGCCCCGATGCCCTGGTCGAGCCCGTAGATGAGGACGACCTCGATCACCAGGTTCACCAGCGCGGTGCCCGCTGCCACAACCAGGGTGGTGCGGGTGTCCTGGAGCCCGCGCAGGTAGCCCGTGCCGGCCAGCACGGCCAGCATGGCGGGCACGCCGAACAGGCTGATGCGCAGGAACACGAGGGCGTTGTCCGCCACCGCGCCTTCGGCGCCGAACAGGGCCACCAGGGGGCCGGCGAGCACCAGGCCCACCAGCACGAGCGCCACGCCGATGAGGCCGGCGAGCCACAGCGACTGCACCGCCTGGTGGGCGGCCTCGGCCTCGTCGCCCGCGCCCAGCAGCCGGCTCACCGTGGCCGTGGTCCCGTAGGCCAGGAAGATGAAGACGGCGAACAGCGTGAGCAGGATCGACATGGCCACGGCCAGCCCACCCAGCTGGGGCGTGCCGAGGTGACCGACGATGGCAGTGTCGGTCAACAGGTAGATGGGCTCGGCGATGAGCGCGCCGAACGCGGGGATCGCCAGCCGGGCGATCTCCCGGTCGTATCGGCTGCGGCCGAAGACAGTGAGAGGCGTACGCTTGCCGTCCATGCCAGAGCCGTCATACCCCAGCGAGACCGCGACCGCCGTCGACATAAAGATCCGCAGCCGGGACGTGACCGACGGCTACGAGCGGGCGCCGGCCCGGGCCATGCTGCGCGCCATCGGCATGACCGACGACGACTGGGGCAAGGGCCAGGTGGGCGTGGCCTCCTCGTGGAACGAGGTGACCCCGTGCAACCTGCCGCTCGACCGCCTGGCCAAGCGGTGCAAGGAGGGCGTGCGGGCCGCGGGCGCGTTCCCCATCGAGTTCACCACCATCGCGGTGAGCGACGGCATCTCCATGGGCCACGAGGGCATGCGGGCGTCGCTGGTGTCCCGCGAGGTCATCGCCGACTCGGTCGAGGCGGTCATGCACGCCGAGCGGCTCGACGGCCTGGTCACCTTCGCGGGCTGCGACAAGTCGCTGCCCGGCATGCTGATGGCCGCGGCCCGCATCAACGTGCCCAGCGTGTTCGTCTACGGCGGCTCGATCCTGCCCGGCCACCACAACGGCGAGGCGCTCGACATCGTCAGCGTGTTCGAGGCCGTGGGCGCCCACGCCGCCGGCACCCTCGACGACGCCGGGCTGGCCGCCATCGAGCGCAACGCCTGCCCCACCGAGGGGTCGTGCGCGGGCATGTTCACCGCCAACACCATGGCGTCGGTGGCCGAGGCCATCGGCATGTCGCTGCCCGGCTCGGCGTCGGCCCCGGCCGTGGACCGGCGCCGCGACGACTACGCCCACGCTTCCGGCCTGGCCGTGGTCGAGCTGATGCGCCAGGGCATCCGGCCCCGCCAGATCATGACCAAGGAGGCCTTCGAGAACGCCATCGCCGTGGTCATGGCGCTGGGCGGATCCACCAACGCCGTGCTGCACCTGCTGGCCATCGCGGCCGAAGCCCGGGTCGAGCTGGCGCTCGACGACTTCAACCGGGTGGCTGCCCGGGTGCCGCACATCGCCGACACCAAGCCCGCGGGCAAGTACCACATGACCGACGTCGACCGCATCGGCGGCGTGCCCGTGGTCATGCGCCACCTGCTGGACGCCGGGCTGCTGCACGGCGACTGCGTCACCGTGACCGGCCGCACCGTGGCCGAGAACCTGGCCGAGATCGACCCGCCTGCCCCCGACGGCGACGTGATCCACCCGCTGGACCGGCCCATCCACGCCATCGGCGGCATCGCGGTGCTGACCGGCTCCATGGCCCCCAAGGGGGCGGTGGTCAAGGTGGCGGGCATCAGCTTCGACCGCTTCGAGGGCACCGCCCGGGTGTTCGACGGCGAGGACGGCGCCATGGAGGCCATCCTGAACGGCTCGATCGAGCCGGGCACCGTGGTGGTCATCCGCTACGAGGGCCCCAAGGGCGGCCCCGGCATGCGGGAGATGCTGGCGGTCACCGGGGCGATGAAGGGCGCCGGCCGGGGCGGCGACTGCGCCCTGGTGACCGACGGGCGCTTCTCCGGCGGCACCCACGGGTTCTGCATCGGCCATGTGGCCCCCGAGGCGGTGGACGGTGGCCCCATCGCGCTGGTGGCCGACGGCGACCGCATCGTGATCGACGTGGCGGCCAAGACCATCGACCTCGACGTGGACGAGGCCACCCTCGCTCGCCGCCGGGGCGAGTGGAAGCTCCCCGCGCCCCGCTACACCAGCGGCGTGCTGGCCAAGTACGCCCGGCTGGCCGCCGGCGCCGAGCGGGGCGCCATCACCGAGGCCTGAGCGTCCCGGCCAGCAGCGGCAGGTAGTGCTCCCACCCCTCGCCGTGGCGAGGGGCCTCCTCGGGCGGCAGGTCGCGGTGCACGAGCTGGAGGAGGGTGCCGTCGCCTTCGGGCTCCAGCGTGATCTCGACGGTGGACGAGCCCGGCGGCACCGCGCTCCCGGGTGCGCCCCAGGTGAACACGACCCGGTGGGGCGGCTCCACCACGCGGTACTCGCCCCGCACGGGGACGCCCTCGAAGTCCACCGCGAAGATCCCGCCGGGCTCGGGGTCGAGCTCGACCCAGTCGCCCAACCAGCGCACCATGAGGGCGGCGTCGGTGAGGTACGGGAACACCTCGTCGGGTTTGGCCGCGATGCGGATGGACATGGCGTACGCGTCGCTCATCGGCCCTGCTCTCGCTCGACCTGGTCCTTGAGCCGCTCGAGCGACGACGGCCACAGCTCGTCGAGGAAGTCCCGCACCACGTCGAGTGCCTCGGGCCGCAACGCGTAGAGGCGGCGGGTGCCGTCGCGGCGCTCGCGCAGCACCCCCGC
>Ga0075417_10000210_pt1 | contig 11828 bp, 8 predicted proteins | sample SoiMetdeltSBSDD1_FD_71477 | JGI IMG/M metagenome (GOLD analysis project Ga0075417, IMG submission 71477) | Bulk soil microbial communities from a Populus tree surrounding site in Tennessee, USA - Soil MetaG P. deltoides SBSDD1 | ecosystem: Environmental > Terrestrial > Soil > Tree plantation...
GGTCAGCGTGCCTCGGGCAGCGAGCTCGTCGCCGACGTGGGCGGTCGCCCGCCCCCGGCCGATCGGCCCCCGGACCGCGTCGATCTCACACACGAGCGACAGCGTGTCCCCGGGCTCGACGACGCGCTTGAAGCGACAGTCGTCGATGCCGGCGAAGAAGGCGATCCTGCCTCGGTTCTCCTCCTCGACGAGCACCGCCACGGCTCCGGTCTGCGCCATCGCCTCCACGATGAGCACCCCTGGCATCACGGCGCGCTCCGGGAAGTGGCCGGGAACCCACCAGTCGTCGGAGCGCACCTCGCGCCGCGCGGCGACGCGGCGCCCGGGCTCGAGCTCCGTGACCTCGTCGATGAGCAGGAACGGCGCGCGGTGCGGCAGGATCGACTCGATCACGTCCTGCCCGAACGGGACCGCGGGAAGCGTCTGCTGCACGGCGCGAGTCTACTCGCGCGACCCGGCCTTCCTTGGCGACCGAGCCCGGAAGACCGCGCCGCCGCGGTTGCCCGCCTCGTCCCAGGCAACGGCCTGCGCACGCGTGACGGTGCCGCGCCAGCGGACGCGAACCACACCCGCCTTCGACACCGTCTGACGCACGGTCGACCCGTTCACGTGCACGGTCAGCGCAGCAGGCTCGCTGATGCGGACCCGGAGTGGCAGGCCGGGCAGGAACTCGACCCGCGGAGGGGTCGTGTCCGATACGAACGGGACCGCGAACGACGTCGTCGAGACCTCGTCCTCGGCCTCGACGACCGCGGAGTAGGCGCCGTCCCGAACCGGCCCGTTCGCCCGCATGCCGTCCCAGGTCAGTCGCTGGACGCCGGGAAGGAGGCTCGATGAGAGCGGCGTCGCGACCCAGCGGCCGTCGCGCAGGATCCGCACGCGGACGTCGGCGGCGACGGTCAGCGAGAACGCGAGCCGCAGCACGTCGCGACGCCCGTCACCGTTCGGCGAGAAGACCGGCGGCGAGACGGTCACGAGGCCGAGCGTGCGGCTCACCGTGAGCGGGACCGACCGCCGGAGCTCGGCGCCCGCCGCCGTCCTCCCGGCGAGAACGACGCTGTAACTCCCGTCGGGGAGCCCGGCGCCGTCCACGACGGTCGAGTGCGTGCCGGGCTGCGTCCACACGCGGTCGATCAGGGTGGCGAGGACGCCGCCGATCGCGTCCGTCACCGTGACGGTCAGGTTCATCGGAACCGTGAGCCGGTACGAGAGGGTGGACGTGTCCGCCTGGCCGTCGCCGTTCGGCGTGATCGCCTCGGGCTCGGCCGTGACCTCGACGATCGCGGGCGCCTCGGCGCCTCCGACCCGGAGCGAGCCGGTCGCGGGACGGGCCGCGCCCGCGCTCATCGTCCACGCGTACCGGCCTGGAGTCATCGAGGCCGCGTTCCAGCTCCAGTCGATCGAGGCCGCTGTCCCGGTGCCGCGCCCCACCTCCGCGCCGTCGGCGTCCGTGACCGCCACCATCCACGGCAGCGAGGACGAGAGCCTCCCCCGGAACCGGGTCACGCGTCCGCTCGTCTCCGCCCGCGGCTCGTACAGCTTCGGTAGGCCGATCGCGTTCGCCGAGGCCGCGAGCGCGCCGAGCCGCGCGTACAGCGCGTCTCCGGGGCACTCGGTGAAGCCCGTGTCCCGGTGGCCCGAGACCGAGCGCAGGAGCACGGGGATGCCTCTCGCGTACCGCTCGCTCCCCCCGGAGATCACGGTCGAGATCGAGGTAGGATCGACGTGCGCGAGGTCGAGCCTCCAGGCGAGCAGTCGCGCGAGCGCGTCCTGGGCAGCCTTCGGCGGGGGGACACTGCCGTAGGTCCCGAGCAGCGCGATCCCGACCGAGCCGGTGTTGAAGCCGAGAGCGTGCGCCCCGACCACGTTCCGATCGATCCCGCCGTAGCGACCCTCGTAGATCGTCCCGAAGCGGTCGACGAGGAAGTTGTAGCCGATGTCGTTCCAGCCGTTCCCCTGCACGTGGTAGAGCTGGATCGCCTTGACGACGGCGGCAGCCTGGGCCCGCGTGTAGTCGTTCCGCCCGGCGGTGTGGTGCACGACCGCGAACCGGACCTCCGGCGCATAGGTCGGCGGACCGCGCCGGATCGACTCGCTCGCGCCCCAGGCGAGCCTCGGCACGATCGGGGGCGCCATGGTCGCCGCCGGCGACCGGTACGGCACGCCGAGCTCGGGGCTCCACACGAGGTAGGCGCGGACACGCGAGACGCGGCCGGTCGTACGCGTCTCGAGGCGGTCGGACGGCCCGACCCACCAGGGGCTCCCGATCCGCCAGCCGCGACGGCGTGCTGCCTCCCTCGAACCGGCATCCGGCCCGTCGCCGGCCTCCGGGTCCGCGGCGCGCCACGGGCTCCACCGCCCCTGGAGCGAGCGCGTCCGGAGCTGGACGCTCCCGGTTCCACGCCAGTGGACCCCGACGAGCGAGAAGCGGCCCGCGGTCGTGCGACTCTCGACGGCGCGAGCCCCGCTCCCGGGCGCCAGCTCGACCGCGGTCAGGCCGGGCGCCGCGAGCGCTTGCGGGGCGAGCAGGGCCGCGACGAGCGCGGCGGCGGAGACGAGAGGGGCTTGGCGCATGGCGGAGGTCGTGTCAGGGTGGCCAGGTCGGCCTTCGCGGGCAAGGGTGGAAAACCCTCCGCTGATAGAATCCTTACACCGGTGCGGATCCGCTCTTTGCGGGGACTTCTCGTCGCGATCGCCGCGCTCGTGCTCCTCGTGCCGGCGACGGCCGCGGGACAGGACGGGCGGCCGCGGGTGCTCGCTGTTCACCTGGACAACGACATCAACCCGGTCACCCAGGAGTACGTCGACGGTGCGCTCGACCGGGCGGAGGACGAGGGCTTCGCGGCGGTCGTCCTCGTCCTCGACACGCCCGGTGGGCTCGCGTCCTCGATGCGCGGGATCGTGAAGCGCTTTCTCGCCGCGGAGGTGCCGGTGATCGTGTACGTCTCGCCGCCGGGGTCGAGCGCGGACTCCGCGGGAGCGGTCATCACGATGGCGGCCGACGTCGCGGCGATGGCGCCCCAGACGAACATCGGCTCCTCGACGCCGATCTCGCTCGGCGGCGAGGACATCTCAAAGGACCTCCGGCGGAAGGTGATCAACGACGCCGCGGCCTACGTCGGCGAGCTCGCGCGAGAGCACGACCGGAACGTGCCGGCAGCACGCCGGATGGTCACGCAGGCCGCGAACTACGGCGCACGAGAGGCGCAAGCGATCGGGCTCGTCGAGGTCGTCTCGCCGACGCTTCCCGCCCTCCTCGACGAGGTCGACGGGACGAAGACCGTGCCGAAGGGTCTCGTCCTGCAGACGGCGGGGGCAGAGATCGAGGACGTCGAGATGAGCTTCTGGCAGCGCGCGCGCGACCTCCTCGTCGACCCCAACCTGATCGCGCTCATGCTCTCGATCGGGCTGATCGGAATCGTCGTCGAGCTCTGGAACCCGGGCCTGATCCTCCCGGGGACGGTCGGGGTGATCTCACTGATCCTCGGCCTCTACGGGCTCCAGGTCCTCCCGGTCTCGATCGCAGGGCTACTGCTCATGATCCTCGCCGCGGCCTTCTTCGTCGCCGAGGCGTTCGTCCCCACGCACGGCGCGCTCACCGTCGCCGGCGGCGTGACGTTCGTCCTCGGAGCGCTCATGCTCTTCGACCCCGCAGGCGACGCGTACCAGGTCTCGCTGCCGGTCGCGCTCGGCATCGCCCTGACCCTCGCCGTGCTCCTCGGCTTCGCCCTCACCCGGGTCGTGCGCGTCGCGCGGAGGCCCGCTGCTGTCGGCGCGCAGGGGCTCGTCGGCGGAGACGCGATCGTGCGCAGGGACGGCCTCGTCTCCGTGAACGGCGAGCTCTGGCGCGCACATGCCGCAGACGGCTCCCCGCTCGTCGCGGGCGAGCGCGTCCGGGTCGAGCGGGTCGAGGACGACCTGCGACTGCTCGTAGGATCCGTGTCGTCACCGAGCCGGGAGGAGTCGTCCTGATGGAAGTCGGCCTGATCGTCCTCGCAGCCGTCGTCGTCATCCTCGTGCTGTTCCTGTTCGCGGCGGTCAAGATCGCCCGCGAGTACGAGCGGGGCGTGATCTTCCGCCTCGGGCGTTTGCTCCCAGAGCCGAAGGGCCCTGGCCTGTTCCTGCTCATCCCGATCGTCGATCGCATGGTCAAGGTCGACCTGCGCACGGTGACGCTCAACGTCCCGCCGCAGGAGGTCATCACGAAGGACAACGTCCCGGTCCGGGTGAACGCCGTCGCCTACTTCCGCATCGTCGAGCCGAACAACGCGATCACGCAGGTCGAGAACTACATGGTCGCGACCTCGCAGATCGCGCAGACGACCCTCCGCTCGGTGCTCGGCCAGCACGTCCTCGACGAGCTCCTCTCGGAGCGCGACAAGATCAACTCGATCCTCCAGAACATCATCGACGAGGCGACCTCGCCCTGGGGGATCAAGGTCTCCGTGGTCGAGGTCAAGGACGTCGAGATCCCGTCGACGATGCAGCGCGCGATGGCGCGTCAGGCCGAGGCGGAGCGCGAGCGGCGGGCGAAGGTCATCTCCGCCGAGGGCGAGTTCCAGGCCTCGGAACGGCTCAAGGACGCGGCGGCGGTCATGGCGCAGCAGCCGATCACGGTCCAGCTCCGCTACCTGCAGACGCTGCTCGAGATCGGCGCCTCGAACAACTCGACCGTCGTCTTCCCGATCCCGATCGACCTCCTCACCGTGCTCTCCAACGCGGCGGGAGGGGAGGGCTCGGCCTAGGCCTCGGGCTCGGGCGACCCGTTCTCGACCACGGGCCGCTCCAGGTCGGGGACGCCCTCCGCACGAGGGCTGTCGCCGACCGGGCCCTCCTCGTCCGAGCCGACGACGGGCGCGAGCGTCGACACCCGCTCACCCTCGCGGAGCCGCATGACGATGACCCCCTGCGTCGCGCGGCCGGAGCGCTTGACGTCGTCGACGGACATGCGGATCACCGTGCCGCCGTCCGAGATGAGCATCACCGCGTAGCCGTCGCGGACGATCCGCGCGCCCGCGAGCTTGCCCTTCGCCTCGACGAGCTTGGCCGTCTGCACGCCGAGGCCGCCGCGGCCCTTCACCGGGTACTCGGAGACCCGCGTTCGCTTCCCCCAGCCGTTCTCGGTCACGACGAGCAGGTCGGCGTCGTCCTTCGCGATGTCGACCTCGATGACCTCGTCGTCGGCGCGCAGGCGCATGCCCTGGACGCCCGAGGCCGGGCGGCCCATCGCCCGGACGTCCTGCTGGCGAAAGCGGATCGCCTGACCACCGCGCGAGACCATGAGCACGTCGTCCAGACCGTGGGACAGCCGCACGCCCACGAGCTCGTCGTCCTCGCGCATGCCGATGGCGATGATCCCGTCCGCCTTGAGCGGCGTGTTGTACGCGGCGAACTCCGTCTTCTTGACCATGCCCTTCTTCGTGGCGAAGAGGAGGTACTTCGCCTCCTCGAAGTCCCGCGTCGCGATGACGGCCCGCACGTACTCGTCCTGGCGGAACGGGAGGAGGTTCACGATCGCGCGGCCCTTCGACTGCCGCGAGCCGAGCGGCAGCTCGTGCACCTTCAGCCGGTAGACCTTGCCGACGGTCGTGAAGAAGAGGATGTAGTCGTGCGTGGAGGCGACGAACAGGTGCTCGATGTAGTCGTCCTCCTTCAGCTCCATGCCCATCACGCCGATGCCTCCGCGCCGCTGCTCGCGGTAGCTCGTCACCGGTAGCCGCTTGATGTAGCCGGACTTGGTGATCGCGATGACCATGTCCTCCTCGGCGATCATGTCCTCGAGCTCGAGCTCGCCCTCGCCGGCGACGATCTCAGTCCGACGCTCGTCCGTCTTGCCGTAGATCTCCTTCAGCTCGAGGAGCTCCTCACGGACGACGCCGTCGACGAGCGCCGGGTCGCCGAGCAGCGACCGCAGCTCCGCGATCCGCTCCTGGAGATCGGCGTGCTCGTCCTCGACTCGCTTGCGCTCGAGCCCGGTGAGCGCGCGGAGGCGGAGGTCGAGGATCGCCTGCGCCTGGATCTCGGAGAGCTCGAAGCGCTCCCATGAGGACCGCGCGCGCGCTGTCGGTGTCGTCGGCGGCGCGGATCAGCGCGATCACCTCGTCGAGGTTGTCGAGCGCGATCAGGTACCCCTCGAGGATGTGCGCACGGTCGAGCGCGCGACGCAGCTCGTACTTCGAGCGCCGGGTGACGACCTCCCGCTGGTAGTCGAGGTAGTGCCGGACGAGCTCGAGGAGGGAGAGCGTGCGGGGCACGCCGTCGACGAGGGCGACGGCGTTGTAGCCGAAGGTCGTCTGCAGCTGCGTGTGCTTGAAGAGCTTGTTGAGGACGACCTGCGGGATCGCCTCGCGCTTGAGGTCGACCTGGATCCGCATGCCCGAGCGGTCGGAGTGATCCTTCACGTCGGAGATCTCGGTCAGCACCTTGTCGTTGACGAGGTCGGCGATCTTCTTGATGACACCGGAGTCGCCGCCCTTCTTCACGCCGTAGGGGAGCTCGGTGACGATGATCGCGTTGCGCCCGCCGCGGAGCTCCTCGACGTGTGCGCGCGCGCGCATGACGATGCGACCGCGACCGGTCCGATACGCGTCGCGGATCCCGGCCCGCCCGGCGATCATCGCGCCCGTCGGGAAGTCCGGTCCCTTCACGTGCTTCATCAGGTCGTCGACGTTCGCATCGGGCTTCTCGATGAGTGCCAGGATCGCGTCCGTAACCTCTCCGAGCCGGTGCGGCGGCATGTTCGTCGCCATCCCGACCGCGATGCCGGCGGAGCCGTTGACGAGCAGGTTCGGGAACCGCGACGGCAGGACGGAGGGCTCGCGACGCGACTCGTCGTAGTTCGGGACGAAGTCGACCGTGTCCATGTCGATGTCCCGCAGCATCTCGGTCGCAAGCCGCGCGAGCCGGCACTCGGTGTAGCGCATGGCCGCCGCGGGATAGTCGTCGATGTTCCCCCAGTTGCCCTGGCCGTCGACGAGCGGGTACCGAAGCGAGAAGGGCTGCGCCATGCGCACGAGCGTGTCGTAGATCGACTGGTCGCCGTGCGGGTGGTAGTAGCCCATGACGTCCCCGACGACGCGGGCGGACTTGAGACGGGGCCGGTTGGGCTGGAGGCCGGCCTCGTGCATGGCGTAGAGCACGCGGCGGTGCACGGGCTTGAGCCCGTCGCGGACGTCGGGCAGCGCCCGCGCGACGATGACGCTCATCGCGTAGTCGAGGAAGCTCGAGCGCATCTCCTGCTCGAGCTCGCGCGGCTCGATCCGGCCCGAGCCGAGCGGCTCGACGACCTCAGACATCCAGGAACCTCACTTCGCGGGCGTTCTGCTCGATGAACTGGCGGCGGGGCTCGACCTGGTCGCCCATCAGCGTCGAGAACATCCGGTCGGCTGCGGCTGCGTCCTCGACCTCGACCCGGATCAGCATCCGGTTCGCGGGATTCATCGTCGTGTCGGCGAGCTCTTCCGCGTCCATCTCGCCGAGCCCCTTGAACCTGCTGACCTGGATGCCCTCCTTGGCGAGCTCGAGCGCCTGGGAGCGGAGCTGCCCGAAGGTGTCCGCATGCCGCGTCTTCTTGCCGAAGGCGATCTCGAAGGGCGGGCTCCCCACGATCTCGACGAGGCGTGCGTACGTCTTCCGCGCATTGGCGTAGATCGGCGACGTGAGCAGCGCGCTCGGGACGACGACGCTTGCCGCGGCGCCCGTCTCGCGCTCGACCACCTTCACCCGGGTGCCCTCCTCGTCGGACTCCATGATCGCGAGCTCGTACCCGTTGGCGTCGCGCACGGCGAGTGCCCCCTCGACGTCGGTTGCGTCGGCCTCGACGAGCCGGTGGTCGACGACGAAGTTGGCGGCGGCGGGCCCGAAGTCCTCACGCAGACGTGAGACCCACCCGTCGAACTCGTGCAGCACGCGCGTGAAGCGCCCGTAGCGGGCCTCGGTGAGCGTGTGGGTCTCACCCGACCGGTCGGTGACATCCATGTCCTTGATGCGCTCGCGGACGAGCATGTCCTCGAGCTGGGACTCCTTCTCGACGTAGCGCTGCTGGCTCCCGATCTTCACGCGGTAGAGCGGTGCGACCGCGATGTAGACGTGCCCCTGCTCGACGAGCTCCTGCATCTGGCGGTAGAGGAACGTGAGGATCAGCGTGCGGATGTGCGCCCCGTCCACGTCGGCGTCCGTCATGACGATGATGCGGTGGTAGCGCAGCTTCGAGATGTCGAACTCCTCGGCGATGCCCGTCCCGATCGCGGTGATGATCGCCTGGATCTCCTCGTTCGAGAGCACCTTGTTGATCCGGTTCTTCTCGGCGTTGATCACCTTCCCGCGCAACGGCAGGATCGCCTGAAAGCTCCGGTCGCGCGCGTCGACCGCCGAGCCGCCGGCCGAGTTCCCCTCGACGAGGAAGAGCTCCGCGACCTCCGGGTCCGAGATCTGGCAGTCGGCGAGCTTCCCCGGTAACGAGTTCGACTCGAGCGCACTCTTCCGTCGCGTGAGCTCGCGCGCCTTGCGCGCAGCCTGGCGTGCGCGGGCAGCGGACACGGCCTTGGTCATGATCTGCTTCGCGTCCGTCGGGTTCTCCTCGAGGAACTCGGCGAGCTTCTGGTTGACGGTCGTCTTCACGAGCGTCTCGACGTGGGGGTTCCCGAGCTTCGTCTTCGTCTGCCCCTCGAACTGGGGGTTCCGCAGCTTCACGGAGATCACCGCCGCGAGGCCCTCGCGGACGTCCTCCCCCTCGAGGTTGTCCTCCTTCTCCTTGACGAGGCCCTTCTCTCGCGCGTAGCGGTTGAGCGTGCCCGTGAGCGCCGACTTGAAGCCCGAGAGGTGGGCGCCGCCCTCGGTCGTGTTGATGTTGTTCGCGAACGAGAAGACGGACTCGACGTACGAGCTGTTCCACTGCATCGCGACCTCGACCTGGGCGTCCTCGCCCTCGCCCTCGAAGTACACGACGTGCTTGTGGACCGTGTCCTTGGCGTCGTTCACGTGTGCGACGAAGTCGCGGATCCCGCCCTCGTAGTGGTACTCGTCGGTCTTGCCGCCCGCCCGCTCGTCGCGAAGGACGATGCGGAGACCCCTGGTGAGGAACGCGGTCTCGCGCAATCGCTGCGAGAGCGTCGTTGCGGAGAGCTCGGTCTCCTCGAACACCTCCGGGTCGGGCAGGAACGAGATCGTCGTCCCCGACTCGCCCTTCGCCGCGACCCCGGTTGCGACCAGGTCGGTCGTGGGCTCGCCGCGCGAGAACTCCTGCCGGTACACCTTCCCGTCGCGGCGGACCTCGGCGGCCAGCCACTCCGAGAGCGCGTTCACGACCGAGACCCCGACTCCGTGGAGGCCGCCCGAGACCTTGTACCCCTCGCCGCCGAACTTTCCGCCGGCGTGCAGCTTCGTCAGCACGACGGTCAACGCAGGGAGGCCCTGCTCCGGGATCAGGTCGACGGGGATGCCCGCTCCCGCGTCGCGAACGGTGACCGAGTTGTCCGGGTGGATCGTCACGTCCACGAGGTCGTTGCGGCCGGCGAGGGCCTCGTCGACGGCGTTGTCGACCACCTCGTAGACGAGGTGGTGAAGGCCCCGGGGGCCCGTCGACCCGATGTACATCCCGGGCCGGAGACGAACCGGCTCGAGCCCCTCGAGGACGGTGATGTCTTTTGCGGTATAGGCTGCTTCGGCCATCAAAAAAGCCCTGCAAATTGCCATATTGCGGGGCAGTGGAAGTCTATCAGAAACCGCGGTCGGACCGGGGGCTCGCGACGGGCTCCGGGACCCCGCAGCGGCTGCGTCGCAGGTGCGCTCAGGAGTCGGTGCGCGGGAGGCGCGAGAGGCTCGCGCGCGCCGCTCGCGAGACGAGCTCGCGCAGGTCGGGGTCGTCGATCGCCGAGGCCGCGGAGTCCGCCTCTGCGGAGGCCTCCTCGGATGCCTCCGGCGTCGGCTCGAGGGCGCTCGCGGCCGGCTCGAGCGCGGCCGGCTCGGGGACCGGCCCGACGCGGAAGCGGAGGGCTGAGGGCGTCTCGTCGCCGAGCGCGGCGGCGAGGCGCGCGTGGATCTCCGGGGCGAGCCGGTCGAGCTCGAACGCCCAGGTCGCGGAGGTCGCCGCGACGTGCAGCGTGCCGTCGCGGCCGAGGCGCGACGGCCACGCCTGCCGTGCCACCGTGTCCCCGACGACCCGCGGCCAGACGGCGGTGACGTGCGAGAGGGCGAGAGCCTCTCCGGACCCGGTTCGCGAGAGCTCCCGCTCGACACCCCGGCCTATCCGCTCCATCAGACCGCCCTCACCTCGCCCGGCACGACCGCGAGGTGCTGCGCGGGCTCCGTCGGCAGCGAGGCAGCGGACGTCGTCGTCACTACCGTCTGGCCGCCGGCCGCGACGATCTCGCCGAGCGTGCGCCTTCGGTCCTCGTCGAGCTCAGAGAGAACGTCGTCGAGCAGCACGAGCGGATGCGCGTCCGAGTGGAGCGAGAGCGCCTCCGCCTCGGCGAGGACGAGTGCGAGCACCGCGATCCGCTGCTCGCCCTGCGAGCCGAAGCCGCGGAGGTCCCGCTGCTCCGAGCGCAGGCCGACGTCGTGCAGGTGCGGGCCGGCTCCCGTGACGCCGCGCTCGAGGTCCTTCTCGAGGCGTGCCTCCAGCTCCGCCACGGTCGGGGGCTCGCCCTCGTACGTCGCCGTTGCCGCGGGCACGCCGAGCCGATCGGCGAGTGCCGCATACGGCCCGGCCAGAGCCTCGAGCGTGGCCCTCCGTCCGTCCACGAGCTGCACGCCGAGCGCCGCGACGGTCTCGTTCCAGGGGTCGAGCGCCTCGCGAGAGGAGGCGCCTGCTGCGAGGCGGCGGAGCGCTGCGTTCCGCTGGCCGACGGCGGCAGCGTACTCGACGGAGAGCGTCGCCCTCGCCGGGAAGAGCCTGCCGAGTGAACGATCGAGATAGGCGCGTCGAGCCGCCGGGCCCCCCTTGACGACGGCGAGACGGTCGGGCGTGAAGACGAGCGCCTGGAGCTCGTGCCGGAGCTGCTCGGAGGAGCGGAGCGCGGCGCCGTTCAGCCGTGCGCGACGCGCCTCGCGCGCATGCAGGACGACGTCGGACTCGAAGGGCCCCGTGCCGTTCGTCCCCGCGAGGGCGACGCGGCCAGCGTCGGCGCCGAAGCGGATCAGCTGCGCGTCGCTCCTCGCCCGCGGAGAGAAGCCCTGCGTCCCGACGTGGAGCGCCTCGAGCAGGTTGGTCTTGCCGGCGCCGTTCGGGCCGGTGACGAGGACGACCCCGGGCTCGAGCGCGAGCTCGAGCCGTGGATACGAGCGGAAGTCCCTGAGCGTGACCGTGCGGACGATCAGGCCGGGCTCGCTCAGCCCGCGAGCCGGATCGGCATGATCAGGTACCAGAAGCTCTCGTCCGGGGACACGATGAGGCCGGGCCGCAGCGGGTTGATCAGCTTGAGCTGCACCGAGTCGGTCGAGACCGCCTCGAGCCCGTCGCGGAGGAAGTCGGGGTTGAAGCCGATCTCGAGCGGGTCGCCGGCATAGTCGATCGGAAGCGACTCGTGCGCCTCGCCCACGTCCTGCGTCTGCGCCGACACCCCGAGCTCGCCCTCGGCGAAGCGTAGGCGGAGCGGCGCGTTGCGCTGCGCCATGACGCCCGCGCGGCGGATCACGTCGAGGAGCGGGGCCCGCTCGGTCGTGACCTCCGCCTCGAAGGCGTCCGGGAGCAGCTGGTCGTAGTTCGGGAACTGTCCGTCGATGCGGCGGCTCGTCAGCCACACGTCGCCCGCCGAGAAGATCACGTGGTTCTCGTGCCCGCCGAGGCGCACCTCCTCGGCGCCGGCGGCGAGACGCGCGAGCTCCTGAAG
>Ga0075417_10000221_pt1 | contig 11653 bp, 17 predicted proteins | sample SoiMetdeltSBSDD1_FD_71477 | JGI IMG/M metagenome (GOLD analysis project Ga0075417, IMG submission 71477) | Bulk soil microbial communities from a Populus tree surrounding site in Tennessee, USA - Soil MetaG P. deltoides SBSDD1 | ecosystem: Environmental > Terrestrial > Soil > Tree plantation...
GTGTTTTACAGAGCAGATAAAGCACTTTCTTTCGGTTGAAATCGAGCAATTGAAAGGACCCGATGTCCGCTTATGGCCCAAAGCAGACATCGGCCGTTGCACCGCACATGTCCGCTTTCGAGGGCAAAGCAGACATGACGTTTTGCGGCGCAAATGTCTGCTTTTGACCCAAAGCGGACATTGCGCGCATCGCTTGGAGGCGCTGCGACGCACAATGCCTTCAGCATCGGGACGTTGCCCAAGTACCAGCGGCGTGGCTATTCACCTGAATGCCAATCCGTCCTCAGTGCAAAGTGTTTGACGGAACATTCTTCGATGAGTTCGGAATATCCGGGCGGGAGGAACGAACTCTCCCAATCGTCGCCGAAGCGCGTCTTGACAGCGTTTAGATCGCGCCAGACAGAAACGAATAGAAAGATATCATCTTCGTCTGAAACGCTCTTGCCGAAGAAGTGTCCTTGATTTCCCGGTTGGTTTCTAACGACATCGACGGATGTCGTGGCAAATTTCCTCGCCAGCGAATCGGCACAACCTGGTTTGGCGCGAGCTTCAAACACGCGCAGTATCGAGCCGGTAAATGCTTTCTCATCGCTCATTGATTTGTCTTCATATGTTGCTCACGATTAGTGTGGGTGACAGCATCGGTCACTCAGGTTTCTTTCGTTGCTGGCATACTAGTGCTTGAGGACGCAAACCCGGCCCGTCTAGGAATGTCTTCACGCCCGGCCACGTTTTTAAAAATCCGGTTTCCATTTGCCGCATTTGCGGTCTCTTTTGGGAGTAAAGCAGACATGAACTTGTGCGGTGCAAATGTCCGCCAATGACCCAAAGCGGACATGTGAACGAGGTACGGACCACAGTGACACCATGTTACGTCGTGGTGTCACCCGGTCGGGCGCGACGGGAGGTCCGGGCACAGGACGAGCCTGCCATCCAGACCGCCTGCCTCGAGACGGCGGTGCGCGTCGGCGACCTCATCGAATGAGATCCGCTTGGCGACGCGCGGGCGGATGGTGCCGGCCGCCAACAGGTCGAAGAGCTGCTCAAGGTCTTGCTGGAACCAGGCGGGATGTCGCGCCCGCATCAAATTGATCGAGAAAATGCTGACGCGCTTGCCACCAGGCAGCCAACTCAGCAAGCGCCTCCACAGGTACACGCGCGCAATCCACGTCAGCGTGGCGAGCAGGCGGCGCTGCGCCTGTACACCAGCCGAGTAACCGTAGGCGCAGAGCAGGCCACCGGGCTTGAGCGCAGCAAATGAGCGCCGATAGTTGCCCTCGCCGACACCGTCAAAGACGAAATCGAACCCGCCCGGCAGGATGCGCGTGAAGTCTTCGCGTTGATAGTCAATCGGCGTGGCGCCGAGCTCGCGGATCAGCGCCGCGTGCGCGCTGCGCCCGGTGCCCCACAGTTTGAGGCCGGCCATCCGGCCAAGCACGAGCAGCGCCTGACCAAGGGCGCCAGCGGCGCCCTGCACAAGCGCCCGCTGTCCTCGCTGCACGCGGGCCGTGCGATGAAGGAGCTGGTAGGCGGTCGTCCAGCTCAAGATCAGCGCGGCCGCTTCCGCTGCATCAACGCCCCCCGGCACACGGGTCAGATCGCTGGCCCGGAGTGTCCGGTAGGCCGCGTTCGACCCGACCACCGTCATATCGGCCACCCGGTCCCCAAGCTGAAAGCCGCTGACGCCTACGCCGAGCTGATCAATTTCCCCGACGACAACATAGCCAAGGACGAACGGCGGTCGGAGGGTTGCAGTTTGTGCGTAGACATGGCGGCGGATCGTCACGTCGGTGTACTCCACACTCGAGGCGAGCACGCGGACTCGTACCTCGCCTGCGCCGGCCGTCGGCAGGGGCGCGTCAACTACTTCGATCACGTCGGGATCGCCGAAGCGTCTGACTTGAACAACCCGGTTGCGCGGCTCGCTCATGGGCCGGTCCCTGCAATTCGTGATCCATTTCTTTCGAAATTCGCCCGCGATCAGGTGTGATGTCCGCTTTTGGCCCAAACCGGATATAACGCTCGCAGTTAGCGAATGTCGGTCTTGGAGGCAAAGGCAGACACCTGTGGACTAGCGTTCGAGCCACTTGAGATAGCTTATCAAATCGCCGATTTGATCGGGGTCCAACCGGAATTCCGGCATGTTTGGATGGCCGGTGACAATGCCCTCGCCGAGTGCTTCTTCAAGGGTCTCAACCGGGTAACGTTTGTGAAGTTCTCGAAATGGAGGGGCCGCCTCGAGTGGACTTGCCGTGACCTTGTCGATTGAGTGGCATCTGGCGCAATTTGCTCTCGCGAAGGTCAAGCCCCTTTGTTGTTTTGGATCCATTTGCGCGTATGCGCTTGTGCTAAAAGTCAGAGTGGTAAGAGTGAGTGCCACCAAATATTGGGCGATCTGGACTTTATAGAGAATTTTGGTGCTCACGGGTCTGGTCCAAAGGTTCGACGAACATATTCAAAAATTCTAGTGAATACTGCAATGTCCGCTTTTGGCCCATAGCAGACATCCCTAGTTGCACCGCACATTTGCGGCGCGCGTCATTACTGCGAGGACAGTTGACCTTTCTGACCGAGTAGCTCATTGAGCGACACGGCATTGGGGCAAAACTCATGGAAATTCTCGGCAGCTGTTCCCTTGGCAAGCTCATGTGAGCATCGTTTCTTGCTGCTGCAGGTGATGCACAGCCATTTCAGCTCGCGAACAATTAGCGGGTCCATATCAGCAAGAACCTTTGGATCAACGTGAAGCGCGACTAAGATTCTCGTTAATAGGTCTGCGTTGGCTTGTCCTTTGCTGAGTTCGTGGAGTTGACTTGGGGTCATTCCAATCTCTTTTGCCATCCGCATCACTTCGTCCGGCCTACACATGTCAAATTCCTTGGTAAGTCCAATCACCCTGCGATAGTTGCTCACCCAATCAGCGATAGCTCTAAAGGCCGTCCTGACCAGCCGATCGCTCGGAAGTCCGGTTTCGTGCTCGACCACAGCGACGCTCTTCCAGCTTTTTCTCAAGTTCGAAAGAAAGCTTGGCAGAGTGATCAATTTAGTCATTGCGTTGGATCAATTTATTTAGGGAAAGTACGGAATACTGTGATCAGCATATGAAGATCGGGCGGCAGCAAATAGCAATTGCGGCGTTGGCGATTGGCCGCTTTGCCGCAGGATACGGCGTCCCTTTCTGGTTCGACAGCCGCTGACATTAAAGCGGCATAGCCGATGCTGATGAACTTATAGTCCAAAGTTGACCGTGCTCCCCAATGTCCGCTAACGCTGCAAAATGGACCCTTGCGAACAGCATTAGGCTCGTCTTTACAAATTCGGCTTTTGCGCAATTAACAGCGGGCCATACACAAGCGCGAAACCGCCAAAGGCCGAGATCCAGGCCAGACCTGCGAATTCCATAAGTGCGATGGACCCACTGAAGGCGGCAGCAATTCTTGTTACGGCAGCTGCCAAGATTGCCGCATAGATGATTTGTGTCGCAGGTCCCGCTCGCAAAGGTTGGCCTGTGTGACCGAGCGATGCGCGCGTCATGACGGCGAGGGTCATCAAGCCGATGGCGCCAGTAGTCCAGGCGTGCATGCCGGCCCCGGTCGGCACGAAGGTGCTCCAGGCCGAAGAGCCAAGCAGCAAGAACCCGATTGGAATGAACGAGTAGCCCATATGCAACACGAGCACGAGTGGCTCAGCGAGCGTGCGATCTCCGGCCCAACGCATGAGCCTCGTCGCGTGCATGCAACCGGCAATCAGCAGCAGCGCTCCGGTGACCGGGCGCGCCGGCGCAGTAATCCACGCGGCGAGCGCGAGTGCGCCAGCCCCGATCGTAGCTAGGTCAAAACGCGAAAACGGCAGCGGTAATCGTCCGGGATTGTTATGAGCCAGCCAGTTGTTTGTGAAGCTCGGCACAATTCGGCCGCCGATAACTGAAATCAGCAGCAAGACAGCAGCAACGGCAACACGGATGCCATAGTCGGCCGAACCTTTGAGCAATACTTCTGCGTGAAAGACAATGTTGCCGAGTATGAGCACAACAAGAATGATAAAAACGCGCAGGTTGCGCCAGTTCTTTCCGGCGATGATCTCGCGTGCGGCAACAATCGCAAGCGCAACAAGGAAGCTCGCGTCGACGAGAGCTGCAGTCAAACCGCCGATTGCCTCGGAAAGCAGAATGGCGACGCGACCGACGAGCCACAGCGAAAGAAGGCCGGCAAGTGGCCAACCGTTCACCGGCAAACGGGTTGTCCAGTTCGGAATTGCCGTGAGCAAGAAGCCTGCAATCGCTGCGGCCACATAGCCGTATAGCATCTCGTGGATGTGCCAATCGAGGGCGCCGAATCTAGTCGGCAACGTAAGCCTGCCCAAATATTGCGGTATCCAGAGCAAAACGTTGAAGGCCGCCCACAATGCGGCCACCAGAAAAAACGGTCGAAAGCCATAGGCGAAAAGGGCTGGACCTGCGTAGTTGCGGCGACTTTGCAAGGCGGCGGGCATCGACATGTTTGCTTCATCGCCGACCTAATATTCTTTTTCTTTGTCCCAGCGCAAAGAGCGCCAACCCTGTCCGCCTATGGTGCATGCGAAAAGGCGCGTGACTCTTTTTCAATCGTCCCAATGGAGTTTGCCATGGCCGGCCATGATATCCGCGAGCAGCATTATCCAATGGTTGAATTTGTACTGGACGCCATTGCCGGATGGATCAACATTATCGTCACGTGCATGGAGTGCGAGATGAGTTGGGGGAATGCAGTCAGGAAGATGTAATGCGGATTGCAAAGGATCTGGGTGTAGCAGTCAGCGATCTTCGCGGCCTGGCTGCAAAAGGGCCTGGTGCAGCGGACGCTTTGCAGAAAATGCTGCTCGCGCTTTCTGTCGATCCGCAGGCCCTGGCCAAGACCGATCCCGCCGTCATGCGAGACCTTCAACGCATTTGCATCTTTTGTAGCCAGAAAAGCCGTTGTCAGCACGAACTGGCTGAAGGTACCCCAGCCGAGAATTTTCGTGAGTTCTGTCCCAACGCCTACACGCTCGAGGCATTGTTTAAGCAGAAAGAACAGCCGTGCTTGCATTGATGCAGCGCCGGCCCGACGGGAGGCCTGATTGCGATCCAGTACGATAAGTTGGCATGCAGGGGTATGTCCGCTATTGGCCCTTAGCGGACATGGCCGCGTGCAGTGCACATGTCCGCTTTCGGGGGTAGAGCGGACAAACGGCGGCGGCAAATCGCGTTAGCGCCTGCGGCACAGCGATTTGTTGAAAATGTTGCGCCCCGATTGGACCGGGAAAAACGCGCTGGGGTAAACACCGGGGTAAACATTCCCGGCTGCCAATGGACGCGATTAAACAAATAGTTGGCGCTTCCAAAAATCGCCACTGATGCTGCTATTGCTTAAGCTTGCTTTTTGACCGGTCTTGTCTGGTCCGCCGAAGGATTGGTGCCGGTTTGTGTATCAGTTAGGGCCTGATGAGGCGGAGGCTGTGTGCTGATGTGAACTGCACCAGTCAAAGTAATCTCCACGCCATAGACTTTTAAGCCCGCTGCTTCCACACTCTTGATGGCAAGGACGATGTCGTTGGGCGTGAAGTGCGGTTGCTCACGCCTCTCCTTTTGCTTTTGCAGAGTGACTTTACGGTTGGTGCCCATGTGTGCTCACTTGCGCAAGTGGTCTGGCCCCTCGCGCTTTAGGCACGACAGCGCGGCTAGGGCTTCGGTCGTCGTCCATACCCGGGCAATCCCGGGAATTTTCATGAGGTCGCGGTACGCCGCCAGATATCTCGTGCGAAAATCACACATCATCTTGCGCAAAAGTTCGGCGTCATGCGGTTCCATTTCGACCGACGCAATCAGGTTGCAAATTTGGTTGATCTTGGGCATTGCTTCGCAATTGTTTCGCAGGCCCAGAGGCGGCCCACTGGCAAAAATATCCGCTGACGGCCGTAAATTCTTGCTTGGCGGGGCCAAATATTTGTCAGGTCAAGCCTGCCGCGCACCAATATCTCGATGCGTCCCAAGGCGCATAGCCCAGTCCTTTAGCAACAAATCATTGGCATGGATTCACAAGCTTGGCCGAGCCCAGCGGTGCAACAATCACCGACCAAGTTGCTTTAGGTCACCCATGAACGATGTGAAAGCGCTCTATTTGATCCACCGCGCGATAAAACATTATCAAATTTTGGGGAGCAGCCCGGAAATCCGTCATGAATTGCTGACGATCGCCAGGCGCGCACTCGGCACCCAGGTGCTAACGCTATCCGCGGCGGTCAGCGAAATCGAAATCGCGATTGCTAAACTTCTCGACTAGACTGTGCAGCTCGTTTTTCGTGGTGACGTTCCTTTTCGAGTTGATCCCATCGCCGTACTGATCGGCGTGTTGCAAAAGAAGGGACAGTGATGAGTATGCCAACCGCCGAAGTACCGTTTGAAATCGTTCATAAATGGCAAGAGATCGTCAACATCATTGCTGAAATCATCCACGTTCCCTCAGCTTTGGTTATGAAAGTCGAGCCACCAAACATCAAGGTTTTCGTATCGAGTGAGTCGCATAGCAATCCCTATGAAAGTAACGAACTCGCTCCTCTCAACACGGGTCTCTATTGCGAGACGGTGATGAAAACGCGTCAATCTCTGCTGGTCCCGGATGCTCTGCGCGATAAGGAGTGGAAATCGAATCCCGACATCAAATTGGGGATGATCTCGTATCTGGGTTTCCCAGTAAGCTGGCCAGATGGCCAGATATTCGGCACGATTTGTGTGCTCGACAGAAAAGAAAACTCCTACAGCGAACTGTACCGCAAATTCGTGTTGCAGTGCCGCGACGTGCTGGAGGCGGACCTGAGGGCGCTGGCAAGACTGAGCGGAGAACTTACGCGAAGCGAGGCCTATCTGGAGGAAGCTCAGAGGCTCAGTCACACAGGGAGCTTCGGCTGGAGGGTTTCCACTGGCGAGATCGTCTGGTCCAAGGAAAGCTTCAGAATTTTTGGATACGACAATTCGCTTGCCGTCACGTTAGACATGGTTATTCAACGCGTTCATCCGGAAGATCGTGCTCTCGTACAAAGGACTCTTGAGCGCGCATCCAAGGAGGGGAAGGATTTCGATGATGAATATAGATTGCTGATGCCTGATGGTTCAATCAAACACGTCCATGTTGTCGCCCATGCAGTTAGAGACCACGCGGACGAGTTAGAATTCATTGGTGCGGTCATGGATGTCACTGAGGCAAGACGAGTTGAAGAACAGATGCATCAGGCTCGGGCGGAACTCGCGCACGTCGCGCGCGTGACGACGCTCGGAGAACTTACCGCCGCGATAGCCCATGAAATCAACCAGCCGCTCGCCGCAGTGGTGACCGGCGGCCGTGCCAGTTTGCGCTGGCTGGCCCATGAACCACCTAATCTTGAAGAGACGCGGAGTTCAGTCGAGGACATCATCGATAGCGGCATACGAGCCGGAGAGGTTATCAGCCGGTTACGGGCCATGATGAAGAAATCCCCCGCACAAAGAGAATTACTAAACATCAACGACGCAATTTTGGCGGTCATCGCACTGGTCAGCGCCGAGGCTCAACGAAATCGGGTAATATTGCGGACTGAACTGTCGAATGATTTGCCGCTCGTTCGGGGAGATCGGATCCAGTTGCAGCAGGTTATCCTCAATCTAATCATGAACGCTATCGAAGCCATGAGAGGGATCGATCAAACGCAGCGCGAGGTGTTCGTAGTCTCGAGAAAAGATGGGTTCAAAGGTGCGCTCGTCGAAGTGCAAGATTCGGGTCCGGGGCTGGAGGGACTTGCGATTGACCGCCTTTTCGACGCCTTCTACACGACCAAGCCTGATGGCATGGGAATCGGGCTAGCCGTTAGCCGAACCATCATTGAGTCGCACGGCGGGCAGCTCCGGGCTTTGCCTAGCGTACCTAAAGGTGCCGTGTTCCAGTTCCGGTTGCCGACTAACGCCGAGGTGATCGAATAACGATCCTTTTTGCTGCACTGCATGAGTCCGCTATTGGCCCAAAGCAGACATGCGCTAGTGCAACGCACATGTCCGCTTTCGGGGGCGCAGCGTCGATTCTTGTTTTCACACGACTTTTGGCAATTCTCAGCGAAAACCTTCGTTTCGACATACAGGGCGGCAGACGAAAATCGGCCACAGGCCAGCGCCCAGTGCATGGCAGGCCCTTTTCCCTAGACCTCGCGCAGCGGATGCGGGTGCGCTTACAATCTGTCGTAGGGGTTGCTTAAGGGGGCAAAAATGTTTTTGTCAGGGTTGAAATCTCAGAACTTCATTGCAACAGCAATCTTAGTCAGTGCCGTTACGCTTTGCTCGGGCGCTGAAGCGGCACCGCAATGACGTCCGAAGCACGGATCGACGATGACCTCATCACACTCGGTACAAAGTTCGACAGGTGCATGGCGTGTTTCGTGGAGATTGACGGTCGGTATTGCTCACTCTGCGACCAGGCTGATGCGATTGCGAACCAACGGGCGTCGTTCGGTGACGAGCCGACGACGGAAGAAGTGAGCCGTTTTCTGGTAGAGCAGAAAGAGGCACAACATGAAGCCGATCTGCCGCCTGACCTATGGCGCGACGTCGACAGGGCGCTATGTCGACTAATCAAGCTTGCCAAGCAGATCGGCGGAATGTCAGCATTCTCGATTGAGGGACTTGCGATCAAGGTCAGAGCAGCAGAATTCATAACATGGTGCGAAGATCTGTGCTCAGGCGCTGAAATGCCAAAGCGGCGAGCGCATTAGCGAAGATGATGACCTTGGGAAAATGCGTGCCAATGGCATGCGCTCGCTGGCAATCAATTGTGGTGCGCTGTTCTGCCATCATCTGGCGGTCTTGAATATACGATGTCTGCTATTGGCCCATAGCGAACATTGGCTAGTGCACCGCACATGTCCGCTTTTGGGGATAAAGCGGACATGCCGATTACACTGCAAAATGTGTGCTTATGCTGGCGGGTTTTTGCGGACACAGTGCGGACACAGAACGGTGTCCCGAAAAGGTCCAAATCGGACGCATTAAAAAATCCTGTGTTGCAGGGGCTTTTGGTGAGCGCGCCGGGACTCGAACCCGGGACCTACTGATTAAAAGTCGTTATCGGGCCTGCTGGCTAAGTCGTTGATGCCGACACCGATTCTGCCAAACGGTGTATTGAGCCCTGTAAAACGGGTGCTATTGATTGACACCAACTGACATCTGAGGACACTCTCCGACACGGCTGGCACCTTTTCCTGCCGACACTGTGCCGACACGGAGATTGTCGTGGCTGACCGACTGACCGACACCTTGGTGAAGGGATTACCGGCGCCCAAGGCGGGTAACCGCATCCGCTACGACAGCGAGGTGTCCGGGCTCGGTTGCCGCGTCACCGCCGCCGGCGCCCGTTCCTTCATCCTCGAATACCGCACCCGGTCAGGCCGCAAGCGCCGCTACACCATCGGCCGGGCCGGCGAGTGGAGCGTCGGAGCGGCGCGCGCCGAGGCCAAGGAGCTCAAGAAGCAGATCGACCGCGGCGAGGACCCGCTGGCGGACATCCGTGCCGACCGCGAGGCGCCCACCGTGGCCGACTTGTGCCAGCGGTTTGGCGACGAGCACCTGCCGAAGAAGCGGGCCAGCACGCAGCAAGGCTACCGCATCATCATCGATGGGCTGATCTTGCCGCGGCTGCGCCACATGAAGGTGGCGGAAGTCACTTTCGCCGATGTCGATGCTCTGCACCGCAGGGTCACCAAAGGCGGTGCCCCTTATCAGGCCAACCGCGCCGTGGCCGTGCTGTCGAAAATGTTCAGCCTGGCCATGCGCTGGAAGTGGCGCCCGGACAACCCGGCCAAAGGCGTCGAGCGCAATCGGGAGCACAAGCGCGAGCGCTACCTGTCGGCGGACGAGCTAAAACGCCTCAGCGAGGCTCTGACCGAGTGCGCCGACCAGCAGGGCGCCAGCATCATCCGCTTGCTGCTGCTGACCGGGGCAAGGCGCGGCGAAGTCTTCCGCATGCGCTGGGCCGACCTTGATCTGAAGCAGGGCATCTGGGGCAAGCCGGGCGCGACTACCAAGACAGCCACGTTTCATCGGGTGCCGCTCAGCGCGCCGGCACGGGCGCTGCTCGCGGAGCTTCGCCGCAAGGCTGACAACGATGCTGAGTTTGTTTTTCCCAGCCGTTTCGGCGGCCACCGTGTCGAGATCAAGAAGACGTGGCATGCGGCGTGTAAGGCGGCCAAGATCGTCGGCGCAAATGCGCATGATTTAAGACACACATACGCCAGCGTTCTTGCTTCCTCCGGACATAGCCTTCCCATCATCGGAAGGCTGTTAGGCCACAGCCAGGCTGCAACAACACAGCGCTACTCACACCTGCAGGACGATCCGCTGCGGTTGGCGACTGAGCGAGCCGGCGCAATCCTGAGCGGAAAGCCGAGTGCGGAAGTCGTGCCAATCAAGGGCGTCCGCTAATGGCCGCCAAGCGCACTGAGAAGTTTGCAAAGTTTGCCGGAGTAGTTCCGATCAAGCGAGCCAAGCGGACTGGTAGCGATGAAACCATTGTAATGTCGCTGGAGGAGTTTGCTCAGGCCGACTATGCGGTTGAGCAAGCACTTGAGTTTGGCAACTACGGGCCACTGCAGGAACGTTTGCGCATGCCTGGCGTGAAACTTCCATTAGAATTGAGCATTGCTGCCGACATTTGGGCCGGGAAGATCAAACGCCCGAGCCACCGTACCCCGCATCCCGAGAACCTGCGTACCAAGCATATGTACCTGGCGCTCTGTGTCCGGGTCAGGATGGATAAGAACGAGCTCCTCAAGGCTGCTGTTGCCACAGTGGCAAAAGAGAACCACGTGAGCGTATCAACGGTGTACACGGCCGTTCGGGAAAACCCGGACTTGTTTATTGGCTGTTCGTACAAATAAGTCCGGACTTAATTGTTTCGAGACTTGTCGACACCGCGCAAGATGTGAGTAAATTGCACAGCACTGTCCACCGTTACGAAGGACCGTGCTGCAAATGTCTCCCACCCCTACAATCGGACTCCTCGACGATTGCCTCGAGCTCGACGAGTTCGCGCGCAAGGTTAAGCGCCACCCGCGCACCGTCTATCGCTGGACGCGCGAACCGGGCGGGCTTCCCTATACCCGGCTTGGCAATAGGCCGATCATTCACATTCCCACCGCGCGCGAGTGGCTGCTTGGCCGCATGCGCAAGCCCAATCCGCGTCGTCAATCCAAAAGGGCGGCGCCATGATCCGCCGCCCGATCAAGCTTCGCTATCGGGCTGCTGTGCAGCGCATGTGCAAGGGCAGCTTGCTGGTGCAAACAAACGGCAAGCGCACGGAATACATGGTCCTGCCCGGCGGCCCGATTAGCGACGACACCGCCAAGCACCTCATCAAGCACACGCTATGCCGCCCGGCAGACGCTGGCTTGTTCGGCGACCAGCCGCAGTCCTGGAAATTCGACACGCCGCAATGACGCCGGGCTTCGCCGGGTCCTCGCGCAGCCGGCACTTTCATTCTGTGCGGAAAAATCGGAGATCGACCATGGCAAATCCAGAAACCAGCAAGCGAGCATCCCTCCACAAAGCAAACCCGAGAACAAGCACGGAGATTATCCAAGAGCAACGGGAGCAGGCGAAAGCAGAAAAGGCGGCGCATGC
>Ga0075417_10000227_pt1 | contig 11568 bp, 10 predicted proteins | sample SoiMetdeltSBSDD1_FD_71477 | JGI IMG/M metagenome (GOLD analysis project Ga0075417, IMG submission 71477) | Bulk soil microbial communities from a Populus tree surrounding site in Tennessee, USA - Soil MetaG P. deltoides SBSDD1 | ecosystem: Environmental > Terrestrial > Soil > Tree plantation...
CGAGGAGCGGCTACGCCGCAGCGAAGCCTATCTGGCGGAAGCACAGAGGCTGAGCCACACCGGTTCCGCGGCCTACAACGAAACGGAAATTCTTTATTGGTCTGAAGAGGCTTCCCGCATCTGGGGGTTTGATCCGCAACAGGGCATTCCGAGCCGCGAAGCGGTTTGGCAACGGATCCACCCAGATGACCTAGACAGGGTGAACGAAAACGTCGAGTACGGACTGCGCGAAAAGAGAAGCTTTGCCAGCGAGTTCAGAATCATATTACCCGATGGAACGATCAAACACATCGAAGCAGTTAACTATCCTGTGTTTTCGGCAAGCGGAAAGCTTCTAGAGATTGTCGTCACGGGCATCGACGTGACGGAGCGCAAGCGAGCCGAGCAAACCCTGCAGCGAAGCCAGTTTTATCTCCGCGAAGGGCAGCGCATCGCTCGCATCGGAAGTTGGGCATTCAACCCTTCAGGTTTTTTTGACCACTGGTCTCAGGAGCTGTTTCAGATTTACGGTCTGGATCCGCAGAAGGGGGCTCCGACACTCGAGCAATATCTCGCCACCATTCATCCGCTAGACCGAGACTCTATGGCTGAGACCATAAGGAGAATGCATGCGGAGCGCTGTGGCTGCGATGTGAAAAAACGAATCGTTCGACCCGACGGGGAGCTACGCTACATTCGCTGCGTCGGTATTCCCGTTATTGAAGACGAAGTCCTCAAAGGGTTTCTCGGCAGCGCAATAGATATCACCGAGCAGGAACTGCTGACACAGGAGCTACAGGCGAGCGAAGTAAGGTTCCGCGACTACGCCGAGACCGCATCCGATTGGTTTTGGGAAATCGGTCCGGACTACAAATTCACGCTGCTGACCGAGAATGCATTTGGCTCACACGCGGCCGATCGAATCGGCACCGCGTGCTGGGATCACGCCCTTGACCTTGAAACGGAACCGGAGAAGTGGCGGCTTGTCCAGGCAGCCCTTGATGCACGCAAGCCGTTCCGCGACTTCGTATATTGCACCGCGGGCGGTAACGGCCCGATGCACGTGAAAGCCAGTGGCAAGCCAGTGTTTGACGCGAACGGAGAATTCCGTGGCTATCGCGGCACCGGTTCAGATGTGACCGCAATCATCCGCGCGCAGGAGGCGCTGCGTGAAAGCGAACGAAGTGCACGTTCAACAATTGACGGGATAGCCGGTCTGGTTGCGGTCATGACCCCGAACGGTGAAATCGAAACCGTCAATCGCCAATGCCTCGAGTATTTTGGCCGCTCGCTGGAAGAACAAAAGAACTGGGAAACAACTGATATGGTGCATCCCGAAGACCTTCCCCATATGCTTGAAGTTTTTAAGAGAGCGATAGCCTCCGAGATTCCCTACCACTTCGAACAACGCCTGCGCCGCTTCGATGGCGAATATCGGTGGTTTGACACCCGCGGCGGCGCTGTTCGCGATGACACCGGGCGCATCGCGCGTTGGTACGTTCTACTGACAGATATTGAGGATCGCAAACGAGCGCTGGCGCGATTGGAGCAGTTGCAATCGGATTTCGCGCACATGAACCGCGTGAGCATGATGGGGGAATTGGCTGCCTCGCTGTCTCACGAAATCACGCAGCCGATCGCCAGCGCCCGCAATAACGCCCGTGCTGCCTTGAATTTCCTGGACAAGTCGTTGCCGGACCTGGGCGAGGTCAGGGAGGCGCTAAGCAGCATCGTGGACGATACCGATCGCGCCGGAGACATCGTCGACCGCATCCGTGATAACATCAAGAAAGCGCCTCCGCGAAAGGATTACTTTGATCTTAATGCGGCGATCAATGAGGTCATTGTCTTGGCGCGGAGCGCAATCAACAAGAATGGCGTCTCGGTCCAGGCCCGCCTTGCCGAAGGATTATTTCCTGTTCAGGGAGATCGCGTTCAGTTGCAGCAAGTCATCCTAAACTTGCTCCTGAACGCGTGCGAAGCAATGGGCTCAAGCGATGCGGGGACACGGAATTTGTCGATCAGCACCGAGCAAGACCACACAGGTTTCCTCGTGGCGGTGCGCGATTCCGGGCCAGGCATCGATCCGGCCCATCTAAAGCGCATCTTCGATGCATTTTACACCACGAAGTCGAGCGGCGTGGGTATGGGTCTCTCGATCTGCCGGTCGATCATTGCGGCCCATGGGGGCCGGCTGTGGGCAGAGGCGAACGAACCTCGTGGCGCCGTATTTCAATTCACCTTGCCCGGCGCGCAAGTGGGATCATGATTTTTCTTCATTCGTTTCGCCGGCTCCGAGAGCTGCGCGAAGACACCGTTTGAGATCATCTTCATTAACCGGCTTCCGCAGGTAGCAGACCACCCCGTCGTTCAAGGCGCAGACCCGGTCGGCATCATTGGGGTAGGCCGTCACGAGGATTGTCGGAATCGCGCGCTCCGCATCGACGAGGTGCCGGTAGAGTTCGATGCCGGTCATCACAGGCATGTGGACATCGGCGATCAAGCAGTCCGTTTCGGCAAGATGAGGAGATACGAGGAAATCGGCGGCCGATGGAAAAGACTCGACGCTGTAGCCTAACGACCTCATAAGCCTTCGCATGGACTCGCGAAAAAATTGATCATCTTCAATGACGGAAACCATTGGCTTTTTCATCATGCCGCCTTTGGTAGTTGGCCCGAACCCGCTGTGCGGGCACCAATCCGTCGTTCCGCTCGAAACTCATTGATTTGTGTCAAGAATGCCACCGAGACAACGCCGCAGCCCCGTAAACTTTGGCTTATATCCCTTCGACTGCGCGTAAACTTTAATCTATGCTGCGCGTGTCCTGTGGAGAAGAATCGGGGCTGTTCAGGTCCACGGATTGCGATTAGAAATACACGGCTTGGCCAAACCTGCGAACCGCGACAAAGGGTCGCTTCTGTGATCCTTTAATCCGAGCAGCAGCGATGTCTGACGCAAACTCCACCGTCTTGATCATCGACGACGATGCGGACCTCCGAGCGTCGGTTGGACGTCTATTGCGATCGCTCGGCATCGATGTTCAGCTGTTTGCGTCGATTTCCGACTTCCTCAAGTCGGACCTGCCGGATGGTCCCACGTGCCTGGTGCTTGATGTCAGATTGCCGGATCAAAGCGGTCTCGATCTACAGCGCGAGCTTGCCGCGGCGAACCGAAGAATCCCGATCATTTTCATCACAGGGTACGGCGACATTCCGATGTCGGTGGAGGCTATGAAAGGTGGCGCCATCGAGTTTCTGACGAAGCCGTTTCGCGATCAGGACCTCCTCGATGCCATTCAGCTCGGCTTGTCGCGCGATCGCGCGCGACGGAAAGAGGAGAAGGACTTGGCCGTCCTCAGGGATCGCTTCGGGTCCCTAAGCCCCCGGGAGCGCGAGATCGTGAGTCAGGTCGCGCGCGGCCGCCTGAGCAAACAGATTGCCTTCGATATCGGCATCGCTGAAGCCACGGTTAAGGTGCATCGCAGCAGAGCGATGCAGAAGATGAAGGCCGGTTCGCTTCCGGAGCTCGGCCGCATGGCCGACAAGCTCAAGCTGGTCTCTGACGACCCGCAACGCTCCTAATCCGACGTATCCATTAACGTTACATCAGTCGCCCGCCGTCAACTGACTCGCCGCGCAAGGCTCCGGAAAGCTGCGAGCCTTTGAGCCATACCCTAAACGTTGGCTTAGTGCGCAGAACCAGAGGGCTATCCCGATCTACCCGCGTGCAATCGAATTTGGCGCGTCGAACGCCAAAATGAGTGTCACTTTCGAACTTGCATAGCTCTACCTGGCTCAGGTTTGGAAAGATCGATGTGGAACATGAGTACCGACCCGACTTTCGCCACCGGCAAAATTCCGCACGCAATTCGGTTCGTTGTCGTTAACAACCGCATGCCGTGCACGGACGAACACTGCGCACTGTGTGATGGACTTATCGAGGAAGGCTACGTCCGTGATTCACAAACGCGGTTGATCTACTGCGACTCGGAGTGCCTCGCGGGATGGGCACATGAGGCGACTGTCGTCAGAAATCGTCGAAAGAAAGCGTCATGAAATGTTCAAATGCAAATTGCGATCGCGGCATCGGTCTTGTCACTTATCAGCGCAGCTGGTTCAGCAAGGGGCGTTACTGTTCACAGCGTTGTTGCCGCGATGCGGTCATGGCTGATGCAGCAAATGCACAACAAATGCCCGTGCTCAAGGGCTTTATCGTCGCGTTTGTTGCATTTGTCGGGCTGATCGTACCGGCCACATTCACGGCGGTTCTGGCGGCACCATCTGCGCGTCCGGAAGCGCCACACTTACCGGGTTGCGAGCGCAACCTTGCGGACGCGAGCGCCAGCGTCGCGGCGATGCAGGCGCGGATCAAAAGCCTCGGTGGCGCGGACAGATCAGAAATATGCACGGCGACGCGGCTCTATTTTTTCGAGGTGGTAAAGGCGCGTGCGGTGACCGCGCTGTGCAAAAGCGGGACCGAACTTGAACGCGATCTCGGCCGCTTCGATGCCGACGTCGCCCACGCTAACGACGCAATCGCTGCACGCTGCCTTTAAGGAAAAAAGGAGCTCGAATTTCTACGTCAGAACCCACGCAGCGCGCGTCCCCGGCCCTGTGTGGGGAGACCTTGGTCCCTCCCGGAGGCGTTTTCTGACGTAGCTGAGCCGGCGGTACAAAGTGCCGCCGGCTCAAACCTGCTCGACGTCACAATCGAAGACGTCAGGCGGCGCCGCCTGTAAATTTAGGTTTAGGTAAATCAATCACATCGGTCATTACGCGCCACCCGCGTGCAATAGCTCTCGCTAGCCCGAATAATCAAATTAGCTTTGCGGGAAATAGCCCTTCAACACACACGGTATTAGCATGCGCGCATCAGGATCGACTATCGCCTTCAAACGCTCACCCTGGCTCCAAGCATCAGCGCAATTTCATCCCGGTCCGGGACCTGCCACAAGACGCGTCGTTCAAAGTCCGGATGCGCGAAGGCCATTCTTCGGCGCGCGAACCGAATTTGTGGGCGCCGCACCAACCGAAATTTCATTCGGACCGTTTCGCCTTCTGCCAGCACAGTTTCTTCTGCTGGAGGACGACAAGCCGGTGCCGCTTGGGAGTCGTGCTCTGCAGATACTCGTCGCTTTGCTAGATCGAGCAGGTGAGTTGATCACAAAGGAAGAATTGATGGGTCTCGTTTGGCCCAACGTATTTGTCGAGCCGGCAAACCTAACCGTACATATTTCTGCATTGCGCCGCGCGCTGCGTGACGGACGCGAGGGCAATCGGTTCATCATCAATATTCCAGGGCGCGGCTATCGGTTCGTCGCCGCGGTCCAGGTCTCGATGCGCGAGAGTTAAGCAAAGAAAAAAGTTCCGCAACTCAGATCAAGGAGAACAGTCCCATGAGCTAGGTATGGCGGTGCATACGGGCTTGGCATTATTTACGCCAAGACGATGCTCGGACCCCATGCCAGCGAGGCTGGAAAGGCCGCATAGCGTCGTACGGGAGGGTCGGATGAGGATTTACCTCCTCTCGCCCGCGCCGCTATTCTTGTCGGCGTGATATACGATCTCCTCAACATTCGCTCGCCGGCGCCGCCCGTGGTGGCGCTGGTGGGACGATAGGCAGGAATCGTAGGCCGGTTGGCTGAGCGCGGAGAAATACTATGGACGCGCAGACACCTGAAGCGAAGACGCAATCGTCACCCGCGAAAACTTCGAAGTTCAAGGATGTACGCGAGGCGCCGAGACCGCAGCGGCCGCTCACGCGCGTTCCGGCAATCATTGTGGGCGTGGTCATTGCGGTCATCGCCAGCCTGTCGATCTGGTATCTGGTGCGGCCGGTGCCGCTGCTGGTGCAAGGCGAGGTCGACGCGACGCGGTTCGACATCGCCGCGCGGATCGACGGGCGTGTCGCTGAGATCCCGGTCGTGCGCGGCCAGAACGTCGCCGCGGGTGCAGTGCTCGTTAAGATCGACAACCCCGAGACAATCGCCAAGCAAGCACAGTCGGTCGCCGCCAAGATCGTCGCCGAAGCGCAACTCGCGAACATCCGCGCCGGCACCCGAGCAGAGGTCATCGCCGCGCGCAAGGCCGCGCAAGAGAGGGCGGAGTCGAACGTGGTGCTGGCGCAAAAGACCTTCGACCGCACGCGCCAGCTGGCGGAGCACGGCAACGCACCGCTGGCGCGGCTCGACCAGGCAACCGATTCCCTGCACGAGAGCCAGCGCGCACTCGATCAGGCGAAGTCCGCCTACGAGCAGGCGGTCAACGGCTACACGCGCGAGGAACATCAGATCGCCGAAGCAAATGTCGGCAAGGCGACAGCCGACATCGAAGCCGTCAAATCCATCATCGATCAGATGACTGTCTACGCGCCGGTCGCCTCGCAGATCTACCAGCGCAATGTCGAGCCGGGCGAATACGTGTCGCCGGGCGTGCCGCTGATTACCTTGATCGATCTTACCGACCTGTGGATTCACTTCGACTTGCGCGAGGATCTCGTCAAGACCCTGAAGGTCGGCGACCGCTTCAGGGTGCACATTCCGGCGCTCGCCGATCGCCGCGTCACCGTCGAGGTCAAGCTGATTGCCACCAAGGGCGAATATGCGAGCTGGCGTGCGACCCGCGCGACCGGCGATTTTGACCTGCGCACGTTCTCGATCCGCGCCTACCCGGTCGACAAGATACCAGAACTGCGGCCCGGCATGAGTGCCTATCTCGATTGGCGGATGCGCGAATGAGACGGCGGGCGAAGCCCGGTTTTCTGCTGGTCGCGGCGCGCGAATGGCGCTGGCTGCTGCACGACCGCGTCGCGCTGTTCCTGATATTCGGCGTGCCGCTTTTCACCTTCGTGGTGCTGACCGCGGTGTTCAGCCAGCCGGTGATCCGCGGGCTCGGCGTCGTCGTGGTCGATGCAGACCGTTCGGACACGTCACGTGGCCTCGTCGAGCAGGTCGCGGCGTCGCCCAATCTGCGCATTGCCGCGCGCGCCGGCGATCTCGCATCGGCCGCTAGCGCGATCCGGTCGGGCGAAGCCATCGCCGCGCTCTATATCCCCGCCAATTTCGAACGCGACGTGAAGGCCGAGCGTCGCCCGCAGGTCGTCGGCTTCTATAACCAGCAGTACCTGACGGCAGCCGGCATTGCCTCGGGGGGCCTGAGTGCCAGCCTCTCGGCGGCCGCCGCGAGCGCAGCACCCGCTGCCTACGCGGGGCCGAAACCGGTACGCATCGGTTCTCTCGTGGCCGAGACGATCGTGCTGGGCAACCCGCAGACAAACTACGCCCAGTTCCTGCTGCGCTCGCTGTTGCCGACCATCATTCACGTGGTCATCGCGCTCGCCGGCGGCTACGCGGTCGGCTCCGAGTTCCGGCGACGCAGCGTGCGCACCTGGCTCGCCTGTGCGGGCGGCAATCCGGTCATCGCGCTCGCCGGCAAGCTCGCGCCGCTGTTTGCGCTCTTCTTTCTGATCATGCTGGCGGTGCCGTTGGTTCTCGAGGGACTGCTGGACATCCGCTTCAGGGGCGATGTGCCGATGATCATCGCAGCGGCGTCGCTCTTCATCATCGCCTACTTGGCGCTCGCTGCCCTGCTGCAGCTCCTGGTCGGCGACCTCCCGACCGGGCTTGGCCTCACCGGTCTCGTTGTGTCGCCGGCGTTCGGCTACGCCGGCGTCAGCTTCCCGACGCTCGGAATGAACGCATTTTCCTACGCCTGGAGCGCGATCCTGCCTTTGCGCTGGTACATGGCGGTACTGTTTGGCCAGGGAGCGCGCGGCCTGCCGGTGTCAGATTCTGCCCTTCCGTTTGCCGCGCTCGCGGCACTCACCGCGCTCTACGTGCTGCTGGCGCTCTTGCGGCTACGCGCCGTCGCGGGACGGCTGAGCCGCCGGACGGCGGCAGACGATGTGGTGCTGCCCGCCGATCGGCCCGGTGTCGCGGGCGCCTTCGCCGGCGAATGGCAACGCGTGCTCACAATCCGCGGCGCGTTCATCTTGCTGGTCGGCGCGCCGCTGATCTATGGCATCTATTACCCACAGCCCTATCTCAACCAGATTCTGCGCAAGCTGCCGATCGTGGTCGTCGACGTTGACCAGAGCGAGCTCGGGCGCCGGATCACCGAGACGCTCGACGCGAGCGGTGCGGTCAGCGTCGTAGCTCGCGCCCGCACGCTCGCCGACGCGCGGGCGGTGATCGACCGCGGCGATGCCTTTGCCGCCGTCGGCATCCCGCCCGGCACCGAGCGCGACGTGCTCAAGGGCATCACGGCCCACATTCCGGTCTACGCTGATGCCACCTACCTGTTTCTCTTCCGGTCGCTGTCGAGCGGCATTACCGTCGCGATCAACACGCTGTCGTTGGAACTGGCCGCCGGCGGCGCGCGCACGGACGGCAGTCTCGTCAAGGCGACGCTCGCCGGCGCGAGTCCGGCCGACGTACTGCTGCAGCCAATCTTCAACCCGGTCGGCGGCTACGCGAGCTACATCGTCCCGGCAGCTTTCCTGCTGATCCTGCAGCAGACGCTCCTGGTCGGCGCGGCGTTCCTCACCAGCGTCGCGCTAGCGCAGGGCGGCGGCAGGCCCTTTGCCAGCGTGCTCGGACGCGGCATCGCGCACCTGACCATCTACCTGCCGGCGCTCGCGCTCTATCTCATTGTATTGCCCCACATCTATGGCTTCTCGACGCTCGGCGATCCACTGCAATTGCTGGCGCTCGGCTCGGTGTTCCTGCTGGCGACCAGTTTCATGGCCCAGGCGGTCGGCGCCTGGTTCAAGCGACCGGAAACACCGACCCTGATCTTCCTCGCCACCAGCCTGACGCAGTTCTTCCTCACCGGGTTCGCCTGGCCGCGCGAAGCGATCCCCCAGGCGGTGCTTGCCGCCGGTCATGTCTTCCCGGTGGACTTCGCGATCAACGGCATCGTCCGCATCAATCAGCTGGGCGCGAACCTCACCGAAGTGGCGCAGAATTGGCGTGGGCTGTGGTTCCTGGCGGTTGTCTATTTTGTGTTGGCTGTGTTGTCGGCATATGTCGTCAAGCAGAGGGGAAGCCAGCCATGACCAGGCGCGAGTCCATCGCCATCGCTGCACTCGTGGTTGCCACGGTGGCGGGCTTCTATCTCCTGTGGCGCGCGGAAACGGCGACGCCGATCGTGGGCGTCGTACGCACGACCGAGGTCCGCATCGCGCCCGAGGTCGGCGGCCAACTCGCCGCCATCAAGGTGACGCCCGGCACGCGTGTGCGCGTGGGCGATGTCGTCGCCGAGCTGTCCGCGGTCGAGCTGACCGCGTCGGTCGGGCAGGCGCGCGCACAACTCGCCGCCGCGAAGGCCTCGCGCGATCACGTCTATGCCGGCGTTCGCGCCGAACAGGTAGCCTCGCTCGCGGCCGAGATCGCGAAAGCGAAAGCACGGCTCGACTTTACACAAGCGCAATTGACCCGAACGAGCACGCTCGCGAGCAACGATTTCGCTGCGCAGCAGGCGCTTGATCAGGCCGTGAATGACGTCGCAAACGCGCGCGCCGACGTCGCCGAGGCGGAAGCAAATCATCAAGCCGCGGTCGCCGGACCGACACGCGAGGAGCGCGCCATCGCCGACGCAGAGGTCGATGCTGCGGCTTCCGCGCTGGCTGTGCTCGAGCGCCGCCTCAACAAGACCATTCTGCGCGCGCCTGGCGATGGCGTCGTCACTGTCATCGTCGCCGAGATTGGCGAGAACGTCCGCGCTGGCCAGCCGGTGCTCGTGATCGCGGAAACTGGCAAGCAGTTTTTGTCATTCAATGCGCGCGAGGATCTGCTGCACGGCCTCATGGTCGGCACAAGCGTCAATGTGCGACGGTCAGGCGCGGCGGAGAAAACGCCAGCTTTGGTCACCGAGCTGCGCCCGCTGGGCACGTTCGCGACCTGGCAGGCCGAGCGCGCTGTTGGCGATCATGACCGCAATACATTGCGCCTGCGCCTCGATCTGCAGGGTGATCCAACCGGATTCGAGCCAGGCATGTCGGTCTGGCTCGATCCTTGATCTAGATGCAACAAAAGAGGGTAATCTTCGATTATCGCCGATGAGCAAATCCAAAGCCTGGCTTTTTTGCAATCGAGGACGACCCCTGCATGGAATCTCTAATCGAAGGCAATCCGTTTTATCGAAATCATTGCGGCCGTCGGTGTGGTCGCCGCTGGATTTGCACATGCACAATCGCAACCATCACAACGCGAGCCGCTGAGAGAATGGTTCGAGTACAACGCTTCTAGTAGTCAATCTTATGAGCCCGCTGACCTTATCCGTAATCGCATTTACGTGCATTTTAGCCGGCACACTGGTCGGTATGTTGTTGCGTAATAAGCTGGCTGAACAACATCTGGGCTCAGATGCAAAGGATGTGGTGAGGCTTGGCGCGGGTCTTATTGGAACAATAGCTGCACTCGTGCTTGGCCTCTTAATTGCTTCAGCGAAGACCTCGTTTGATACACAGGTCACTCAGATTAAGCAGCTGACTGCCGATGTCATTTTGCTCGATCAACTCTTGGCTCAGTACGGACCGGAAGCAGCCACAGTTCGCAATTTGTTGCGGGGTGCAGTCGAGGCCATTGCTGATCGAATTTGGCAAGAAAACAGTCCTGTCTCCGCGAGGAAAATGCCCTACGAAGTAACGGCGGCAGGCGAAGCATTCATTATGAAGCTTCGTCAGCTGCGGCCGCAGATTGATGAACAACGTTCGTTTAAAGATCGCGCAATACAGGTCAGCGAAAATATAGCGCACACGCGATGGCTCCTGTTCGCGCAGAGCGACAATCCAATCCCTATGCCGTTTCTGATAGTTTTGATCTTTTGGATCAGTATTATCTTCGCGAACTTCAGCTTATTCGCCGACCCCAAGCCAATCGTAATCGGCGCACTGGTTGTCTTTGCGCTATCGGCTGCTGCCGCGATCTTCCTCGTCCTGGAACTCGGTCAGCCGTTTTCAGGAATAATGCAAATTTCCAGCATACCGTTACGCAGCGCTCTTGCGCCGCTGTAATTAAGCCAAGACACGCGTTAAGACACTCCGCTGTCTGTTTTCGAGAATAAAGTTTCGTCTCGATTACGCAAGTCAAAGCCCAGCTGGTATCTCCAAGCACGCGACGACAAGATGATTCCATATCCCGCACAGCAATTCATGGCGAAAAGGGCCGGCGCGAATATAATTGAGGTGCCTGGCAAATGGGACGCCGCGACGAGCGGGCACGGGTGAGGCTGCAGTACTAACCATTGCCAAGAAGAAATTTTGAAATGGGTGGACCACGCAGCGCGCTGCGGGGCACGCGTCATAGTCACATTCCCTCTACTGTTTTGAAAGATTTGCCGAGATTTGGCGGCATTTACTCACACTTTCATCACCCGCGGGATACATGACGAATGCTGTGATTTGATCAAGCGCACCAGGCGGTCCACGCAACTATGTAAACCCAGACAACACTTCTAGGAGAGGATCACCAAATGGCACACGTTCTTCCCAGCGGCGGCGGCAAGGCCTTGATCAATGTCGATGACACGGCCCTGCTGTTGCTCGACCATCAAGACGGTCTCTTTCTGACCGTGAAGGACATCACTGTC